>Ga0172373_10001761_pt1 | contig 34506 bp, 29 predicted proteins | sample Lak10m_2_FD_114546 | JGI IMG/M metagenome (GOLD analysis project Ga0172373, IMG submission 114546) | Freshwater microbial communities from Kabuno Bay, South-Kivu, Congo - kab_092012_10m | ecosystem: Environmental > Aquatic > Freshwater > Lake | place: Democratic Republic of the Congo...
CCAATGCCAATGCCAATGCCAATGCCAATGCCAATGCCAATGCCAATGCCACGGCCCGCGCCGCCCTGTCCTTCTCGTGCCTGGGCCATCTGTTCGCCCATGTCTTCGAGCCGATCTTCTATATCGTCGCCCTGGTGCTGCCGGGCGAGCTGGGCCTGCCCTACGAAGAGGTCCTGGCCCTGATCATCGCCGGAAAGCTGCTGTACGGATTGCTGGCTCCCGGCGCCGGCTGGCTGGGCGACCGCTGGAGCACGGTGGGAATGATGGCGGTGTTCTTCCTGGGGCTGGGAACATCGGCGGTGGCCGTCGGCTTCGCCCAGGGGCCGGTGGCCATCGCCGTCACCCTGGCCCTGGTCGGGCTGTTCGGATCGATCTATCACCCGGTCGGCATCGCCTGGCTGCTGCGCAACGCCGTCGACAAGGGCAAGGCCATCGGCCTGAACGGAGTGTTCGGCGGCATCGGGCCGGCGGCGGCCGGCTTGCTGGCCGGCTTGCTGGTCGAAACCGCCGGCTGGCGGGTGGCCTTCATCCTGCCCGGCCTGCTGGTCCTGGCCACCGGCGCGGCTTTTCTGCTGTTCCTGGCCAAGGGCTGGGTGGTGGAAACCAAGGCCGACCGTGTGCCGGTGGCGGCAGCCAGCCGCGGCGACACCGTGCGGGCCGGCATCGTGCTGAGCGTCACCATGCTGTGTGCCGGGCTGATCTATCAGGCCACCCAGCCGGCCTTGCCCAAGCTGTTTTCAGAGCGGCTGGGCGATGGCGCCGGGGTGGGCGACGCCGCCCTGGCGGTGACGATGGTCTATCTGGTCGCCGGCCTGACCCAGGTGGTGGCCGGCCATCTGGCCGACCGCTATTCGCCCAAGCTGATCTATGTGCTGTCCTATGTGGCGCAGGGGCCGCTGCTGGTGGTCCTGGCCTGGGGAGCCGGGCTGCCGCTGGTGATGGTGGCGATGCTGGCGGTGGCGCTGAACATGGCCGGCATCCCGGCGGAAAATCTGCTGCTGGCCCGTTACACCCCGGCCAAGTGGCGCGGCACCGCCTTTGGGCTGAAATTCGTGCTGTCCTTCGGGGTTTCCGGACTGGGGGTGCCGCTGGTGTCGCTGATGCGCGGACTGACCGGCGGGTTCGAGGCGCTGTTCTTCCTGCTGGCGGGATCGGCCGTGGTGGTGGCGGCGGCGGCGACCCTGCTGCCCCGCGAACGGCCCGCGGCACTTTCCGAGGCGGCGGCGGAATAGTCCGCTCAGCTGGTCTTCGCGGCGGGCAGGGCGGCGCGGACCAGGCTTTTCAGCTTGGCCAGGGCCGACGCTTCGATCTGACGGACCCGTTCGCGGCTGATGTTGTAACGCTGGGCCAGATCCTCCAGGCGCAGCGGGGTGTCGCGCAGGGTCCGATGGGTGACGATGTCCTGCTCGCGTTCGCTCAGATGTCCCCAGGCCTGCTTCAGCAATTCGCGGCGATACATCAGTTCCTGACGTTCGCCCAGGACTTCTTCCGCCGACGGGCGGTCGTCGGCCAGCAATTCGCCGAAGGGGACGCCGTTCTCGGTCACGGGGGCATCCAAAGAGCGCGGCGCCTGCCCCAGCAGGCGCTCCATCTCCGTGACCCGCTCGGGCCGCACGCCCAGGTCGGCGGCGACCCTGGCGGTCTCGTCCGCGCTCAGGGCGCTGCCCGACGGGCCGGTCAGCCGGGCTTTCAGGCTGCGCAGCTTGAAGAACAGCTTCTTGCGTTCGGCGGACAGCCCGAAGGTGACCGGGGTCGAAAATCTCAGGACATGCTCGAACATGGCGGCGCGCACCCACCACTGGGCATAGGTGGAAAAGCGCAGGCCCCGCTCGGGCTCGAAGCCTTCCAGGGCGCGGACCAGACCCAGGTTGCCCTCGGCGATCAGGTCGGCGGCGGCCAGACCGTACCCCTTGAATTGCCCGGCGGTCTTGGCCACCAGACGCAGATGGGCGTGCAGCAGGCGGGCGCGGGCGGTCTCGTCGCCATTGTCGCGCCAGCGGGCGATCAGGGCGCTTTCTTCCTCGGCGCTCAGCATCGGGGTTTCGCGCAAGGTGCGGAAGAAGGCGGCAGCGGGATCTGCAGGCGAACGCGGGATGGACATCAAGGGTCTCCGAACAGGCGGTTGTCCTTGCCTCTACGATCGACGATCTCCAATGATAACTCCAATTGATATAATTTGTCGATTTAATAGGAAAATGTTATCAATGCCGGCATGATTTCGCTGAGACAATTGCAGTGCCTGGTCGCTCTGGCTGATACCCTGCACTTCCGCCGTGCCGCCGAACGGGTCGGCTTGTCGCAACCGGCCCTGTCGGCGCAGATCGCCCAGCTGGAAGACCGGCTGGGGGTGCTGCTGGTGGAACGGACCCGGCGCAGCGTGCTGATGAACCCGGTGGGGCGGGACGTGGCGGCACGGGCACGGGCCATCCTGCGCGATGTCGCCGACCTTGAGGAATCGGTCCGCCGGGCGGGCGAGCCTTTGTCCGGAACGCTGCGCATGGGGGTGCTGCGCACGCTGGGGCCTTATCTGCTGCCGCATATCCTGCCGGTGCTGCGCAACCGCCATCCGCAGCTGAAACTGTACCTGCGCGAGGAGCCGGGGCAACGGCTGCTGGCGGAACTGCGCCAGGGGGAACTTGACCTGCTGCTGGTTGCCGCGGTTCCTGCCGACGACGATCACCTGACGGTGGTGCCGCTGTTCGGCGAGCCGCTATGGGCGGCTTTGCCGCTGGATCATCCCCTGGTCGGGCCGGGGCCGCTGAGCGGCGGCGATCTGGCCGGCGAAAGCCTGATCCTGCTGGAGGAAGGCGACGGCATGCGCGAGCCGGCCCTGGATCTGTGCCGGCAGGCCGGCGCGGCCGAACATCCCGATTTTCGGGCCACCTCGCTGGATTCGTTGCGGCAGATGGTGGCCACCGGCCTGGGGGCCACCCTGCTGCCGGCCCTGTATGTCCGTGCCGAGGCCGCCGCCGACGACCAGATCGCGGTCCGGCCCCTGCATCCCGGTCCGCCGGTCCGCCCGATTCATCTGGTGTGGCGGCGGACCACGTCCCGTTCCGACGAATTCCGTCTGCTGGCCCGTCTGATCGTCGAGCATCTGCCCGACGTCGTGCAGAAATTGTGACCGGCTACCCGGCGGGCAGCAGGTTGCGGTCGAACAGACTGATCAGATCCTCGCCCGAAACCGGCCGGCTGACCAGATAGCCCTGGATCTCATCGCAGCCCCGGGCCCGCAGGAAATCGGCCTGTCCGGCGGTTTCCACGCCTTCGGCGATGGCTCGCAGCTTCAGGTTGTGGGCCAGGTCGATGATGGTCGAGACGATTTCCGCCCCTTCGCCGTTTCCGTCCTCGCCGGAATCGATGTCGCTGACGAAAGAGCGGTCGATCTTCAGGGCATCGATGGGGATGCGCTTCAGGTAGGACAGCGACGAATAGCCGGTGCCGAAATCGTCGATCGAGATATGGACCCCCATCGTGCGCAGGACGCGCAGAACCTCGGAAACCTCGTCGACCCGCTGCATCAGCACCGATTCGGTGATCTCCAGTTCCAGATAGTGCGGGGCCAGCCCGCTTTCGTCCAGGGCCTGCGTCACCAGGGCGGGGATATCGTTTTCGCGGAACTGCAGGGTCGAGACGTTGACGGCGACGCGGACCGGCGGCAGCCCCAGATCGTGCCAGCTTTTGCACTGACGGCAGGCGGTCTTCAGCGCCCAGGCGCCGACTTCGGAAATCAGCCCCATGTTTTCCGCCAGGGGGATGAAATCGACCGGCGAGACCATGCCCAGTTCGGGGTGGCGCCAGCGGGCCAGGGCCTCGACCCCGGACAGCCGTCCGGAAATCATGTCGACCTTGCCCTGGTAGACCAGGGTGAATTCCTCCCGGGTCAGGGCATGGCGCAAGGCCGCCTCCATCGCCAGCCGCTCGAACGAGCGGGCATTCATCGATGGGGTGTAAAGCTGAAACGAGTTGCGGCCCAGATCCTTGGCCCGGTACATGGCGGTGTCGGCGTTCTTGATCAGGGTTTCCGCCGTGCCGCCATCGTCGGGAAAAACCGCGATGCCCACCGAGGTGGTCACGTAAAGTTCGTGGTCGTTGATCTGGAAGGGCTGCTTGACCTGGGCGATGATCCGCTCGGCCAGTTTGGCGGCGTCTTCCGCCTGGTCGATCTCGGGCAGCAGCACCACGAACTCGCCGCCGCCCAGGCGGGCGACGGTGTCGCCCTCGCGCACGCAATGGCCCAGACGGCGGGCCGTTTCGATCAGGACATTGTCGCCGACGCCGTGCCCCAGGGAATCGTTGATCCGCTTGAACAGGTCCAGATCCAGAAACATGATCGCCAGACGGCTCTCGTGACGATGGGCGTGGGCGATGGCCACCTGCAGGCGGTCGGTGAACAGCCGCCGGTTGGGCAGGCCGGTCAGCACGTCGAAATAAGCCAGGTTCTTGATGCGCTCTTCGGTGCGCTTGCGTTCGGTGATGTCGGAAAAGACGGCGGCATACTGGGTGACCTGGCCGCCGCCGTCGCGGATGGCGTTGATGGTCAGCCATTCCGGATAGATTTCCCCGGATTTGCGGCGGTTCCACACTTCGCCCTGCCAGACGTCGTGTTCCGCCAGATCCTGCCACATGCGCTGATAGAAGGCCTGATCGTGGCGGCCGGACTTCAGCAGCCGCGGATTTTTTCCCACCACTTCCTCGAAGCCGTATCCGGTCAGCTGGGTGAAGGACGGGTTGACGAACTCGATCTGCCCCTGCGGATTGCAGATGATGATGCCGTCCAGCGAGGCGTCGATCACCTTGCGGGCCAGGTGCAGGTCGCGGCGCGACTGCATCAGGGCCTCGTCGCGCTCGCGCAGGGCCTCGTCCAGGCGCTGGACATATTCGTACTGCAGGGCGGCAAGGATATCCGAGAAGGACAGCAGCCCCACCACCCGGCCATCGTCGGCGGTGACGGCCAGATGGCGGATATGGCGCTCTTCCAGCATGTTGCGCGCGGCCAGCAGGCTGTCGTCTTCGCGCATGCTGACCAGCGGCCGGCTGGCGATGGCCGAAATGTCGGGGGGCAGGGACCCGCCTTGGGCGATCACCCGGACGATGTCGCGCTCGGTGATGATGCCCGGAGCGTCGCCGTATTCCCCGACCACCAGGGCGGCGTCGACGCGGGCGGCCCGCATTCTGGCGACGGCGCCGGCCAGGGACGTCGAATCCGTCAGCGATACCATCGGCTTGGTGATGGCGGCGCGCACCGGGCGCAGAACCAGGAAATGTTCGACGCCGTGGCGCAGGATGACGTCGCTCTGGCTGACGATGCCGACCGGATGCCCGGCATCGTCGACGACGACGAAATGGCGCACGCCTTCCATCTGGAAGCGCAGCCCGGCATCGCCGATTCCGGTCTGGTCGTGGATGGTCTTGATCGGCTGGCTCATCACCGCGGCGATCGGGCGGGACAGCGCCTCGGGATCGGTGAAGTCGATGGACAGGGCGTCGCGTTCGGTCCAGATGCCGATCGGGCCGCCATTTTCCACCACCACGATGGAAGAACAACGGGATTGCGCCATCAGGCGCGCCGCCTCGACGATCGTCGCCGCCGGGGCACAGGCCAGAATTTCCTTGTTGGCGATTCGCCCGATGGTCTGTCCCGTCGGCACCGGCTTTCTTCCCGATAGATATGGTTGCCCCGCATGTTCCAGTGTCGTCTGCTTTGTTTGCCCGCGCAACTGCCCGATTATATCGGGTCTGTCGTCGCGGGGTGGTGGAAGCCGGACAACAGGCGTAAGCTGTCCGGCCGCAGGTGACGACGAAAGCGACGATGCCATGAGCGATTCCGAGACTGGCCACACTGCCAAGGGTTACCGCGACCTGAGCGACGAGATGCGGCAGGAGTTCCTGGACGAAGCCGTCGAGCTTTTGCAGGGGCTGGACGTCCTGCTGGATTCGTCCCGCAACGGCCGGAGCCGTGGAGCCGACGTGGTGGCCGAGTTCCGCCGCGTCGCCCTGCGCCTGAAGGGGCAGGCCGCGAATTTCGGATTGCGGCCTTTGGCGACGGTGGCCACCCGGCTGGACGATTACCTGCTGCAGGCGCCCAAGGACTTGCCGCCGCGGGTGTGGGACGACCTGCAGAAGTTTCAGGACGTGCTGCTGGCCCTGGCCGAAGGGCGGGTGGCGACCGACACCGCCACCGCCGTGCTGGTCCGGCAATTGCCGGTGCGGCTGGGGTTCGACGTCAGGGATGTCGAAATCCGCGACATCGAGGTCATGCTGGTGATGCCGCCGGGGGCGCAGACCCGGTTCGTCGAGCGCGAGATGCAGCAATGCGGCTATCGCGTCAGCGTGGTTCCCGACACCATCGACGCCTTTTCCCTGGCGGTGCAGACCAAGCCCGACCTGATCGTGGTGTCGGCCATGATGCCGCATCTGGACGGCATCGATCTGGCCATCGGTCTGGTTTCGATGCCGGCGACCCGCAACATTCCCATCGCCGTCATCACGTCGCTGGATCAGGGCGACGACCGTCTGGCCCTGCTGCCGGCCAAGGTTCCGGTCCTGCACAAGGGGCCAAGCTTCGGCGACGATCTGTTCAAGGCGCTGGATAACCTGTTCCTGATCTAGCCCCCCGCCCCGAAAGCTCGCATCGAGCCGCGAACTTCGGAATTGCCATGCCGGCTAGGGGCCGGGCTCGCCCCAGCGGCGCAATTCGCCGCTGTCCAGGCCGAACAGGTCCAGGACCCGGCCGACGGTGTGGGCGACCATGTCGTCCAGGGTCTGGGGCCGGGCATAGAAGGCCGGCACCGGCGGCGCGACGATCGCCCCCATCTCGGACAGGGCCAGCATGGTGCGCAGGTGGCCGGAATGCAGCGGCGTCTCGCGCACCAGCAGGACCAGCCGGCGGCGTTCCTTCAAGGTGACGTCGGCCGCCCGCGTCAGCAGCGAGGTGGTCATGCCGGTGGCGATCTCGCTCATGGTGCGGATCGAGCACGGGGCGACCACCATGCCCAGGGTGCGGAACGAGCCCGAGGCCGGGGCACCGCCGATATCCTCGGGGCGATAGGAATGGTCGGCCAGGGCGCGGACATCGGCCGGCTTCAGGCTGCTTTCGTGGGCCAGGGTGACTTCCGCGGCCCGGCTGAGCGCCAGATGGGTCTCGATATCCAGGCGCCGCAGGGTCTCCAGCAGGCGGATGCCGTAGACCACTCCCGAGGCGCCGCTGATGCCGACCACCAGCCGGTTCCGTGTCGATTCCATGATCTTTTCTCCCGCTGTGCCCTGTTCGTAACGAATCAAGGTTGATTCAAAAACGTGGTTCAGGCATAAAACGCGATTTTTTCGCTGACAGGGTGGCCGGGTCCATCATATGCTGACCGCCTCACTCATCGTGATGGGAGGATAGTAATGAGCCTTCAGGACCGGATCGAGTCTTTGAGAGTCAAGCACGCCGCGCTTGACACCGCCATCGTAACGGAAACCCAGCGCCCCCTTCCCGATAACACGGCCATCGCCGACCTGAAACGCCAGAAATTGCGGATCAAGGAAGAGCTGGCGCGGGCCGGTTCCTCCACGCATTAGGTCATCGGGCGTCGGGCGCCGGCCCTGGCGTCGGGCGCCCTGACCTTGCGCCAAAAGCGGCGGCCGCCGGTCAAGTGATCGGCGGCCGTTTCCGTTCCGGCAACAAAATTTCGTATTGCTGCGCCGATCCGGGGATTCCCGCTTCGATCCTGTGGGAAACCGCAATTGGACCTTTGCATTAATTACGCCGTCTGTGCGATGCTACCCCCCTCGAAAGGGGGGGAGAACCCCCAGGGAAAAGTCGCAAAGCAGAGGAAGCGTCGAAGCATGACCAACGCATACCAGCAGGCTTACGAACGTTCGTTGCAGGATCCCGAGGGTTTCTGGGCCGATGCCGCCAAGGACATCCATTGGATCAAGCCCTGGACCAAGGTTCTGGATGATTCGCGCAAGCCGTTCTACCGCTGGTTCGCCGGGGGCGAGGTCAACACCTGCTACAACGCCGTCGACCGCCATGTCGAGGCGGGCCGCGGCGCCCAGGCCGCCATCATCTATGACAGCCCGGTCACCGGCACCGTCGCCACCACCACCTATGCCGAACTGAAGGATCAGGTGTCGCGCTTCGCCGGCGTGTTGCGCGACCTGGGGGTCGGCAAGGGCGACCGCGTCATCGTCTACATGCCGATGGTGCCGGAAGCGGTGGTCGCCATGCTGGCCTGCGCCCGTCTGGGCGCGGTGCATTCGGTGGTGTTCGGCGGTTTCGCCTCGAACGAGCTGGCCACCCGCATCAACGACGCCCAGCCCAAGGTGATGGTGTCGGCCTCGTGCGGCATCGAAACCAACCGCGTCATTCCCTACAAGCCGCTGCTGGACCATGCCATCGAACTGGCCGACCACAAGCCGGCCCATTGCGTCATCCTGCAGCGCCCGCAGGTTGCCGCCGAGCTGATCGCCGGCCGCGACGTCGACTGGACCCAGGCCGCCGCCAAGGCCGCCCCGGCGGAATGCGTGGCCGTCGCCGCCACCGATCCGCTGTACATCCTTTACACCTCGGGCACCACCGGCCAGCCCAAGGGCGTGGTGCGCGACAACGGCGGCCACATGGTGGCCCTGAAGTGGAGCATGAAGGCCGTCTACAACATCGAGCCGGGCCAGGTGTTCTGGGCCGCCTCGGACGTGGGCTGGGTCGTCGGCCATTCCTACATCTGCTACGCGCCGCTGCTGCACGGCGCCACCACCATCGTCTATGAAGGCAAGCCGGTCGGCACGCCCGACGCCGGCGCCTTCTGGCGGGTGATCAGCCAGCACAAGGTGACCGCCCTGTTCACCGCGCCGACCGCCTTCCGCGCCATCAAGCGCGAGGACCCCGACGCCCTGCTGCTGAAGAAGTACGACATGGGCTGCCTGAAGGCGCTGTTCCTGGCCGGCGAACGCTCGGACCCCGACACCATCAAGTGGGCGCAGTCCAACCTGAAGGTTCCGGTCGTCGACCATTGGTGGCAGACCGAAACCGGCTGGGCCATCGCCGCCAACTGCCTGGGCCTGCATGAGTTCCCGGTCAAGCCGGGCTCGCCGACCAAGGCCGCGCCGGGCTGGGACCTGCAGGTTCTGGACGAGGGGCACCAGCAGTGCAAGCCCGGCCAGACCGGCTCGCTGGTGGTCAAGCTGCCGCTGCCGCCCGGTACCTTCTATACCCTGTGGAACGCCGAACAGCGGTTCTTCGACAGCTATCTGGCCGAGTTCCCCGGCTACTACAAGACCGCCGACGCCGGCATGATCGACGAAGACGGCTATGCCTATGTCATGAGCCGCACCGACGACATCATCAACGTCGCCGGCCATCGTCTGTCCACCGGACAGATGGAGGAAGTGCTGGCCAGCCATCCCGACGTCGCCGAATGTGCGGTGATCGGCGTGGCCGATCAGCTGAAGGGGCAGTTGCCGCTGGGCTTCATCTGCCTGAAGGCCGGCGTCACCAAGTCGGACGACCAGATCCTCAAGGAAGTGGTGGCCCTGGTGCGCGAGACCATCGGCCCGGTGGCGGCCTTCAAGAGCTGTACCGTGGTCAAGCGCCTGCCCAAGACCCGCTCGGGCAAGATTCTGCGCGGCACCATGCAGAAGATCGCCGACAACCAGGACTACAAGATGCCGGCGACCATCGACGATCCGTCCATCCTGGAGGAGATCGACGAATCGCTGCAGGGCATCGGCTATTCCAAGGCGCGCAAGGAAGGCGCCGAATAAGGCTTCCCCCACCGGGGAGAGAAAGCGCAGGGGCGCCCCGTCGTGGGCGCCCCTTTCCGTTTCCCTTCAGCCCAACGGGCCGCCGGTCCAGCGCCGGCTCAGCCCCCAGGCCGCCAGGGCCGAAAGCAGGCTCAGCCCGGACATCGCCAGGAAGGCGCCACCGCCCAGTCCCTCGTACAGACGCCCGGAAATCAGGCTCATCAGGCCGGGTGCGGCTCCGGCGGCGATTCCGGCAAAGATTCCCTGGGTGCGGGCCGACAGGGTCGGCGGGACGGCGCGCAGCAGAAAATGCATCGCCCCCAGGTGGCCGCAGCCGAAGGTCGCCGCGTGCAGGATCTGTGCGGCCACCAGGGCCGGCAGGGCGGTGGTGGTGCCCAGGACCAGCCAGCGCAGCACCCCGGCCGCCGCCGCCAGCAGCAGCAGCCGGGACGGCCCCAGCCGGGCCACCACCGTGCCGGAAAAAGCGAACAGCACGATTTCCGCCATCACCCCTTGCGACCATAGCAGGCCGATGACGTCGTCGCCGATGCCGGCGGCCTTCCAGTGGATGGTGGAAAAACCGTAATAGACGGTGTGCGAAGCCTGATTCAGACTGGCGGCGGCCAGGAACAGCAGAAACGCCGCCGATCCCACCAGCGGCGTCAGGCGGGCCGGGGCCTGCCCCGGTACCGGCTGGACCCGCAGGTCGGGCAGGGTGGCGCAGGCCAGGGTGGTCAGGCCCAGGGCCGCCACCACCAGCCAGACCAGCAGGCCGGTCGGCTGGGCGGTCAGAACATGGCCGACCCCTACCGCGGCGGCGATGAAGGCCAGCGATCCCCACAGCCGCAGCCGGCCGTAATCCAGGCGATGTTTCTGGGCGGTGGTCAGGGCCAGGCTTTCGCCCACCGGCATGATCCCCGACCAGCAGCCGGTGGCCACCACGCTGACCGCCAGGATGGCCCAGAACCCATCGGTCAGGGAAAAGGCGGTCCAGCACAAGGTGGCGCCGGCGGCCAGCAGCACCATCGGCCGGCGGCGGTCGCCCCGTTTGTCCACCAGATGGCCGACCAGCGGGTTGATCAGCACCTTGGTGGCATAGATGACGGCGATGATCTGGCCGATCTCGGCCGGGGACAGCCCGCGATCCTTCAGCCACAGCGGCCAGAACGGCAATTGCGTGCCGACCCCGACGAACAGGGCGGTGTAATAGAAAGACAGTCGCAGCCCGGCGGCGGTTCTGGTCATGGGAACAGGCGGGACAGGGTCAACCCCCGCCGGGCCAGCGACCATGCGCATTCGTCGGAAGCCAGGAAGCGGTATTCCGCCTCGCGCTGGTCGGTCAGGCTGTCGGCGGCGCGCAAGGCGTCGTCGACGAAGCCGGGATGGACCATCATCAGGGTGCGCGGACCGGGGCGGTCGGTGAAACGCTGGAACAGCCGGGGAAAGGGAATGCGTCCGGAAAAATCGTAGACGCCGCGGAACGAGGCGTTGTGCGGCACGCCTTCCACCTGCAGCCGGCGGCGGAAGCGCCGTCCCAGTTCGGCGATGATCAGGGCGCGGACCGGCGAGATGCCGCGGGCGACGATGGCGGCGCGGGAATCGGTGCAGGACCGCACCCAGCCGATCCCGTTCATGCGTCGCCGCCACAGATGCAGGGCGGCGTCGCCGATCACCGGCAATTGGTGGACATGGTGATGGCCGTCCAGGAAATCCGGAGCCCGGCCGAAGGCGGATTCGAACGAATCGTACTGGCGTTCCAGTTCGGCGGTGATTTCGTCGCGGTCCAGCCGGCCGGTCAGCGCCAGCTTCAGCAGCGTGCCCAGCGGCGGGAAGCGGCCGTCCGGGGCCAGACGCGGCATCGGCCCCAGGGGGTTCTGATCGGTCAGGGTCAGGTGGATGCCGATGTCGGCCTTGCCGTCCAGCGGTTTCAGCTGCCCGGCGGCCTCGGGCCAGAACGGGCTGCCGGTCATGCAGCCGGTGGCCTGCAGCCGGCCGGCGGCGATCAGGTCGCGGATGCCCCGGCTGACACCGGGCGCCAGCCCGTAATCATCGGCGCAAAGGGTGATGGCGGCGGGATGGGTCATGGGATCTTTCTTTCCAGGCGCGCGTTGACCGGCGCGGCGCTATTGTTCACACTTCCGCTGCAGTTTCCAAGCGCCGCCAGACAAGGGGCCATCATGTCCGAGTCCAATCCTGTTCCCGCCCGCCCGGTTTTATCGCTGGTGGTGCCGATGTTCAACGAATCGGCCAATGTCGACGGGTTGTTTGCGCGTCTGACCGGGGTCCTGGACCGGATCGGCGAAAGCTGGGAAGTGGTCTGCGTCGATGACGGCAGCGGCGACGACACCGTCGCCCGGGTGGTCGAGCATCATCGCCGCGACAGCCGCATCCGCCTGGTGGAACTGTCGCGCAATTTCGGCAAGGAACTGGCTTTGACCGCCGGGTTGCAGCACACCTGCGGCCAGGCGGTGGTGATGATCGACGCCGACCTGCAGCATCCCCCCGAACTGATCGGCGAGATGGTGGAAAAGTGGCGCCAGGGCTTCGAGATGGTCATCGCCGTCCGCCGCGGCCGCGAGAACGAAAGCGCTCTCAAGCGGGTCAGTGCCCGGGCCTTCTATGACCTGTTCGCCCGGGTGTCCGAGGTGCGGCTGCCGCAGGGCGCCGGCGATTTCCGGCTGCTCGACCGCAAGGTGGTCGACGTGCTCAACGCCATGCCGGAACATACCCGGTTCATGAAGGGCCTGTATGCCTGGGTGGGGTTCCGCCAGACCTCCATTCCCTACGACGTCGCCGACCGCGCCGCCGGGGTGACCAAGTTCAACCTGTTCCGGCTGTACCGGCTGGCCATCGACGGCATCACCGCCTTCACCTCGGTGCCGCTGAAGGTATGGACCTTCGTCGGTATGATGGTGGCGGCCTTCGCCCTGCTGTACGGCCTGCTGTTCGTGGTCAAGACCCTGATCCTGGGTATCGACGTGCCCGGTTATCCCTCGCTGATCGTGGCGACGATGTTTTTCTCGGGTGTGCAGCTGATCAGCCTGGGGGTGATCGGCGAATATCTGGGCCGGGTCTTCACCGAGGTCAAAAGCCGTCCCCTTTACGTGGTCCGCAACGCCTATGGCTGCCGCCGCGAAACCATTGGGGGAGAATAGGGCGTGCTGTCCTCGAAAGCCAAATACGGATTGAAGGCGATGGTGCATCTGGCCCGTCGGGCCGGGAACGGGTCGGTGCTGATCGCCGACATCGCCGAGGCCGAGATCATCCCCAAGAAGTTCCTGGACGCCATCTTGCTGGAACTGAAGAAAAGCGGCCTGCTGTCCAGCAAGAAGGGCAAGGGCGGCGGCTATGTCCTGGCCCGCCCGGCGGACAGCATCATGGTGGGGGACATCGTCCGTCTGCTGGATGGCCCCCTGGCGCCGGTGCCGTGCGTTTCGCGCACCGCCTACCGCCGTTGCGAGGATTGTGCCGACGAAACCGGCTGTGCCATCCGCGCGGTGATGGGCGAGGTCCGCGATGCCATCGCCGCCATCCTGGACCGGACCAGTCTGGCCGACATGGCCTTCCGCATGAAGCCGGAAGCCATTCTGATGTACGATATCTGATGCGGAACCAGAATGATTCATTCGGGTTCCCAAGCCCTCGCCGGGCGGCCGCATCCGCGGGCCTTGGCCGCGCCCAATGGGCGCCGGATACGAAGCCCGAATGAATCATCCGGGCTTCGTATGATCCGGAACCCGAATGGTTCATTCGGGTTCCCAAGCCCTCGCCGGGCGGCCGCATCCGCGGCCTTGGCCGCGCCCAATGGGCGCTGGATACGAAGCCCGAATGAATCATCCGGGCTTCGTATGATCCGGTTCAGGCGCACGAAAGCGGCGGGCGGAAGAAACTCCGCCCGCCGCCTTGGTTTTCAGTCCGGGCCTCAGGCCTCGGCAGCGTCCTCGGCCGGGGCTTCCTCGGCTTCCGCCTCGACGGCGGGGGCTTCGGCGGCGGCAGCGGCGGCGGCGGCGCGCTCGGCCTCTTCCTGCGAACGGGCGATGGTCACGGTGACGGTGACCGACACTTCCGGATGCAGGGCAAGACGGATGGCGTGCGAGCCCAGGGTCTTGATCGGCTGGTCCAGGGCGACCTGGCTGCGCTCGACGGTATAGCCCGAGGCCTTGACGGCATCGGCCAGATCACGGGCCGAGACCGAACCGTACAGCTGGCCGCTTTCGCCGGCCTGACGGACCATCAGGACCTTCAGTCCCTCCATCTTGGCGGCGACGGCCGAAGCCTCTTCGCGGCGCTTCAGGTTGACGGCTTCCAGCTGGGCGCGCTGCTTTTCGAAAAAGGCCAGGTTGCCCTTGTTGGCGCGCAACGCCTTCTTCTGCGGCAGCAGGAAGTTGCGGGCGAAACCGGGCTTGACCTTGACCACGTCTCCCATCTGACCGAGCTTCTCGATCCGTTCGAGCAGGATGACTTCCATTTTATCCCTCCATACCGCCGCCGCTTGACGGGCGGCGGAATCTCATTCTCCAGAACCTCACCATTCCCAGCCCGGCGACGGCAGGGGCCGCCCATCCGAAGGCCAGGACCAGCAATCCGTACACCAGCCCCAGGATCACCCTCGCATTCGGCTTGGCCGCCGCAAAACGGTGGATGCCGGCCAGTCCCAGAAAGGTGAAGGGGACCAGCAACACCACCGCCATGTTGGCGGCACAGTACCCCAGGTCCCCCGCGACCGCCATGCCGCCCAGACCCGTTGCCGCCAGGATGGCGGCCGGCCAGTCGGGAAGCGTCAGCTCCCGATAGGCCGGAACGGGCCGGCGGTTGTGACCCAGCCGGACCAGCAGGGCTTGCGCCCCTACGGCATTGACCACCGCCATCAGCAGCCACGACACCACGGTCATGGCCGGAAACAGCGGCGTCCACCACCCGACCGCCTCGGCCCGCCGGTTGGGCGGAAGCTGGGCGGCGACCAGGGAAAGGGCGTGGTCGATGGTCTCGGCCACCCAGCCCCTCACCCCGTCGGGGTGGCCCGCCACCAGCACCATGCCGACCAGCAGCAAGGCAAGACCGGCGGCGGTCAGCCATGCCAGGACAAGTCCCGGCGGGTACCATTCGGTGGAACCATCCGCGGCTTCCCGCCACAGCAGCGACCGATTGGCCACCACCAGTGCCGGAACGGCGACGATAACCAGAAACAGCAGACCGGAAAACCCGCCGGCCGTTCCCGCCACCGCCACGCCGCCCAACGCTGCCGCCACCAGGGCGGCCGGGGCACCCAGGGCCAGACCGATCATCATCGGCGGCAAGGGTGCCACGTAGGACAGGACGATTCCCGATCCGATGCCTTTTGCCAGCGACAGGAACAGCAAGGCTGAAAGAAGGCCTGCCGCCAGGGCAAAACCGAAACGCCGGCTTACCGGCATTTCCGGCCGGACCGCTTACTTCACCACGTAGGGGAGCAGACCCAGGAAGCGGGCGCGCTTGATGGCCTGGGCCAGTTCGCGCTGCTTCTTGGCCGACACCGCGGTGATGCGGCTCGGCACGATCTTGCCCCGCTCCGAGATGAAGCGGCTCAGCAACTTGGTGTCCTTGTAATCGATCTTCGGAGCGCCGTTGCCCGAGAACGGGCAGGTCTTGCGGCGGCGGAAGAACGGACGGCGGGCGCCCCCGGAAGCGGGACGCGGACGCTCAGCGGTCTTGACCTCGGTCATCATTCACCTCCCTCGGGACGACGCTCGGAACGGAAGCCGCGATCCTCACGCGGGCCGCGGTCTTCGCGCGGACCACGCTCGAACCCGCGATCTTCGCGGCGCGGGCGGTCTTCGCGGTTGTTGCGGGCCTGCATCATGGCCGACGGGCCTTCCTCAAGCTCTTCGACGCGGACGGTCAGGAAGCGCAGGACGTCTTCGTTCAAAGACATCTGGCGTTCCATTTCCTTCACCGCGGCCGCCGGAGCGTCCAGGTTCAGGAGGACGTAATGGGCCTTGCGGTTCTTCTTCACCCGATAGGCGATGTTGCGCAGGCCCCAGAATTCCTTCTTGGCAACGGTGCCGCCACCGGCGGTGATGACGTTGCCCATTTCCTCGATCAGGGTCTCCACCTGGGGGGCGGAAACTTCCTGACGCGCGAGGATCACGCATTCATACAAAGACATACAGCGGACCCCTTCCGGCTTGTCTCTTCCCCCGTGACCTCACCATGAAGCCACAAAGGCATAGCCGACCGCCCCTTGGACGGTCCGGCAAGGGTAGAAGCGCGGGACTATACACCAACCGACTGCGGACGCAAGCCTTAAGCCGTCAGGATGTCGCCGTCCCGCGGGTGGGCCAGCCCTTCGCGCAGCAGATGGCCGACCATCTCGAAATCGCAGCGGACCAGTTCGAACTCGGTCAGCGACAGCGCCAGCCGATCCAGGGTCAGGCGGGGGGCCTGACCATCGGCCAGCCGTCCGCGCAGATCCTGCGCCCCGAGCAGGAATTCGGCATGCCGGTCGGCATGCTCGCGGCAATGGTCGATTCCGTTGGGCAGGCGCAGATGCGACAGCAGCTTCTCCTCGGCCCGGAAATGCCGTTCGATGGCCTTGACCAGGGCGTCGCCGGCATCCAGCAGGCGCGGCCGCGGCAGGCACTGTTCCAGGCATTGATGCAGGTCGTTGAAATGACTGATCAGATCGCGGTGCTCGGCGTCGATGCTGCCGATGCCTATGGCCAGCCCATCGGTCCAGTCGATCAGAGACATGATGGCCTCCCTCGCCGCGAGCCCAATCCGAGGATTAATATTTCATTCGATGTTATTACCTCAGGATGCTGTGCGCAAGCGCCGCCGGCGCCGATTGGAGCGATCGCAGACTTGACAGCGGGGGGAAGTTGGCCCTTTTCCTCTCGCAGGCGAATTCCCAAGGAGGGCTGCGATGTCGCGCGCGTTCGTGTTTCCCGGTCAAGGTTCCCAGGCGGTCGGGATGGGCCGCGAGCTTGCCGAGGCCTTTCCCGAGGCCCGGCATGTCTTCCAGGAGGTCGACGAGGCGCTGTCGCAGAATCTCAGCCGGCTGATGTTCGACGGTCCCGAGGACGAACTGACCCTGACCGAGAACGCCCAGCCGGCCCTGATGGCGGTGTCGCTGGCGGTGGTCCGCGTCCTGGAGGGGCAGGGCGGGCTGGATCTGTCGCAGGCGGCCGCGTTCGTCGCCGGCCACTCGCTGGGCGAATATTCCGCCCTGGCCGCCGCCGGCACCTTCACCCTGGCCGACACCGCCCGCCTGCTGAAGCTGCGCGGCCAGAGCATGCAGAAGGCCGTTCCCGTCGGCATGGGGGCGATGGCCGCCCTGCTGGGGGCCGAATACGAGCAGGCCCGCGAGATCGCCGCCGCCGCCGCCGAGGGCGAGGTGTGCGAGGCCGCCAACGACAACGGCGCCGGCCAGGTGGTGGTGTCCGGGCACAAGGGCGCCGTCGAGCGGGCGATGAAGATCGCCGCCGAACGGGGCATCAAGCGCGCCGTCATGCTGCCGGTGTCCGCCCCCTTCCATTGCGCCCTGATGCAGCCGGCGGCCGACGCGATGGCCGAGGCCTTGGGCAAGGTGGCCATGCAGGCGCCGAAGGTGCCTCTGGTGGCCAACGTCATCGCCGCCACCGCCACCGATCCGGCGGCCATCCGCGACCTGCTGGTCCGCCAGGTCACCGGCACGGTCCGCTGGCGCGAAAGCGTGCTGTTCATGAAGCAGCAGGGCGTTTCGGCCCTGGTCGAGCTGGGGGCCGGCAAGGTTCTGGCCGGCCTGGCCAAGCGTATCGACAAGGAACTGACCGGCACCGCCATCGGCACGCCGGCCGACATCGAAGCCTTCCTGAAGGCATGAGGGGAAACGACATGTTCGATCTGACCGGCAAGACCGCCCTGATCACCGGCGCCTCGGGCGGAATCGGCGGGGCCATCGCCACCGCCCTGCACCGGGCCGGGGCCACCGTCGCCCTGCACGGCACCCGCCGCGAGGCGCTTGACACCCTGGCCGCCCAGCTGGGCCAGCGGGTGCATGTGCTGCCCGCCAACCTGTCCCGGCCGGAAGAGGTCGAGCAGCTGGCCAAGGATGCCGAAGCGGCGATGGGGGGCCTGGACATCCTGGTCAACAATGCCGGCATCACCCGCGACGGGCTGGTCATGCGCATGAAGGACGAGGACTGGGACGCGGTGATCGCCGTCAACCTGACCGCCGCCTTCCGTCTGTGCCGGGCCGCGATCAAGGGCATGATGAAGCGTCGGTCCGGCCGGATCGTCAACATCACCTCGATCGTCGGCGTCACCGGCAATCCCGGCCAGGTGAATTACTGCGCCTCGAAGGCCGGCATGATCGGCATGAGCAAGTCCCTGGCCCAGGAAGTCGCCAGCCGCGGCGTCACCGTCAATTGCGTCGCGCCGGGCTTCATCGCCACGGCCATGACCGACGAACTGAACGACGACCAGAAGGGGCGCATCCTGCAGTCGATTCCGCTGGGGCGGATGGGCAGCTCCGAGGATATCGCCGCCTCGGTGCTGTATCTGGCGTCGGCCGAAGCGGCCTATGTCACCGGGCAGACCCTGCATGTCAACGGCGGCATGGCGATGCCGTGACCGCAGGCATTGTCGCAAGATGATGCGGCGGCGCTGGTCAAGTGGAAAAAAGTGTGGTAGTTAGCGGTCACTTTCCGCCGGAAAGGGGGGCTTTCGCCTCCTGGGGCGGGGACTTCCGTCTTTCTGGCAAACGATACCTGAGGGAATTCACATGAGCGACGTCGCCGAGCGGGTTAAGAAGATTGTCGTCGAGCACCTGGGCGTTGAAGAGTCCAAGGTGACCGAAAACGCCAGCTTCATCGATGACCTGGGCGCCGACAGCCTCGACACCGTCGAGCTGGTCATGGCCTTCGAGGAAGAATTCGGCTGCGAAATCCCCGATGACGCCGCTGAAAAGATCCTGACCGTCAAGGACGCGATCGACTTCATCTCGAAGGCGAACGCGTAAATCGGTTCTGGAGGGCGCCGTTCCCCAATGTGGGGCCGGCGCCCTTTCTCTTATAATTCCAATCTGCGCTTGAGCGGGATATTCCCATGAGACGAGTCGTCGTCACCGGCATTGGTATGGTCACCCCCCTGGGCGTCGGTACCGCCCATAACTGGAAGCGTCTGCTGCAGTCCGAGTCCGGAATTCGCGTCATCGAGCATTTCGACGTGTCCGATCTGGCCGCCAAGATCGCCGGCGTCATTCCGCGTGGTCAGGGCCAGGGTGAGCTGGACCTCGACAAGGTCGCCTCTTCGAAGGACCGCCGCCGCATGGATGATTTCATCATCTATGGGCTGGGCGCCGCGATGGAAGCGGTCGAGGATGCCGGCTGGATGCCCGAGGACGAGGAAGGCCGCGAGCGGACCGGCGTGATGATCGGCTCCGGCATCGGCGGCCTGCCCGGCATCGCCGAGGGTGCCAGCGTCCTCAAGGAATCCGGCCCCCGCCGCATCAGCCCGTTCTTCATCCCGGCGGCGCTGATCAATCTGGTTTCCGGCCATGTCTCGATCAAGTACGGCTTCAAGGGACCGAACCACGCCGTGGTGACGGCCTGCGCCACCGGCGCCCACGCCATCGGCGACGCCGCCCGCCTGATCCAGTTCGACGATGCCGACGTCATGGTCGCCGGCGGCACCGAATCGGCCGTGTGCCGCCTGGGTCTGGCCGGTTTCGCCGCCGCCAAGGCGCTGTCCACCGCTTATAACGATCGCCCGACCGAGGCCTCGCGGCCGTGGGACAAGGGCCGCGACGGCTTCGTCATGGGCGAGGGCGCCGGCGTCGTGGTGCTGGAAGAGCTGGAGCACGCCAAGAAGCGCGGCGCCAAGATCTATGGCGAAGTGGTCGGCTATGGCCTGTCCGGCGACGCCTATCACATCACCGCCCCGGCCGAGGACGGCAATGGCGGCTTCCGCGCCATGCGCGCCGCCCTCAAGCGGGCCGGAATGACCGTCGACCAGATCGACTACATCAACGCCCACGGCACCTCGACGCCGCTGGGCGACGAGATCGAGCTGGGCGCCATCAAGCGTCTGTTCGGCGATCACGCCTACAAGCTGTCCATGAGTTCGACCAAGTCGGCCATCGGGCATCTGCTGGGCGCCGCCGGTGCTGTCGAGGCGATCTATTCGCTGCTGGCCATGCGCGACCAGACCGTCCCGCCGACCTTGAACCTGTCCGAGCCGTCGGACAGCTGCGATATCGATCTGGTTCCCAAGGTCGCCAAGCAGCGCCCGGTGAAGGTCGCCATGTCGAATTCGTTCGGCTTCGGCGGTACCAACGCCTCGCTGATCTTCAAGGCGGTCTGAGCCCGGTCTTCCCCTTTTCCGCCCCGGGCGGAAAAGGGGACACCCTATCGGGGACCCCATGAAAACAGCCCTGATCCGTATCTTTCTGGCTGTTTCGGTTCTGCTGGTCGCCGTGGCGACCTGGGCCGCCCTGGAAGGACACCGCCGCTTCACCGCCCCCGGCCCGGCGGTCGAGCCGACCACCATCGTCATTCCCAAGGGCGCCGGGCTGGAGGCCATCGCCCGCCGCCTGCAGGCGGCGGGGATCGTTCCCGACATCTACAGCTTCATGATCGGCACCCGCATCCGGGCGGCGACCCTGCGAGCCGGCGAGTATGCCTTTCCCGCCCGCGTCAGTCCGGAGGCGGCCATGCGCCAGATCGCCGAGGGACGCACCGTGGTCCACAAGCTGACCATCGCCGAAGGGCTGACGGTCAAGCAGGTCATGGCCCTGGTGGCCGGGACCGATTTCCTGGCCGGCGAGGTGGGGAAGCCGTCGCCCGAGGGCTGGCTGCTGCCCGAGACCTGGCACCTGTCGCGCGATGACGACCGCGCCGAGCTGATGGCCCGCATGGAGAAATCCATGCGCCAGTATCTGGAACAGGCCTGGGCCTCACGCGCGCAGGGGCTGCCGCTGAAGACCCCGGCCGAGGCGCTGATCCTGGCATCGGTGGTCGAGCGCGAAACCGCCGTCAGGGACGAACGTCCCAAGGTCGCCGCCGTCTTCCTGAACCGTTTGAAGCGGGGCATGCGGCTGCAATCCGACCCGACGGTGATCTATGGCCTGTCCGATGGGCTGGGCGTGCTGGATCGCCCGCTAAGCCGGGCCGACCTGGAAAAGCCGCACCGCTGGAACACCTATGTGCTGGAGGGACTGCCGGCCACCGCCATCGCCAATCCCGGCAAGGCCAGCCTGGACGCCGTCCTGCACCCGGCGGACATCGACGCCCTGTATTTCGTCGCCGACGGCAGCGGCGGCCACGCCTTCGCCCAGTCCCTGGACGAGCACAACCGCAACGTCGCCCAGTGGCGCAAGGTGGAAAAAGCCAGGAAGCCCGAGCCGGCCAGGAAATAGGCAGAAAATTCCCCCGGTCCCTTTTGGGGGCCGGGGGGAGCGGGCCGGGGCACGGCCCCTTCAAGTCATCGGAGCAAACCGATGCCCGGCCGACGGCTCGTTCTTCAACGGGCTCGGCCGGCTGGCATTATCCCTTCACCGCCTTGATGGCGGCGTCATAGCTGGGCTCGTCGGCGATTTCGCCCACCAGTTCGGTGTGCTTGACCAGCCCGTCGGCACCGATGACGACGATGGCGCGGGCCAACAGCCCGGCCAGCGGACCGTCGACGATCTTGACGCCATAGCGTTCGCCGAACGCCTTGTCGCGCATGTCCGAGCCCGAAATCACCCGCTCCAGCCCCTCGGCGCCGCAGAAACGCTTGTGGGCGAAGGGCAGGTCGGCCGAGGCGCACAGCACCACGGCATTGCCCAGCTTGTCCACCTCGCTATTGAAGCGGCGCACGCTGGCGGCGCAGGTCGGGGTGTCGACGCTGGGGAAGATGGACAGGACCACGGTCTTGCCGGCGAAGTCGGACAGCTGGCAGTCGCCCAGATCCACCTTGGTCAGTCTGAAATCGGGAGCCTTCGAGCCGATCGCGGGCAGGGCGCCGTTGGTGTTGATCGGGTTGCCCTTGAGCGTGATGGTGGCCATAGGGATGCGTCTCCTTCCTTGTTGATGGCCCAGTGTGGGGGATTTGTCCACACTGGGCAACGGCTTGCTTCGCCACGCGCCGTGAATGCGGGGCATGCCGCCCCTGCTTTCGCCGTGGTCTAGCGGCCCGGTCCGGCGAACAGGGTGTCGTGGCGGATGGAGGCGCCAGCCTTGCCTTTTTCGGTCAGGATGAAGGTGATGGTGGCGCTTTTTCCGGGCATCGCGCTTTCCGGCGCGCTGACGAACAGGCGGAACGACCCGACGCTGTCCTTGTCGACGGACAGTTCCAGCTCTTGCGCCGGTCCGGTGCCGCCGATCAGTTCCAGGCTCAGCCCCGGCAGGCCCTCGGCCCGCAGGGAATAGGCGCGGTCCTCGCGGATCATGTTCAGCACCTTGTAGACATAGCCGTTGCGGATCGAGCCGTCCGACATCTGGACGAACAGCGGGGTGCGCTCGTGCAGGATGTTGACGCCGGTGGTGGGCCGTGTCAGCAGGCTGGTCAGCATCACCGCGGCGACGATGCCCAGCAGGCCGCCATAGATCAGCGTGCGCGGGCGGATGGGGCGGAAGCCCGGCACCGTGACCCGCTTCTCGCGGGCTTGCAGGTTGGCGCTGGAATCATAGCTGATCAGGCCCTTGGGCAGACCGAACTTTTCCATCACCTGATCGCAGGCATCGATGCACAGGCCGCAGCCGATGCAGGCCAACTGGTTGCCCCAGCGGATGTCGACGCCGGTCGGGCAGGACTGGACGCACATCTTGCAATCGACGCAATGGCCGCGGCCGGCGAAGTTGCGGTCGGTGGGGGCGGGAGCCCGCGGCTCGCCGCGCCAGCCTTCGTAGGACACCACCAGGGAATGTTCGTCCAGCATGGCCGACTGGAAACGCGAATAGGGGCACATGTAGACGCAGACCCGCTCGCGGGCGAAGCCGGCCAGCAGGAAGCAGAAGCCGCCGATGATCAGCGTGAACAGGTACGATGCGCCGTCGGCCTGGAAGGTCAGCATGTCGCGCAATTGCTGGAAGGCGTCGCCGAACCACAGGGTCGCCGCCATGCCGGTACTGGCCGAGATGACGAACCACGAACCGACCACCACGGTCAGCTTGGCGGCCTTGCCGGCGCTCATCGGCGCGCGGCCCAGGGCGATGCGGGCGGTGCGGTCGCCGATCACCCAGCGTTCGATGTTCTGGAACAGATCGGTGTAGACGGTCTGCCAGCACAGGAAGCCGCACCAGATGCGGCCGGCCAGCGCACTCATCAGAAACAGGCTGATGGCGGCGACCAGCAGCAGGCCGGTGACGTAATAGACCTCCTGCGGCCAGATCTCGATGTCGAAGAAATAGGCCCGCCGTCCGGCCATGTCGACCAGGATGGCCTGGCCGGGGGCGTCGGGACCGCGATCCCAGCGCAGGAACGGCCCCAGGTACCACCATGCCAGCAGCAGGCCGCTGGCCCACCATTTGAGTTTCCGAAACAGCCCTTCGACGCTGCGCGGGACCGCCTGGCCCTTCTCGCGGTAAAAGGGAACCTCGCCCTGGGCGCGCGGGCGCGCGGGCACGTTGCCGGGATCGATGTCTGCATTCATGGTGATAATCCTGGTCCTCCTGTCCAGAATAAGATTTAGCGCATATTCGGCCGCCGTTCAGTGACATTTGTCACCGACGCGCCATGCGTCTATGGTGATCCCACCATGCGAATCCTTGTCGACGGCGATGCCTGCCCGGTCAAGGACGAGGTGCTGCGGGTGGCGGCCCGGCACGAAATCCCCGTGCTGATCGTCGCCAACCGCTGGCATCGTCTTGATCATTGGCTGGTGACACAGGTGGTGGTGCCGGAAGGTGCCGACGCCGCCGACGATGTCATTGCCGAACGGGCCGAGGCCGGCGACGTGGTGGTGACCGCCGACATTCCCCTGGCGGCGCGGGCGCTGCTCAAGGGGGCCGGGGCCATCGATCCGCGCGGCCGGGCCTTCGACGACGATTCCATCGGCATGCAGGTTGCGATGCGCGACCTGATGAAGGGCCTGCGCGAAACCGGCGAAGTCACCGGCGGCCCGTCCGGCTTCACCCGTCAGGACAGGTCCCGCTTCCTGGATGGGCTGGAACGGATGGTCCAGGCGATCAAGCGCGAGCGGCTGCGATGAGGCGCGGCCGGTCCGAAGCGGGCCGGCCCTTGCGGGATCAGCCGGCCGGAGCGGGGTACAGCGCCTTCAGTTCGGCCCAGCCGGGTGCGGCGGCGGCGCGGGACGGGCGGCCCAGCCTGGCCGCGGCCTCCTCGATCCGGGCGATCCGTTCGGTGGTGCCGGGATGGGTCGAGAACAGCGACGTGGTCGCCGATCCTTCGGGATGCAGCTTCAGCAGGGTGCGGAAGAAATCGTCGGCCTTGGCCGGGTCATAGCCGGTCTTCTCGAAGATCTGCAGGATGTGGGCGTCGGCCTCGAACTCGTTGGTCCGCGAATAGCCGGTCAGGATCAGGCCGTACAGCGGCCCCTCGACCGCGGTCAGCACCTGGGCCGTCACCGCGCCGCCGATGCCGCCGAAGCTGGCCAGGGCCTCCTTGCCCAGTCCGCCCAGTCCCGACAGCAGCGCCTGGCTGCGGATCTGCGACAGGCCATGCCCCAGGTCGGCGTGGCCGATCTCGTGGGCGATGACCGAGGCCAGCTCGTCCGGGGTCTGGCAATGGCTCACCAGGGCGCTGTTGATGGCCATCTTGCCGCCGGGCAGCGCCCAGGCGTTGACCTGCCGGTTGTCGACCAGGGTGATCTCCCAGGCCAGCGAACGGCGCTGGGCGGCGGCGATCAGCGGCTGGGCGAAGCGGCGCAGGGCGTCCTGGGCGTTGCGGTCGGCGACGGCGCCGCCCGATTTCTGCAGATAGGGCTGGTAATAGGTCTCGCCCATCTTGATCTCGTCGCCCTCGCCGGCGGTATAGGCGCCGACGATGTTGGCGCCGCCCTGGATGATGTTGCCCAGGTTGAACTGGGCAAGGGCGGGGGCGGCGACAAGGCTGCCGGCAAGGCCGGAAAGCAGGGTGCGACGATGCATGGGGCGCGGCTCGGGTCCGGTGATGGGGTGGTGCCGTATACTCGGAAGATCAGTTGAGGACGTCAAGGAAGATGCTGCCGTACCGTTCCAGCTTGCGTTCGCCGATGCCGTGGATGCCCTGCATCTCGTCCAGCGTCGCCGGCCGGCTGGCCGCCAGTTCCACCAGGGTTCGGTCGGGGAACACCGCATAGGCGGGGATGCCCTGTTCCTCGGCCAGTTCGCGGCGCAGTTTCTTCAGGGCGGCCAGCAGTTCGCCGTCCACCTCGGCGGCGATGGCGGCGACGGCGGTCTTGCCGCGGCTTTTGCCTTTGGCCCGCAGCGTCTCGGTGCGCAGTTGCACCTGGGCGCGGCCGCGCAGCACCTCGCCGCCGGCCTGGGTGATGCTCCAGGCGCCGTGCTCGCTGAGATCCTGGGTGATCAGGCCGGCGGCATAGATCTGGCGGAAGATCGACCGCCACTGGTCGCGGCTGCGGTTTTCCCCGACTCCGAAGGTGGGCAGCCGGTCGTGGCCGAATTTAAGGATGGCGTCGTTGGCGTTGCCGATCAGCAGGTTGACCAGATGTTCGGTGCCGAAACGCTGGCCGGTGCGCCAGATGGCCGACAGCGCCTTTTGCGCGTCGATGGTGCCGTCATGGACCTGGACGCCGTCGATGCACAGGTCGCAATGGCCGCAAGGGGGGCTGGTCTCGCCGAAATAGGCCAGCAGGGTCTGGCGGCGGCAGCGCGGCGCCTCGCACAGGGCCAGCAGGGCGTTCAGCTTCTGGCGTTCGATGCGCTTCTGCTCGTCCGAGGCCTGGCCGTCCTCGATCTGCAGCCGGCGCAGCCGCACGTCGCCCAGGCCGTACAGGGTCAGGGTATCGGCCGGCAGCCCGTCGCGGCCGGCGCGGCCGATCTCCTGGTAATAGGCCTCGATGCTTTTGGGCAGGTCGGCATGGGCGACGAAACGCACGTCGGGCTTGTCGATGCCCATGCCGAAGGCCACCGTCGCCACCATGACGATGCCGTCCTGGCGCTGGAAGGCATCCTGGTTGGCGTCGCGCACGGTCTTGTCCAGGCCGGCGTGGTAGACCAGGGCGCGGTGGCCGGCATCGTTCAGGGCGCCGGCCAGTTCCTCGCAGCCGGCCCGCGAGCTGCAATAGACGATGCCGCTGGCCCCGCGCCGGGGGTTGAGGAACGACAGGATCTGCCGCCTGGGTCCGTCCTTGGCCTGCATCGCCAGCATCAGGTTGGGGCGGTCGAAGCCGCCGACGAAGACGCGCGGCGGGGCGTCGAACAGGCGCTCGACCATGTCGGCGCGGGTGGCCGCGTCGGCGGTGGCGGTGAAGGCCAGGGTCTGCACGGGTCCCAAGGCCCGCTTCAACTCGCCCAGCATCAGATATTCCGGGCGGAAATCGTGGCCCCACTGGCTGACGCAGTGGGCCTCGTCCACCGCCAGCCGGCGGACTCCGGCCCGGCGCAGCAGGTCGGCGGTCTCGGGCCGGGCCAGACGTTCCGGGGCCAGATACAGCAGGCGCAGCTCTCCGGCCCGCAGCAGATCGAGGACTCGCCGCGTCTCGGCCGGGTCGTTGGACGAATTCAGCGCCCCGGCGGCGATGCCCAGACCGCTCAATTGCGCCACCTGATCGCGCATCAGGGCGATCAGCGGCGACACCACCAGCGTCAACCCCTGGTCGACCAGGGCGGGCAACTGGTAGCACAGCGACTTGCCGGCCCCGGTCGGCATGATGGCCAGCACGTCCCGGCCGGCCAGGATGGGGGCGATGATGTCTTCCTGGCCGGGACGGAAGTCCGAGAATCCGAAGACGGAGGCAAGCAGGGAGCGGGCACGGGCGATCATGGCCGGGACTTTATACGTTCCTTACGCCCCGTGCCATGATTCCGCCTTGATCCCGCCCAACGCCGACCATCTTGGGCGGTAATGATCATCGCCATCGTAACTCTTTCGATGCGAGTGAATGACATGATCCGCAAGGCTGTTCTTCCCGTTGCCGGCATGGGAACCCGCGTTCTGCCCGCGACCAAGGTTCTGCCCAAGGAACTTCTGCCGGTGGTCGACAAGCCGCTGATCCAGTATGCGGTCGAGGAGGCCGCCGAGGCCGGCATCACCGAGATCGTTCTGGTCACCGCCAAGGGCAAGGACCTGCTGGTCGACCATTTCGACCGTTCGCCCGAACTGGAGCGTCAGCTGGAGGAGCGCGGCAAGACCGACCTGCTGGACATCGCCCGTTCGACCTGCCCCAGGGGCGTGACCATCACCGCCGTCCGCCAGCCGGCGCCGCTGGGGCTGGGGCATGCGGTGTGGTGCGCGCGGCCGGTGGTGGGGGACCAGCCTTTCGCCGTGCTGCTGCCCGACGACCTGATCCTGGGCCGCCCCGGCGCGCTGAAGCAGATGGTCGACCAGTGGGCCGACACCCGCGGCCATCTGGTGGCGGTCGAGAACGTCCCGCTGGAGCATGTCAGCCGCTATGGCATCCTGGACGTGGTCGAGGAACGGGGCCAGGTAGCCCGCGCCCGCGGCATGGTGGAAAAGCCCCGCCCCGAAGACGCGCCGTCGACCCTGTCGGTCATCGGACGCTATATCCTGGACCCGGTGGTGTTCGACGTCCTGGAACGCAGGCAGAAGGGGCAGGGCGGCGAGATCCAGCTGACCGACGCCATCGCCGCCACCATCGCCCGGGTCGGGCTGGCCGGCCTGCGTTTTCAGGGAACCCGGTATGATTGCGGCACCAAGGCCGGCTATGTGGCGGCGATCATCGACCAGGCGCTGAGCCATCCCGACACCGCCGCGGCGGTTTACGCCCACATTCAGGCGCTGAACATCCGCCGGGCGGCATAGGCCGCGGCGGTCCCCGTTTTTCAGGGCTCGGGCGGGGGGCGTCGCTCCCCGCATCCTCGGTCATCATGGTACATCGCCCCGGCGGCAAGGCTTGGGGTGGCGCAAAGCTACCCCTAAGGGGAGGTAGGCGGCGGCGGCGGAATGCCGTATGTAAGCAGCTTTGCTCCGGGCGGTCCGCTAAGGGCCGGCCCGGGTACCATGAAAATACGTTGCGGGGCGCATGGCCCCGGGCGAGAGGGACCGAGCGTCACATGAGCGGATTGCCTGAACAGCAGGGCCTGTACGACCCCAGCTATGAACACGACGCCTGCGGCGTCGGCTTCATCGCCGACATCAAGAACCGCAAGTCGCACGAGATCATCGGGCAGGGTCTGGAGATCCTGAAAAACCTGACTCATCGTGGCGCGGTCGGGGCCGACCCGCTGGCCGGCGACGGCGCCGGCATCCTGATCCAGATGCCCGACGCCTTCCTGCGGGCCGAGGCCGGACGGGTCGGGGTGACCCTGCCCGAGCCGGGCCAGTACGGCGCCGGCACCGTGTTCCTGCCCAAGGACCCCTCGCTGCGCCATGCCTGCGAGCAGATGCTGGACCGGCTGATCAAGGCCGAGGGACAGGTCCTGCTGGGCTGGCGCGACGTGCCGACCGACAATTCCGGCCTGGGCGAGACGGTCAAGCCGACCGAGCCCTTCGTCCGCATGGTCTTCGTCGGCCGCGGCCAGCGCGTCGTCGACCAGCAGGATTTCGAGCGCCGGCTGTTCATCATCCGCAAGCAGGCGGAAAACCGGGTGCCGTCCGGGGCGGAAAAGGACTTCTACGTTCCGTCGCTGTCGTCGCGGACCCTGGTCTACAAGGGCATGCTGCTGGCCGATCAGGTCGGGTCCTATTACAAGGACCTGTCGGACGGGCGCATGGTCAGCGCGATGGCGCTGGTGCATCAGCGCTTTTCCACCAATACCTTCCCCAGCTGGCGGCTGGCCCATCCGTTCCGCATGGTCTGCCACAACGGCGAGATCAACACCCTGCGCGGCAACGTCAACTGGATGAACGCGCGGCGCGGCGCCATGAACTCGGCCGTCCTGGGCGAGGAACTGGCCAAGCTGTTCCCGCTGATCGCCGAGGGGCAGTCCGACACCGCCTGTTTCGACAACGCGCTGGAGCTGCTGGTCCTGGGCGGCTATTCGCTGCCCCACGCCATGATGATGCTGATCCCCGAGGCGTGGGCCGGCAATCCGCTGATGGATGAGCGCCGCCGCGCCTTCTACGAATATCATGCCGCCCTGCTGGAGCCGTGGGACGGCCCGGCGGCGGTGTGCTTCACCGATGGCCGCACCATCGGCGCCACCCTGGACCGCAACGGCCTGCGCCCGGCCCGCTATCTGATCACCGACGACGACAAGATCGTCCTGGCCTCGGAAATGGGCGTGCTGCCCATCCCGGAGGAAAAGATCGTCAAGAAGTGGCGGCTGCAGCCGGGCAAGATGCTGCTGATCGACCTGGAAGCCGGCCGCCTGATCGACGACGCCGAGATCAAGGAACAGCTGGCTTCGGCCCGTCCCTACCAGGCGTGGCTGGACCAGTCGCAGATGATCCTGGAAGACCTGGAGATCGCCGTCGAACCCAAGGGCTTCGACGCCGCCACCTTGCTGTCGCGCCAGCAATTGTTCGGCTACACCCAGGAAGACCTGAAGTTCCTGATGCAGCCGATGGCCGTGACCGGCCAGGAAGCCATCGGCTCGATGGGCACCGACACGCCGTTGGCGGTGCTGTCCGACCGGCCCAAGCCGCTGTTCAATTATTTCAAGCAGTGCTTCGCCCAGGTGACCAATCCGCCCATCGATTCCATCCGCGAGGAATCGGTGATGAGCCTGGTCAGCCTGATCGGCCCGCGTCCCAACCTGCTGAGCATCGACCACGGCGTCGAGGGCAAGCGGCTGGAGGTCAAGCAGCCGATCCTGACCAACGAAGACCTTGAGAAGATCCGCCGCATCGAGCAGGTCCCGGGGGCCGGATTCCGGTCCGTCACCCTGGACATCACCTGGCCGGCCGGGGCCGGTGCCGCCGGCATGGAAAAGGCCATCGACGCCCTGTGCCGCGAGGCGCAGTCGCACGTGATCGAGGGCTTCAACATCCTGGTCCTGTCCGACCGCAAGGCCGGTCCCGACCGCATCCCGGTGCCGTCGCTGCTGGCGGTGTCGGCGGTGCATCACCACCTGATCCGCGAGGGACTGCGCACCCAGGTCGGCCTGGTCATCGAGACCGGCGAGGCCCGCGAAGTGCACCACATGGCCTGTCTGGCCGGCTATGGCGCCGAGGCCATCAATCCCTATCTGGCTTTCGAGACCCTGGAAGCCATGCGTCCCACCCTGCCCGAGCCGCTGTCTTCCCACGAGGTGCAGAAGCGGTTCATCAAGGGCATGGACAAGGCCATCTTGAAGGTGATGGCCAAGATGGGCATCTCGACCTATCAGTCCTATTGCGGCGCGCAGATCTTCGACGCCCTGGGGCTGGCCCAGGATTTCGTCGACAAGTATTTCGCCGGCACCGGCAGCCGCGTCGGCGGCGTCGGTCTGTCCGAGGTCGCCGAGGGCGCGGTGCGCCGTCACCAGACCGCTTTCTCCGACGCGCCCATCTATCGCGGCGCCCTGGATGTCGGCGGCGAGTATGCATGGCGGTCCCGCGGCGAGGAGCATGCCTGGACCGCTGATTCCATTGCCGCCATGCAGCATGCGGTGCGCAGCAATTCCTTCGAGAAGTTCAAGGAATTCTCGGCCCTGATCGACGACCAGTCGCGCCGTCTGCTGACCCTGCGCGGCCTGTTCGAGATCCGTCCGCAAGGCAACGGCATCCCGCTGGACGAGGTCGAGCCGGCCAAGGAGATCGTCAAGCGGTTCGCCACCGGCGCCATGAGCTTCGGGTCGATCTCGTGGGAGGCCCACACCACCCTGGCCATCGCCATGAACCGCATCGGCGGCAAGTCCAATACCGGCGAGGGCGGCGAAGAGGCGGAACGCTATCAGCCGATGGCCAACGGCGATTCCATGCGCTCGGCCATCAAGCAGGTGGCCTCGGGCCGGTTCGGCGTCACCGCCGAATACCTGATCAACGCCGACGACATCCAGATCAAGATGGCCCAGGGCGCCAAGCCCGGCGAAGGCGGCCAGCTGCCCGGCCACAAGGTCGACCAGAACATCGCCCGCGTCCGTCATTCGACCCCCGGCGTCGGCCTGATCAGCCCGCCGCCGCACCACGACATCTATTCCATCGAGGATCTGGCCCAGCTGATCTTCGACCTGAAGAACGTCAATCCCGAGGCGCGCATCTCGGTCAAGCTGGTGTCGGAAATCGGCGTCGGCACCGTCGCCGCCGGCGTGTCCAAGGCCAAGGCCGACCATGTCACCATTTCCGGCTTCGACGGCGGCACCGGCGCCTCGCCGCTGACCTCGATCAAGCATGCCGGCTCCCCGTGGGAGATCGGTCTGGCCGAAACCCACCAGACCCTGGTGCTGAACGGTCTGCGCAAGCGCATCGCCGTGCAGGTGGACGGGGCGCTGCGCACCGGCCGCGACGTGGTGATCGGCGCCCTGCTGGGGGCCGACGAGTTCGGTTTCGCCACCGCGCCGCTGATCGCCGCCGGCTGCATCATGATGCGCAAGTGCCATCTGAACACCTGCCCGGTGGGCGTGGCCACCCAGGACCCGGAACTGCGCAAGCGGTTCAACGGCCAGCCCGAGCACGTCATCAACTATTTCTTCTTCATCGCCGAGGAAGTCCGCCAGATCATGGCCTCGCTGGGCTTCCGCCGGATGGAGGAGATGACCGGACGCGTCGACCTGCTCGATACCCGTCAGGCCGTCGATCACTGGAAGGCCAAGGGACTGGATTTCTCGCGTCTGTTCCACAAGGTCGACGCCAAGGGCCAGCCGGTCCGCCATTGCGAAAACCAGGAACATGACGTCGATCAGGTCCTGGACCGCACCCTGATCGCCGAGGCGGCCCCGGCCCTGACCGGCCGGCAGCCGGTGCGCATCGTGCGCACCATCCGCAACGTCGACCGTTCGGCCGGCGCCATGCTGTCGGGTCAGGTGGCCAAGGCCTATGGCCATGCCGGCCTGCCCGACGACACCATCCATGTCCGCCTGTCCGGCACCGCCGGCCAGTCCTTCGGCGCCTTCGTCGCCCACGGCGTGACGATGGAGCTGGAAGGCGAGGGCAACGACTATGTCGGCAAGGGCCTGTCGGGCGGCCGGCTGGTCATCTATCCGCCGAAATCCTCGAAGGTGGTGGCCGAGGACAACATCATCGTCGGCAACACCGTGCTGTACGGCGCCGTCGACGGCGAATGCTATTTCCGCGGCGTCGCCGGCGAACGTTTCGCCGTGCGCAATTCCGGCGCCATCGCGGTGGTGGAAGGGGTCGGCGACCACGGGTGCGAGTACATGACCGGCGGCTGCGTGCTGGTCATCGGTCCGACCGGACGCAACTTCGCCGCCGGCATGTCGGGCGGCGTCGCCTATGTGCTGGACGAGGCCGGCGACTTCCGCCGCCGCTGCAACCTGTCGATGGTCGACCTGGAGCCGGTGCAGGCCGAGGAAGAGGCGATGGCCGAGCACGAGGGCATGGTCAACGACCTGGAGGCGCACGGGCTGGTCGACATCATGGGCGACATGACCCGGGACGATGCCGCCCGCATCCTGGCGCTGCTGCACAACCACCAGCGTTATACCGGCTCGAAGCGAGCCCACGACATCCTGCTGAACTGGGAGTACTACATGCCCAAGTTCGTCAAGGTGATGCCGGTCGATTACCGGCGCGCCCTTTTGGAAATGCAGAAGGCGGCGGAAGCGGAAGCCGCCCAGGCGGGAGGCCGCTGAAGATGGGTAAGGCAACTGGTTTCAAGGAATTCGCCCGCCAGACCCCCGGCTACCAGACGCCGGAGGAACGGGTCAGGCATTACCGCGAATTCACCTCGCCCCTGCCGGCCGAGACCCTGTCCAAGCAGGGGGCCCGCTGCATGGATTGCGGCATTCCCTTCTGTCACCAGGGCTGCCCGGTCAACAACATCATTCCCGACTGGAACGATCTGGTCTATCGCGACCGCTGGCAGGAAGCCATCGCCGTTCTGCATTCGACCAACAACTTCCCGGAATTCACCGGCCGCGTCTGCCCCGCCCCGTGCGAGGCGTCCTGCACCCTGAACCTGGAAGACAGTCCGGTGGCCATCAAGACCATCGAGCATGCGGTGATCGAACGGGCCTGGGCCGAAGGCTGGATCAAGCCCGAGATGGCCAAGGTGCGCACCGGCAAGACGGTCGCCGTGGTCGGCGCCGGTCCCGCCGGTCTGGCGGCGGCGCAGCAGCTGGCCCGCGCCGGCCATGCGGTGGTGCTGTACGAAAAGAATGCCCGGCCCGGCGGCCTGCTGCGCTATGGCATTCCCGATTTCAAGCTGGAAAAGACCGTCATCGAGCGCCGTGTCGCACAGATGGCGGCGGAAGGCGTGGAATTCCGCTGCAACGCCCATGTCGGCGTCACCGTTCCGGTGTCCGAACTGCAGGCCTATGACGCCGTGGTGCTGACCGGCGGCTCGGAAAAGCCGCGCGATCTGGCGGTGCCGGGCCGCGAACTGGCCGGCATCCATTTCGCGATGGATTTCCTGACCCAGCAGAACCGCCGCGTATCCGGCGAGGCGGTGGCGGCAGCGGACATCCTGGCAACGGCCAAGAAGGTGGTGGTCATCGGCGGCGGCGACACCGGCGCCGACTGCGTCGGCACCTCGAACCGCCAGGGCGCCGCCTCGGTCACCCAGATCGAGATCATGCCGCGTCCGCCGGAGAAAGAGGACAAGCTGAAGACCTGGCCGCTGTGGCCGAACCGCCTGCGCACCTCGACCTCGCACGACGAGGGATGCGATCGCCGCTGGTCGGTGTCGACGGTGTCGGCGACGGGCGAGGGCGGTCGGGTGACGGCGCTGAACTGCGTTCAGGTCGACGGCAAGTTCCAGCCGATCCCCGGCAGCGAGTTCACCCTGGAGGCCGATCTGGTGCTGCTGGCGATGGGCTTCGTCCATCCGGTGCACGAAGGTCTGGTCGACGGGCTGGGGCTGGAGAAGGACGGGCGCGGCAACGTCAAGGCCGACACCGACAGCTATCGGACGTCCAATCCCAAGGTGTTCGCCGCCGGCGACATCCGCCGCGGCCAGTCGCTGGTGGTGTGGGCCATCCGCGAAGGCCGCCAGTGCGCCCGCGCCGTCGACGGCTTCCTGATGGGAAGCAGCCTGTTGCCGCGCTGACCGGGGCGGGGACTGGCCTTCGCGGTCAGTCCCGCTTGCCGTCCAGCCAGGAATCGATCAGGCGGCGGGCGATGGTTTCCGGGCGGGGCAGGAACGGGCCGCCGCCCCCGGTTCGGTGGCCGTCGTCGAACTCGGCGGCGATCCTGGCCCGGCTGAACCAGCGGGCATCCTCGATTTCGCCGGAATCCGGACACAGGGCGCCGCCGATGGCGGTGGCCGAGAAGCCGATCATCAGCGATGACGGAAACGGCCACGGCTGGGCGCCGCCATAGCGGATGTCGGCGACCTCGATGCCGCTTTCCTCGCGCACTTCGCGGATGACCGCCTCTTCCGGGGTTTCCCCGGGCTCGACGAAGCCGGCCAGCACCGACCACATGCCCGCCGGCCAGGCGCTCTGGCGGTGCATCAGGATGGCCTCGGCCCCGCTGTCGTCGAAGCCGTCCACCCGCATGATCACCGCCGGGTCGGTCCGCGGATAATGCTGGGCGCCGCATTGCGGGTCCTGGCAGGCGCGCATGTGTCCGCCGTCGCAGGCCAGGGTGGGCGCCCCGCAGGTGCCGCAGAAGCGGGTGCGGCGATGCCACAGGATCAGGGCGCGGGCATAGGCC
>Ga0172373_10001763_pt1 | contig 34492 bp, 33 predicted proteins | sample Lak10m_2_FD_114546 | JGI IMG/M metagenome (GOLD analysis project Ga0172373, IMG submission 114546) | Freshwater microbial communities from Kabuno Bay, South-Kivu, Congo - kab_092012_10m | ecosystem: Environmental > Aquatic > Freshwater > Lake | place: Democratic Republic of the Congo...
CCAGTGGCGCGATCTCTGCGAAGACATTGCCTGACGGCTCCCGTCGGTTGGATGCCCGCCTGCGCGGGCATGACGTCAAAAATTTACCCTTCCGTAACCTGAGTTCGGAGCCCTGACGGCAGGAACAGATACATTGACAGGAATATTTACTTATTGATAGAACAAAAGAGGAATAAGATGGAGGTTCCACCATGTGGCAGATCTTTGCGCAACTGGCCATGCAATTGGCCAGCCAGGCCGCCCAACGGCAGCAGCAGAAGGCGATGATCCAACAGCAACAGCAGCAGGACCTGCAAAGCCGGATGATCTGGCAGGCGCAGGAACAGCAGGACCGCCAAAGGCGCGACCTGCTCAAGCGGCAATTGGCCAGTAACCGCGCCGCCCTGGCCAGCGGTGGCGGCGGCTTTGCCGGCGGCTCCGGGGCGGCCCTTCTGGCCGGCCTGACGCATCAGACCGAACAGGACATCGCCGACGGGCACCAGACGGCGGAACTGCAGCACCTTTCCCGCTTCGGGACCGGAGAGCCGAAACCCTCGTCGGCGGCCAGGGCCTTGCAGGGCATGCAGGCGGCACAGCAAGGCCTGCAGACGGCCCAGCAGATCTTCGGGGTGTTCCGCCCCTCGAACTGACCGGACCGGCAATGCAAAAAGCCCGGGATATTCTCCCGGGCTTTTTCATGACGGCAGGTGCGAAAAGCCTGCGGATCAGTCCTGCTTGGCGGCCAGGGCCCGCTCGACCCGGCGCTTGAGGCGGCGGGCCTCGACCGGCAGGCGGCTGTCGTTGGTCGAGGTCAGGAACGCATCCAGGCCACCATTGTGCTCGATGGTCTTCAGACCGCGGGTCGAAACCTTCAGGCGAACCATCTGGCCCAGCGCATCGGACAGGACCGAGGTCTCCTGCAGGTTGGGCAGGAAGCGACGACGGGTCTTGTTGTTGGCGTGGCTGACGTTGTTGCCGGTCAGGACGCCCTTGCCGGTGATGGAGCAACGACGGGCCATAAGCGTATCCTCTCTCGTCTTGTTCGGGCGACGCGTCAAACGCGCGCAAATGACAAATCCGGTCCCGGGCGAACCCAGGGAAGCCGCGTTTTTAAGGGGGTTCCGCCGCGTCGTCAAGCGGATTCCGCAGGGCAATCGGGTGAAGCCGATTGCCCTGCCTTTGATCATGCCCTCATGTGCCGGGCGCTGCCTCCGGCAGCTTGGCTGCGCTCCGCCATGCGCCTTCAGCTACGCTTCAGGCCCGCTTCGCGGGGCCTCAACGGCCCAGTCGCCCGCTGACGCGGGCTTCACCGATTGCCCTGGCGGATTCCGCCACGCCTCAGCCAAACAGCTTGTCGATGTCGGTCTGGTCCAGCATGCGGTCGACGTCGGCCTGGGAAATGCCCTGCCCGGCCAGTTGCGGGCCGTGCATCAGCTTCTTGTCCGGGTCTTTCTCTTCCTTGATTTCCACCACCACCTTGGCCAGCTCTTCCTTGCCCCAGGTGAAGATGATGGCGTTGATGCGCTCCTCGACGAACTTCATCGAGTTGACCACCTTGGTGATGCGCTGGCCGGTGATGTCCTGGAACGAACAGGCCTCGAACACGGTATTGACCCGCTCGGTGACGGCGTCGAACAGATTGCCCAGCTTGCCGCCCTGGCAATAGGTGCGGGCCTCGTTCATCAGCGAATCGATGCCTTCGACGCTTTCCATGATGGAATTGGTGGCGCTTTCGGTGGCGTCGACAATGGCGTCCAACTGCTCGGACATCGTCCCGAAATGATCCGGGGCGCCGGGCGGGCTGAGCGCCGCCAGTTCCTTGCGGATCTTTTGCAGATGACCGAACAGGCCCACCAGTTCCTTCTTGAGGACCAGGGGATCCTGCAGGGCCGACGGTTCCGGGATGCTCATGCTTTTCGGGTCCTGGCAATCGACGAATGGCTGACGGCTTCCATCCTAGCCCGTATTTCACACACCGTCACCGCTTTGATCGCGGAAAGCGGCAACCAGCCGGCGGGCGGCGACGCCCGGGGCCAGCAAGCCGTCCGCAACCCGACGCTCCATCTCCGGCAGCCGCGAGGCGATTGCGGGGTCGTCCTTCAGGGTCTGCAGCAGGGTTTCGGCGATCTCGTTCCACATCCAGGCATGGGCCTGGGCCGACCGGCGGCCGGCGAACCGGCCGGCGGCCTCCATCGCCTGGCGGAAGCGTCCGACGGTGGCCCAGATCTCGCCGATTCCCGCTTGCTGCAGGGCCGAGCAGGTCAGCACCGGCACCGTCCAGCACGCCTCGGCCGACCGCAGCAGATGCAGCGCGTTGCCGTAATCGCGGGCGGCCCGCTGGGCGGCGGCGGCCAGGTCGCCATCGGCCTTGTTGACGATCACCGCGTCGGCCAGTTCGACGATGCCCTTCTTGATGCCCTGCAATTCGTCGCCGCCGCCGGGGACCAGCAGCAGCAGGAACATGTCGACCATGTCGGCCACCGTGGTCTCGCTCTGGCCGACGCCCACGGTTTCCACCACGATGACGTCGAATCCGGCGGCCTCGCAGACCAGCATGGCCTCGCGGGTGCGCCGCGCCACCCCGCCCAGGGTGCAGCCGGACGGACTGGGGCGGATGAAGGCGCGGGTGTCGCGCGACAATTCCTCCATGCGGGTCTTGTCGCCCAGGATCGAACCGCCCGAGCGGGGCGACGACGGGTCGACGGCCAGCACCGCCAGCCGGTGCCCCTGCCCGACCACATGCAGGCCGAACGCCTCGATGAAGGTGGACTTGCCGGCCCCGGGAACGCCGGTGATGCCGACCCGCACCGACCGTCCGGTATGCGGCAGCAGGTCGTGCAGCAGCGCCTCGGCGACCTCGCGATGGTCGGGACGGGTGGATTCGATCAGGGTGATGGCGCGGGCCAGGGCGCGACGCTCGCCGGCCAGAACGCCCTGGGCAAGGGCCTGAGGATCAAGGGACAAGGGCAAGACGTCCTATGGTTTCTTGTTCTCGTGCAAAAAGGTGGTGATGGCCATCGCCACCAGCTTGGCCCGGGTTTCATCGTCCAGGTGGTCCAGAATCTGGCGTTTGGCACGGACCACGGCCACCGCCTGCTGGATCAGCGCCTGGCGCTCCGGACTGACGAATTCCGGAACCGAGGCATTCAGCCGGTTCAAGGACTGGCGGGAACCGGGCGCCGGCACGGCGGCGGAACCGGCGGCACGGGATACGGCACGCGGCGCCATTTCGGCGGCACGGCGCCGGATGGCCGCCTCGGCTTCTTTCTCGAACATGGTTTTCAGGAAACCGAACATCGCGCTCCGCCCACGGGACCCACGCGGACATGGTAGCCCCATCCGCCGCCTGTTGCCAGCGATGCCCGACAAAAAACCCCCTCCCTTGCGGGAGGGGGCTTCCTGAAACGAACCGGAAGGGACGGACTTAGAAGTCCATGCCGCCCATGCCGCCCATGTCGCCGCCGCCCGGCATCGGGGGCAGGTCCTTCTTGGGCTTCTCGGCGATCATCGCCTCGGTGGTGATCAGCAGGCCGGCCACCGAAGCGGCATCCTGCAGAGCGGTACGGACCACCTTGGTCGGATCGATGATGCCGGCCTTGATCATGTCGGTATAGGTCCCGGTCTGGGCATCGAAACCGAAATTGCAGTCGGTGGACTCGATCAGCTTGCCGGCGATGACGGCGCCGTCGTGGCCGGCATTCTCGGCGATCTGACGGACCGGAGCCTGCAGGGCGCGACGAACGATCTCGAAGCCGACCTTCTGGTCTTCGTTGGCCGGGGTCAGGGTGTTCAGCACCTTGATGGCATAGAGCAGGGCGACGCCGCCGCCCGGAACGATGCCTTCCTCGACCGCGGCGCGGGTGGCGTGCAGGGCGTCGTCGACGCGATCCTTACGCTCCTTCACCTCGACCTCGGAACCGCCGCCGACCTTGATGACGGCCACGCCGCCGGCCAGCTTGGCCAGACGCTCCTGCAGCTTCTCGCGGTCGTAGTCCGAGGTGGTTTCCTCGGTCTGCGCACGGATCTGCTTGCAGCGGGCTTCGATGTCGCCCTTCTTGCCGGCGCCGTCGACGATGGTGGTGTCTTCCTTGGTGATGGTCACGCGCTTGGCGGTGCCCAGCATGTCCAGGGTGACGCTTTCCAGCTTGATGCCCAGGTCTTCGCTGATGACCTGGCCGCCGGTCAGGATGGCGATGTCTTCCAGCATGGCCTTGCGGCGGTCGCCGAAGCCCGGAGCCTTGACGGCGGCGACCTTCAGGCCGCCACGCAGCTTGTTGACCACCAGGGTGGCCAGGGCTTCGCCCTCGACGTCCTCGGCGATGATCATCAGCGGACGGCCGGACTGCACGACGGATTCCAGCACCGGCAGCAGCGGCTGCAGACCCGACAGCTTCTTCTCGAACAGCAGGATGTAGGGGCTGTCCAGCTCGACGGTCATCTTCTCGGCATTGGTGACGAAGTACGGGCTGGTGTAGCCGCGGTCGAACTGCATGCCTTCGACGACGTCCAGCTCGGTGTCCAGGCCCTTGGCTTCCTCGACGGTGATGACACCTTCGTTGCCGACCTTTTCCATCGCGCGGGCGATCATGTCGCCGATCTCACGCTCGCCGTTGGCGGAAATGGTGCCGACCTGGGCGATCTCGGCATTGGTCGAAACCTTGCGCGAGCGGGACTTGACGTCCTCGACCACGGCGGCGACGGCGATGTCGATGCCGCGCTTCAGGTCCATCGGGTTCAGGCCGGCGGCGACGGCCTTGCAGCCCTCGCGGACGATCGACTGAGCCAGGACGGTGGCGGTGGTGGTGCCGTCGCCGGCCAGATCGGCGGTCTTCGAGGCCACTTCGCGCACCATCTGGGCGCCCATGTTCTCGAACTTGTCGGACAGCTCGATCTCCTTGGCGACGGTGACGCCGTCCTTGGTGATGCGCGGAGCGCCGAACGACTTTTCGATCACCACGTTGCGGCCTTTCGGCCCCAGGGTGACCTTGACGGCATCGGCGAGAATGTCGACGCCGCGCAGCATCTTGGCGCGCGCGTCGGTGGAGAACTTGACTTCCTTAGCAGCCATTTTTCTGAACCTCTAAAATCCTGATGGCGGGGACGAATCTTAGGCGAGGATGCCCAGGATGTCGGATTCCTTCATGATCAGCAGCTCGGCGCCGTCGAGCTTGACCTCGGTGCCGGACCACTTGCCGAACAGGATACGGTCGCCGGCCTTGACGTCGAGAGCAACGATCTTGCCGTCCTCGCCACGCACGCCGGAACCGACGGCGATCACTTCGCCCTGCATCGGCTTTTCCTTGGCGGTGTCGGGGATGATGATCCCACCCGCGGTCTTCTCCTCCGCGTCGATGCGCTTCACCAGCACGCGATCATGGAGCGGTCGGAACTTCATGTAAAAACCTCCGTCAAATGCGGTTTGGTCGATCTGATGCGCCGGGAGTGTGTTAGCACTCGGCGGCGACGAGTGCCAACGATCTAGGGGCGGTTCCCTGCCGAGTCAAGCAAGAAACCTCGCATTTTTTTGAAATGCGCCTTAAGGCTTTGATTCATAAGAAGGAACAATATGGGCAACCACCCATTTGATCCCCTCGACCTCGCCGGCATCGGCCTTCAGGACCGGGGCGCTGTCCGGGCTGCCGCCCCCCAGCAGGAAGGCGACTCCGTTGACGACGCGCACGATCAGGCCCGACTTGGCGTCGGCATTCAGATGATGGCGCACCGCCTCTTCGCGGGAAAAATCCAGGACATAGCGATCCAGCTGCGACGCTTCGGCCAGAACCAGCTCGTTGATCACCTCGGCGATCCCGGTCACGTCGCGTACCGCCTGTTCGGCGCGGCGGCGCTGCTCGGGCTTGACCACCGCCCCCATCAGCAGGGCGCGGCCGCCCCAGACCTCGACGCTGACGGCGCGAAAGGCGGCGCGGTCCAGTTCCGCCACCTTGCGCAACGCCACCGATTTCAGCAGGTCGTCCCGATTGGCGACCGGACGCGGACGGTCGATGGTGGCGACCACCGGGCGGACGGGCTCGGCCCCCTGGCAGGCGGCCAGGGCCAGGAACATCAGGGCGGCGGCACGCTTCACGCTTCGTCCTCCTCGTCCTCGGGCAGACCGCGGGACTTGCGGTAGCGGCGCCACATCCACAATCCCAGCACCGTCGACGCCACGAACAGCACCACCGACAGGGCGGTATTGAGAACCGGATCCAGGCTCATGCCGCCGCCCAGCAGGGCGAAGACGACGGTCTGCGGCAGATAGCCCAGGGCCGATCCGACGAAGAAAGGCAAGGGCTTCACCCCCGACACCCCGGCGGCGACGTTCGAAACCATGTTGGACGAAAAGGGCGACAGGCGCAGGGCCAGGGCCATGCTCATCGGGCTGCCGGACAGAAAATCGTCGATCTTCTTGATCTTGCCGGGAAAGCGCCGGGCCAGCACATCGCGCCCCATGAAGCGGGCATATTGAAAGGTGACATAGGCCCCGACCAGCGTGGCCACCAGGGCCAGCCCGGTGCCGATGCCGAGACCGAAGGCGTAGCCGCCCAGAAAGGCCACCATCTGGCGCGGCAGCCCCAAAGCGGTGAACCCCGCCCCCACCAGCAGGAACAGGGCCTCGCCCCACAGGCCCTTGCCGCGGATCTCGGCGTCCACCCAGTGGGAATCGAACATGCTTTTGATGCCGACCAGTTCCAGCAGCACCCCCACCGCCACCAGGGTGGCGATCAGGACCAGACCGCGCAGCAGGATGCGCGGATCGAGCAGGGGATGCCGGCGGGCGGTCACCGGGGCGGCTCGACCACCGGGTTTTTCGAGCGGCGCATCAGCCACATCACCCCCAGCAGGTCCGGCACCCCCACCAGGGCGCGGCGCAGGTTGGAATAATTGGATGCCCCGGCCCCGCGCGGCCGGTGGTTGACCACCACCGAGCGGACCTTGCCGCCGGCCCGGATGGTCAGGGCCGGCAGGTAGCGGTGCATGTGGTCGAAGCGCGGCAGGTCGAGGAACAGGGCACGCGGAAACAGCTTCGAGCCGCAGCCGGTGTCGGGGGTGTCGTCCTTCAAGGCCCAGGCCCGGATGGCGTTGGCCGCCTTCGAAGCCCAGCGCCGCGACGAGGTGTCGCGCCGGTTGGCGCGCCAGCCGGCGATCAGCAGCTTGTCCCGCGTCGCCGCCGGCTCGGCCCGCCAGCATTCCAGCAGGTTGGGAATGTCGGCCGGATCGTTCTGGCCGTCGCCGTCCAGCATGGCGATCAGCGGGGCCCGGGCATGGCGCACCGCGGTGGCGATGGCCTGGCTTTGCCCGCAACTGGCGCGGTGGCGCAGCCACGAGAAACAGGGATACAGGGCGGCGGCCTCGGCCAGCCGCTGGGGCGTCTGGTCGGTCGAACCGTCGTCGACATAGACGATCTCGAACGCCACCTTGCCATCCAGGGCGGCCACGATCTCGGCCACCAGCGGCAGGATGTTGGCGGCCTCGTTCTTGACCGGGACCACCACGGCAAGCTCGGGAGAACCGGACGTCATGCCCGCATCATCCGTCACGCCAGCCCCGCCCGTCCCATCTCGAGGAACTTGTCGCGGCGCCTGGCCCGCAGCACGCCGCCATCCACCCCGCCCATGTCGGCCAGGGCGGCGTCGACGGCCGAGGCCAGGGTCTGCATCATCAGATCGGGATTGCGGTGCGCCCCGCCCAGCGGCTCGGGCACGATGCCGTCGGCGGCGCCCAGACGGTGCAGGTCCTGGGCGGTCAGCCGCAAGGCCTCGGCCGCGTCCTTGGCGTTCTCGCCGGAACGCCACAGGATCGAGGCGCAGCCTTCCGGGCTGATGACCGAATAGATGGCGTGCTCCAGCATCAGCACGGTGTTGGCGCTGGCCAGGGCGATGGCACCGCCCGACCCGCCTTCGCCGATGATCACCGATACGAAGGGAACGCGGATGTCCAGGCAGGTCTCGATCGAGCGGGCGATGGCCTCGGCCTGGCCGCGGGCCTCGGCGTCGATGCCGGGATAGGCCCCGGCGGTGTCGACCAGCGTCAGCACCGGCACCTGGAAATGGTCGGCCATTTCCATCAGGCGCCGGGCCTTGCGGTAGCCTTCGGGCTTGGCCATGCCGAAATTGTGCCGGATCCGGCTTTCGGTGTCGCAGCCCTTTTCATGGCCCAGCACCATGACCGACTGGCCGCGGAAGCGGCCCAGGCCGCCGACGATGGCCTGATCCTCGCCGAAGCAGCGGTCGCCGGCCAGCGGCGTGAAGTCCTCGATCAGGGCCTTGATGGTGTCGAGCGCGTGCGGCCGGTCCGGGTGGCGGGCCACCTGGGTCTTCTGCCAGGGGGTGAGCTTGGCGTAGGTCGAACGCAGGAGCTTGTCGACCTTGACCTGGAGGCGTCCGACCTCATCGGCGATGTTGACGTCGCCGCTGTCGGTCAGGTGCCGCAGCTCCTCGATCTTGCCCTCAAGCTCGGCGATGGGCTTTTCGAATTCCAGGATATGCATGGCCTGCTTCATACCACAGCGGGCAGCGGGAGCAAGTGAAAGCGAACCGACGAAGACGGCTTCGTCAGCTTTTCGCTCCCTTGCGGCGGGATTGCTGGTCCATGCCCTCGTACAGCGGCCAGGTCCCGAAAGCCACGGAATCCAGCGACGGCGACGGCTGCCCCAGGCGCGAGCGATAGATCCAGTAATTGCTCATCACCCGTTCGACGAAGGCCCGGGTCTCGCGCGACGGCAGGGCCTCGATGAACAGCAGCGGATCGTTGTTGTGCTTCATCCCGGCCATCCACTGGCCCAGCTTGCCCGGCCCGGCATTGTAGGCGGCGGCCAGCAGCAGCAGGTTGCCGTTGACCGGCTCCTCGGCCAGCAGCTTGGACAGGTATTTCTGTCCCAGGGCCAGGTTGAACTCGGGCTCGGCCAGCTTGTCCTTCACCGCCCGGCCGGCCAGCGACGCGGCGGTGGCCGGCATCAGCTGCATCAGCCCCGAAGCGCCGGCATGGCTTTTCGCCTTGGGATTGAACGAGGATTCCTGGCGCACGAAGGCGAAAACCAGGGCCTTGTCCATCGTCCAGCCGCCCTTGGGCGTCCATTCGGGAACCGGATAGGACGACGCGTCGTTCAGCATGCCCGGAGCCATGCCGCCCAGCCGCACCGACAGGCCCGGCATGTCGCCGGCATGGGCCAGCACCATCATCGACTGGCGGACCGGCTTGGTGGCGCGGGGATAGGCCTTGCGCAGCTCTTCCTCGGCCGCGGCGTTCTGCCCCAGCTGCAGCAGCGCCAGGGCGCGCAGGCCGCCGGGAATGCGGGTCAGCAGATCGGCGTCGATCTCGGTGAAAGGCGGGGTTTCCCAGGCGAACAGCGTTTCGTAGCCCAGGGTCTGGCGGGCCAGCAGGCCATAGAAGGTGCGGGGATAGGTCGCCGCCACTTCCAGCCAGTGGTTCACCACTTCCGGACGGTGCGCCACCAGATTGGCGCGGGCCGCCCAGAAGGCGCCGGCCGCGACCATCCAGCTGGAGGCGCTTTCGGAATTGGCGATTTCCTCGAAATGGCGATGGGCCAGTTCGGGCTTGCCCTGGCGCCACTGGGCCAGTCCGGCGATCCAGTGCGCGGCCGGCAGTTCATCGCCCGAGCGTTCGGCCGCCTGCGAGGCCCAGGCCGCCGCCTCGGCATCGCGGCCGCCGGCGAAATGGTCGGTGGCCAGAATGGTCTTCAGCTCGTCCACTTCCAGACGGTCGAGCGAACGGGCGTCGGCGCCGGTCAGCAGACCCAGGGCGGCAGCCCCGTCCCCCTTCTTCAACAGGGTGCGGAACCTGATCTTCAGCGCCCTGGCCCGGGGATTGCCGCGGTCGGGGGTGAAGGCCAGCTCTTCCCAGTTGGCGCCGTCGTCGGAGGTGTCGATGCCGGTGCCCTTCAGCGCGCCCTTGACCGGCGGCTTGATGGCGCCGAAGCCCTTGATCCCCTTGGCCGTCGCCAGCCGATAGACGGCCTCGGCCTGCGGCAGGTCGGCATGATCGGCCATCCAGGCCCGCAATTCCTGGTACTTCGGCTTGATGCCGGAATCCAGATAACGCTGCGCCAGGACATGGCCCTTCAGCAGGTCGCTTTTCAGCTTGCCCATCTCGCGCTCGGCGGCGGCCCACTGGCCCTCGCCCTGCAGCTTGAAGATGCGCCCATAGGTTTCGGCGTCGGCGGCGGCGAGCGGACGCGGCAGCGGGACGACCCGCGCCTCGCGGCCGATGCCCGGCAGGACTGCGGCAGTCAGGGTGCCGTCGCCGCGGGCGGCACTGGCCACCTGCTGGCCGGCGGCGGCACGGGTGAGAGTGTGGTCACCGGCCAGGGCCGGAGATGTCGCGGCCAGGATGGTTGCCATCAGGGCCGGGAGGAGCCTGTCGCGCAAGGCTGTTCTCCTCATGTTGTTATCGAAAAAATCGAACACCATGCGCGGTTTTATAAATGACCTGACCCCGCGACGCAACACTTTAATCGCGGAATGCCTCGAAAAAACATGTTTTATTGTTTGTTATCAAGCAGCTATGCGGAAACGTTCAGACGTCTGCGCACCGCCAGGAGGTCGCGCCACGCCTCGCGTTTCGCCGCCGGGGTGCGCAGCAGATAGGCGGGATGGAAGGTCGGCATGGCGGGAACCGGGCGCGGCAGCCCCGGCGAGGAAAAGTCGAACCACCGGCCGCGCAGCCGGTTGATGCCGTCGTGGCGGGCCAGGATGGCCGAAGCGGCGGCACCGCCGAACAGGATCAGCACCAGGGGATCGACCAGTTCGATATGGCGGGTGACGAAGGGCAGGCAGACCGCCACCTCGTCGGGTGTCGGCTTGCGGTTGTCCAGCGGCCGCCACGGCAGCACGTTGGTGATGTAGGCGCTGTCCCGGTCCAGCCCGATCGAGGCCAGCATGCGGTCGAGCAGCTTGCCCGACCGGCCGACGAAGGGCAGACCGCGGCGGTCCTCTTCCTGGCCGGGGGCTTCGCCGATGCACATCACCGCGGCGGCCGGGTTGCCGTCGGCGAACACGGTGGACAGGGCGGTCTTCTTCAGCGGCAAGCCGTCGAAGCCTTCCAGCGCCAGGCGCAACTGCTCGAGATCCCGGCACTCGGCGGCGATGTGGGCGGCGGTGCCGCCGCCCTGCCGCGACGGAACGGAATGGGGCTGAACGGAAGGGGCGGCGGCGGCGGCCGGAAAAGCGGCCGGAGACGGGGGAACCGCCACCATCCGGGGCGCCGCCGGCACGGCGCTGGCGGCGAAGCGGTCGACCGCGGCATCGCCGATGGACTCGTCGAGTCCGGCGTCGATATACCAGCGCAAAAGCTGATCCGGGGAAAGGTCCAGGGGCATGTCGGCGGGCAAAATATCACCGATAAAGGAATGTTTGAAGGATTCGTATCTTCGCCGGAACGTATGCTATAGAGGCGGCCTTGGCCTCATTAACGGACTGCCGGTGGAGATCGTGGAGCGGGTCGGCGGCCTTCGGGGATAGTGGAGCACAATGGAACGAGATTCGATGGAATTCGATGTGGTGATCGTGGGAGCCGGCCCGTCGGGTCTGGCCGCGGCGATCCGCATCAAGCAGATGAACGCCGACCTGTCGGTCTGTGTCCTGGAAAAAGGCTCCGAGGTCGGCGCCCATATCCTGTCCGGCGCCGTGTTCGAGACCCGCGCCCTGGACGAGCTGATCCCCGACTGGCGCGATCGCGGCGCGCCGTTGCAGACGATGGCGACGGACGACCGCTTCCTGTTCCTGACCGAAGGCAAGGCCATCGCCCTGCCGACGCCGCCGCAGATGAACAATCACGGCAACTACATCATCAGCCTGGGCAATCTGTGCCGCTGGCTGGCCGGACAGGCGGAAGAGCTGGGGGTGGAGATCTATCCCGGCTTCGCCGCCGCCGAGGTGCTGTACCACGAGGACGGCAGCGTCAAGGGCGTGGCCACCGGCGACATGGGCATCGGCAAGGACGGCCAGCCCACCGGCAACTACACCCCGGGCATGGAACTGCACGCCCGCCAGACCATCTTCTCGGAAGGCTGCCGCGGCTCGCTGACCCGGACCCTGTTCGAGCGGTTCGACCTGCGCGCCGACTGCGACCCGCAGACCTACGGCATCGGCATCAAGGAATTGTGGGAAATCGATCCCGCCAAGCACAGCCTCGGCAAGATCGTCCACACCGTCGGCTGGCCGCTGGACAGCCGGACCTATGGCGGATCGTTCCTGTATCATCTGGAAAACAATCAGGTGGTGGTCGGCTTCGTCATCGGGCTGGACTACAGGAATCCCCATCTGTCGCCGTTCGACGAGTTCCAGCGGTTCAAGACCCATCCGGCCATCCGGCCGACCTTCGAAGGCGGCCGCCGCATCGCCTATGGCGCCCGCGCCATCTCGGAAGGCGGCTACCAGTCGGTGCCGAAGCTGACCTTCCCCGGCGGATTGCTGGTCGGCGACACCGCCGGCTTCCTGAACGTGCCCAAGATCAAGGGCAGCCATACCGCCATGAAGTCGGGCATGCTGGCCGCCGAAGCGGTGGTCGCCCTGCTGTCCGACAACAGCGGCAACGAGGCGCACGCCTATCCGCGCGAACTGAAGCAAAGCTGGCTGTGGGCCGAACTGCACAAGGTGCGCAACATCCGCCCCAGCTTCCACAAGGGATTGTGGATGGGCATCGCCTATTCGGCGCTGGACACCTATCTGTTCGCCGGCAAGGCGCCGTGGACCTTCCGCATCCATGCCGACCACGACCAGTTGGGCAAGGCCGCCGACTATCCGAAGATCGCCTATCCCAAGCCCGACGGCGTGATCAGCTTCGACAAGCTGACCAGCGTGTTCATCTCGAACACCAACCACGAGGAAAACCAGCCGGCCCACCTGACCCTGAAGGATGAGGGCGTGCCGGTCTCGGTCAATCTGGCGCTTTACGACGCACCCGAGCAACGCTACTGCCCGGCCGGCGTCTATGAGATCGTCGACGGACCGGCTTTGCGCATCAACGCGCAGAACTGCGTGCACTGCAAGACCTGCGACATCAAGGACCCGACCCAGAACATCGTCTGGACCGTGCCGGAAGGCGGCGGCGGCCCCAATTACCCGAACATGTAGACGGGCAGAAGCCGCCGCCTTCCTGTCCTGAAAACGACAGCCCGGCTCCGCCGGGGAGGCGGCGGCGGCCCCAATGACCCGAACATGGAAACGGTCGGCCGCCGCCGCCTCACCCGGCGGGGGCGTGGTGCGGGTCGTCTTCGATACCGGCGGCCAGGCGGGCCTGCTGGCGCGAGCAGCGTTGACGCTGGCTTTCCGAACGCAACTGGCCGCAGGCGGCCATGATGTCCTGGCCGCGGGACTTGCGGATCGGCGCCGAATAGCCGGCATCCTGCAGAATGTCGGAAAAAGCCTTGACCGTCCTCGGGTCGGAGCATTCGAACTCCGAGCCCGGCCAGGGATTGAACGGGATCAGGTTGAACTTGGCCGGCAACCCCTTGATCAGGCGCAGCAACTGGCGGGCGTCGGCGGCGGAATCGTTGATGCCCTTCAGCATGATGTATTCGAAGGTGATGCGCCTGGCGTTGGACGCGCCGGGATAGGCGCGGCAGGCGGCGATCAGCTCTTTCAGCGGATATTTGCGGTTGATCGGCATGATGCGGTCCCGCACGTCGTCGGTGACGGCGTGCAGCGAGATGGCCAGGTTGACCCCCAGTTCCTCGCCGCACCGCTGCATCATCGGCACCACGCCCGAGGTGGACAGGGTGATGCGCCGCTTGGAAATGCCCACGCCCTCGCCGTCCATCAGAATCTTCAGGGCGGTGGCGACATTGTCGAAATTGTACAGCGGCTCGCCCATGCCCATCATGACGATGTTGGACAGCAGGCGGGTACTGTCGTCGGGGGTCGGCCATTCGCCATAGGAATCGCGGGCCACCAGGAACTGTCCGACGATCTCGGCGGCGGTCAGGTTGCGCACCAGCAGTTGGGTGCCGGTATGGCAGAAGCGGCAGGTCAGGGTGCAGCCGACCTGGGACGAGATGCACACCGCGCCGCGGGCCTCGCCCTCGTCGGGGATATAGACGGTTTCCGCCTCGTTGCCGTCGGGAAACTTCAGCAGCCATTTGCGGGTGGTGTCGGTGGAGATCAGGTCGCGCTCGACCGCCGGCCGGCCGACGACATAGCGTTCGGCCAGCGCCGCCTGCATCGGCTTCGAGATCGAGGTCATCCTGGCGAAGTCGGTTTCGCCGCGATTGTACAGCCAGTGCCACAATTGCTTGGCGCGGAACGGCTTTTCGCCGATGGCGGCCATTTCGGCGACCAGCGCCTGGCGCGACAGGCCGATCAGGTCGGTTTTGGGGGCGGTGTCATCCATAAGGGCGACAGATAAGCATTCCCGCCCGATAAATCAACGGATTGCCGCTACCGCTTGACGCCGCAGGCCTTGTCGATGGCGGCCAGGGCCTCGGCGAAGCCCTTCAGCGGGATGGAATCGGTGATGGCCGCCCCCTTGGCCGGGCTGGTTCTGACCGTCACTTCCCGCCCCTTGCCCATCGCGGCGACGATGGCCGGGTCGGCCTTGGCATCCTTGGCCCAGGCCACCGTGCCCTTGGCCTGGAAGGTATGCTTCATGCCGCCGATCTGCAGTTCGGCCTCGCTGTCCTTCTTCAGGCCGTAGGGGGCCATGATGCTGACCTCGCCGTGGCTTTTCGGGCGGTGGCTGACGGCCACCGCCGTGCCCTGGCGTTCCCGGTCGCCGCCGACGGTGCGGTCGGCCCGCGCCGCCGCATAGCACACCTTGCCGGCGGCGTCGCTGTAGGTATAGGCCTCCCACGCGCCGACGGACAGCAACCGCTTGGTGTCATCGGCGAAAGCGGCAGAGGAAACCGACAGCAGAGCGGCGGCAAAAATCGCGGTGCGCATGGAAGCCCTTCACAGGTGTTGGCGACTAGGGGCGTATCAACACGCCCGGGGACGGGTTGTCAACCGTCTGCGTCGCCGCGGGACGATCCGGCCGGCCACGCGGAGGAAAGCCCGAGCACCCCTTCATCTCGCGCTCGTATTCCAGCGACCAGCGGACATTGGGATAGGCCAGTTCGTCCCACGGGATCTCGTCCCAGGCGAACAGCCCGACCTCAAGGCTTTCCGGGCCGGCGGCGCAATCGGGCGAACTCATGTGCGCCCGGTAGATCATGTGGACCTGACTGATTTCCGGGATCGAGTAAAGCGCCAGCAGGCCGTCGATCCGGGCGGTGGCGCGGGCCTCTTCCCACACCTCGCGCAGGGCGCCCTGCTCCGTGGTTTCCTGCAGTTCCATATAGCCGACCGGCATGGTCCAGAAACCGATGCGCGGGGCGATGGCGCGGCGGCACAGCAAGTAGCGGTCTTCCCAGGTGCAGACGGCGCCGACGATGATCTTGGGATTTTCGTACAGCACGAAGCCGCAATCGCCGCAGACCAGACGTTCGCGGTCGTCGCCCTCGGGAATGATGCGGGATGTGGGACCCAGGAACTGCATATCCCCAGTGTGACCAACCGGGGCCGGTCCGTCTAGACCAGAATATCCAGGTAAGTGCCGCGCGCGGCCCGGCGGTCGAGCTGGTCCAGCGGGAAATCGGCAGGCAGGATGCGGTTGCCGCGCGGGCCGCCGATGGCCCCCGGATCGGCCCGGCCGCCGCGCACCGCCGCCGGCCGCCCGGCGGCGGCCGGTGCCCCCAACCCCAGGGACTGGCGCAACGAGTCCAGATTGAGCCCCGAACCTTGCGGCCCGACGCGGTTGATGTCCGACATGAAACGCCCCGATCAGGAACAGGACAGGCAGAATACAGCTTTTCCAGTCTAGCGCCGACCCCTTAACCATCGGTGAACCGCCTTGCCGCCGACGGCGGTGCCGGAGTATGGTCCGCCGCGCACCAGCCCAGGACACCGCCCCGTGGAAGCCTTCTTCGTTTCGACCGCCATCGTCGCCATCGCCGAAATCGGCGACAAGACCCAGTTGCTGGCCCTGCTGCTGGCCGCGAAGTTCCGCCGCCCGGTCCCCATCATCCTGGGCATCTTCGTGGCGACCATCGCCAACCATGCCGCTGCCGCCGCCGTCGGTGCCCTGGTCGCCCAATGGGTCGGCCCCGACGTCATGCGCTGGGTCCTGGGGGGGTCGTTCATCGCGATGGGCCTGTGGATGCTGGTGCCCGATTCGGTCGACGACGAGGATGACGCCCCCGCCCGCTCGCATTTCGGGGTGTTCGGCGCCACCGTGGTCGCCTTCTTCCTGCTGGAGATGGGCGACAAGACCCAGGTGGCGACCATCGCCCTGGCGGCACGCTACCTGGATCTGGTGGTGGTGGCGGCGGGAACCACGCTGGGCATGATGCTGGCCAACGTGCCCGCCGTCCTGCTGGGCGAGGTGGCCGCCCGCAAGCTGCCGCTGAAGCTGGTGCATTCCGTGGCGGCGGCCATCTTCATCGTCCTGGGCCTGATCACCCTGGCCGACATCCTGCCGTCGCTGTAAAGCCCGCCGCGCCCCGCGCGGGCGCGGGATCTCAGCCGTTCTCGGCCAGGACAGCGCCGGCCAGATACAGCGATCCGCAGATCAGCACCCGGGCCGGTCCCTGGGGGTGGCTGGCGATCAGCGAATCCAGGGCGTCGGCGACGGACGGGGCCGGTTGGGCATCCATGCAGAAATGACGGGTGGCGGCGGCGGCGGCATCCTCGGCCGACAGGCTGGATTCCTCGCCGGGAATGGCGACGGTGCGCAGGCTGTGGAAACGGGCGGCCAGCGGTTCCAGATAGCCGTCCACATCCTTGGTCGACAGCATGCCGAACAGCCCCAGCAGCCCCTTGTCGCGCCAGGACCGGCTGTGCCGGGCCAGGGCTTCCGCCGCATGGGGATTATGGCCGCCGTCCAGCCACAATTCCCATTCCGGGGGCAGCATCCCGACCAGCGGCCCGTGCACCAGCCGCTGCAGGCGGGCCGGCCATTCCACCGTCTTCATGCCCAGGGCCAGGGCGGCGGCGGGAATCTCGGGCAGGACCGGCGGCTTTTCCAGGCGGGTCAGGCGTTCAACGGCGGCCAGGGCCACGGCGGCGTTGCGCAACTGGAACGCCCCGGCCAAAGCCGGCGACGGCAGCGTCCATTCCACGCCGATCCCCTTGTAATGGCTGCCGCCGTCGGGGGTGGCGCGCAGGAAGAAATCCTTGCCCTCGCGGATCAGCGGCACCCCCAGTTCCAGCGACCGGGCTTCCAGCACCTTGGCGACCTTGCGGCTCTGGTCGGCCAGGATGCAGGCGACGCCGCGCTTCATGATGCCGGCCTTCTCGGCGGCGATGGATTCGATGCGCCCGCCCAGGAACTGCTCGTGATCCATCGCGATGGGGGTCAGCACGGTCAGGGCCGGCCGTTCCACCACGTTGGTGGCGTCCAGCCGCCCGCCCAGGCCGGTTTCCAGAATGGTGAGGTCGGCGGGCACCCGGGTGAAGGCCAGGAAGGCCGCCGCCGTGGTCACTTCGAAGAAGGTGATGGGGGCGCCGTCATTGACCGCCTCGACCTCTTCCAGCAGGGCCAGCAGTTCGGAATCGGGCAGCAGCCGCCCGGCGACGCGGATGCGTTCGGCGAAGCGCACCAGATGCGGCGAGGTATAGACATGGGCGCGCAGCCCCGCCGCCTCGACGAAGGCCCTGAGACAGGCCACCGTCGAGCCCTTGCCGTTGGTCCCTGCCACATGGACGACCGGCGGCATCCGCAATTGCGGATGCCCCAGCTTTTCCAGCAGGGTCAGCACCCGGTCCAGCGACAGGTCGATGACCTTGGGATGCAGCCGGGTCAGGCGGTCCAGGACGGCGTCGATCATGACATCCGCGCGCCGTCCTCGGGCGAGCCGGCCTCGACCGGCAGCATCACCAGATCGCCGGCCGGAGCACGGTTCTTCAGCAGCGACAGCACGCGCACCAGGGTCGCCCGCAGGTCCTTGCGCGCCACCACCATGTCGACCATGCCCTTGTCCAGCAGGTATTCGGCCCGCTGGAAACCTTCCGGCAGCTTCTCGCGGATGGTGGTCTCGATGACGCGGGCGCCGGCAAAGCCGATCACCGCGCCGGGCTCGGCGATGGCGATGTCGCCCAGCATGGCGAAACTGGCCGACACGCCGCCGGTGGTGGGGTCGGTCAGCAGCACGATATAGGGCAGGCGCTTTTCCTTGACCTTGTCCACCGCCACGGTGGTGCGGGCCATCTGCATCAGCGACAGGATGCCTTCCTGCATGCGGGCCCCGCCCGAGGCCGGGACGACGATCAGCGGCGCATCCTGCAGCACGGCCAGTTCGGCGGCGGCGACGATGCCCTCGCCCACGGCGACGCCCATCGACCCGCCCTGGAACTCGAAATTGAAGGCCGCCACCACCACGTTCAGCCCGCCCATCCGGCCATGCGCGACCACGATGGCGTCATGCTCGGCGGTCTTGGCGCGGGCTTCCTTCAGACGGTCGCTGTACCGCTTCTGGTCGCGGAACTTCAGCGGATCGTCGGCCACCTTGGGCAGCTCGATACGGGTGTAGCGGCCGTCGTCGAACAGCATCTCCAGCCGCTTCTTCACCGACAGCCGCATATGGTGGCCGCAATGGGCGCAGACATTCAGCGCCTTTTCCAGATCGCGGTGGAAGATCATGTGACCGCAGCCGGGGCACTTGTGCCACAGGTTTTCCGGCACATCCCGCGGCCGGACCAGAGCCTGGATCTTGGGTCGGACGTAGTTGGTCAGCCAGTTCATCGAAGACATACCTTCTCATCGCTCAGGCGAGGTGATTCATTGCAGTGACCGGCCCCTAGGCGCCGCGTGCCCCGCGCACGCCGGCGGCCAGGCCGCGCACCAGGGACAGCGCCGCCTCGACCGGGTCGGCCCCGGCCTTGGCGGCATCGGCGGCGGCGGCGACGATGGCCGAACCGACCACCACGCCATCGGCCATCCGGGCGACGTCGGCCGCCTGACCGGCGGTCTTGATGCCGAAGCCTACGCAGACCGGCAGGCTGGTGTGGCGGCGGATGCGGGCCACGGCGTCGCCGATGGCCTGATTGCTGGCCGACGCCGTTCCGGTGATGCCGGCGATCGAGACGTAATAGACGAAGCCGGACGCCTGGCCGACGATCACCGGCAGACGGGCCTCGTCGCTGGTGGGGGTGGTCAGGAAGATGAAGTCGATGCCGTTGGCCAGGCAATGGGGCAGCAATTCGTCGGCCTCCTCGGGCGGCAGGTCGACGATGATCAGCCCGTCGACCCCGGCCCTGGCGGCGTCGGCGCAGAACTGTTCCGGTCCCCAGGCATAGACGGGATTGTAATAGCCCATCAGCACCACCGGCGTGGCGTCGTCGGTCCGGCGGAAGGCGGCCACCATCTCCAGCGTGCCCTTCAGGCTGCCGCCGGCTTCCAGCGCCCGGCCTGCGGCGAACTGGATGGCCGGGCCGTCGGCCATCGGGTCGGTGAACGGCATGCCGAATTCGATGATGTCGGCCCCGGCCGCCGGCAGACCGTCGAAAATGGCCTGGCTGGTGGCGCGGTCGGGATCGAATCCCATGATATAGGTGACCAGGGCGGCCCGGTTGCGGGCGGCAAGGTCCTGCAGACGGCGGCTCAGGCGGCTCATCACACCAGCCCCCCCAGGTTGGCGTCGCCCAGGGCGCGGGCCACGGTGTTGACATCCTTGTCGCCGCGGCCCGACAGGTTGACCACCATCAGGTGATCCTGGGGCAGCGACCCGGCGATCTTGGCGGCATGGGCCAGGGCGTGGCTGGATTCCAGCGCCGGGATGATGCCCTCGGCCCGGGTGACGGACTGGAACGCCGCCAGCGCCTCGTCGTCGGTGACCCACACATATTCGACGCGGCCGGTATCGTGCAGCCACGAATGTTCCGGGCCGATGCCGGGATAGTCCAGGCCGGCGGAAATGGAATGGGCTTCCTGAATCTGGCCGTCCCCGTTCTGCAGCAGGTAGGTGCGGTTGCCGTGCAGAACCCCGGGACGCCCGCCGGTCAGCGAGGCGGCATGCAGCTTGTCCAGCCCGTGGCCGCCGGCCTCGACGCCGATGATGCGGACCGACGGTTCGTCGAGGAACGGGTGGAACAGCCCCATCGCGTTGGAGCCGCCGCCGATGCAGGCGACCAGGCTGTCGGGCAGCCGGCCTTCCTGGGCCTGCATCTGAGCCCGCACCTCGTCGCCGATGACCGACTGGAAGTCGCGGACCATCGCCGGAAAGGGATGCGGGCCGGCGACGGTGCCGATCAGGTAATAGGTGTCGGAGACATTGGTCACCCAGTCGCGCAGGGCGTCGTTCATGGCGTCCTTCAGGGTCGCCGCCCCCGAGGTGACGGGGCGCACTTCGGCGCCCAGCAGCTTCATGCGATAGACGTTGGGAGCCTGCCGCTCGATGTCGGTGGCGCCCATGTAGATGACGCACTGCAGGCCGAACAGGGCGCAGACGGTGGCGGTGGCCACGCCGTGCTGGCCGGCGCCGGTCTCGGCGATGATGCGCTGCTTGCCCATGCGCCGGGCCAGCAGGATCTGGCCGATGCAGTTGTTGATCTTGTGGGCGCCGGTATGGTTCAGGTCCTCGCGCTTCAGGAAGATCCTGGCGCCGCCCCAGGCCTCGGTCAGGCGGCGGGCGAAGTAAAGCGGGTTGGGGCGCCCGACATAATGCGCCAGCAGCGAGCGGAATTCGGCCTGGAACGCCGGATCGGCCTTGGCCTCGGCATAGGCCTTCTCGACGGACAGGATCAGCGGCATCAGGGTCTCGGCGACATAGCGCCCGCCGAAGATGCCGAAATGCCCGCGCTCGTCCGGGCCGGCGCGGTAGGTGTTCAAGCTTGCCATCTCATCATCCAGCCAACCGGGAAGGGCGCCAATAAAGCATGAAGCCGTCCGGTTGGGGAGGATTTTTCGATTGCCGGTTCCCATTGCCAAATCCGTTTCGCGGCTGCACATTAGGGCATCGTACAGGACAAGGGGAGTTTCACTCGATGATGACGTTCCGCGCCGCCGCGTTTGCCGCCCTGGCTCTCGCCGTCGCCACCCCCGCCCTCGCCAAGGAAGCGCCCGTCAGCTTCTTCGAGGACGTTCACCCGATTTTGCAGACGCGCTGCGTCGCCTGCCACCAGACCGGCCAGGACGGCTTCGAGAAGAGCGGCCTGGACCTCACCACCTATGAAGGCGTCATGAAGGGCACCAAGCACGGTCCGATGATCGTGGCCGGCGACCCCGTCACCAGCAACCTGATGGTGCTGATCGACGGCAAGGCCGACAAGTCCCTGCAGATGCCGCACGGCAAGAAGAAGCTGTCGTCCTGCGACCGCGACCTGATCCGCAAGTGGATCAAGCAGGGCGCCAAGAACAACTGATACGAAGCCCGGATGATTCATTCGGGTTCCGTATGACCGGCCGCAGGTTCCCTTTATGTAAGCCCTTGCAGGAGCGGTGCGCCTTGGATTGAAGGCGCGCCGCTCTTGCTTTATTCCGGCCAGCGTTTGTGCAGCCACAGCCATTGGCCGGGGTCGGCGCGGATCCAGTCCTCGATGACGGCGTTGATGGCGGTCATCAGGGCCAGGGTGTCGGCATGGGCGTCGCCGCTGTCGGGCAACGGCAACGGCGGCAGCACGGTGATGCGGAAACGGGCGCCGCCCAGGCGCTCGACCCGCGCCGGCACCACCGGACAGCCGAATTTCAGGGCGAAGCGGGCCACCGCCGGCGCGGTCATGGCATCGCGCCCGAAAAACGGCACGGCGATGCCGTCGTTCATCTTCTGGTCGACCAGCATGCCGACATGGCCGCCGGCCTTCAGCACCGCCATGATCTCGCGCGCGCCTTCCGATCCCTTCTGGATCTGGCCGCCCTGCGACAGCACGGTCCGCCCCTTGCGGTAGATGTCCTCCACCCACGGATTGTTGGCGGCCCGATAGACCAGGGTCAGCGGCAGCCCTTCCTGGCCGGCGGTGGCGATGCCCAGTTCCCAGTTGCCGTAATGGGCGGAAAAGAACAGCCCCGGCCGCCCGTCGTCGCGCAGGGCATGGATGTTTTCGGCGCCGGCCAGGGTGATCCGATTGGCGACAAGGTAATCCAGGTGGGGAAATTCGGCGGCCACCCGGCCCAGATTGTCCCACACCCGGCCGACGACGGCCTCGACGGTCGCGGCATCCATGCCGGGAAAGGCCCGCGCCAGGTTGCGCCGCGCCACGTCCGACACCTTGAGACGCGGTCCGACGGCCCGGCCGACGGCACCGCCCACGGCCGAGGCGGCATCCACCGGCAACAGGCCGAACAGAAAGAACACCGCCCGCACCACAACGGCTTCCAGGCGTTGACGCATCGGTTTCGACAGCAGCTTCACGTCTTCGGGTCCAGCACCGTATCCAGCAGGCGGTCCAAGGCTCCGGTATCGTACCAGACCAGCCGCACCGTCAAGACCGTCAGCGCCGGGCGCAGGTCTTCCGGCACGCGGACCGCATCCTTGGCGGTGGTCACCAGCAGGGCATCCGCCGCCGCCGCCGCCCCGGCCAGTTCGGCGACGTCGGCGCGGGAATAGGGATGATGGTCGGGAAAGGAATGGGCGGCGACGATGTCGCCGCCGCAGGCATCCAGGGTATCGAAGAACTTGTCGGGACGGCCGATGCCGGCGAAGGCCACCAGCCGGCGGCCCTGCAGCAACGCGGCCTCGGGACCGGGAACCAGCTTGGCCCGCAGCAGCGGCACGTCGCCCAGCCGGGAGCAGGCGCCGGTCCGGTCGTCGCCGACCATCACCACCGCGTCGGCGCGGGCCAGCCCGGCGGCGATGGGTTCGCGGCAGGGGCCGGCGGGGATCACCCGGCCGTTGCCGAAGCCGTAGCCGCCGTCCACCACCACCAGGGACAGGTCCTTGAGCAGCGAACCGTTCTGGAAGCCGTCATCCATCACCAGCACGTCGGCACCCATCTCGGCGGCGGCGACCGCCCCGTCGGGGCGCCAGTGCGCCACCCAGGTCGGGGCGTGGGCCGCCAGCAGCAGGGCTTCATCGCCGACGCGGGCGGCGTCGTGACGGGTGGGGTCGACCGCCCGCGGCCCGGCTTCGGTGCCGCCATAGCCCCGCGTCAGCACATGGGGATGGCGTCCGCGCTGCTTCAGCCGGTCGACCAGGGAAGCCACCACCGGGGTCTTGCCGGCCCCGCCGGCGACGATGTTGCCGACGCAGATCACCGGCATCCTGGCCTGGAATGTTTCGGCACCGGCCAGACGGCGGGCGCCCCCCCAGGCGTAAACCGCCGACAGCGGGCTCAGCAGGCGCGGCAGCCAGCCGTCGGCATGCCAGAACTCAGGCGCGCGCATGCCCCTCCTCCAGTCTTGTCAGGAACGGCACCAGGGCCGCCATGACCTGATCCAATGCCCCGGCCTCGGCCTCGGCCCAGGCCAGGGCGGCAGCACCCATCGCCCGGCAGCGGCCGGCATCGCCCAGCAATTCGCCCACGGCAGCGGTCAGACCGGACTCGCCGGCGATCGTGCGGGCGGCTCCGGCGGCCAGCATGGCCGGCACCATGTCGGGAAAATTGCTCATGCGCGGACCGAACAGCACCGCCGCCCCCAGCCGGGCCGGCTCGAACGGGTTCTGTCCGCCTTCGACGGTCAGGCTTTTCCCCATGAACACCAGCGGCGCCAGCCGGTAGAACAGCCCCAGTTCGCCCATCGTGTCGGCGATATAGATTTCGCCGTCCGGCCCCTGCCCCGCCGAGCGCAGGGTGCAGGCCAGCCCCATCGCCTTCAGTTCGGTCAGGATTTCTCCGCCCCGTTGCGGATGACGCGGCGCGACCACGGTCAGCAGACCGGGATAGGCGGCGACCAGCGCCCGGTGGGCACGGGCGGCGACGGCTTCCTCGCCGGGATGGGTGCTGGACGCCAGCCAGAGCGGGCGGCCGCCGATGGCGGCCCGCAAGGCGGCCAGTTCCGCTTCGTCGCACGGCAGCGGCGGCACCGCCAGCTTCAGGTTGCCCAGGCAGCGGGCGTCCCGGGCGCCCAGGTCGCTCAGCCGGGCGGCATCGTCGGGGGTCTGGGCCAGACACAGGGTGAAATCGGCCAGCACGCGGGCGATGAAGCCGGGCGCGCGGCGCCAGCCGGCATGGGACCGGGGCGACACCCGGCCCTGCACCAACACCAGCGGCACCCGGCGGGCGCCGATCTCGGCCAGCATGTTGGGCCAGAAGTCGGATTCCGCCCACAGCACCAGATCGGGCCGCCAATGGTCGAGAAAGCGGCGGGTCCAGGCCGGACGATCCACCGGCACATATTGGTGGATCGCCCCCGGCGGCAGCCGGTCGGCCATCAGCCGGGCCGAAGTGACCGTGCCGGTGGTCAGCAGCACGGTCAGACCCGGCCGGGCGGCCAGCCGGTCCATCAGCGGCAGCAGCGACAGCGATTCCCCCACCGAAGCGGCATGCAGCCAGACCAGCGGCCCGGCCGGGCGGGAAACACCGGCCAGACCACGGCGTTCGCCGGCCCGGTCGGGATCTTCCTTGCCGCGCAGCATGCGCCGCTTCAGATAGACGTCGATCAGCGGACCGCCCAGGATCGACACGGCGCGGTACAGGGCATGGATCATGGCGCCGCCTCGGGCTCGGCCGGCGGCACCGGCGCCACCCCGGCCAGGGCATCGGCTTCGTCGGCCAGGGCGTTCATCGCCGCCTCGACCCGCAGCCGGGCCTGGTCCAGGTCGTCGTCGGGGCCGACGGTGATGGGCTCACCCCAGACGAAGGCTCCGCGGGCGAAGGGCGGCGGCACCAGAAAACGATCCCACGAGCGCAGAAGGCGGCGGCCGGCGGCCGAATAGGCGGCGGGGACGATCGGACAGCCGGACAGGCGGGCGACGTTGACGATGCCGGCGCTGGCCCGCATGCGCGGCCCCTTGGGACCATCGGGGGTGATGCCGACGCATTCCCCCGCCTTCAGGGCCTTCAGCATCGCCCGCAAAGCCTGCATTCCGCCCCGCGTCGACGATCCGGCGACGGTCCGGATGCCGAAATGCGCCACCGTGCGGGCGATCAGCTGTCCGTCGCGGTGCTGGCTGATCAGCATGTGGATGGGAATGCCGGCCCGCCAGCTTTTCGGCATCATCAGGATGCGGCCGTGCCAGAAGGCCAGGATGAAGGGCTGTCCGGCATCCCACAGGGCGGCCGGCACCTCGCCGCGCACCACCGGCCAGCGCCCGGTGGCGTGGACCAGCCGGATGTACAGCGCCGCCAGCCGGCACAACAGGCCGCGCAACCGTTCGCTCTTGCCGATCCGCTTGGCCAGACCCATCCCCGTCTCCTACGGCGCGGCGCCGCCGTTTTCCTCGGCGAACTGCAGGGCGTACAGACGGGCATACAGGCCGCCATGCGCCAGCAATTCGGTGTGGCTGCCGGTTTCCACCACCCGGCCGCGATCCATCACGTGGATCAGGTCGGCATTGACCACCGTGGACAGGCGATGGGCGATGACGATGGTGGTGCGTCCCTTCATCAGATAATCCAGGGCGGTCTGCACCTGCCGCTCGGACTCGGTGTCCAGGGCGCTGGTCGCCTCGTCCAGCAGCAGGATCGGGGCGTTCTTCAGCATGGCCCGGGCGATGGCCAGGCGCTGGCGCTGTCCGCCCGACAGGTTCAGCCCGCGCTCGCCGACCACGGTGTCGTAACCGTCGGGCAGCGACAGGATGAAATCATGGGCGGCGGCGGCACGGGCGGCGGCCTCGATCTCCTCGTCGGCGGCGCCGAAGCGGCCATAGGCGATGTTGGCGCGGATGGTGTCGTCGAACAGGACGATGTCCTGGCTGACCAGGGCGATGCGCGCGCGCAGGCTGTCCATCGTCACCGCGCGCAGGTCCTGGCCGTCGATGACGATGCGGCCGTCGGTGACGTCGTGGAAGCGCGGCAGCAGGTTCAGGATGGTGGTCTTGCCGGCCCCCGACGGCCCGACCAGGGCCACGGTCCGGCCGCCCGGCACGTCCAGGTCGACGCCGTCCAGCGCCGACTTGGCGCCGTCATAGGTGAAGAACACCCCTTCCAGCCGGACGCTGCCTTCGCGCACCACCAGCGGGGCGGCGTCGGGGCGGTCGCGGATCACCGGCTCGGTGTCGATGATCTCGAAGCAGCGGGCGGCGGCGGCCAGCCCTTCCTGCAGGTTGGTGTTCAGGCTGGCCAGGGCCTTCAGCGGCTTGTAGGCCAGCATCAGCGCGGTGATGAAGGAAAAGAACGCGCCGGCCCGGTTGGGATCGCTGTCGGCCACGGCGATGACCTGGGTGCCGCCATAGACGATGACCACGGTGATGGCGATCCCGCCCAGCATCTCCATGATCGGCGACGAGGCCGAACGCACCCGGGCCGCCCGATAGGTCAGGTCGTGCAGGGTGTCGACCAGATCGTGGACCTTGCGCTTCTCGTATTCCTCCATCCCATAGGCCTTGACCACGCGGATGCCCTGGATGGCCTGGTTGAGATAGGTCGACAGCAGCCCGGTCTGTTCCTGGGTGTTGGCCGTCACCTTGCGCATGCGCCTGCCCAGCCGCGAGATCGGCAGGATGGCCAGCGGAAAGACGAAGAAGGTCAGCGAGGACAGCACCCAGTCCTGATAGAACATCAGCGCCACCAGGAAGATCACCGACGAAGCGTCCTTGCCGGCGCCGGTCAGGGCGTTGGACACGGCGAAGCGCATGGCGCCGACATCGTTGGTCAGCCGGCTCATCAGCTTGCCGGTCTGGGTGGCGCCGAAAAAGGCGACGTCCAGTTCCATCAGCCGGGCGAACAGCCGGTTCTGCATGTCGGAAATGACCTTCAGGCCGACCCGCGACAGCAGCACCGCCTCGCCGTAATCGGCCACCGCCTTGGCGGCGAAGGTGCAGATGATGGTGATGGCCAGCGGCCACAGATACTCGGCCTTGCGGGCGACGAAGATCTTGTTGATGATCGGGTCCATCAGCCAGGCATACATGGCGGTGGCCCCGGCCGAGACGGCCATGCAGAACACCGCGGCGACCACCTTGCCCAGATAGGGGCGCATCCCCTCCCTCAGCAGGCGGCGCATCAGGGCGGTGGTGGAATGGTCCAGCGAAATCTTGTGCTTGCTCAACAGCTTGCCCGCGAAGAAAGGTTTCGGCAGCGGACCATAGCATGGGCGGGCCGCAGGGCCAATGGGCAGACGCCGTCCGCGCAGGGTGATCGCCTTTGGACGAGCGTAGCGAGGAAGGGGGCGAATGCCCCCGCCGGCGATTGAGGCAGACATCAAATAAGCCGGGGTGATCGCCAAAGGCGATCACCCCGGCCGTTCGCGGGACATCCGCGTATCGTTCGGGAGTGACCATATGAAGGTCTGGACAGTGCTGACGATTCTGACGGCGGGTCTGGCGGCCGGCCCGCCGGCAGGGGCCGCCGAGCTGCAGGGGCGGCCGGAACAGGGCGGCCTGGTGCTGGGCCTGACCCGCCCCGGCGGCGAGGTCAGTCTGGACGGCCGGCCGGTGCCGGTCGGCGCCGACGGCCATTTCCTGCTGGGATTTTCCCGCGATGCCGCCGACACCGCCACCCTGGTCGCCGATGGCGAGCGGCGGGTCCTGACGGTGGCCCGCCGCGACTGGCCGGTCCAGCGCATCGACGGCCTGCCGCCGGCCAAGGTCACGCCGGACCCGGCGGAGTTGGCCCGCATCCGCGCCGAGAACCAGCTGATCGCCGACCGACGGGCGGCGGTCGGCCCGCGGCCGCTGTACCTGTCGGGGGTGGACAATCCCGCCGACGGGGTCATTTCCGGCGTATTCGGCAGCCAGCGCGTCCTGAACGGCGAACCGCGCGCGCCCCATTCCGGCACCGACATCGCCGCTCCGGCCGGCGCCCCGGTCCGGGCCATCGCCGACGGCACCGTCTCGCTGGTGCGGGCCGACCTGTTCTTCACCGGCCGCACGGTGATGATCGACCACGGTCTGGGCCTGCAAAGCGTCTATGCCCACCTGTCCCGCCACGACGTCGCCGAAGGCCAGGCGGTACGCCGCGGGCAGGTCATCGGCGCCGTCGGCGCCTCGGGCCGGGCCACCGGGCCGCATCTGCACTGGGGGGCGTCATGGCTGGACGTTCGCCTTGATCCGGAAAGCGTTCGGGCCGCACTGGCGGCGGCCCCCCGGCATCAATGATGCAGCAGCCGGTCGGCCCGCTGCGTCACCCGCCGCCACATGGTCCAGGCGATGGCCGGCAGCATCAGGGTCAGCCCCAGACGGGCCAGCACGGCCCCGGCGCCGTTGCGCTGGCCGGACAGAAGGATGGTGTCGGCACAGGCGTAACGCTGGGAGAACTCGCCCTCGCAGGCGTGCAGGCGTTCCTGGACGGCGGGGGCGCGGTGATGTTCCAGGTCGTCGGGGGTCAGTTCGGCCAGCAGGGTCTGCCCGACCACGCCGATCCAGGCGCAGCACAGGAAGGACAGCACCTGCCCCAGGACGTGCAGGCGGCGGCTAAGCCGCTCCAGCGGATTGCTGACAGGTATCATGATGCCAAGCCTTCTGCCGACACACGGAATTTCTCTCCGCCGCCATTATGACAAAACCGGCTTTTTTCGGCAACATTGTCGTTCCGCCGCCGCAGGGCCATCGGCTTCACCCCTGTCCGCCGCCAAGGCTCGGGTCATTCGGCCGGAGTGGGGTGAAGGAAACCGTCAGGCCGGTTCCGCCCCCCCGGAACGGGCGGCGATGCGGGCGGCGGCGCATGACCGGCGGTGCCGGCCTGCCGCAAAGCGCGTCATGTGCGCACCACTGTCCAGCCCCGCCCTTGACCGGGACCGGGGGGCTGGTTAGGGTTTGTTTCCATCCTGTCCATTTCCTTATCCGAAAGATGGCGATTCTCATGGGCCACAGCGGCAAGAAGAAGCCCAGCTTCCAACAACTGATCCTGACCCTTCAGTCATTCTGGGCCGAGCAGGGATGCCTGATCCTGCAGCCCTACGACATGGAGGTCGGCGCCGGCACCTTCCACCCGGCCACGACGTTGCGCGCCCTGGGGCCGAAGCCCTGGAAATGCGCCTATGTCCAGCCGTCGCGCCGGCCCAAGGACGGCCGTTACGGCGAGAATCCCAACCGCCTGCAGCATTATTACCAATATCAGGTGCTGCTGAAGCCCAGCCCGCAGAATTCCCAGGAACTCTATCTGGAAAGCCTGCGCCGCCTGGGCATCGACCCGCTGTCGCACGACATCCGCTTCGTCGAGGACGACTGGGAAAGCCCGACCCTGGGGGCCTGGGGCCTGGGCTGGGAAGTGTGGTGCGACGGCATGGAAGTGACGCAGTTCACCTATTTCCAGCAGGTCGGCGGCATCGAATGCGACCCCGTCGCCGTCGAGCTGACCTATGGCCTGGAACGCCTGGCCATGTACATCCAGGGCGTCGAGAACGTCTACGACCTGGATTTCAACGGTGACGGCGTCAGCTATGGCGACGTCTTCCTGCAGGCCGAACGGGAATATTCGGCCCACAATTTCGAGGTTGCCGACACCGACATGCTGTACCAGCATTTCCTGGACGCCGAAAAGGAGTGCCAGTCGCTGCTGAAGGCCAACCTGGCCCTGCCGGCCTATGACCAGTGCATCAAGGCCTCGCACCGCTTCAACCTGCTGGATGCCCGCGGCGTCATTTCGGTGACCGAGCGGCAAAGCTATATCGGCCGCGTCCGCGCCCTGGCCAAAGCCTGCTGCGAAGGCTGGCTGGCAACCCAGACCAAGGGGGCCTGAGCGATGGCCGAGTTGCTGCTGGAAATCTTTTCCGAGGAAATCCCCGCCCGCATGCAGGCCGCCGCCGCCGAGGCCCTGCACCGGCTGGTCACCGACGCCCTGAAGAAGAACGGGCTGACCTTCGACGGCGCCCGCGCCTATGTCACCCCGCGCCGGCTGGTGCTGGTGGTCGAAGGCCTGCCCCTGGCCGCCCCCGACGTGTCCGAGGAACGCCGCGGCCCCCGCGTCGGCGCCCCCGAACAGGCGATGGCCGGCTTCCTGGCCTCGACCGGCCTGACCCTGGAACAACTGGTCCGGCGCGACACCGGCAAGGGCGAGTTCTGGTTCGCCGACATCCGGCGCAAGGGACAGCCGACCCCCGAGGTGATCCGTCAGTCCGTCGAAGCGGCGATGGCCGAGTTCCCCTGGCCGAAATCCATGCGCTGGGGGGCCAATGCCGTACGCTGGGTGCGGCCGATCCAGTCCATCCTGTGCCTGTTCGACGGCGCCGTGGTGCCGGTGACGTTCGGGCCGGTCTCGGCCGGCGACAGCACCGCCGGGCATCGGTTCCTGGCCCCGGCCCGCTTCGCGGTCAGGGATTTCGCCGATTACGCCACCGGACTGGCCGCCGCCAAGGTGGTTCTGGACCCGGTCGAGCGCCGTCATTCGATCCTGCGCCAGGCCGAGGCCGCCGCCGCCGCCGAAGGACTGAGCCTGCGCCCCGACGACGGATTGCTGGCCGAAGTCACCGGGCTGGTGGAATGGCCCAACGTGCTGGTAGGCACCATCGACGACACCTTCATGGGCGTGCCGGCCGAGGTGCTGACCACGTCGATGCGCTCGCACCAGAAGTATTTCTCGCTGCTGAAGGCCGACGGCTCGCTGGCGCCGCGCTTCCTGGTCACCTCGAACATGGAAACCGCCGATGGCGGCGCCCGGGTGGTGGCCGGCAACCAGCGGGTGCTGCGCGCCCGCCTGTCCGACGCCGCCTTCTTCTGGGAAACCGACCGCAAGGCGCGGCTGGATTCCCGCCTGCCGAAACTGGCCGAGCGCCTGTTCTATGCCCGGCTGGGCACCATGTCCGACAAGGTCGGGCGCATGATGGTGCTGGCCCGCCACCTGACCGCCTTCGTCGATGGCGCCCAGGCCGCCGACGCCGCCCGCGCCGCCGAACTGGCCAAGGCCGACCTGTCGACCGAAATGGTCGGCGAGTTCCCGGAACTGCAGGGCATCATGGGGCGCTATTACGCCCTGCATGACGGCGAAAAGCCCGCCGTCGCCGATGCGGTGGCCCAGCATTACGCCCCGCAGGGGCCGGCCGACGGGGTGCCGACCGCACCGCTGTCGGTGTGCGTCGCCCTGGCCGACAAGATCGATTCCCTGGTCGGCTTCTTCGGCATCGACGAAAAGCCGACCGGATCGAAGGACCCCTTCGCCCTGCGCCGTGCCGCCCTGGGCATCATCCGGCTGGTGGTGGAGAACGGCCTCAGGCTGCCGCTGTTCCAGCTGTTCCAGTTCGCCCACGCCCAGTACGCCCCCGGCCAGCTGACCGGCGAAGCCCGGGCGGTGGCCAACGACCTTCTGGACTTCTTCGCCGACCGCCTGAAGGTGCACCTGAAGGAAAAGGGCGTCCGCCACGATCTGGTCAACGCGGTGTTCAGCCTGGGCGACGAGGATGATCTGGTCCGCCTGCTGGCCCGCGTTCAGGCCCTGGGCGACTTCCTGTCCAGCGACGACGGGGCGAATCTTCTGATTGCGTATCGTCGCGCGGCGAATATCGTTAGGATTGAAGAAAAGAAGGACGGACGGTCCTATGGCGGTCCCGCCGATGCCGGGGCCTTGCGTCTGGCCGAGGAACAGTCCCTGGCCGCGGCCCTGGCCTCAGCCAGGGTCGCCGCGACCGAGGCGCTGAAGGCCGAGGACTTTGCGGCGGCAATGGCGGCGTTGGCCGCGCTGCGCCGCCCGGTCGACGCCTTCTTCGACAAGGTGACCGTCAATGCCGACGACGCCGACCTGCGGGTCAACCGTCTGAAGCTGCTGGCGGAAATCGGAGCCTCGCTCAGCGAGGTCGCCGATTTTTCGAAGATCGAGGGCTAATAACAAACGTATTGCGGGGGAACCAACTCCTGCCGCCCCTTGGGATCCTGACAATGCGTGGAGAAGGGACGTACCATGACCAGTAAATGGGTTTACGGCTTTGGTGGTGGCCGCGCCGAAGGGCGCGCCGACATGAAGAACCTGCTGGGTGGCAAGGGCGCCAATCTGGCGGAGATGGCCAATCTGGGTATCCCGGTCCCGCCGGGTTTCACCATCCCCACCGACGTCTGCACCTATTACTACCAGAACGGCAGCACCTATCCCGAGGCCCTGGACGGGCAGGTGCGCGAGGCCCTGGCCCGCGTCGAGGAAATCATGGGCGCCAGGTTCGGCGACGACGCCAACCCGCTGCTGGTTTCCGTCCGCTCCGGCGCCCGCGCCTCGATGCCCGGCATGATGGACACCATCCTCAATCTGGGCCTGAACGACGTCTCGGTCGAAGGGCTGGCCAAGCGGTCCGGCGACGCCCGCTTCGCCTATGACAGCTATCGCCGCTTCATCCAGATGTTCTCGGACGTGGTGCTGGGCGTCGACCATCACCACTTCGAGGAAATCCTGGAAGAGGTCAAGGACGACCGCGCCGTCAAGCTGGACACCGACCTGACCGCCGACGACTGGAAGAAGGTGGTCGCCCGGTACAAGGACAAGGTCAAGGAAAAGCTGGGCCGCCCCTTCCCCCAGGACGTCACCGAGCAATTGTGGGGCGCCATCGGCGCGGTGTTCGGCAGCTGGATGAACCAGCGCGCCATCACCTATCGCCGCCTGCATGAAATCCCCGAAAGCTGGGGGACCGCCGTCAACGTCCAGGCGATGGTGTTCGGCAACATGGGCCAGGATTGCTGTACCGGCGTCTGCTTCACCCGCGATCCCTCGACCGGCGACAACGCCTTCTACGGCGAGTTCCTGATCAACGCCCAGGGCGAGGACGTGGTGGCCGGCATCCGCACCCCGCAGCAGCTGACCATCCACGGCCGCGAGCTGCAAAGCTCGACCCTGCCCAGCATGGAAGAGGCGATGCCGGCGGTGTTCAAGGAACTGAACGCCATCCGCCACCGGCTGGAAGCCCACTACAAAGACATGCAGGACATGGAATTCACGGTGCAGCAGGGCCGCCTGTGGATGCTGCAGACCCGCACCGGCAAGCGCACCACCAAGGCCGCGCTGAAGATTGCCGTGGACATGGCCCGCGAAGGCCTGATCACCCGCAAGGACGCCATCGGCCGCATCGACCCGGCGGCGCTGGACCAGTTGCTGCATCCGACCCTGGATCCCAAGGCGGCGCGCACCATGCTGGCCCGCGGCCTGCCGGCCTCGCCCGGGGCGGCGTCGGGCAAGGTGGTGTTCTCGGCGGAAGAGGCCGAGAAGTGGGTCAAGGAACGCAAGGAGCGCGTCGTCCTGGTCCGCATCGAAACCAGCCCCGAGGATATCGGCGGCATGCACGTCGCCGAAGGCATCCTGACCACGCGGGGCGGCATGACCAGCCACGCCGCCGTGGTCGCCCGCGGCATGGGCACGCCGTGCGTGGCCGGCGCCGGCGACATCCGCGTCGATTATGCCGCCCGGACCTTCAAGGTGGCCGGACAGGTGGTTTCGGAAGGCGACGTCATCACCCTGGACGGCGGCACCGGCGAGGTGTTCCTGGGCGCGGTGCCGACGGTGCAGCCGGAACTGACCGGCGATTTCGCCACCCTGATGGAATGGGTCGACACCATCCGCACCATGAAGGTGCGCACCAACGCCGAGACGCCGCTGGACGCCGCCACCGCCCGCAAGTTCGGGGCCGAAGGCATCGGCCTGTGCCGGACCGAGCACATGTTCTTCGCCCCCGAACGCATCCTGGCGGTGCGCGAGATGATCCTGGCCAGCGACGAAAAGGGCCGCCGCGCCGCGCTGTCCAAGCTGCTGCCCTTCCAGCGCCAGGATTTCATCGACCTGTTCAACATCATGCAGGGGCTGCCGGTGACCATCCGCCTGCTGGACCCGCCGCTGCACGAGTTCCTGCCGCACAGCGATTCCGACATCGCCGAGATCGCCAAGGCGGCCGGGGTCGATGTGGCGACGGTCAAGGCCCGCAATGCGTCGCTGCATGAATCCAACCCCATGCTGGGCCATCGCGGCTGCCGCCTGGGCATCAGCTATCCGGAAATCTACGAGATGCAGGCCCGCGCCATCTTCGAGGCGGCGGTCTATGTCTCGGCCGAGACCGGCCGCACGGTGACCCCGGAAGTGATGATCCCGCTGGTCGGCGCCAAGAAGGAGCTGGACCTGATGAAGATCGCCATCGACAAGGTGGCGGCCGAGGTGTTCGCCGAGAAGGGCCAGAGCGTCAGGTACCATGTCGGCACCATGATCGAACTGCCGCGCGCCGCCCTGATGGCCGGCGAAATCGCCGAAAGCGCCGAGTTCTTCTCGTTCGGCACCAATGACCTGACCCAGACCACCTTCGGCATGAGCCGCGACGATTCCGGCCCGTTCCTCGAGGTGTACCGCGCCAAGGGCATCTACGAACACGACCCCTTCGCGCAGCTGGACCAGGACGGCGTCGGCGAACTGATCAGGATCGCCGCCGAACGGGGCCGGGCCACCCGGACCGGCCTGAAGCTGGGCATCTGCGGCGAACATGGCGGCGACCCCAGTTCGATCACCTTCTGCCAGAAGGTCGGACTGGATTACGTGTCGTGCTCGCCCTATCGCGTGCCGATCGCCCGTCTGGCCGCCGCCCAGGCGGTCCTGGG
>Ga0172373_10001765_pt1 | contig 34477 bp, 31 predicted proteins | sample Lak10m_2_FD_114546 | JGI IMG/M metagenome (GOLD analysis project Ga0172373, IMG submission 114546) | Freshwater microbial communities from Kabuno Bay, South-Kivu, Congo - kab_092012_10m | ecosystem: Environmental > Aquatic > Freshwater > Lake | place: Democratic Republic of the Congo...
CAGAACTCTTTAACGCAGGACTCGGATTTTCTGTAAAACTCGACTCGGCCTCGTAATCATCTTCAATCACAATGAAATTGTGCTGCTCAGCCGACTGAAGCAGACCCAATCGACGCTCTTCGGGCATTTTAATTGTCGTGGGACACTGATGACTTGGTGTGACATAAGCATAATCACAATGCTCTAAAGCCGTCGTGATCGGGAGTCCAAACTGATCGACATCAACCGGTATGATCTTCTGCGACTTTAAAGAAAATATATTGCGAGCATCAGGATAGCCTGGGTTTTCAATCGCAATCCGCGTCTCGTCGGTAAATAATAATTCTGCGATCATATAGAGGGCATGCTGGGCCCCCACGGTGACCACAACTTCCTCCGGTGAGGCCCAGACGCCTCGGCGTGGCAAGACCTTCGCGCAGATCTCACGGACGAGCGCCTCATCATCTCGCACAATCAGGTCTTGAGCCCATTCGCGAATATCTGCAACCGACAACGCCTTCATACAACACTCGCGCCATTCCGCAGTCGGAAACAAGGGCGCATCAAACTGCCCATACAGAAATGGATAAGGCACTTTCTGCCAATCCGAACGCTTAACGATATTTCGTTGCGTTGATGTCGACCGTTTTAAACGTACCTCCCAATCGATGACCTGCGAGACCTTGGCGCCTGCGCCATCACGCCGTGTTGCAATTGATTCGGGAAAATTATCCGCACGCCGCGACATATCCGGATTAACATGGTGACCGCTTCGATCGCGCGTAACGAGATAGCCAGCCTCGACCAGCTGTTGGTAGGCAAAGACGACTGTGTTGCGCGCCACGCCCAGGGCCTCAGAGAGTTCCCGGCTCGAAGGGATTTCTGACCCTCCGGTGAGCCGGCCCTCAAGAATGGCGTCGACCAGCATGGTGCGAATCTGGTCCTGCAGATTTCGACCGTCCGACCGATATCGCTCGAAGATTTCACGCCACATTCGAGCATTCAGATCCACTTCAGATCAACCCGGAAAATTAAATTTTCCCTTTCCATGGCACGAGCCGTCGCTCTATCCATCGCATGAAGATGTCAAAGGCATAGGCGACGACACCGATCACAATAATTCCCATGATCACAATATCGGTACGCAAGAAATTCGACGCATTCAGAACCATCTGCCCAAGACCCACGTTCGCCGCAACCATCTCTGCCGCAACCAGAGTCGTCCAACCAAAACCAATCGCGATCCGCATTCCTACCAAGATCTCTGGCATTGCCGCCGGAAGAATAACGAACCGTATCACTTGGCCGTAACTGGCCCCCATTGAATAGGCCGCATTAATCTGCTCAGGAGCAGCACTGCGCATGCCAGAGCGGGCCGCTAAGGCCAATGGCGCAAAACACGCCAGATAAATCAGTAACACCTTCGGCGTTTCATCAATGCCAAACCAGATAATGATCAGTGGCAGATAGGCCAAGGGGGGAAGGGGCCGATAGAACTCGATTGGCGGGTCAAAAATTCCCCGAACGGTGCGGCTCATTCCCATCGCTATCCCGACCGGAACTGCGGTGAGAAACGCAAGCCAGAACGCGACGGCAACCCGCAGGATACTCGCAACGAAGTGCTGCCAGAGGGGTTTATCGTTCGCAACGCCCGTGAGGTATTCATAAAACTGCAGCCAGACCGCCTGGGGCGACGGCAGAAATAGTGGCTTAATCAGACCCAATCGCGTGACGAGATACCAGGCGACAAACAAGAACACAATCGTGGCAATACTAATAACAACGCTCGAGCCCTCGCCAGGCACTTTGAATCGACTGGTTCGAGTGGCGCTGTCCGACGGCTGGCTAGTTTCAGTGGGCATGGGAGGACTCTCGATGATGGACTAAGGCAAGTACCTCTTCTCGAAGCCGAATAAACTCAGCGCCTGATTTCACACGGCGCGCGTCGTGGTGAGAGAGAAACTCGCGCGAGAATGGTAAATCGTCATAGACATGGGTGACTCGCCCCGGACTCGGACTCATCACAATCAGCCGTGTGGCGAGAAAAAGCGCCTCTTCAACAGAATGGGTAATAAAGAACACCATCTTGTTTGACGCTGACCAGGCGTCGAGAAGAATCTCCTGGACCTGCTCTCGAGTAAACGCATCAAGTGCGCCCATGGGCTCATCCATCAGCAACACCTTCGGATCACTCGCCAAGGCGCGTGCGATACCCACGCGCTGCTGCATACCACCAGAGAGCTCATAGACAGGACGATCAGCAAAATCTTGCAAGCCTACAAGGGCTAATTTTTCTTCTGCAACACGGGCCCGGGAGAGCGCATCCACGCCGCGTAGACGCAGCCCGAGGGCCACGTTATCGCGAACATTCAACCAAGGCATCAGCGCATGCTTTTGAAAAACCACTCCGCGATCAGCCCCCGGCCCCGCCACCGGTGTGCCATCGAGTAGCACCTCCCCCGTCGACGGCGGAAGAAATCCGGCTATACAGTTCAGTAGGGTGGTCTTGCCGCACCCTGACGCACCAAGCGCGACCATGAAATCCCCGTCACGAAGGCTAAGGTTAACCTTGGAGAGCGCCTGAAGACTTCCCCCTTGAACTGAGTAATTGATAGTGAGATCACGAATCTCTAACGCGGGCATTCTCTCTCCTTTTCTCACAGCATCAACCCTAAACGGGATCGACAAAAAACAAAGGCGCAGCATCAACCGCCTGCTGCGCCCCGGAACGCGAAGGTTGACGTAATTACTTGGCCATCGCTTTCTTCACATACGCATCTGTTACAAACGATGAATAGTTTGGTTTTACTTCCTGAATACGGCCCTGTTCCTTCAGAAAAACAGCCGTATTCGCCATTGCCTTTGCGGAACCACCGCCAAGCCACGTTGCTGAGGCCTGCTCCTGAAGGCTCGGGAACTTGTAGAGTTTCATATCGCTGGGTACATCCTTAGCATCAGCCTTCGTCCATTTTGCAATGGCCTTCACCTGGGCTGAATCAGCTGTCCACTTGGCCGCGTTCTTACGATACTCATCGTCATACTTCGCCAATAGACGTACCAAGGTCACCATGAAAGCCTCGTTTTCGGCGGCCCACTTGGCATTGACCACCAGGCCATCAAACGTGGGGTAGCCCTTCGCACCAATACTGGCCGAGCTTGCGATCACCTTGCCATTGCCTTTAATTTTGGAGAGCACAGGCGGCCAAATGAAGGCGGCATCAATATCGCCCCGCTCCCATGCAGCGGCAATCTCGGGCGGACGCAGATTCATCACGTTAACGCTTTTTGCATCGAGACCCTCCATTTTCATCGCCGCCATCAGCTGATAGTGGGCGGTCGACACAAAGGGGGTGGCAACCTTCTTGCCCTTTAAATCTTTGATGCTATTGACCCCGGAGCCGTTGCGCGCCACTAAGGATTCTGCATCTGCAATATCCAACAAGATCCAAAAGAGTTTAATATCCTGGCCCTGGCTCACCGCTGCCGTGACGGGGCTGGATCCCGCTTCGCCCATTTGTACATCGCCGCTGGCCATCGCTTTGATAACATCGCCGCCGCCACCAAACATCCGCCAGTTCACCTTGTAGCCCGTCTGCTTCTCAAGCTCACCCGACTCCATCAAGACACGCAGAGGAACAACCATGTCTTGGTGAGCAAATGTAACCTCTTTTTTCTGGGCATAGGCCCCCGTCGAGATCAGCAGACCGCTCAAGGCTACTGCGCTGATCAGACCGCGTCGAATCGTGTTAATCCTCATCTTAAACTCCCGAAAAGTAGTGTCTAAATTACAAACGCTAATGAATACAACACCCTGCACTACACCATAAAGCGCGCCTTTGAGCATCGGTGCTAATCCCGAGATCTAGGGGCACAAACTGCCCCAACCCGATCCTGAAGTGCTCGTTTAACCGCCCTCACAGTAGGGTAAAGATCGCCGCAGGCAATAGGTCCAGTTCGGCGCTTAAAAGTAATCCAGAACGACCGTCGGGAGGACCTATCCCCCGCAAACCCAATATCCACAAGGATCTCAGTAAAATAACGGTCAGGCGTCAGGGTAAACACGAGGCCGCTGAGCCCCAGCATGCCCAAGGACAATACAATCAGACCATCGCGGCAGCGGCGCTGCGTTAATCATTTTAAAAATTAAAGGGGGTTTTTGATGGGCCACTCAGATCCTGTAATCAATGTTGAGGCGCGCCAGAATTACTGGATGCCGTTCTCTCCCAATAAGGAGTTCAAAACAGATCCTCGGATGTTTGTCCGTGGCGAGGGCATGTACCTCTATAAGCCCAACGGCGAAAAGGCGATTGATGCCTCAGCGGGACTGTTCTGCGTCGCAGCCGGACACTGCCGGTCCGAGATTGCTCAGGCAGTCTTCGAGCAACTCAGTACGCTCGATTACACCATGCCCTTTACACGGTCACACCCAAAAGCCTTCGAACTTGCCGAGCAGATCGCAGCCTACACGCCCGGTGATCTAAACCGAATTTTCTTCTGTTGCTCGGGCTCCGAATCTGTTGACTCCGCAATGAAGATTGCACTGGCTTACCATCGCTCCAAGGGCCAGGCACAACGGCAGTATTTTGTCTCCCGTGAACGCGCTTATCACGGCGTCAATATGGGGGGCGTTGCGTTATCGGGCATGGTCAATAATCGTCGGGCATTCGGTGTTGGCCTCTCGGGCGTGCACTTCATGCGTCACACAGCCCTCCCAGAAAACAAATTTGTTCGAGGGCAGCCTGAAAAGGGGGCCGATCTCGCAGAGGATCTTGCTCGAATCTGTGCCCTTGTCGGTGGCGAGAATATCGCAGCAGTATTTGTGGAGCCCGCAGCGGGCTCGTTCGGATGCCTGCCTCCGCCGATTGGTTACCTAAACCGACTACGCGAACTCTGTGACCAGAACGGCATTCTTCTAATTTTTGATGAAGTCATTACGGGTTGGGGTCGGATGGGTGCCGCATTCGGGGCGCAGAAGTTCAATGTCACACCGGATCTGCTCACCATGGCCAAGGCGGTGACCAATGCAGCCCAGCCCCTCGGTGCTGTCGCGGTAAAACAAGAGATCTATGACACGATCACCAATGCTGGCCCCGAACGGGGTATCGAGTTTTTCCATGGGTACACCTACTCCGCCCACCCTGCGAGCTGCGCAGCCGGACTTGCGATGATGGAGATTTTCCGCAAGGAAAAGCTCATTGAGCGTGCTGCGGAAATGTCCGATTACTTCCTCGATGGGGTTTTCTCCATGAAAGATATTCCAGGGCTTGTTGATATCCGCGGGGTTGGCATGATTGCAGCCATTGAGTTGAAGGCGAATCAAACACCTGGAGCCCGGGGCCATGCTGCGCAGAAAGCGCTCTACGACGCCGGCGTTAATCTCAAAGCAACGGGCGACTCGATCATTATGGGGCCACCGTTCATCGCCGAGAAGCACCATATTGACGAGATTATGGAGAAAGTAAGAACCGTCTTGGTTGCAATGTCAAAGACTGCCTAACGAATAGGCTGCAGAAAAGCGGCCGAGGGCTAGACTCGGCCGCTAAAGAGTTTTTTCGCAATCAGGGCAGTGCAAAGCCCGATTAGAATCGCCCACTCCAGAGACAGCAGGAGAGTTCCTACCCCTGTCACAACCATGGGAATGGACTCGGAGGGGCCAGCCTTCCACTCATGACGAATCTGCCGAAGATCAATTAAGCCCCATGCAACGGCGAGCAATAAAGCCGCAATCACGACATAAGGTAGAAGCACGGCCAAGGGCGAGACAAACAAGAGAATAAGAACAAGAAAGATCCCCGCGCTCGCTGCGGATAGGGGTGTTCTTGCTCCCGCCGAGAAATTAACTCCAGATCGATTAAATGATCCACTCGCAGGATAGGCTGAGAAAAATGCTCCTCCGATATTTGCGATTCCCTGGCCAATGAATTCCTGGTTCGCATCGAAATGATCCTGTCGCTTGAGGGCTAAGGCACGGCCAATGGCCATCGCCTCGGTTGAGGCCAGAAGGACCATGACCAGCGCCGGGCCAAAAAGAGCTGAAATCGTTGACATCTGAAAATCAGGAAATGAGAGTGGCGGAATTGCAGCGGGTATTGGTGTTACCCGACGAAAGACGAACCCGTCGGAAACACTGCGTTCAATAAGAAAAGCAATCGCGCTGCCCAGAATCACCGCGATAAGCATCGCCGGAATAATCCGGTTCAGCGGCCGCCAGACGCGCATCACAATCAGCGTGATCAGCACCAAGAGCGGGGCGGGCCAGTCTAAGCGGCGCTCAGATATCGCGCGCAGTGCGATGACGCCGGTCTCGACGACCGAGGAGCCTCTCGGAATGTCAATCCCGAGTAGAGTCCCAATCTGACTATTAATAATCAAGAGTGCTGCCCCGGCTGTGAAGCCAACAATGACCGCGTGCGGAACCCGCTCGACCCACTTGCCGAGACCACCCAAACCAAAAGCAATCTGAAGAATACCAATTAGAAAACTGAGCGTGAGTACGTAACTGACATACTGAGCAGATTCCGGAGCTGCCAACGGCGCGATCAATGCCATGGTCGTGAGCGATATCGCATTCGCAGGACCCGTCACCATGAGCCGGCTCGCTCCGAAGAGGGCCGCTAAGATACACGGAACGATCGCAGCATAAAGCCCATAATGCGGCGGCATTCCTGCAAGCGTCGCGAAGGCTAAACCCTGAGGCAATACAACAATCGCGCCCGTCAGGCCTGCCAGCAGGTCCGCCCGCAAGGTTCCAGGCTGTCTCCACTGCTGCGACCAGCGCGCAATTGGTAACCAATTCATGAACGGACTATAACAATTCCAGCAGTTTAAGACGCTGCACCTTTCCCGAGGGTCCTCGGGGAAGGTCACTCACAAATTGAAAACTTTTGGGGGTCTTGTATCGACCAAGCTTCTCGATACAGAAATCTCGAATATCCGCTTCCGAGCACCGCTCGCCCTCCCGCAGGATGATACAAGCGAGGATCTCCTGTCCATAGTTTTGATCAGGGATACCAACGCATGCCGCATCGAGCACGGCAGGGTGTCGCAACAGCATCTCATCGATCTCACGTGGCGCGATATTCTCACCACCCTTGATAATGAGCTCTTTCAGGCGCCCAGTTACAAAATAAAATCCATCTGAATCTCGAAAACCAAGGTCGCCTGTCTTAAGCCACCCCTGATCATCAAACGCCTTAGCACTCTCTCTTTCTGCCTTGTAATACGCCTTCATCACATTGGCGCCAGAAAGACATAACTCACCGGTCTCGCCGCTTCCCAGTACGCGGCCATCGGGTGCGATCACCTTCGCCTCAACACCACAGGGTAGCCCAGGACTTCCGTAACGCCTGCGAATATCGTGAGGATTGCAAAATACCACCGAGGCGGATTCCGTCATTCCCATGGCCTCGATGACTGGAACCCCGAAGCGCTCTTCGAAGGCACGATGATGCTCTGGCGGCAGAGGGGCTGATGCCGAGCGGCCAAACCGAAGACTCTGTAACGCCTGCGGACTCGGCTCAGCACCATCGTCTGACGCATTAAGGAGATACGCAATAATGGTGGGCACCATATTGATCCACGTACAACGATACTTAGAAACCGTTGGCCACCACTGCGAGACCGAGAACTTCTGAGCACAGACAATACTTCCGCCCGAATAAAAAGGCGTGACGGTTGCGATGGATTGGCCGTTGATATGGTAGATCGGCAGAGAACTCAGAACCCGATCCTCTGGCGTAAGCTGATGCCACTCACTCACAGACTTGGCTGCATGTAATAAATTCTGGTGCGTAAGACGCACACCTTTCGGCACCCCAGTAGTGCCCGAGGTATACATGAGTAAGGCAGGCTGCTCAGGCTTGATCACCGATCGACTCACACGGAGAGCCTCGCGGCTGTTACTTGAACTACTGATTGGTGCTGACGGAGCCCCGAGAAGCGCATCAAAATCAAGATGCTGAGCATCCGGATCAATCTCAATTAGCCGACAAGGTCGCTGCAGCGTACTGGCCGCCTGTTGGACTATCGCAGACTGCGCAGGACCATAGAAGATAACTGCGCAATCACTATGGTCCATCACCCAGCTCAACTGCTCTGTCTGCGCAAGAAGATTAAACGGCGTGACGACAAAACCTGCCGCCATTATTGAGAGAAATAGACTCGAGGTCTGCAGGCCATTCGGGAGTACGAGGCCGATATGCGTGCCTGGGGCGAGATCCATCTGATGAAGCGCATCTCCGAGCGCTTCGGCCTGCATCAGTACCTCCTGATAGGTGAGCTGCCGGTCAGTCTCCGGAGCAATGAGTAGCGCGGCATCCGGGGTGACGGCTGCCCAATGCCCGAGCACAGCAGCAATCGAATCAGTCTGACGGATTGAACTCACTTGATTCACGGAATTCACTTCCTTATTTTCCATAGACATCAAAGTACGTAGCGAGCAGGCGCTCGACGCTCGGAACCCGCTCGGGGATTCGACGAGCGATACGCGTGATATTCATGTAATGCCGGTAATTCATGTTCTCAGAAAAACTGTTCCTACCCCATGTCCCGCAGCCCATCGATAGCGAAAACGGTAGTCCATTATCAAAACTACCTCCCGTCGCTATCGCATGCGCCTGATTGAGAATGACTCGCGCAACCGGTAGATTCTCCGCGAGATGCCGGGCACGCTGCTCCATTTTCTCTCCGCTTGCTGCCGTATGCAGACCCACAGAATGCCCAGCGCCTTGGTAACCATAGATCGATGCCACCCGGGATACTGCCGCCTCAAAATTGGCCACGCGCCAGACGGCAAGCACAGGACTTAACTTTTCCCCCGAGAACACATGGTCTGGCCCTGCGTTAGTCTCAAGAACCATTAGAAACCTGGCCTGCTGGACCCCAGGTGTTTCGAGTCCAGCACGGGATGCGATCGCTGACGCAGACTGCGCAGTTGCCGCAGGAGAGAGCCGGCCCGAGGGAAACATGAACTCTCGTAGCCGTAAGCGGTCGGAATCCGTCAACAACACTCCACCCACCGACTGCAAAGCAGCCATGGCCTGCGAGTAGACCGATTCAACAATTACGACACCATTCTCGCTCGAACAGCTCGTCGCATTATCGAAGGTCTTTGAACGTTCTATCTGTGCTGCTGCGTTTGACGTGTCAGCATACTCATCAATAATCACTGCGACATTACCGGCGCCAACACCAAAAGCGGGCGTGCCGCTCGAGTATGCGGCACGGATATTTGCCTGCGAACCCGTCGCAACAATTAAGTCAGCCTGGGCCATCAAGGCGCGAGTCGCCTCTTTCGAAATGGGCAGGGGCAACATCTGAACGAGATCTCTCGGCGCGCCCACACGATCGAGTTGGGCATGCACGAATTCTAGAAGCTTCTGGCAGGTGGAGGCCCCTTTGGGCGAAGGCGCCACAATTATCGAGTTTCGGCACTTCAACGCATTGAGAATTTTATTCATCGGGGTTGCGCCCGGATTCGTCGATGGCGTAATTGCTGCGACAACACCGACCGGACGGGCAATCTCGGTAATGCCTAGTTCGACGTCGTCCCGCAAAATCCCGACAGTCTTTGCGTTCTCGAGATCCCGCATGAGTCCGAGTGTCTTACGAAAGTTCTTCGCAAACTTATCGTCCGCGTTACCAATGCCGGTGTCTTGAACCGCCAGATCGGCCAACAACCGGTTGCGGCTAGGCTCAAGAATGGCCCACGATACCGCAGCAACCATGACATCGACGCGCCCCTGATCATAGGCCTCGATCGCCTGTTGGGCGGCCCGCGCACGGCCCAAGAGGCCCTGAACGAGTCGTTCGACTGGGCTTAAACTAGACTCTACCGACTGCACCATATCCAGAAACTCCTGTTAGTCACGATCAAGGGGGTCCTGCATCCGACGGCGCCCGGCGCTTCAAGGTCGTTGCTCGAATGGCGGGATAGAAAACACCGATGGCGGCAATCACAAGAATCGTCAGGCTGATCGGGCGTGTGAAAAATATAGTCCAGTCATTACTAAAGCTGACCATTGTGGTCATAAAGTTATCCTCTGCGAGCGGGCCAAGAATCGTACCTAAGACCAGAGGTGCAATTGGAAATTTAAACCGTTCAAACAGAAACCCAATCAACCCAAAGGCCGCGATAACGTATAAATCGGACATGTTGTTGCGCGCAGCGAATGCGCCAACAAAACAGAACATCACCACAAATGCCGATACGACCGCCTCCGGTGCATCCAAAACCTTGGTTAAAGGCTTGATCGCAAAGTACCCCAGAATGCACATACCGATCACACCGATAAATACCGAAGCAAAGACCGTGTAAATTAATGCAGAACTGCTTGCGAAGACCTGCGGACCGGGCTGGACTCCATGCAGCAAAAAGGCCGCCAGGATAATTGCAGTCGCGCCACTACCAGGAATTCCCATCGTTAATAACGGCACGAGTGCACCGCCCACCGAGGCGGTGGCCGCCGATTTTGCCGCGATAATCCCCTCCGGTGCGCCAGTTCCTAATGCTGACCCCCTCTTCCCATACTGCCGCTCTAAACCATACGCAACAAAAGACGAGACCGTCGCACCGGCACCCGGAACTAGGCCAACGACGACACCCGTTGCAGTACCGCGCACAAAGCTGCCACGCTTAGGAAAAATCTCCGACCAGCGGGGGAATGCCGTTTCAAATCGCTTAGATGTTGTTGACGGATCAATTGTGGACTCTGCGGGATAGCCGGCACCAAGCCGAGTGAGTACCTCACCAATACCGTAGGCGCCGACCATCACTAACAGGAACTCAATTCCATCTAAGAGAAACGGCTGCCCAAAGGCAAGACGCTCTTGCCCATAGAGGCTATCCACGCCGACGGAAGCAATCAGTAGACCCATACAGAGACTGATCAAGGCGTTAACCATCGATTTGCCACCCAGCGAAACGACGCTCGATAATCCAAACACAATAACCGCAAAAAACTCGGGGCTCGAGAACTTCAAGGCAATATCGGCAACTGGCTTCGCCATCGCAACCATAAGCACTGCAGATGCAATTCCTCCGACAAAGGCAGCAATTAGTGAATATCCAAGCGCCTTAGCGGCAAGTCCCTGCCGCGTCATCTCATACCCATCCCAGAGGAGCGGAACATCCATCGGCTCACCTGGGATTCGAAATAAAATTGCCGTAATCGCGCCGCCATAGGTACCCGACACATACATGGCTGTTAGAAGAATCAACGCCGGCCCAACACCCATCTGATAGGTAAAGGGAAGTGCCAACACGACGCCCATCACGAGTGTGAGGCCCGGCAGGACCGCCACCAACATTCCCAAGACCAGACCAATCACCATCACAAGAAGGTTAATTGGTGCAAAGACTGTCAGGACGCCCTGCATGAGAAGCATGAGAGTTTCCATGACTATTTCACCCCCATGATCTGCATCAAGGCCAGAGAAATCTCTTTAAATATGCCAGAGCCCAGAGGAAGCGAGATATAGGCGATCTTCGTGAAGACGAAAAAAAACAACAGGCTACCAATAATGCTAACAACGGGATTCCACAGCCGATGACGTGCGCCGCCGATCGCTGCAAAGGCAGACAGAAAGATCGTACTGCTCACAAAAAACCCGACAGTCTGAATCCCCAAGGCGTAGAGTGCAATCAGGCCAATGCCCGGGATTAGCTTCCCAAAGAAGAGAGGTTCGCTCTGCTCCGTCTCGGCGTCTATGGCAGGCGCACTGGCCGTCAGCGTCGAGACTGAACCCACCTCTTCTCCTTTCTTGGCGGCCTCCTCCTGCCGGGCAATAAACCCTGTGAACTGATCTCTCGCGCCCGCGAGGCGCTTTAATGCCTCATAGGTACACAAGAGCATCAGCAGAATCAGAATGGCGCGAGGCCAGAAGGCTGGCCCGAGAGCCCCAGAATCGCCACCGGGTGCCGAGACCCCCGACAATGACCCGAGAAGAAAAATTGAGAAGCCCAACAACACCAGATACGGCGCTGCTCTGCGGAGACGAATCATCAGGTGAACCCCCAGAAAGACAATTAAAAATCGGGCAAGACTCGACGAGGAATCCTGCCCGATAACGATCTCGAGAAACTGGCGCTTACTTATTCGACTCGATGGCTTTCAGTTCCCGAGCCAGAAATGCTGCAGAGTCTTTCTGAGGAATAAAACTGTCTGCGAATGCGAGCTCATCGGCAAGATATTTTTTAAACTCGTCTGATCGCGCTGCTTTGTCAATCGCAGCAGCAAGTGTCTTGACCTGCGCAGGGTCCGTTCCGGCACGCATTACGATCGCCCGAAACTGGCTAATGTTGACGGGAAATCCTGAGTTTTTCACCAAGGGGACGTCTTTGAATCCAGGGGCGGGCGCATCCGCAAAAAATGCCAATGGCCGCATCTGATTCGAGGATAAGAACGAGCCGACATCGCCCGCCTGTTCCAGTAAGACATCTGCATGGCCCCCAAGAATTGAGGCATAACGTTCACCGGGCTTGGCAAAGGGAATCATCTTGAATTTATGGCCCTTGGCGATCATCTGCTTGACCATGATTTCGTCCGCACTTCCAAAACCAAGGATCGCTGTCTTAATCTCATTGGCTTTGGAATCATTCAACAAATCCTGGAACGTTTTGTACTTGCTATCGGTTTTGACAAAAATCCCCGTGGGCTGCCGAATGAGGATTCCGAGCGGCACGATCTCGTTGAGCTTCCAACGTGCGCCCCCATCGCCAACGAGGGTGGCCAGCGTATCTCCGATCAGAACTCCGATCGCATAACCGTCTGACGCCGCGGTCAATAACTTTGTCATACCCGTATTGCCAGTTGCCCCAACAACATTGACGACGGGAAAGGAGGCCTTCAGATCAGTCTCAAGCATCTTGCCGATCTTCCGCGCAAGCTGATCGGCCCCACCACCCGCACCCCACGGCACGACAAACTCCACAGGTCGGCTGGGATACTTTGCCTGAGCAAACACGGAATTGGCTGCCCCTAAAAGCCCGGTGGCACCTGCAGACAAGGCAGCGACCTGACGGATTACCTGCCGACGTGATTGAGAATAGGTCATGGAATGATCTCCTGATGGAAGGTTTAGAAACCCTAGGTTAAATGAAATTGCGGTGCACAAAAGAACCGTTTTTTATAAAAAATATATTCTTTTGGTGATAGAAAGCACTCAGACGTAATCTTTGTACTTCTCAAGGAAACGCACGGGCTTGCTTAAGGCATCACGACGGAATGGATCGCCAAGCTCGCGGGTACACATGATCTCGATCACACAGGTCTTTCCCTGATTCATCTGCATATCCACTGCCTTTTTCAGCGCAACGCCGACATCCTCAAGCTTATCGACGACAATCCCTTCTGCGCCCATTGCCTTGGCGATTCCCGCGAAGCTCTCGCTCTCAAGCTCACCGGCTACAAATCGGCGGTTGTAGAAATCCACCTGGTTCTTTTTCTCTGCACCCCACTGCCGGTTATGGAAAACGACTGCCGTTACCGGAATGTCGTGACGCACCGCAGTCATAATTTCTACCATGCTCATGGCCCATGCGCCATCCCCTGCGTAAGCGATTGCAGGCCGATCCGGTGCCGCACACTTCGCGCCAATAATGGTTGGCAGTGCATAACCGCAGTTACCAAAACTCATGGGTGCAAAGAAACTCCGGGGCTCCTCAAATCGCAGATAGCTATTGGCGACCGAGTTAATGTTGCCAATATCAGTCGATACCATCGCTCGGGCGGGCATTGCTTTCTCTAACTCACGCAACACCTGTCGAGGGTGAAGGTAGGTGCCCCCGGTCGGCGTGCGCTCCCCCTTGGCCTCTTCAATCATATCCAAGCTGTAGGGATCACGCTCGTGCGTCCACTCGGTTAGCTCCTTTTCCCATGCGTCTTTTTCGGCTTTAACTTTTGCCGCACGCTCTGCCTTGGTCGCGTCACACGCGAGGGTTGCGGAAGCCAGTCTTGCAATCAGCGCCTTTGCGACAGCCTTTGCATCCCCATGAATCCCTACCGTAATTTTCTTCACAAGCCCGAGATTGGTGTGATCCGCTTCGACTTGAATAATTTTTGCTTCTTTGGGCCAATAATCCAGACCATGCTGGGGCAAGGTACCAAAGGGGCCCATCCGCGATCCCAGCGCAATCACCACATCAGCCTGAGCAATTAGCTTCATCGCCGCTTTTGATCCCTGATAGCCCAGTGGGCCTGCCCACAATGGATGACTCGCCGGGAAAGCATCATTGCGCAGATAACCAGTCGCAACGGGTGCGCCAAGTCGCTCAGCAAGTGCCTTACACTCGATGACCGCGTCGCCCATCACCACACCGCCACCGGCCAGAATTACAGGAAACTTCGCCGTCGCTAACAACTCAGCGGCATCCTTCAGGCTATTTTCACCACCAGCACCACGTTCAACACGCATGGGTTTGGGGATCTCGCAGCTAATTTCACCGTAGAAGAAATCCCGAGGAATATTCAGCTGCGTGGGCCCCATCTCCGACATCGCCCGATCAAAGCAACGGCCGGTGAACTCCGCCATCCGCTTGGGATTGACGACGTGGCCCTGATACTTCGTAAATTCCTGGAACATCGGCAATTGGTTGGCCTCTTGGAAACCCCCAAGCCCAATACCCATAGTTCCAGTCTCTGGCGTGATGATCACCACGGGGCTGTGGGCCCAGTAAGCGGCCGCAATCGCCGTGACGCAATTACTGATCCCTGGCCCATTCTGACCGATCACCACCCCATGCCGACCCGAGACACGGGCATATCCATCCGCCATATGTGCGGCGCCCTGCTCATGGACCACAGGAATCAGCCGAATGCCCGCTGGGGCAAAGATATCCATGGCATCCATGAAGGCCGAGCCCATGATGCCGAACATTTCCGTTACCCCGTTGGCGACGCAGGTCTCTACAAATGCCTCTGACGGTGTCATCTTCTGGACACCCTGAACGACCTTTCGCAACTCATTGACTGCATTCATCTCATCTCTCCTTGCCATGTGACCCAACAGGTCGAATTCGGTTAAACCACGTTGTTTTGCCGGGCTGAGTTTAGAAAAGTAGCCTCGGATTGTCAACGATAATTTCTTTTTCCGGAACTTATTGATTCAAAAAATGAAATAATTTAAGATCTTGGTATGTCAAAGTCTGATGCCAACCTCAGCCGAATTGACGGGGACACCCCAAATCTCCGGCTCTTCGCCCTGCTTGAAATTCTCGCTAAACGCGATTCGCCATTCACCCTGCAGGCCATCGTCGACGAGACTGGTCTGCCCAAACCCACCGTGCATCGGATGCTCCAGCAGCTCGAATCTGCGGAGATTCTTCAGCGTGAGGGCAATGGCCGTCACTACAGCACAGGGCAACGCCTCACCCGGCTCGCTGAGAATGTCCTGCTTAATAGCACCACCCAGGGGGCCCGCCACGCCGTGTTGCGTCAGCTGGTCGATGAAATCGGAGAGAGCTGCAATCTCACTTGTTTCTCAGGCAACGAAGTGCTTTACCTCGATCGTGTCGAAACAGCGGCACCGCTTCGGTTTTATCTGCATCCGGGCTCACGCGTTCCGGCGCACTGCTCGGCCACAGGAAAGTTGTTCCTCAGCCAGATGTCTCCTGCGCAACGACGTCGCCTTCTCGCAGCCGTGCCGCTTGAGAAATTTACAGCCAACACCCTGATTAATTTTGATCAACTCGAAGAGGAACTCGAACGCGTCAAGGAGCAAGGGTTTGCCTTTGATGAAGAGGAGTTTCTACCGGGTCTTCTCTGCCTCGGGATTCTCGTTCCCGCGCCAAGTGGCGCATCGAATATGGGGCTTGCCCTTCAGGCCCCGATGATGCGTTTCTCGAAAGAACGGGCACTCTCAGCGCTTCCCGCGCTGCGACGGGCTGCCGAGGCAATCGCCAGAGTCAACAGCGAACTTCCGATCGATCAAGATAATGATGAAGAATTCCAAGCAGCATAGCCCAATGACACATCCTCACCCGACGCTCAAAATCTCTGCCCGAGACGCATTCGGAATCGACTCCAACCTCATGGTGCCCGCGTTTGCGGAGCCGGATGATCATGTTCCTGAGATCGACCCCGCCTATCGGTTTAATCATCAGGCCACACTCGCAATTCTCGCGGGCTTCTCGCACAACCGGCGGGTTGTGCTGCAGGGCATGCATGGCACCGGCAAATCAACGCACATTGAGCAGGTCGCCGCCCGACTGAACTGGCCCTGTATTCGAATCAACCTTGATGGCCACATTAGCCGCCTTGATCTCGTTGGGAAGGACGTGATTCAACTCAGAGACGGCAAGCAGATCACTGAATTTCAAGAGGGGCTTCTTCCTTGGGCACTGCAGCGGCCGATGGCGATTGTCTTCGATGAATACGATGCGGGCCGACCTGAGGTTATGTTTGTGATTCAACGAGTCCTCGAGCGTGAGGGACGCTTCACGCTTCTCGAACAGCAGCGCGTCATTCGGCCCCATGAGAGCTTTCGCTTATTTGCAACCATGAATACGCTAGGGCTTGGTAATCTCGGCGGGCTTTATCACGGCACCCAGATCCTCAATCATGCCCAGCTTGACCGATGGAATATCGTCACTTCGCTTGATTACCTCCCCCCCGAAGAGGAGGCGAAAATCGTTCTAGCACGCGTGCCGACTATGGCCTCCCCCGAGGGGCTTGCAACAATTAGTGCAATGGTCGCCCTTGCGGGCCTCACCCGGCAGGGATTCGCGGTCGGCGATCTCTCCACCCTCATGTCACCGCGCACCGTGATCACCTGGGCAGAGAACGCTGAAATATTTAAAGACGTAGGGCTGGCCTTTCATCTCTCGTTTGTAAATAAATCGGAGTTACCGGAGCGGGAGATTATTGCGGAGTATTACCAGCGCTGCTTTAACAGCGAGCTGCCAGGGTTTAATCACCACCAGGCCAGCGATCAAGTTGGATAGCCTCGCCACATCAACCTCCACCGCAGACCGGGACAGCGCAGTCATTCGAACCCTGACGCGCGACCCACTCATGCAATGGAGCGGTGGAATTCTCTATCGGGGCGCAACGGTCATTGCCCTGCATGCGGCCCACCAGAACGAACGGGGCGATCCACAGAGTTGCCAGCGCGGGCTGATCGACGGCGCCTCCCTGCGACTGATCCTAAGTGATGCCGATCTTCATCGGCAACACGCCCCAGAAAATGAGATTGCTCGACTCGTTTACGAACTTCTGGAGCAACTTCGATGCGAGAGCCTCGCGCCTGATGACCTCCCAGGTCTCAAGAAAAATATGGCAGACCAATTCCTAAACTGGGCGAGAGAATTTGCAGCGTCAGGCCTGACGGAGACCAATGTCGGTGTCCTGATTTTTACCGTCGCACTGACGGTCTGGTCACGGCTAACCCGCCAGCCGATTCCGGATGACTTCTCTGACCTCATGGAATCCACCCGCGCAGCAATGAGTACAGAGCTCGGTCATATTTTTGTGAATTTAGTTCAGGCCCGTGAGGCGCAGGCGCGCTTCATCACCCCCGCGCTCGCCCTAGCCAATTGGGTTGCTCGCGCAGTCGCCACTGTTGAATCGACCGCGGGGGCCTCCCAACGCAAAATCAGCCGTCGTAACGGTTTTTCACTAAAACTCCACTTTAATTCGTCGAATGCGGCGCCCCCGCCGAGTGCGATAAGTGGATCGAGCAAGGCCTGGGAGCGGTCCGCTAACCGTTATCGAATCTTTACAACACGCTATGACTGCGAGACAGAGGCCGCCACACTGGTACGCTCAGCCCAACTCGAGGAACTCCGGCAGCAGCTTGATCAGGATTTGACGGCCCGACGACTCAATATTGCAAAACTCTCACGAATCATTCACCAGCGCATCTGTCACACCGAGAGGCTTGGCTGGGAGTTTGGTCAAGACGAGGGTCTGCTCGATGGCAGCCGCCTCGCACGCCTAATCAGTGATCCGCAGGAACACTCTATATTTCGTCGCGAAAAAGATCAGCCCACTATCCGCTGCGCCGTGACCTTCCTACTCGACTGCTCGGGCTCAATGAAGACCCATTCAGAGCAGACTTCATTAATGGTCGATGCACTCTCTCGAGCGATTGAACGTGCGGGTGGCGAGAGTGAAATTCTTGGTTTTTCCACAAACGCCTGGAGCGGCGGTCGGGCTCGGCGCGACTGGATGCGGTCCGGAAAACCAGAAGACCCGGGTCGACTCAATGAAACCTTACACCTCGTATTTAAATCCTCCGCCGTCAGCTGGCAGCGCGGTCGGCGTGGAATCGCTGCACTACGTCGTCATGATCTCTTTCGTGAGGGGATCGATGGGGAGGCCGTCGCCTGGGCCTGCAGTCGCCTGCGACAAAAGACGGCCCGCCGGAAAATTCTGGTTGTGGTCTCTGATGGCTGTCCAATGGATACCGCTACGCACCAAGAAAATGATGAGTATTATCTCGACCAACATCTTCGCCAGGTGATTTCATCGATCGAACGCTCTTCGGAGATCGAGCTCTGCGCACTTGGCGTAGGCTTGGATCTGGGCTGCTTCTACGCACGCCGTCTCGCAATTGACTTGGGCGCAGGGGTTGATGATTTCTTATTGGGCGAAGTTGCAAAATTCTTTACCTCTCACCGTAGGCACCATCATGCACGCCATCGAAACCCAGTCACGTCGAATTCTCCATGATCAGCGCTAGCCATCCTCGACTCAGTGCATTAATCGCACAAGAAAAGACATCAGTCGCTCTAGGCGTCGTCTACCCCTGCGATGCAACCTCTCTGGGAGCCGCCGTCGAGGCCGCTCGACTATCTCTCGCGAAGGTCTTCTTGATCGGACCCAGGCCACTGATTGAGGCCAGCGCTCAGCAGTCCTCACTCGACATCAGCGCCTGTTCGGTGATCGATACCCCGCCAGACCCTAAAGCAGCCGCCAGAGTTGCCACCACGCTCGTCAGGGGTCAACAGATAGCGGTCTTGATGAAAGGCTCGCTCCACACCGATGAACTGATGGCGGCTGTGGTGAATCGGGAATCGGGTCTGCGCACGGCCCGGCGCATCAGTCATGTGCTCGTCTGTGACATTCCAAGCTATCACAAGCTCTTGGCCCTCACGGACTGCGTTGTCAACCTTGCTCCAAGTCTGGCGCAGAAGAAAGAGATGCTCCATGATGCGATTATCGTCCTGCATCGACTCGGTATTGCCAAGCCGAAAGTTGCAATCGTGGCCGCGGTGGAGGTCGTCAATCCGGCTATGGTGGCCACAACGGATGCGGCTGAGCTGGTTCGAATGGCTGCTTGCGGCGAATTCCCGTCCGCAACCATTGAGGGACCCTTCGGATTTGATAATGCAATCTCTCGAGAGTCTGCGGCGATTAAGGGAATTCGGTCAGAGGTTTCGGGTGATCCAGACCTGCTCTTACTGCCAAATCTCGAAGCGGCCAATATTTTATTTAAGTCCCTAATTTATATGGCCTCAGGAGCCTGCGCGGGTGTAATTACCGGTGCGTCCGTTCCGATCGTGCTCACCTCGCGCGCCGATAGCGTTTCTTCCCGTATTGCATCGATTGCACTTGCAATCCGAATCGCACGCACCTCAGAAGAGTCTAAGGATTAGTCACATGACAGAAAAACCAATGTCGTTTTTTGATTTTTTAAAATCAGCGCCACTCCATGATCCGATATCGGATCCAACCGGAGAGGCGAACGAGATCAGAACGACAACCTGCTATATGTGCGCCTGTCGATGCGGAATTCGGGTTCATCTCCGTGATGGCGAGGTCCGCTACATTGATGGCAACCCCCAGCACCCGCTCAATAAAGGCGTGATCTGCGCAAAGGGATCTTCGGGAATCATGAAGCAGCACTCTCCCGCTCGGATTACGAAGCCTCTAAGACGTATTCCTGGTCGAGACCGCGGCGAGTCGGCATTCGAAGTCATTGAATGGGCCGAGGCCCTTGAGATGCTCACCGACCGACTCGCAAAGATTCGTGCAACCGATCCGAAGAAATTCGCTTTGTTTACTGGCCGAGACCAGATGCAGGCACTCACCGGCTTGTTTGCCCGTCAGTTCGGAACACCCAACTATGCGGCCCATGGTGGATTTTGCTCCGTGAATATGGCGGCCGGAATGATCTACACCATTGGCGGGAGTTTCTGGGAGTTCGGCGGGCCGGATCTTGATCAGGCCAAGCTCTTTGTCATGCTGGGTACTGCAGAGGATCATCACAGCAACCCGATGAAGGTCGCGCTGTCAAAGTTTAAGCGGTCGGGTGGGCGCTTTATTTCGATCAATCCGATCCGAACAGGCTATTCTGCAATTGCCGACGAATGGATCCCGATTCGTCCCGGCACCGATGGCGCCCTGATTCTGTCTCTGGTGCGCGAGCTCATCGCGTCGGATCAGGTCGACCATGAATTTCTAAAGCGCTATTCCAACAGCCCCGATTTAGTCGTACGTGATCCCGGCCCCCAACACGGTCTATTTCTTTTGGACTCAACACGGCCGGCAGTTTCGGAGGATTTACCGCAGAACAAATTCGCCTGGTGCCTGGCGACCAACGGGCTTGTCCCCAGAGAGACCACAGATCCGGCGACCTTTGCATTGGAGGGCGAGTTCACCATCACCGAAGGCCCCCACCAGGGCGTACGCGTCGCAACAAGCTACGAGCTTCTTAAACAACAGGTCACGCACGCCACACCTGAGTGGGCCGAGTCGATTACCGGAATCCCCGCCCAACGCATTCGGCTATTAGCAAAGGAGTTGGGGTTTGCTGCGTTTCAACAGGCCTTCGAGCTCCCGATCCCATGGACTGATAGCTGGGGCAAGGCCCAAACGCATGTCGTTGGACGGCCGGTTGCCTTTCACGCGATGCGTGGACTCGCCGCGCATTCCAACGGATTTCAGACCATCCGTGGTCTTGCCATTCTGATGAGCCTGCTGGGCACGATCGATCGACCGGGTGGTTTCCGACACAAAGCGCCCTACCCGAGACAGACACCGCCACGCATTCGCTCGACGTCGTCAGAATCCCAAATTAAACCGAATACCCCCCTCGGGGCAGCGCCGCTCGGCTGGCCCGCCCGCCCGGAAGACCTCGCCGTTAACGATCAAGGCGAGCCGATACGGATCGATAAGGCGTTCTCATGGGAGCATCCCTTATCCGCCCACGGTCTGATGCACAACGTCATCACAAATGCCGTGCACGGCGATCCCTACCCCATCGATACACTGATGATTTTCATGGCCAATATGGCCTGGAACTCCACCATGAATACCATGGCGATACGGGATGCACTCAACGCAAAAGATGCTCAGGGTGAATTTAAGATTCCCTTTATCGTGGTCTGCGATGCATTCGATTCCGAAATGGTTGCTTATGCCGACTTAGTTCTGCCCGATACCACCTACCTCGAGCGCCATGACTGCATGAGCCTCCTCGATCGTCCGATCTCAGAGTTTGACGGCCCCTGCGATTCTGTGCGGATTCCTGTTATACCGCCAACCGATCATTGCCGCCCCTTCCAAGAGGTGATTGTCGAGCTTGCCTCTCGATTAAAGCTCCCTGCTTTCACCACTCCAGAGGGTAGTCGAAAATTCAAGAGCTACCCCGATTTCATTACAAACTTTGAAACCGCACCGGGATCGGGAATCGGATTTCTGGCGGGCTGGCGGGGTCAGAATGGTGAGAAGTCACTCAAGGGTGACCCTAACCCCGAACAGTGGAAGCGCTATGCTGAAAACAACTGTGTGTTTCATTTTGAAATGAAGCCCTCTATGCAGTACATGCGCAACTGGAACCAGGAGTACATCCGATTCGCGAAGGACAACGGATTTCGACAGAAAGAGGATCCCATTCAAATCGCTGTCTATTGTGAACACCTGCAGCACTTCCGTCTTGCGGGACAGGGACAGCGTCCCGGCCGCCAACCGCCGGAGTGGTTGCGCGAGAGAATCACAACCTACTTTGATCCCTTACCTTTTTGGTATCCGCCCCTTGAAGAGGCGATTACGGATACCCAATCCTTCCCGCTTCATGCGCTGACACAGCGGCCCATGGCGATGTATCACTCTTGGGATTCGCAGAATGCTTGGCTGCGACAGATTCATAGCCACAACTATCTCTTCATCAACCCGCATGCCGCCAAAGCCGCTGGCATTGCCGATGGCGCTTGGTTATGGGTCGAATCCCAGTGGGGACGAGTTCGATGCATGGGCCGCTACTCCGAGGCGGTGGAGCCCGGAACCGTCTGGACTTGGAACGCAATCGGAAAGTCGGATGGCGCATGGCGACTCGATCCAGGGGCGGACGAGTCCCGAAAGGGTTTCTTGCTGAACCACTTAATTAGCGAGGAAATTCCAATGCGAGGTAGCCACAAGAAAATCAGCAACTCTGATCCAATTACGGGGCAGGCTGGCTGGTATGACGTTCGTGTTCGACTTCTTCCCGCCAGTCCCGATGAGCCTAAGATCAGTTATCCGCAGGCCGCAACACCGGCTAGCCCCGGTCAGGTTCCCAACAAAAAATTCTTGGCCTATTTCACACCATGACCCAGACCAAACAACTCGCACTTGTCATTGACCTTAACGTCTGCGTTGGCTGCCACGCCTGCGTCACCTCGTGCAAACAGTGGAATACCTCAGGCAGTGCAGGCCCTCTAACGGATCAGAGTCCTTACGGTGCCGACCCGACCGGCACGTTTTTTAACCGAGTGCAGACCTATGAAGTCGATACTTTCCCGCTCACTCAAACCATTCACTTTCCAAAATCCTGCCTACACTGCGAAGATCCGCCCTGTGTTCCGGTCTGCCCCACGGGTGCGAGCTATAAGCGCAAAGAAGATGGCATCGTCTTGGTGGATTACGATAAATGTATTGGTTGTAAGTATTGTGCCTGGGCATGCCCTTACGGTGCGCGCGAGCTCGATGAAGAGCGCCAGGTGATGACCAAATGTACGTTGTGTGTCGACCGTATTTACAGTACGAGCCTACCCGAAACAGAGCGTAAGCCTGCCTGCGTGATGGCCTGTCCGACCAATGCCCGATTGTTTGGCGACATCAAAGACGCGCAATCCGAGGTCTCACAAGCGATTCGTGAGCGCGGTGGCTATGCGCTGATGCCTGAACATGAGACTCGGCCTGCAAATCATTACCTGCCGCGGGCGATTACAGAGATCATTGAAGCCGCAAGGCGCGATCTCGCCTAACCCATTCTGGAAGCCATCCCTATCCTCCTTATTCAAGACTAGAACCCCATCATGCATCCTGCGTTTTCCGTTATCAGTTTCACGACCCTGCTCGGTGCCGCACAAGGCCTGATTGTTACGCTGGGCATCCTGCGAATTCTCGGCTACCAAGTGAATCTGCTTGCGGAGAATTTGGTGATTGGGGCAGCCCTCCTCGTAATCAGCCTTGGCGCCTCATTTGTTCACCTTGGCCACCCTGAGCGCGCATGGCGTGCGGCCATGATGTGGCGGACGTCGTGGCTCTCGCGCGAGGTCATTGTTCTGCCGATATTCATCGGACTTACTGTTCTCTGGGCATTTATCGAATCGACAGGAGTATCCCAGGCGCAGCCACCAGGGGTGCTGTCAGGCCTCGTGATCAGTATCCTCGTGGTCGCACTGGTCTTGTGGATCTGTACGGCCATGATTTACGCCTGTATCCGATTTATTCAAGAGTGGTCCCACCCGATCACACTCGTTAATTACACATTGCTTGGTCTAGCGTCGGGCCTAACCCTCACCTGCTTACTGTTCGTCGTTAACCCGCAAGATCCCAAACTAATTCACTCGGTGGGCTATTGGGCGATTGGCTTAACCTTGCTCTCGGGCTGCACCCGCTGGATGAGTGTCCAACGAAATGCACGGCTCTCACCCCGCAGCACACTTCAATCCGCGATCGGCATTCAGAACCCCAGGATCGTTCAGAAATCGATGGGGATGAGTGCGGGCGCCTTCAATACTCGGGAATTTTTCCACCAGCGCAGCGTTTTCTTTGTAAACAATGTAAAGCGAATCGTGCTGGTGTTTGGATTTACGCTTCCGATCGCACTTCTCGCCGCGGGGCTTTACTGGGACTCGCCCGTACTGATTGGCCTCGGGTTTCCGATCCAGTATCTTGGAATGCTCTCAGAGCGCTGGCTATTTTTCGCACAGGCCCGCCACCCACAGAACCTCTACTATCAGACCGTCTCTTAGGCTTTCCTACTTCTCAACAAAGGCCCGCTCGAAGACATAATCTCCGGGATTACCAAGGCTGGGGGAGACCCTAAAACCCCGAGCATCGAGCATCGCCGAGGTTTCCTTCAGCATCGCAGGGCTTCCGCAGATCATTGCGCGATCAACTGAAGGGTCAAGCGGGGGCAGACCAATTTCTTTAAACAACTGCCCACTCTCAATTGCCGCAGTAAGCCGTCCGCTATGGGTGAACGCCTCGCGGGTAACCGTAGGGTAATAAATCAGACGCCCTCGAACCAGATCGCCCAAGAATTCATGATTGGGTAGTTCATGATTCAGGTAGTCTGCATAGGCCAACTCGCTCACAAGACGCACCCCATGGATCAAGACCACTTTTTCAAATCGCTCATAGGTGTCAGGGTCACGAATAATACTCATAAAAGGAGCTAGACCCGTTCCCGTACTCAAGAGGTAGAGGTTTTGGCCTGGATTTAAATCGTCAATCACCAGAGTGCCCACTGATTTTTCGCTAACGAGAATGGAATCATTCACTCGAATATTCTGCAGTCTTGAAGTCAGCGGGCCGTTAGGAACCTTGATGCTGAGAAACTCAAGATGCTCCTCGTAGTTCGGACTCACAACACTGTACGCGCGTACCAGAGGCCGACCCTCGACCTCGAGACCGATCATTAGGAAATGTCCATTACGAAACCGAAGTCCCTGTCGACGCGTTGTTTTGAAACTAAATAGCGTGTCATTCCAGTGGTGAACGCTAAGGATCTGTTCGGTCAGGTACTTGGACATAGAGAGCGCATCTCGATTTAAGTTAGAAACGGATTTGAGCAACGCTCCTGCCCAAAGGTGCTCATCGGGCCATGCCCGGGAACAAAGGCGATGTCATCGCCCAAGGGAAATAATTTTTCACGAATTGAACTCAGTAAATCCTGATGATTTCCTTGCGGAAAATCAGTGCGACCGATCGACCCCGCAAACAAGACATCCCCTACAAATGCAATTCGATCGCCTGAGTGAATGAACACCACGTGTCCCGGCGTATGGCCCGGGCAGTGCACGACCTGCAGGGTCTCTGTGCCAACAGTCACACGATCACCGTCCTTGAGCCAGCGATCCGGCGTAAAGGAGTCCGCGCCCTCTAATCCAAACGATAGCCCTTGGGTCTTTAACTGAGCGATCCAGAATTGATCTCCCGGGTGTGGTCCCTCGATCGGCACCCCAAGACGCTGGGCAAGTATTCCAGCCTGCCCACAGTGATCGATATGCCCGTGCGTGAGCAGGATTTTTTCAACCTGTACGCCCGCCGCCTGAGCGGCTGACTCGAGATGCTCAATATCCCCACCCGGATCAACAAAGGCGGCCTTACGAGTCGCGGGGCAGACAATCAAAGAACAATTCTGCTGAAATGCAGTAACCGGGAAGATTTCGAATTCCATGGTCTGATTATCTCAGACCCAGTGACGCGATGTCCTAGTGGGGACTATGCGGTCTCGAGGGCGTGATATTCCAGATCGGCGAGCGCAATGACTTCAAGGGCCCGCTCGTGCGTAGACTCAAGAATGACGGGTGGCGCAACTCCCGCTTCGGCCGCCTCGCGCCAACGTGCGGCGCACAGACACCACCGATCGCCCGCCTTGAGCCCCGGGAACTGAAACTGCGGATTCGGCGTACTTAAGTCGTTGCCCTTGGCCTTCGAAAACACCAAAAACGCATCCGTCATCTGGGCGCACACCGTATGACTACCATAATCATCGGCGGCAGTATTGCAGCACCCATCACGGAAAAACCCGGTGAGTGGATCGGTGCTGCAAGGGGCGAGCACCCCGCCCAATACATTTTTTGACATCTCCGCTCCTGTGCGAGGGCCCCCGCTGCCGTCAGGCTAGATCTTTAACCAAGGATGCACGCGTGTCAGCCGATACCGGCTCCACGACCGCTTTGTAATTCGGGTGATCAACACCGATCGCGAGACCCACACCATACTTCAAGGCGCCTGCCATGTCTTCGTCAAGCTCGAAGCGCATGAAATGCACCGAAGAGGTTTTTTCTTCGTTTTCACGCTCCAGGTCTTCGTCAGCAATCGCGTAAACCCGCTCACGACCCTCCACCTGCACCCAGACCCGATCTTCAACGCCTTTGAGCTTCGCGAGCTCAACCTTGCGAATCGCTGGGTCAGGATACTCCAACATCATCGTGCATTTGAAATTCCGACCATTGGGGATCAGGGGATTGTAGGCATCGAGCTCGTCTTGTATTCCCGACTCTTCAAACGTCTTCTCGATACGCAGCATATCCTGGACATGGTAGCGAACGGTCTTCTCGTCCCCGAAAAACAAGGTGATGTGATCGCCAAGCGCTACCTGACGAACCTTTTTGTGCGCCATCACCTCTTGGCGAAACTGGTTGCGGATCCGCGAATAGTGCTCGAGCGTCCAGAGTGAATCACGTGATAGTTGTGCCATAGTCATTCTCCTAAAACTCCTTTGTTAATAGCCGTAGGCTTTTGCTAATAAAGATAAGGGGTGGGCCACTTTACCGTCGCCCTGTCCGGCCATACCCTGCTCAATATGATGGCCGGCGAGCTGGCAGTCTGAGGCGACGACATCGGGGAGACCCCCTTGTCCGCCGTTGACCTTCGGATGCTCGCTCATCTGACGGAACACGGGGCGTCCGATTTTCATCGCAATCTCATGGAACTCTTTTTTAACGCCCCAGGTCCCTGCATGGCCAGAGCAGCGCTCAACCGTATTGACTGCGGTGTCAGGAACCATCTCGAGCATTTCGCGAGTCTTTTGGCCGACATTTTGAACGCGCAGGTGGCAGGCGACGTGATACGACACATTACCCAGGCCCTGTTTAAAGTCCGTTTTAAGCAATCCGTCTTTATTGCGCCCCACAAAGTACTCAAAAGGGTCGAACATTGCGGCCTTCACTGCCTGCGCATCAGGATCATTCGGAAACATCAACGGAAGCTCTTGTTTAAACATCAGCGTGCACGATGGGATTGGCGTCACGATGGCATACCCCTCTCGGGCAAGTTTCGCCAACTGCGGAAGCGTGACTTTCGCCAATTCGGCGACCGAATCCAAATCACCGAGTTCAAGCTTCGGCATTCCGCAACAGGCCTGCTTTTCCACCACCACATAGGGAATCTCGTTGTGCTCAAGTACCTTAATCAAATCATGGCCAATACCTGGCTCATTCCAGTTGACATAGCAGGTGGTGTAGATCGCAACCTTTCCCGGGGTCTTATCGCCGTTTTTGACCGGTAACGGTTTCGAGGTCGAATGGGTCTTCTCAAATGACTTGCTCGCATATTCGGGCAGCCATGCGTCCTTGTGAATGCCGATCACCTTCTCACCGATCGCGCGGGCTGTTTTATTCTGGGCTAAGGCATTGACCGTCTGGACCACGACCGGAATTGAGGCCAATTTCCCGTTCGCAGAGGTATTTGACAAGGTCGCATCGCGAAACTTCGTTGGCGTACCCTTCTTGAACTGAATTGCCTTCGCACGCAGCATCAGGTGAGGAAAATCGAGATTCCACGGATGCGGCGGCACATAGGGGCACTTCGTGAGATAGCAGACATCGCAGAGATAGCACTGGTCCACCACATCCATATACTTCTCGCGGGGAACGCCATCCATTTCACCGGTGGTACCTTCATCAATAAGGTCAAACAGAACCGGAAACGAGTTACAGAGGCTTACACAACGACGGCAGCCGTGACAGATATCAAAAACCCGCTCCATTTCGTCGAAACACGACTTTTCATCGTAAAAATCCTTACCCTTCCAATCGATGGGATGCCGGGTAGGTGCTTCCAGGGAACCTTCGCGAACCGTCATAACAAACTCTCTGTAGTTAACAATTTTCTGCGGGTGTTACCCAGTGACCCAAGGCCACCGGGTAACCCATACGTCTTACGCGGCCAGCGCGTCGAGTGCTTTTTGAAACTTGTTGGCGTGTGAACGCTCGGCTTTTGCCAAGGTCTCAAACCAATCAGCGATTTCGTCAAAGCCTTCTGAACGAGCATCCTTTGCCATACCGGGATACATGTCGGTGTACTCGTGGGTCTCACCCGCGACTGCTGACTTCAGATTCGAAGCAGAATCGCCAATTGGCAGATCGGTTGCAGGATCACCAACCTGGGCCAGATAGTCCAAGTGGCCGTGCGCATGTCCGGTCTCGCCTTCGGCGGTTGAACGGAACAACGACGCGACTTCCGTGTAGCCTTCGACGTCGGCTTTGTTCGCGAAATACAGGTAACGACGGTTAGCCTGGCTCTCACCCGCGAACGCATCCTTCAGATGCTGGTGAGTCTTAGTACCTTTAAGCTGGGGCATCACTTCTCTCCTTTGGTTAAACAAGATCGCAACTAGGTTGCACCGGTGCCGACTGCCTGACGAAGGGTGAGAAACTTGCCCCAACATCCTGCCTCGCGCTCTGAGGATAATGGGGGCTGATTTTAGTTAAGTCCAATTGAAAGTTTCTTATTCATTGATAAGACCAATCAATCGATCGTCCTAGACAGAGGATCGACACCGATCGCCAGTCCGGCTTGGGCGACCCCCTAGATTAACCCCTAGAATGTTGGTTTTACGCCCTCCCAGAGCCTGTCCTCACAATGCAAAAGCCGACCACTAGCCCACAAAGACTCGCTAATCTGAGAAAAGACTATGCCCGGGCCGCCCTTGATATCCCCGATGTCACCGCGAGCCCGGTCGAACAGTTCGACAAATGGTTCTCCGAGGCCCAGAGCGCCGAGGTCGCCGAGCCTAACGCCATGACCCTCTGCACCGTCGACCCCGATGGCCGACCATCGGCCAGAATTGTGCTGGTTAAAGGGTTAGACGACCTTGGCCTGACGTTTTTTACCAATTATCAGAGTCGAAAGGGTCAGGCCTTAGCGGCAAACCCGTTCGCAGCAGTCGTATTCTTTTGGCCGGAGCTCGAGCGTCAGATCCGAATCGACGGAAAGGTGGCTCAGGTCTCCGAGGAGGAATCTGAAGAATATTTCCGTTCACGGCCCCTGGCCAGCAGGCTCGGTGCATGGGCGTCGCCACAGAGTGAAGTGATTCCCAATCGAGAGTGGCTAGAGGTTCGGGAAAAAAACCTACAACAGGCCTTTCCCGCGGAGACCTCGGTCGACCCGCCCCGTCCTAGCCATTGGGGTGGCTATCGGCTCAGTCCAGATCAATTTGAATTCTGGCAGGGTCGGCCCTCTCGCCTACATGATCGCATCCGGTACAAGAAAAAGAATGCCTGGTCTCACGATAACGACTGGGTTATTGAGCGATTAGCGCCTTAAAGGCCTGCTCGGCGTGAGCCACTTTCGGGGCCACGACAAACCGACAGTAGCCCTGCCCGGGGTGATTGCGAAAGTAGTTCTGATGATTTGCCTCGGCCGGCCAGAAGGTTTTCTCCACTGACTGCTCGGACTGATGACGCACCTCAATCAGTTCTGTCACCGCGCCTGGACAACGGGCAATCGCCTGCGCAGCGAGATCTGCCTGCTCAGGACTCATCGCAAAAATAATCGACCGATATTGGGGGCCAAAGTCATTACCCTGCCGATTCAGTGTCGTTGGATCGTGAATCTCGAAGAATATCTCGAGCAGTTGTTGATAGGACAGACGCCGAGCGTCGAAACCGACGCGAACAACTTCTGCGTGACCCGTATTTTTCTCGCAGACCTCCTCGTAAGTGGGCTGTGCGCGCAGCCCCCCCATATAACCTGACTCCACCCCCAACACGCCCTGGATACGCTGAAATACGGCCTCAAGACACCAGAAACACCCGCCTCCGAAGATCGCGGTCTCGGTGAAGTCCTCTCTGCCGCGCGCTTGGCTATTGCCGCTTTGTTCCAGATAACACCTCCCTCATCCCTAGCCGGTTCGTCTTTGAAATCTTTATTCAGATTTCTGCAAAGAATTCCTAAAAAAAAGCGCAAGCGACCCCTCGGTTTCCCGTACCCTTAGCACCCATTACCTACTGCAAGGCCATTCGTTCCCCGCACAGCCCAAAGATACCTGAGTTCTTATGCCCGCATCCCTCTCTCAATCAACACCCCAACACCGCGGGGCCTATGCAGCATCCACGACGGCCTTGGGCTTACGCTGGCGTCAGGCCCTCGTCGGTGTTCTAACCCTCGCTGGACTACTCTACGGATCACTCGCCGCTGCTCAGGGCTCCCTCAAGGCTTCCGGCCAAACAAATTCTGTCGCGAGAGCCACCGTCTCTCCAATCATCAGCCCTGCGGAGTTAAAGACCCTAATCGATAAAAAGTCGGTTCGGGTACTCGACATCCGCGAAGTCTTTCAAAACGATGGTAAGACCCCCAATTACGCCGCAGGTCATATCCCAGGTGCAGTTTCAGCACCTTATTCAGCGCTTCGCGGTCCGGATTCCAACCCGGGAAGCCTGCTGTCGGACGCAAAACTCAGCAGTCTGTTCAGTAAATGGGGGCTCGCACTAGATTCCCATATCGTGATTGCACCCACGGGATCTGATGCGACTGACTTCGGGGGTGCAGCGCGGGTTTACTGGACATTGAAGCTCGCCGGGTTTCAGAAACTCTCAATCCTGGAAGGGGGCCTCGGGGCATGGCTTGCATTAAAGTACCCCACGGAGACCACCACACCGACAATCGTTCCAACGAGGCTTGAGTTAAAACTTGATCGTCGCCAGATTGTGACCACGAATGAGCTCGCTGAGCTCATCAAATCCAGTGCAGCAGGTGGCCGAAAGTTCACGCTTACCGATTCGCGATCCGAGGATTTCTTCTCAGGAAAAGAGCGTCACTCTGTTGCCGCCCGAGCGGGAACAATTCCTAGCGCCACAAATTTTGATCACGAAGAGTGGTTTCAAATCAACACCAGCAGACTGCTCCCAAAGCCACAGCTCGAACTACTCGCGAAGAATGCCGGTCTGCTCACGGCAAACGAAGTGATTAGCTTCTGCAATACCGGCCACTGGAGTGCAACGACCTGGTTCGTACTCTCCGAGATTCTCGGCAAGAAAAATGTGCGCATGTACCCAGAGTCTGCGATTGCGTGGTCGCGATCACGCAATCCCATGATCAACGAGCCCGCAAAGAAATAATGTATCGCCTCCTTCTGCTGGGTCCCGCGTGCTTAGGATGGATCGCAGTCACGCTCCAGGCGGGACTGCGTGCTGGCTTTCTGCTGGTGCTGGGCCTAGGATTTGGCGCAGCACTCTCCGCATCACGCTTCGGATTTACAACAGGATGGCGTCACCTCATGATCCGAAAGGATCCCTGGGGGATGATTGGCCAGATGATCATGATGGCGATCTGTTCTGCGCTCTCCTTTCCTCTACTTGCAGCCTTCAGTCATGAGATCTCAGGCGCTGTTGCACCGATCACATGGGGGCTGGTTGTGGGTGCCCTGTTATTCGGTTTCGCAATGCAACTCGCCGATGGCTGTGGTTCAGGAACGCTCTACAAAGCGGGAGCCTCATCGCCAACGTCCTGGGTGGTGCTACCCGCGTTCATCGTCGGCAGCTTCGTGGGCGCATCACATCAGCACGCATGGGAATCCCTCGGTGGTCCCCTTCAGGCGGTGGGTCTTCAGCAAGAGGCGGCTCCGATTGACCTAATCGCCACCACCGGAACACCGATCGCCCTCCTCCTGACCTTGCTGGGTTGTGCTGCCGTCGCTTTAGCAAGTTATCTCTTCGCCAAACGATCCGCCGCTCAGACCGGTCATCGAGTCCCTGCAGTTCCATCTCGTTGGGTCTGGGGTGCAGTGGTCATTACGGCACTCTATGTTGTTCACCTCATCGTTGCAGGACAGCCCTGGGGGATCGTCTATGGGCTTGGGCTTTGGGGGGCTAAGGTCGCGACGGCGCTCGGTGCAGACCTCTCAGCGGACACGTTCTGGGGAGTAGCCCCTCACGCAGAGCGTATTGGTGAGCCGATCTTGTGGGATGTGACCTCGGTCACCAATATCGGCCTGCTCTATGGCGCCCTCATCGCCAATCGATGGAACACCGATGCACCAACGCGCAGAGCGTGGCCGAGCCCAACACAGCTCCTAATCAGCATATTTGCAGGCTGCCTAATGGGTTACAGCGCACGACTTGCCTACGGCTGTAACGTCGGGGCCTACCTCGGCGGAGTTGCCTCCGGTAGTCTCCACGGCTGGGTATGGTTTGCCTTTGCTTTTCTTGGCTCAATCGGTGGTGTCGCTGCGCGCAGAAAGGCAAGAATCGAATGACGCGTGGAGTGATTATTTTCTGGACACTGTTTGTGCTTATCATCGGGATCGATTACCACGTCACCGATCGGCCACGACTTGAACCCAAGCCATTTGCCCTGGGGAGCGGCGAGGCCTCAAGCAGCGGCCACTGCTCGGGCAAATAGGCCAGATCCGAAGCCGTTCTGCAATGTCAATTCTATCGATTCTTATGGGGAGCGCGAGAAATGAGCCGTCGTCCGCCCCCCGGGATGACTGCCCACTCTGTACCTCAGAGGGCGGCCGATTGATTTGGCGGGGAGCATTCTGGCGCGTCGTTTCAATTGATGATCCCCACATTGCGGGCTATATCCGTCTGATTCTAAATCGCCACTGCGCGGAGTTCACCGAACTGGCAAAGCCCGAACAACAGCAGTTCTTTAAGCTCATGATTGCGATTGAAACGCTGATGCGAGATACCCTAGCGCCAGAAAAAATAAATATCGCAAGCCTTGGTAATTACACCCCACACCAGCACTGGCATTTCATTCCTCGCTGGTCTGATGACGCGTTCTTTCCCGATTCCATCTGGTCGACTGCACAACGCGATACGTCGCAGCAGTCCCGAGAGGCCCGTGATGCGCAGGCAACGCGTTTCTTTGCGGAACTCCCAAAGACCTGTGCAAAGGCAATTTACTGAGGGTTGTGAGTACTGGGGCGTTCGGCCGCCGCACGTTTCAATCGATCTTGGATAGCCTCCCACGCCGCAGACCCAGGAGGTCTCTCGACTAAGATCACTTGGCATCCCGACTGATCTAAATCGTGCAAACGAGCGTAGAGTTCATGCGCGTAGCGTTGCGCATCCGACGGCATCGTGATGAACGTGGTCCCAGGATCCCTCTGGTTTGTTTTTCTCGGCGCTATCAATAAGCATCCGATCGACGTCACTGAGTGGTCTGTACGCAACTGCTGCAACCCCAAATCAAACTCCTCCGGATTAAGGAGCACCACCTTCGCATTTGGCGCGTAATGGGATTGCAGCGCTCCCGAGACTCGAGGTGCCGGTCTGGTAATCGTGGGCGAAGAAACCCCCGCCTGCGGCTCAAGCGCCATCACCTTCACCAGCCGATCGCGATCAATGCCTCCGGGCCGAAGAATCCGCGGCCGCACGCCGGTAAGATCAACAATGGTGGACTCGACTCCAACTGCACAATGTCCTCCATCAAGAATATGATCGTTCGGTCCAAGCCGTTCACCAAGATCGCGTTCAACATCCCGAACCCGCGTGGGACTTACCGCGCCGAATCGATTTGCAGAAGGCGCTGCAATCACACCACTCCCAACCCTTGAGAACTCGTTGAGCAAGGCAAGTGCTACAGGATGCGCGGGGATTCGAATACCAACCGTCTCCTGGCCGCCTGTGACTGCGTCTGGAATATGGGGCGCTCGCTTTAGAATTAGGGTGAGCGGACCGGGCCAGAATGCTTGCGCGAGTTGTTGTGCGCTGGCTGACCAGCCCGCCGTTAATGATTTTGCAGCCTCAAGGGTTGCGACGTGCAGGATTACCGGATGATCAGCGGGCCGCCCCTTGACACGAAAAATTCCTGCGACGGCTGATGTACTCAGGCCATCCGCACCGAGTCCATAGACCGTCTCGGTCGGAAAAACAACCAAATAGCCATTCGCAAGCGCATGCGCCGCATCGGCGAGACTCGTCACGCCAACGCCCGACCCGTATCGAGGCCAAGAATACCGGCTACCAGAATTGCGCGTGCGCGTGCCTCCGATCGTGTTGTGCCCAGACAGGTCACATGCGCCATCTTTCGCCCGGGCCTGGGTTCCGATTTGCCATAGAGATGCAGATGAACGCCTAACTGCGCGCGAATAGCGGCCCAGTCGGGCTCAATCGGATGCGCTGAGGATTTGAACCAACTCTCTCCAAGAACATTCAGCATCACGGCAGGCGATCTGAGCGACGGTCGCCCCAGTGGGAGTTGCGCACAGATTCTGACTTGCTGCTCAAACTGGCTCACCGTACAGGCTTCGATCGTATGATGCCCGCTGTTATGGGGTCTTGGCGCAATTTCATTTGCAATCAACTCTTCACCCGATAAAACAAAAAACTCGA
>Ga0172373_10001766_pt1 | contig 34469 bp, 35 predicted proteins | sample Lak10m_2_FD_114546 | JGI IMG/M metagenome (GOLD analysis project Ga0172373, IMG submission 114546) | Freshwater microbial communities from Kabuno Bay, South-Kivu, Congo - kab_092012_10m | ecosystem: Environmental > Aquatic > Freshwater > Lake | place: Democratic Republic of the Congo...
GCTCTCTACGGTCGCGAGCGCACCGGGAAGGGACAATTGGTCACCTCCTCGTTGCTCCGACAGGGCGTCTACACCATCGGCTTCGACCTCAACATGGTGCTCTCGTGGGGGAGGCATCCGCCCATCAACAATCGTTTCCAGGCGCTCAATCCGTCGGTGAACACCTATCGCTCGGCCGACGACCGGTGGTTCTTCGTGGTCGGCGTCGAAGGGGATCGTCACTGGCCCCCGTTGGCGCGGGTGATCGGCCGCGCCGATCTGATCGACGATCCGCGCTTCGACAGCATTCGCAACCGGGCGATCAACTTCGACGAGTTGCGCACCATCCTGGACGACGCGTTCGCCACGCGACCCATGTCGGAGTGGGAAGCGGAGTTCGAGCGCGAGCCCGACATGTTCTGGTCGCCCATACATTCGCCCGAGGAGATCCTGGCCGACGAACAGCTCGTGCACGCCGGCGGTCTGGTCGACGTTCCGAACGGTGAGGGAACCACGCGAATGATCGCGTCACCGGTCGATTTCCACGGCACGCCCGGTGAGCAGCGATCGATCGCCCCGCGTCTGGGCGAACACACCCGTGAGGTGCTGCGCGAGGCCGGTTTCGACGACGACGCGATCGAGCGCATGATCGCTTCGGGAGCGGTGCGCGCCGTCGGCTGAGTCGACGAACGAACACCCACGTCGGGCCGGGCGCGGGAGTTCGGTCAGAGTCGTGGACAGAGTTCGTCGCACAGAGCCACGACCTCGACGGCGCACGACGTGAACTGTTCGAGTTCGCCGCCACCCGGGTCGACCACTTCCTCCCAGGGTTCGATGTCGACTCGTTGCAGTTGGAGCGCGCGCACCCGCTCGACGAGCGATCCCCCGGCGCCCAGGTCGCGCGCGAGCCGCTTCAGGGTCGCCGTTCGGTCGGCCGCCTCGGGGTGCGTGCGGCGCATCCACTCGACGTGCTCGGGGGCCAACGCCACCACGAGGTCGGCCGCCTCCACGTGCGCGGGAGTGATCTGCTTGCTCCGATGGTGACGGGCCTCGAGGCCCACCTGGCTCAACGCCTCGCGGGTGCGCCAACTGATCGGTTGACCGTCGACGCTGAAGGTTCCGGCGGTTTCGACCACGATCTCGGGCCGTCGGGCGGTGATCGCCGCGCCGGCCATCACCGATCGCGCGGCGTTGCCGGTGCAGATGACGAGCAGCGAGGGCAACGCGAACGAACTAGTTGATGTCGGCCATCGTCGTGCGCGGCCGCGTGGCGGCGAGCAACGGTCGGATGGCGGCGTCGACGTCCTCCGGTTCAGCCGGGGGCGTGGTGTCGGTGGGTCCGCGGCGCCAACCCTCGGCGATGGCGAGGAACATTCCGTTCGATTCGATGATCTGACCCGTGACGTCCTTGGAGAGCGGAGAAGCCAGCCAGGTGACGATGGGGGCCACCCAACGCGGGTCGAACTTGGCCAGCATCTCGTCGGGCAGCGACAGATCCTCGGTGAGTCGCGTGAGCGCCCCGGGAGCGATGGCGTTGGCGGTCACTCCATAGCGGGCCAGTTCCTGGGCGGCGATCTGGGTGAAGGCCGCGATGCCGGCCTTGGCCGCGCCGTAGTTGGTCTGACCGGGGTTGGCGTAGATGCCGGCCACCGAGGAGGTGTTGATCAGTCGCGCGTCGTTCTGGTGACCTTCCTTCGAGCGGTTGCGCCAGTACTCGGCGGCGAAGCGGCTGGGGCCGAAGGTGCCCTTCAGGTGCACCTTGATGACCGCGTCCCACTCCTCCTCGGCCATCGAGAAGAGCATGCGGTCGCGGAGGATCCCGGCGTTGTTCACCACCACGTCGAGGCCACCGAAGGTGTCGACGGCCTGGTCGATGAGCGACTTGGCGCCGGCGAACGTGGAGATGTCGTCGGTGTTGGCGACCGCTCGACCCCCGGCGGCCTCGATCTCGTCGACGACCTGCTGAGCCGGGCCGGCATCGGTGCCCGAGCCATCGCGCGCGCCGCCGAGATCGTTGACGACCACCCGACCGCCCTGCGCTCCGAGCATCAGCGCGTACTCGCGCCCGATTCCTCGTCCGGCACCGGTGACGATACACACCCGACCTTCGACCATGGTTCCTCGACTCATGTCGTCACCCTATTCGCCGCATCGTCCCGGCGACCCGGTCGGGACCACCCGAGCCGGAGGTGCTCGGCCTAGGGTGTCGACGTGAGCAACGACCGCCCCCGCCGCCTCATCGACGACATGCGCGGAGTCCGATACGGCGAGGTGTTGGCGGTGTTCGAGCGCGAGGGAAAACTCCGAGCCGAGGTGTACGGCACCCAGTTGCTCAACGATTGTCCGGCCGAATTGTGGGACACGCTCGTCGCCACCGACATCGCCCGCGACATGGGTGCCCTCACGGTGAAACTCAACGGTCCGCGGCAGTGGATGCTGGACGGACTCGGCACCAAGGTGGCGCCGGTCGATCCGGTCCTGCGCGAATTCAACGGGCTTCTGATGCGACGGATCGCGGTGATCGATCTCGGAGCGGAGTTGGTCGTCGGCCCCTACAACGTTCGGCACGTCGATCGAGGGGCGCAGTTCTTCTGGGACGCCGGCAAGCCGGTGCACGAGTTGGTCGAACCCGACGGGCGAGCGTGGGTCATGCAAGCGCTGTGCATCGGTGTCGATCCGACCATCAGCGCGGCGACTCTCCCGAACCTCGGTGAGCGTCTCGCCCTGCCCGACGGCTGGACCTACCGAACCCGGATTCCCGAGTTCGAGTTGGTCAGCGACACCACCGGCAGGGTCGCGTCGGTGTTGCAGGACGAGTTCGAGAACTCGTACACGCTCGTCGACGAGTGGTGATCGCTCGCGACGTCCTCAGCCGCGCAGAACCCTGGTCTGGGCGGGATCGAGGTATTCCTCGAGCGCCGTGATGAGTCCGTCGTCGTCGAGATGGACGATCATGCACGTGTGGGCGTTGAGCTCGCCGCCCGGCGCGCGACCTCGAATGGCGGCCTGCCACACCCAGCCGTCATCGGTGACGGCGAACGACCGGGTCTCCCAGCGCAGGTTCTCGATGGTCCGGTGCATCCAGACGAGGGTCTTGCCGGTGTCGGCGTAGGCGATGCTGGTGTCGTCGAAGTTGTGCCACACCGTCGCGCCCGGAACGCACATGGCCATGGTGACCTCCGGTTGCCCGGCGTTGGTGGCGTCGGCGAATCGGCGGTGATGATCGCGCTTCTGTTGGTCGTCGAGGGGCACGGTTCTCTCCTGATGTTCGTTGGTCGTGTCGTTGGTCGTGTCGTTGATTCACAAGCGTCAGGTGGGCACGCCACCGTCGACGGTGATGATGGCACCGGTGGTGTAGGCCGAGGCGTCGGACGCCAGGTACATGGCTGCACCGACGATCTCGTGGGGTTCGCCGACGCGTCGCATCGCCACGCGCCTCATCGCCTGGTCGACCAACTTCCAGTCCCACGCCTTGCTGATGTCGGTGCGGAACGAGCCCGGCATGATGCAGTTCACGCGCACGTGGGGCCCGAAGGTCTGGGCGAGTCCGATGGTGATCGCGTTGAGTCCGGCCTTGGCCGCGGTGTAGGGGACGACGTCGGGGGTCGGGTGGATGGCCGCGATGCTCGAGATGTTGATGATCGATGCGGTGCGGCCGTGGGCGGCCGCGCGTTCACCCATGCGGGTGCCGAGGACGGCCGACAAACGGAAGGGCCCCTTCAGGTTCAGTCCGATCACCGAGTCCCACAGTTTCTCGTCGATGTTGGCGACGTGGTCGTAGAGGGGCGACTTCCCGGCGTTGTTCACCAGGATGTCGAGTCCGCCGAGAAGGTTCCAGGCATCGTCGGCGAGTCCGTCGAGCTCGTCCCAACGACCGACGTGACAGGCTCGGGCCAGCACTCGGCGACCGGTGGTGGCGGCGATCTCGTCGGCGGTGGCCCGGCACGAGTCGATGGAGCGACTGGCGATCATCACGTCGGCTCCGGCCCGGGCGAAGGCCAGAGCCATCTCGCGACCGAGCCCGCGACTTCCGCCGGTGACGAGAGCGGTGCGTCCGGAAAGATCGAACGGGTTGTCGGTCACGGCCCGACACTAGGACGAGCCCTGACCTTCGACCGACTCGACCTTCGACCGACCCGACCTTCGACCGACTCGGCGGATTCACCGTTGGCGTCGGTGGGCGAGCAAACTGTCGTCGTGGAATTCGACGACTCGCCCGACGCAGCGGCGTTCCGTACCGAGGTGCGCGCGTGGATGGCGGCTCACCTGACGGGCGAGTATCGCCTGCTCGGAACCTCGGCCGAGATGGGGGCCCACGATTGGCCGGTTCGCGTCGCGTGGGAGCAGGAACTGGGACGAGACGGATGGATCGGACTCACCTGGCCACGGGCCTTCGGGGGCCGCGAGGCCACCGTCACCGAGGAGTTGGTGTTCGCTCAGGAGTACACGCTCGCCAACGGACCGCAACGCGCCGGCTTCTTCGGCGAGGGCCTGCTCGGTCCGACGCTCATCACCTTCGGAACCCGCGAGCAGCAGGAGAGATTCCTTCCACCGATCCTTCGCGGTGAGGAGTTCTGGTGCCAGGGTTTCAGCGAGCCCGGAGCCGGCTCCGACCTTGCCGGAGTGCGCACGACGGCCGTTCTGGACGGCGACTCGTGGCGCATCGATGGGCAGAAGGTCTGGACGAGTCAGGCCCAGTTCGCGCAGTGGATCTTCGTGCTGTGTCGAACCGAGGCCGACCAGCCACAGCACAAGTCGCTGTCGTACGTGTTGGTGCCGATCGACCAGCCGGGTGTGGAAGTGCGACCGCTGCGCGATCTCAGCGGCAACGATCATTTCTGCGAGGTGTTCTTCGACGGGGCGGTGACCGCGGCCGATCTGGTGGTGGGTGGTCGTGGCAACGGATGGAAGACCGCGATGGGCACCCTCGGATTCGAGCGCGGCACGGCTTTCATGGCGCAACAACTCCGCTTCGCCGAGGAGTTCGCACGAGTGCGGACCCTGGCTCGCGACTCCGGCCACGACGGCGACCTCGAGGTGCGCCAGCGTCTCGCGCGCGCCTACTCCGAACTGGAGATCATGCGCTGGTCGGGACTCCGCAACGTCACGCGCTTCATCGAGGGCGGAGAACCCGGCCCCGAGGGCTCGATCGGCAAGTTGTTCTGGTCGAAATGGCATCAGCGACTGGGTGAACTGGAAACCGATTTGATGGGGGCTTCGGCGATGATCGACCAGGCGCACGACTCACCGTGGCACGATTTTCAGCACACGTTCCTGTTCAGTCGGGCGCACACGATCTACGCCGGCTCCACGGAGATTCAGCGCAACATCGTCGGCGAACGCGTGCTCGGTCTGCCACGCGGTTAGGGGTTCAGTCGCCCGCGGGGCCGCGAAAATCGGGTGCGCGCTTCTCGCGATGGGAGGCGACTCCCTCGGCGGCGTCGGGTCCGCCGAAACCGTAGAACTCGTACGCGAGGCTCGCATCGAAGGCCGGCATCATCGAGCGGTACCAATGGTTGAGGGTGTGCTTGGTGAAACGCAACGCCGCCTGGGCGCCACCGGCCAACTCCACGGCGGTCCGTAGGGCCGTGTCTTGCACCAGTTCGTCGTCGACGCACAACGACACGAGTCCGATCCGCTCGGCCTCCTCACCACTCATCGGGTGGCAGGTGAGTAGGTAGTACTTGGCCTTCGCCATTCCGACGAGCAGGGGCCAGCACACCGCGGCATGGTCGCCGGCGGCGACGCCGAGTCGAGTGTGACCGTCGATGATGCGAGCCGTTCGGCCCGCCACCGACACGTCGGCGAGAAGCGCGGCCACGAGACCGGCCCCGACGGCCGGGCCGTGGATCGCCGACACCAGCGGTTTCGAGAGTTCGATCAGATTGCGCACCAGATCGCGGGCCTCGCGCAGCACGCGGGTGCGAATCTCGTAGTCGTCGACGATCCCGTCGATCAGGTCGAAGCTGCCACCGGCCGAAAAAGCCTTGCCAGCACCGCGCAACAGAGCCACGCGTGTCGCCGGATCGCGATCGACCACCGTCCACACGTCGGCCAACTGCGCGTGCGCGTCCGGTCCGACCGCGTTGAGATTCGGTCCGTCGAGGGTGATGCGCAGGACGCCGTCGGAGGGACGATCGAACCTCAGTTGGTCGAAGGCCGAGTAGCGATCGGTGGGCACGGGATCAGATGCGTTCGATGATGGTGGCGGTGCCCATGCCTCCGCCGGTGCACATCGTGATGAGCGCCACTTGCTTGTCCTGTCGCTCGAGTTCGTCGAGGGCGGTCTGGATCAGGATCGGTCCGCTGCCACCGATGGGGTGTCCGAGAGCGATGGCACCTCCGTTGACGTTCACGTTCTCGGGAGTGATTCCGAGTTCGCGCATGGCCTTCAACGGGATCGCCGCGAAGGCCTCGTTGATCTCCCACAGATCGATGTCGCGGGTGGTCATGCTGGCTCGCTCGAGGCATTTCTTCGACGCCGGGGCCGGTGCCGTGAGCATGATCACTGGTTCGGCACCGGCGACCGCCGACATCACGATCCGCGCCCGTGGCTTCAGGCCGTGGGCGCGGGCGTACTCCGGAGAGGTCACCATGATCACGCCCGCGCCGTCGACGACACCGGAGGAGTTGCCGGCGTGATGCACGTGGTTCACCGAGTCGACCTGCGGGTACACCTGCTTGCACATGTCGTCGAAGGACTTCTCGAAGCCCTCGAGCACCCGACCACCGAGACGCTCGAACGACGGGGCGAGACCAGCCAGTGATTCCATGGTGGTGCCGGGTCGAAGATGTTCGTCCTTGGCCAGGGCCACCGTGCCGTCGGGGTTCACGATGGTCACGAGGCTGCGCTCGAACCGACCCTCCTCCTGGGCGCGCGCCGCGCGCTTCTGGCTCTCGAACGCCAGAGCGTCGACGTCCTCGCGCGTGAATCCCTCGAGCGTGGCGATGAGGTCGGCCGACACTCCCTGAGGAACGAGGGGATACATGGCGCGCAAGGCCGCGTTGCCGACGGTGAAGTCGGGCGGGCCGCTCGGGGCCGGCCAACGCGACATCGATTCGACGCCACCGGCCACGACGACGTCCTGATGTCCGGACTGCACGGCCATCGCGGCCCACGACACCGCTTGCTGACCCGAGCCGCAGAAGCGGTTGATGGTGACGCCCGGGGCCTCGACCGGCCAACCGGCGGCCAACACTCCCATGCGTCCGATGCAGGCGCCGTGGTCGCCGGCGTCGTTTCCGTTGCCGATGATCACGTCGTCCACATCGGCCGGATCGAAGCCCACCCGAGCCTGGAGTCCCTTCAGCACCTGGGCCAACAACTCCTGGGGATGGATGTGATGGAGGGACCCCGTGTCCTTGCCCTTGCCGCGGGGGCTGCGGACTCCGTCGATGATCCAGGCTTCGCTCATGATGCTCCTCGAGGTGCGGCCCGACGGGGAGTCGGGGTCATCCGTGACGGTAGTCGGGACCGTGCCGATCGGTGATCTCCGGCGCGACCCCGGGATGGTGATCAACCGAGGTCGCGCGCTCGAGGTTCCTCGACGATCCGGCCGACCAATTCGTCGCGCGCTCGCGCCACGCGGGACCTGATCGTTCCAACCGGGCATCGGCACACCTCGGCGGCTTCCTGGTACGAGAGACCGAGGATCTGCGTGAGGACGAATGCGTCCCGGCGTTCGGGTTCCAGCGACGCCACCAGCGACGCGACTTCGATGCCGTGGTCGGCCGGTCGATCGGGCGAATCGGAGTTCCTGCGGAGTCGGTCGACGAGATTCGTGCGACGCTGACGTTGACGGATGTGATCGGCCGCGGCACGGCGGGCGATCGAGAGCAACCAGACCTTGGCATCCGAATCGGCCCGAAAGCGTCCCAGAGACCCGATCGCCCGAACGAAGGTGTCCTGAGTGACGTCGTCGGCCGACTGTGAGTCGGTGAGCCAAGCGCAGTAACGCCACACGTCGGCCTGCGTCGCCTCCACGAATCGGGCGAGCGCCCGTCGATCGCCGCGTTGAGCAGCGAGGGCCAGGCCGGTCAGAGACGTCATCCCTCCATTCTGGAACTTACGGAGCCTCTCGTGCGACTCTTGTGGTGTGAGCGACGACGAGACCATCGACGACCTCGGGGAGGCCCGGGATCGTGCGGTTGTCCCGACGCGCCGAGACTTCGGTACGGGACGGAGGGTGTCGGCTGAATGTTCGATTGCGCGCGAGATCGTGTCAGCCGAACTCGACGGCGAGGCCGACCCGGTCGAGAGTGCGCGAGCCGGGACTCATCTGAGCGGTTGCCGGTCCTGCCGGACATGGAGGACATCCGTCGAGGCCCTCCAACGCTCGACACGAGTGCGCGAGGCCGAGTCCATACCGGACCTCACGGAATCGGTGCTGGCCAGAGCGCATCCACCCCACGCCGGTCGGGGTGAGTGGATTCGCTGGGCGTTGGTCGTCGTGGCACTCACCCAATTGGTGGTCGCCCTTCCCGACCTGTTCGCCGACTCGACCGGTAATCCGTCAGTTCACGAGTCGCGCCACGTTGGAGCGATGGCGGTGGCCTGGTCTCTTGGACTGCTGTACACGGCTCGGATCCCGGCGCGAGCCTTCGGAATGCTTCCTCTCGCTGCCGCCCTCGCCGTGACCATGTTCGTGACTGCCGTGGTCGACGTCGTTCGGGGGAGTGCCCCGATCATGGGGGAGTCGGTTCACGTTCTCGAATTGGTCGGTTTCGTCTTGGTGTGGCTGCTGGCGGGATCGCCGGGTCTGCCCGGTCGATACGGACGTCGATACGGACGTCGATACGACCGTCGATTCGGCGGAATCCGACGTCAACCGGGCAGGTCGAAGCCGACGATCGCGCCTCCGTCGGACGAATTCGCGGCGTAGACCTTGCCACCGTGGCGTTCGACGGCATCGGCGACGATCGACAGCCCGAGCCCGGACCCGGGGGTCGATCGGGTGTTTATGGATCGGTAGAAGCGCTCGAAGACGTGGGGTAGATCGACGTCGGAAATGCCGGGACCGCGGTCGCGCACCCGCACGGAACCCCCGTCGACCTCGATCGTGACCGGGGTGCCGTCGGGGCTGTACTTGATCGCGTTCTCGACCAGATTGCCGATGGCCCGCTCGAGCATCGCCGACCGTCCCTCGATGGCACCCCCGCGCAGGTTGCGCACCTCGACGGTTCGCGAGTGGCGTCGTTCGGCGCGCCGAGCCACGCGAGTGGCGATCTCGGAGAGGTCGACCACGGTGGAGGCCTCGTCGGAGTTCTGGCGGTCGGTGGCGAGGTCGACCAACTCGGAAACGAGGTTGGTGAGTTCGTCGAGTTCGCGGCGAATGTCGGCGATCATCGTGGCGCGTTCGCTGACCGGGATCGCGTCGAACATCTCGAGGGTCTCGATGTTGGTTCGTAGAGCCGTGAGGGGCGTGCGAAGTTCGTGGCTGGCGTCGGTGACCAAACGCTGCTGCTGTTCGAGCGACGTCGACAGCGCCGCCGTCATGGTTCGAAAACTCTCGGCCAATTCACCGATCTCGCCCGAACCCGAGGTCGGTACCGGAATCGACAGATCGCGGGTGGATGCGATGTCGGCCGCCACGTTGTTGAGGCGACGCACCGGTCGCACGATCCGAGCGGCGATGAGGTAGCCGAGCAATCCGGCGACGATCACCGCGGCGCCACCGGCCAGGCCGAGGCGAAGCAGCAGACCGTTCAGCACCTCGTCGATCTCGTCGAGGCTGCGACCGGCTTGGATGGCGCCTCGATCCCCCCAGCGGACGGTGATCTCCCGGAAGTCGCCGTCGGTCGTCGACACGGTGTGCAGTCGCCATTCGTCCTCGCCACCGGCGATCTCGAGGTCCTCCTCGTCGATGGGAAGTTCGGGCGAGCCGGCGAAGCAGGGGGTCACCGTGCCGGCGGGAGCGATCAGCTGAGCCGCGTCGATGGGAGCGAGGAGGGCGAGTGGACAGACGCCGTCCGCCGTCACGAACGGATCGTCGTTGTCGTCGTCGTTCTCGTCGTCGTTCTCGTTGTCGTTCTCGTTGTCATTCTCGTCGTCGTTCTCGTTGTCGTTCTCGTGATCGTCGTCGGCATCGCTCCCGTGACGATCGTCGCCGCGTTCCGGATCGGTCACGACCACGTCGCCACGGGCGATGCGCCGAGCCGACTCGCGCAGCGACGAGTCGAGATTGGACGTGAGTTCGGACCTCGTCGACGAGTAGGCCGACACGACACCGATCGACGAGACGAACGCGGCGATGAGGGCCAGCGCTCCGGCGATTCGCCACTTCAGACTCACGCGTGCGGCTCCCAGTTGGCCTCGGGTCGAAGCACGTAACCGATCCCGCGAACGGTGTGGAGCACGCGCGACTCGCCGCCCTCCTCGAGTTTGCGTCGCAGGTAACCGACATAGACGTCGAGCGAACGCGAGCCGGTCTCGAAGTTGAATCCCCACACGCGGTCGTAGAGCACGTCACGTTCGAGCACGATGCCGACGTTCAGCATCAGGAGTTCCAGGAGATCGAACTCGGTCTTGGTGAGCTCGAGATCGCGCGCACCCCGGTGCGCCGTGCGTGCCGCGGCATCGAGCGTCAGATCACCGACCCGCACCACCGTGGACGAGGCCTCCACGACGTTGCGTCGCAGCAACGCGCGGATCCTCGCCGAGAGTTCCTCGAGGGAGAACGGTTTCACCACGTAGTCATCGGCGCCGGCGTCGAGTCCGGCGACCCGGTCGCTCACCTCGTGTCGGGCCGTGAGCATCAGGATCGGCAACGAGCGATACTTCTGCCGAATCAGGCGGCAGGCGGTGAGGCCATCGACGTTGGGCATCGAGACGTCGAGGATGACGAGATCGAAGCGGCCGTGGTCGACGGCCTCCAGGGCCAGGGCCCCGTCGTTCACCGCGGTGACGTCGTAGTCCTGGAAACGCAGCGCCCGCTCGAGCGACGTGCGCACCCCCGGGTCGTCCTCGGCCAACAGGAGGCGTTGCGTCTCGGCCACCTCGCCACCATACGACCGCTCGGCAAGAAGGGTGTAAGAACCCCTTTCTTACGTGTTTCTTGCGCTGGTTTGCGGGTGCTCTTGCGCGAGATGGAGAGGCTGAGCCCATGTCCAACAACAACATGTCGAACGACAAGATGTCGAACAGCAACATCTCGGGCAACAGCGCCTCCCGATTCGTCCCCGTCCTCATCACCGCCGGAGCCGTGGTTCTGGGCGCCGCGGCCGGTGCCGTGGCGTTCGCTCGGGGAGGTGACGAGCCTCTGGTCCCGCCCACCACCGAAGCGTCCTCGACCGTGACGTCGGAGTCGACCGTCGCACCGGGATCATCCGTCGCGACCGACTCCGGCGCGAACGTCGACGAGGCCACATCGGGTGCTTCGATGACGGCGACCGGCGTGGAGGCACAGGGTGCTCCCGCGACTCCCTCGATTCCGTCCGGCGCGCCCTTGGTCGGCGCAATCGGAGCCCCGCCCGCCACCGGCATCGGTGGTGGCGGTGACGACGATGAGCACGACGACGACGATGATCACGACGATGATCACGACGATGATCACGACGATGATCACGACGATGATCATGACGACGACGATGATCACGACGACGATCACGACGACGACGACGATCGCGACGACTGATGTCGATGCTCATGAATCACTCGAGCGACAACGGGTCCTCCATGACGACGATTCCGTTGGCGACCCCGCGAGCCGGTCGCCTCAACGACACCGACCTTCTCGCGGTGCTCTCGGCCTTCGCGTTCCTCGTGGTCGGCACCTGGTCGGCCCACGGAGGCCTACGAGCCCTCACCTCGTGGGACACCGCATGGACGTCGGCGGCGTCGTTGTCGGGTCTGCTGGCCTCGGCCCTGGCCCTGGTCGCTCTGGTGCTGGTGGCTCGGCCACGCTCGATCGAGCGCCGGTACGGCCTCGACCGCTTGTTCGTGTGGCACCGGATCCTCGGCGACTCGATGGGTCTACTGCTCGCCGTTCACGTGGCGGTGTCGCTCGTCGCATGGACGCGTGACCTCGGTTTGGCCGACGCGGTGAGTCAACTCACCGGAGCCGAGCCGTACATGGCCCTCGCCACCGTCGGCGCGTTCCTCGTGGGCATGGTGGTGGTGACGTCACTGAAGGCGGTTCGGCGAACGCTCTCGTACGAGACGTGGTGGTTCGTGCACCTGCTCGCGTATGCGGGGTTCGCGATGGCCTTCGGCCACACCATCACCCTCGGCTCGGATTTCGCCGACGATCCGGTGGCTCGCTGGACCTGGATCTCCTTGCACGTCACGGTGGCGGCGCTGCTGTTGTTGTCGCGCTGGGGAAGCCTGGCGATGTCGATCGTTCGCCCGTTGCGGATCCACTCGGTGACCCGCCTCAATGGGGACACCGTCGCGGTCGAGATCGGCGGAAAGTCGTTGCGCGGGCGCAGCGGTGCCGCGGGTCAGTTCTGCTTCCTGCGACCCTTCGCGCGGGGCCTGTGGTGGCAGACGCACCCGTTCTCGCTCTCGGCCGCACCGACGACCGACACCCTGAGATTCACCATCAAGGATCGGGGCGATGCGACGTCGTCGATCGGAGCTCTTCGGCCGGGTCGTCGGGTGGCCGTCGAGGGGCCCTTCGGGGCCGTCACCCCGGACGTTCTGGACGGTCGCAAGGCTCTGTTCATCGTGGGTGGCGTCGGGGTGGCGCCCGCGGTGGCGATGCTGCAGACGCTCGACCGCACCCACGAACCGGTGGTGCTGTACCGCGCGCACTCCGAGTCGGATCTGGTGCACGTGGAGGAGTTGCACGAACTCTGCGAGCGTCTCGGTGGCCGATTGCGCACCTTGGTCGGTCCGTCGGCTCGGCTGGCGGTGAAGGATCCGTTCTCGGTGTCGGTGCTCACGACCGTCGTGCCCGACATCGCCGAACGCGGCGTCGTCGTGTGCGGCCCCGATCGACTCGTCCATGCCGCCCGCGCCGGTGCGAAGGCGTGCGGCGTCCCCTCGTCCGACATCCACTCCGAACACTCCTGGTGGTGAAACCATGAAACACAAACGTGAATCCCTGGCTCGACGCGTTCTGCCGGCCCTGTCGTTGATGGGAGCGAGCGGAGCACTGCTCGCGGCTCTCGATCATCCGGCCGGAGGTCTCGATGCGGCCGCTCCGCCGCCGATTCCCGCGGGTGACGGTTCGTCGACGGTGACCATCGTGCCCAGCGCGGGTTCGTCCGAGGGGTCGAGCGCATCCGTCGTCGAGACCCCGGCCCCGCAGACGACGATCGTTGCTGCTCCGGCGGCCGACGTCCCGGTCGCCGACCCGGTGGCCGTCGAGGTTCCCGTCACCGCCGCGCCCGTGGTCACCGAGGCTCCCACCACGGTGCCCCCGGTGGTGTGCGGGTCGCCGTCGGTCGGACCGACCATCGGCACCAAGTACGGGCCGGTGCAGGTTCAAGCGTCGCTCGACACCAACGGCCGCGTGTGCGCGGCTCATGCGTTGGTGTGGCCCACCGAGGACAACAAGTCGGTTCGCATCAACGATCAGGCGATCCCGCTGCTCGACCAGTGGGCGGTGTACCAGGGCGACACGTCGTTCTCGTCGATCTCGGGCGCCACCATCACGAGTCGCGCGTACAAGGAATCGTTGCAGGCGATCATCGACGGACGCGCCTGATGGTCGACACGGCAACCATTCCCATCGTGAAGCGAGCCTGGCCCGCGATGGGTTCGGTCGTCAGCGTTCACGTTCACGATCGGTTCGAGAGCGACTCCGAGCGTGTCGCCGTCGACGGGATCATCGACGAGGTCTCGGCGGAGATCGAACGTCTCGAGGCGATGTTCTCGACGTTCCGTCCGATGAGCATCGTGTCGCGCATAGGTCGCGGTGACATGCATCTGCTCGATGCCCCGCGCGAGGTGACGGACGTGCTCGACGCGTGCGCCTGGTTGGAGTTGGCGTCGTCGGGTGCGTTCTCGGCCTGGCGGGGTGATCGACTCGATCCGGCCGGTTTCGTGAAGGGTTGGGCGGTCGAACGCGCGTCGCGACTGCTCGACCGGGCCGGGTTGCGTCACTGGATGGTGTCGCTCGGCGGCGACATGCAGTTCGGCGATCCTCCGGACGAAGGCTGGCGGGTCGGCTTGGCCGATCCGCTCGTGCCGGGACGCGTCGCTCGCGGCCTGACCGTGGGACGCGGTGCCGTCGCCACCTCGGGCACGGCGGCGCGCGGACTGCACATCGACGACCCGCGCACCGGTCGTGCGGCCACCGCGTGGGCCTCGGTCACCGTGGTGGGTCCCAGCCTGACCTGGGCCGATGCCTTCGCCACCACGGCGTTCGTGCTGGGCGCCGAGGGTCCGGCGTGGGTCGAGAACTTTCCGGGTCACGCCGTCATCGCCATCGACCGCGATGGTCGCATCGTCGGTTGACCCGACGGATCCAACCGGTCGATGCTCCGTTCGACCTCGAATCAGCGAGTCAGCCGCTCGGTCAGAACTTCCGACTCGCGGGCCCGCAGCGCGATGTTCACGGCGTGTCGTTCGAGCACCTGATCGAGGGTCTTGGCCGACTGCGGGATCGGATGTTCGGCGAAAAACGCGCGGGCGTCGGCGCCCACCTGCGGGGTGTCGAGCAGCTTCACCGGGTCGACCATGCGGATGATCGAGTTGGACGGGAAATTGTCGACCGCGTGTTTCCAGTGCCGCCGAACGAACTCCCACGCCACTCGACCGTGGTTGCGATTGGCGATCGAACGAGCCAGTACGAACGGGGCGTTCTGCGATTTCACGGCCCCCGAGATGGCGAACTCGCAGGTGTCGAGCAACAACTCTTCGTCGTCGAAGTCGGTGAGCGCGTAGAGCCACCGGAGTTGTTCCTGCGGATTGTCGGCCGCGAGGAAGAGTTCCTTCATCCGGCGATGATCGTCGGCATCGCCGGTGGAGGCGACCACCGTAACCGACGCCGAGAGGATCTCGGGATGCACCGAGAAGGACGGATCGTCGAGATATCGACGGTGCACGACCCGGCAGTGAGCCACCACTTCGGCGTCCCCGCCACTGGTGGCGACGGCGGCCATCAGAAGACCGCGCAATCGTCCGACGAGATCGCTCTCGCCGGCCGCGGGCTCCCAGCCGACGCGGTCGAGCACCGGTCGCAGCAACGAGCGCACCCGATCGCGCAGGATTCCACGGGTCGCGCCGTCGATCAAGCGATCGAGAGAGCGCAATCCGCCCACGATCGACTGCCAGACCGGTAGATCGGACTCGTCCGCGAACGAGGCCACGAAGTCCAGGTAATCGGCGGCCGCCAGACGTCCGGCCACGACCGCGTTCCATGCGTCGTCCACCAACCCGTAGCGGTCGAGTGGCGTGAGCGACGCGATGACCGCGCGATCGATGCGCGAGAGAAGCGAGGTCGAATAGGCGACGCGGTAGAAGCCGTGTCCTCCGGCGTTGACCACCACCACCGACTCGGCGCTCGGCAGGCCGACGATCGTCGACTCGGAGTCCAGCAGGACGAGGGAGTCACGTCCGTCGATACGCAGGTGGACGGGTATCACCCAGAGCCGATCGGTCGGAGGGTCGGGATCGAACGAGAAGATGCTCTGGCGGAGAACCAGATGGTCGCCCTCGGTCGATGCCGTCACCAACGGATAGCCCGGTTGCCAGATCCACGAATCCATCATTCGGCGCACCGGTTCGCCGCCATCGGCGGCGACGGCGGCTTCGATCGCATCCCACAGGTCGGAGGTCTCGGTGTTTCCGTGGGCGTGCGCGGCGAGATACCGACGAATACCCGCGCGGAAGCGATCCGGTCCGAGGTACTGCTCGAGCATTCGGAGCAGCGATCCGCCCTTCTGGTAGGTGAGCACGTCGAACATGCCCTCGCAGTCGGCGGGCGAGCGCACCTCGAACTCCACCGGACGGGTGGAGGTCAACGAGTCGGTCTCGAACGCGGCCGACTTCTCCACCGAGAATCCGGTCCAACGATCCCAATCGGGTCGGTAGGCGTCGACCGCGGCAACCTCCATGAACGTCGCGAACGCTTCGTTCAGCCAAATTCCGTTCCACCACTTCATGGTCACCAGGTCGCCGAACCACATGTGGGCCAGCTCGTGGCTCACCACGTCGGCCACCAACTCGCGCTCGTTGTGGGTCGAGGTCGTCGGGTCGACGAGCAGCAGGCTCTCCCGGTAGGTGATGCAACCGACGTTCTCCATCGCGCCGGCGGCGAAGTCGGGGAGCGCCACCATGTCGATCTTGGCGTCCGGGTAGGGGATTCCGTAGTAGTCGACGAACCACCGAAGGCTCTTGGCGCCCACGTCCAGACCGAAGTCGACGAGGTGGGATTTCCCGGGCACGTGGACGATGCGCAGCGGCACGCCTCCCACATCGACGGCCGCGGTGGCCTCCAGGGGTCCGGCCACGAAAGCCACGAGGTAGGTGCTCATGGGCATGGTGTCGGCGAAGCCGACGCACACCTTCGTCTCGCCGCGCGTTCCGGTGATCGGGTCGCGCCGAATCTCCGGTCCGTTCGAGATGGCCAGCATCTCGTCGGCGACCACGAGTTCGGCGGCGAAGACCGCCTTGAAGTCGGGTTCGTCGAAGCACGGGAACGTCCGTCGGCAGTCGGTGGCTTGCATCTGCGAGCAGGCCACCACTCGTTCGACGCCGTCGGCATCGCGGTAGGTGCTGCGATAGAAGCCGCGCAACATGTCGTTCAGGGTGCCTCGGAAGACGATGTCGATGGCCACCGGACCGACGGGTATCTCGTCGATCGCACCGATGAACAGGCGCTCGGTGTCGGTATCGAGGGAGAAGGGTGCCGGCGTGCCGTCGATGTGCACCGACTCGATGTCGAGATCGATCGAGTTCAACACGACCAACCGGCTCGCAGCCAGCACCTCGGCGACGATCACCACTCGGCCGTCGAACGTCGAGTCGTCGAAATGGGGCTCGAGTCGCACCTCGTAGCGATGGGGCAGCACGTGTCGGGGCAACCGGTGCGGATCCAGCGAGTCGCGGTCGGCGGGGGCGGAGACGTCGGTGGTCACCCGGTGAGCGTAGTCGTGGAACCGCACCAACGGCTCGGGTGGCAACTAGCGTCTTGCTCCGTGTCAGCGCGCTTCGACGTGGTCGGTTTCGGCAACGCCCTCGTCGACGTGATCGCCCACGCCGACGATCGTTTCATCGAACGTGAGTCGCTGGTGAAGGGTTCGATGACCCTGGTCGACACCGACCGGGCGTTGCACCTGTACCGGGCGCTCGGTGCGGCCGTCGAGATGAGCGGTGGTTCGGCCGCCAACACGGTGTGCGGCGTGGCCAGTTTCGGCGGGCGAGCCGCCTACATCGGCAAGGTGAGCCATGACGATCTGGGTGACGTGTTCGGTCACGATCTGCGCGCGGTCGGCGTGCAGTTCGCACCGGGGCGCCCCATGGACGACATGCCCACCGGCCGCTGCATCATCGTCGTGACTCCCGATGCCCAGCGAACGATGAACACGTATCTCGGGGTGTCCTCGTTCATGAGTCCCGGAGACGTCGACGAGTCGGTCGTCGCCGACGGGCGGGTGCTCTACATGGAGGGCTACCTGTTCGATCGTGACGACGCCAAGGAGGCCTTCCGACACGCCGCGCGCGTGGCCCACGCCGCCGGTCGCGAGGTGTCGCTCACCCTCTCCGACAGTTTTTGCGTCGATCGGCATCGCGACGATTTCCGGGCGCTCGTGGAGGACGAGGTCGACATCCTCTTCGGCAACGAGGAGGAACTCTGCTCGCTGTACGAACTCGACACCTTCGAGGCCGCGGTGGCCGCGATCCGTCGAGACAGTTCGCTCGCCGTCATCACTCGCGGAGCGGCGGGCGCGTCGATCATCTCCCGCGATTCGATCGTCGACATCGACGCCGAGAGCGTCGCCCAGGTTCTCGACACCACGGGGGCCGGGGATCTGTTCGCGGCCGGCTTCCTCTACGGGTACACCAACGGCCACGATCTGGCCACGTGCGGACGACTCGGAGCGATCGCGGCGGCCGAGGTGATCTCGCACGTGGGTCCGCGTCCCCTGGTCGAACTGCGCACGTTGGTGCCCGGCCGCTAGGAGCCGTGGTGGGTTCGGTTCGATCCGAGGCCGAGCGGTGGTTGGCCGCCGAGCCCGACGACGACGTGCGCGACGAATTGATCGGACTGCTCGCCGGGCCGAGCGAGATCCTCGCCGAGCGCTTCTCCGGTGGTCTCGAATTCGGCACGGCGGGATTGCGCGCCGCGATCGGTGCCGGACCACGTCGCATGAATCGTCTGGTCGTGCGCCGGGTGGCCGCGGGGTTGGCCGATCATCTCGTGGCCGAGGGCATGGCCAACCGTGGAGTGCTCGTCGGATTCGACGCGCGTCGCAAGAGTCGCGAGTTCGCCGTGGACACGGTGCGGGTGTTGGCCGCCCGGGGCGTACCCGCCTGGTTGGCGACCGAACCGGTTCCGACTCCGGTCATCGCGTGGGCGACACCGGAGTTCGGCGCGTCGGCAGCCGTGGTGGTGACGGCGAGTCACAACCCACCTTCCGACAACGGCTACAAGGTCTACCTCGGCGACGGCTCGCAGATCATTCCGCCGATCGATGCCGCCATCGCGGCGGCGATCGACCGCATCGACGCTTGCCGGGTGGAGTTGGCCGCGGTCGATCATCCTCTCGTACGGCGGGTCGGTCCCGAACTGGTCGACCGGTACGTCGAGTGGGCCGCCGGTCGACGGTTGATCGCCGACGCGCCGATCGACCTTCGGGTGGCGCACACCTCGCTGCACGGAGTGGGCGGGGACGTGGTGCGACGAGTCCTGACGAGCGCGGGCGCGCCGGAGCCGATGGTGGTTCGCGAACAGCACGAGCCGGACGGGTCGTTTCCGACCGTGTCGTTCCCCAATCCGGAGGAGCCGGGAGCCATGGACCTCCTGCTCGAATTGGCACGATCGACCGACGCCCACCTGGCGTTGGCGAGCGACCCCGATGCCGATCGTCTCGGGGTGGCGATACCCGATCGGGATTCGTGGCGACGACTGACCGGAGACGAGATCGGCTGGCTGCTCGCCGACCACGTGCTTCGCAACACGTCCGGCAACGATCGGCTGGTGGTGACGACACTCGTCTCGTCGTCGATGCTGGGCAAGATGGCCGAGCGACACGGAGTCGACTTCGCCGAGTGCTCGACCGGCTTCAAGTGGATCGCCGATGCGGCGAGGCGACGTCCCGGCCGCCGTTTGGTGTTCGCCTACGAGCAGGCTCTCGGATATCTGGTGGGGGATCGTCCGCTCGACAAGGACGGGATCACCGCGGCCCTCGCCATGGTGGAGTTGGCCGCATCCCTCCGCGCCGCGGGTTCGTCGATCGCGCGACGGCTCGAGGAACTCGCGCGTGAATACGGGCGACATCGCACCGCCGAGGTGAGCGTGCGACGAGTTGACGGCCGATCGGCGGTGGATTCACTCGCGGCATCGCCGCCATCGGCGCTGGCGGGGGAGCCGGTGGTGGCGGTGGAGGTGCGCCCGGAGGCGGGTCTCGTGCGTCTGTGGGTCGGTTCGGTGGGCGACGGTGTTCGCGTTCAGATCAGACCGAGCGGAACGGAACCCAAGGTGAAGATCTACGGTGAGGCGGTGGATCGTGATCCGGCCCCGTTCGTCGAGGCCACGGCCTCGCTGATCGGATCCTCAACGGTCCGATCGGGCTCGGATCACTCGGCGCGTCCCACCGGCTGACCATCGATGATCTGATCGAGGTATTCCGACAATCCGTAGCCGACCTTGCCGGAGTGTTCGGCCGACGTCATTTCCCAGCGCGTCATTCCCTCACTGATGCGGGTGGTGAGCCACTCGCCGTCGGGTGTTTGACGGCGATTCCGCAACGGGATCAGGCTCATCACCTCGCCGGTGAACGTCCACTCGCGATCGCTGCGCGACGAGCGCAGCACCGCCTCGATGCGCTCGTGGTACGACTCGTCTCCGCGGAATTCGGTGCGGATCTCGGCGTGATCGCACAGGTGCAACTTGCCGTCCTCCCACACGAAGCCCCCGCGGGTGCCGGGGCCGTCCTTCTTGGCGACGCGCGACAACATGAACCCGAGATCACGATCGAAGTTCGCGGTGAGCCAGCGGTAGTACCAGGGTGCCTGCCAGTAGCGAGGACCCCACGAGTGGTCGCGCAGTCCGAAACCCTCGATCGGCCACTCGCGATCGCCGACCCGAATCGATCCGCGGGCCTCGACCAGTTGCTCGTAGTGACCCTTGGCGAATTCCTCGCCGGGGGCTTCGTGCGGCGTGTCGGGCTCGCCTCCGAACATCGAGGGTCGACCCTGGCCGGAGAAGGTCAGGTGCACCTCGCACTCGGAGTAGGGGTTGTCGGTGAAAGCCTTCTTCGGATCGACCATCTGCTCGGGTTCGCTGAGCACCACCACCTTGCCCACGAAATCGACGCGCAGTTCCTCGAACGGCTCCACCATCGTCCACGTGAGTCCACCGGCATCCAGTTTGTCGTTACCGGAGATGTTGGGACGCTTGAACATGAAGCCGACCGAACCATCGGGGAGGTAGATGCAGACCGTCATCTCGGCGTAGCCCTCGTTGGCCCGGTTGCCCATGCGGAACCAACCCCCGACCTTGTTCGACGGGTCGAAGCAGTTGATGTACATGCTCTCGTTGAAGTTCTTCTCCGGACCCAGTGGGTGCATGTATTCGTCGGATGGATCGAGTCTGACTGCCATGGTCGAGACGGTAGTCGGTCAGAAGAGCGAGAGTTGCTCCCAGGTCACCGCGACGTCGATCAGCGGGCACCAGCGCAACTTGCCGCGTCGTCCCGGTCGGCGTACCTCGAGTCGCTCCGGTCGAAGGGATCGCGCGGCTCCGTGGGAATCGTGCACGGTGATGCTGCCGTCGCGCTCGACGCGGGCGATCCGGCCCTCCTGCCATCGACCTCGATCGGCTCGCTTGAATCGCACCGGTTCACCCGCCACCAGACCGATGCGGCGCAGGACATCGGCCTGCTCGGAGGAGGCGCGTTGGTCGCGCTTCATGGCCGTGGTGTTCCGACCACGCGGGCCTGGAGTTTGCGCATGCCGGCCAGCCAGCGGGGTCGGTCGTCGGCGCGGGCTCGTTCGTACGTCGCGACCTCGGGATGCGGAAGCACCAAGAAGGTCTCGCTCTCGATGGCGTCGGCGACGAAGACGGCCACCTCGGCTGGTTCGAGCACGACGCCGGCGGCCTTCACCACGTCGGTGGCACCGCCCCCCACGCCGTCGGCCCCACCGCCACCTTTGAGCATGTCGGTGTTCACGCCTTGCGGGCAGAGGCAACTGACGCGCAGCCCGCGGTCGCCGTAGGTGATCGCCAGCCATTCGGCGAAGGCCACGGCGCCGTGCTTGGTGACGCTGTACGGAGCCGAACCGATCTGGCTCAGGAGTCCGGCCGCCGACGCGGTGGAGCAGAAGTACCCGTGACCGCGCTCGAGCCAGGCGGGAATCAGGTGCTTGGCCGCCCAGCGGTGAGCGTGCAGGTTCACTCGAAAGGCCACGTCCCATTCGGCTTCGGTGGTGCTCTCGAGCAGGGTGCCGCCGCCGATTCCGGCGTTGGCGAAGAAGAGGTCGAGCTCGAGTCCGGATGTCGAGAGCCACTGGCGGGCCGCACCCACCAGATCGATGTTGCCGTTCTCGGTCGAGACATCGGCGGTGATTCCGAGGGCCGACCCCGGCCGTTGGAGGTCGAGATTCCGGGCCGCGGTCTCCACCAGTTCGGACTTCACGTCGGCCAACACGACCGATGCTCCGCGTCGGTGGAACTCGGTGGCCAGTGCGAGACCGATACCGCCCGCGGCTCCGGTGACCACGACGCCTCGTCCGGGGAAGTGCATGGCCGAATCGTAGGTTGCCGGGCTCCGGAGAATGGTTTCCCGACTTCACGCCGGGATCGATCGACGATCGGTGTGGCGGACGACTCTCGTTCCGACGGGTCGGCCGGGATCCCCTCCACTACCATTCACCTCCTCGGAGCCTCGGGACACTAACTTCGCCCACAGCGAAGGGTTCGCCCGAATCCGAGCACTGGGAGAGAACGGGGACGTGACGACATGACGGTGGCTGATCTGCAGGTGGTCGAGATCGATGCGAAGGTCGGCGGCGCCGAGTCGCAGGCGGCGATCATCGCCGAAGCCATCGCCGTGATCGATCGCACGCTGTCCCAGTTGGTCCGTCGTGAGATCGTGTCGGCCGGCGAGATCAGCGATCTCCTGCTCGACGTGCGCAACGTGCTCGGTCGGGCCTGACACACCAGCCGCGCGGCGGGCGTTCGGCGTCTACGCCTTCGGTTTCCTCGTCGGCTTCTTGTTGGTCCGTGGCGTTTTCGTCGTTTTCGTCGTGTTCGTCTTGTTCGTCTTTGTCGATTTCGTCGTCGCCTTCTTCGACCGACTGACCGTCTCGATGAGATCGTCGAAGCTCTCCTTCAAGTGACTCCGTAGTCGCTCGGGATGCTCCACCGCGGCCTGGTCGATGTGGAGACCCATGTCGAGTTGACCGACGTGGGAGAGCAGCGTGAGATTGAAGGCCACCCCTCCCAACGGGCCGAACGGATGATTGGCGACGATCTCGGATCCGGCGACGTACACCGGAATCGGGGTGCCCTTCACGTTCGACGTCGCGAAATCGATCGTCTGGGACTGGAGTCGCGCGACGCGGGTCAGTACCGCCGTGGGAAGCGAAGAAGCGAGCGCCGAGGCCGCGTCGAGGGCGACATCGGCGGTGCCCGATGCCGCGTCGCGGCAAATGGCGTCGACGGTCGCGAAACGCTCGGCGGGATTCATGGCGCCGGTCGGCACGAGCATGCGAGCCAGCGAGAAGGCGTTGGTCGACGAATCGTGTCCAGCGGTGGAGCGACGGGTGCTGACGGCCATCGAAGCCCGCAGTTCGTCGATTGGAGCGCCGACCTCCCGGTGGTAGCGGCCGGCGGCGTCACTCGCCGCCGACAACAACGCGGTGTTCAGTGTTCCGCCGAGTTCCCGTGCGGCATCACGAGTCTCACGGAACGGAACGCGCACGATCTCCATGCGACGGCGAACCGATCGTCCGGTCCAGATGGGAGATCGCGCCGGTTCGACGTCGGTGAGCGTGCCCACCAGCGAGCGCACCGTTTCGATGGTCGACGAGCCGTTGGTGGCGATCTCGGAGGGGTGGGCGATCAGGTCGCGGATCTGCCGGACGAGCGCCAACGGAATCTTCATCGGGCCGGCCAGAAGGTCGCGCCAGAGATCGACCGACGAAGCCGGGTCCGTGTCATCGGAGGGGTCGTACGCCAGGGGCTCGGGTTCCGGGGCGTCGCGTTCGAAGTCGAAGAACTGGAGAGACAACTGCACGCTGCCCTCGCCGTCGGCGATGGTGTGGTGGAGCTTCTCGAGCAGTGCCGCCTTCCCGTCGGCGAGGCCCTCGAACACCACGAACTGCCAGAGGGGTCGCGTGCGATCGAAGGGGTCGGCCACCACGAGGGAGCAGAGGTCGAGGAGTTGCCGCATGCTGCCGGGAGTGGGTAGGGCGATCCGGCGAACGTGGAAGTCGATGTCGAAATCGGGGTCGTCGACCCACGTGGGTGGGGTGATGTTGGCCGGTGACGATTGCACCCGCTGACGCAACCGGGGGATCGCGACGGCCGCGCGCTCCATGCGACGTCGCAAGCGGTCGAAGTCGGGTGCGCGGTCCAGCAACGAGAGGTTGGCGAAGGTGGACGACAAGAAGGGGTCCTTGTCGAGGCGCCACATCAGGGCCTCGGCATCGGACATGCGGGGGTCGAACCGGATCTCGCTGGACACGCGCCCAAGGCTACGGTGCCCGGCGATGGTGTCGAAGCGCCGACTGCTGACCGTTCCAGCGGTTCTGCTGTGGCTGGTCGCGGCGACGGGTCTGGGCGGCTGCGGAACCCCGATCGAGCGAATGGTCGAGCGGTCGGTCGAATGGACGGACGAACGTCCGCAACCAGCGGCCGCCCTGTCGTCGTATCCGTGGTTCGGTGATCGATTCGTCGGCGTCGACGTCTGGGAGGTCGTGATCTGCCGGGTGCCCGTCGGGGTGGCCGACCCGACCTACGAACCGAGCACCTTGCGACTCGAGTCGAGCGCGACCGAGATCTCCGGCGAACTCGACGCGGTGGTCGACTACTTCGACCGGTGGTCGCGCGGTCGGTATCGCCCGGTGTTCCGGGCCGGTTCCGACGTGGCGATCGACGACGACGAGTCGAATCAGGACTGCGTCGATCGTGCCCTCGACGGCTCGGCCTCCGACGTGGACGGTGTGTTGGTGGTGGCCGATGCGCAACATCGCGAGACCGTTCCCGGCGGTTGGGGTCGGCCGGGACGGCCGTGCGTCACGGACTGCCCGGCGTCGCTCACCCGACGCGCGGTGTACGTGGGTGCCGCCGACTTCATGGCCGAGGAATCACCACCGCTCGATCTCGTGGAACACGAGATGGGGCACGCACTCGACTGGCCGCACAGCAACCTGTCGGACGATTCAGCCGACCGGGGCGAGTACGACAGCCCGTTCGACCTCATGAGCGATTCCTCGGCCGGTCGGAATGCCGATGCGACGGTGCGGCACGCACCGGGACCACTCGCGATCCATCTCCATGCGGCGGGGTGGCTCGCCGTCGACGAGGTGGTGGAGGTCGACTCGAGCGTCACGGTGGACATGGTCCCCGTCGACTCGGTGGAGCCCGGTGTGCGGCTCATCGTCGTGCCGTTGGGTGATTCGTACTGGACGGTTGAGGCGATCGCCGATCGGGGCGACAACGCCCATCTCGATCGGACGCAGGTCGTCGTGCATCGGGTGAATCTCGCGACGTCCGCCGAAACCGGGGTCGCCCGACGCCAGACGGTCGTGGCGAGTGGGCTCGTCGAGGGGTCCACGCACGTGGGAGATCGATCGAGCGTGAGGGTGACGGCGGTCGATGGCGAACGCTGGACGATACGCGTCGAGTTGCCGGGTCGAGAGGGATCGGTGGGCTGAAGGAGGTTCCTCGGCCCGGGGTCTCAGCGGGGCACGGAGGTGTGCTTGAACTCGTTCAGGATCGGCCAGTCGATCTGATCGAGCACGCGTTCGATCGTGTGGACGGCGAGCGCCTCGTCCCCTTCGGCTCGATCGAGCAGACGCACGAAGACCGCCTTGTCATCGACGACGAACACCGGAACCCCCCACACGTGATGGCTGGTCGCGTAGTGAGTGTGTTCGTCGGCGATGGTCGCGAGCGGACGTCCCGAATCGACCTCCGCGAACACGCGGTCGGCGTCGAGGCCGCAGCCGGTGACGATCGCCGCGAGAGAGTCACGATTCCGAAGGTCGCCTCCTCGGGCGTGCTTGAACTCGTAGAGGGCATGGTGCAGGTCGACGAAGGCGTGCGGTTGATTGTCCCGAACCGCCACTCCCACCTGCAACGCGAGAATGCCCGAGTCGGTCTCCGGGGTATCCCACACGTCCGGCCTGCCGTCCTCGACGTGGGCCTGACCCAGGCAGAACGGGAGGAACGTGACCTCCCACTCCGCACCGGCGCGCAGACCGGTCACCACGTGGTCGTGGGCGATTCGGCCGTAGGGGCAGCGGTAATCCCAGGTGAGTGCGAAGCGACGTGTCACGTCCTCATCCTGCCTCAGACCGTGAACGGTCACTCAACGGAGACGTTTCACGAAGGGCCGCGCGATCAGACCCAGTCCCAAGCCGACCACGGCACCGCCGACGACGTCGGACGCGTGGTGGATCCTCACGAAGGCTCGGCTTCCCGCCACCGCGGCGGCGAGGCCACCCCAGAGGGGGAGCGACTTCTTGCCGTCGAGGGTCACCAGCACCGTGGCGGCGAACACCGCCGCACTGGCGTGACCGCTGGGGAAACTGCTCGTCGACGGAGTGCGAACCTCGAATCGCTCGTCGCCGCTGTCGGTGGGTCGCTCGCGGCGGAAGATCCGCTTGACACCCTGGTTCACGATCAGTGATTCGAGTCCGATGAGCGCGGCGAGCGCCACCGCTTGACGGGCCTTGCGGTCGCTGCCGACTCCGCGGGCGGTCGCGGCGAGGTGCCAGATCAGGCTCATGTCGCCCAGGTGGCTGGCGGCCGTCATCAATCTGGCCGCGTTCGGGTCGTGTCGCCAACGTTCGATCGCGGCGTCGACCCGACGGTCGAACGACCGCACGGCGGGGCCGAAGGCGCCGTCGCCCCGCGCCGGACCGTGCATCAGGGTTCCAGGATGTCGGCGAACGTGTCGATGATGCGCGCGATGCGCGCGGGGTCGACGAAGGGCCCGAAATGATCGAGGTCGCTGTACTCGATGTGCTTGCCCTTGGGTAGTTCGTCGGCGAGAGCCTCGGCGAAACCCGAGGGCTGGAACGGTTCGGGATGACCGCTCAACACCCACACGGGCACGGTGATCTCGTGGAGCTTTTTCCAGAGGTTCGAGACGTGGGGATTGCGGAAGTTCTCGGCTTCGAGCGCCGGATCGCACTTGAGGTGCATCATGCCGTCGTCACCCTTCCGGAACCCGCCGTTCACGTACGCCTCGAGAGCCTCCGGAGTGAACGACGACATCGGCATCTTCGACGAGTAGTTGTTGATCGCGTCCTTCAGGGAGCGGAACGACGCCTTGCGACGAGCGGCTCCTTCGGCGAGGAAGTTGGGTCGATTGGCCGGCATCTTCAAGTCGGCCGGGGGGACGATGGGTTCGTAGAGGAGGAGTCCCCGGAAGAGTCCGGGATTCTTCAGGGCGGCGATGAGAAGAGTCGCCCCGCCCATCGAATGACCCACGCCGATGATGCCGCCCGAGCCGGCGATCGCTTTGGCGGCCGCCGCCGTGTCGGCGCCGTAACCCGACCAGGCGACCTTCCAGTTCGGTGGCAGAGGTGTGTCGCCGTGTCCACGGTGATCGTGCGCCCAGCAGTGGAAGCGCTTGGTGAGGTGATCCGCGACCGGCTTCCAACAGAGACCGTGGAATCCGTTGGCGTGCGACATGAGCATCGGCACGCCGGTGCCACCGAGGTCGTGGACCTCGACCTTGATTCCGTTGGTGGATGCGACTTTCACGGGTTCTCGCTCTCGGGGTCGACCCCGAGGGAGCCGTCAGTCGTCGCGACGTCGGATTCGACGAAGGCCCACGAAGAGCCGGTCGAGCAGGGCACCGAGGATCACGGCGACGATCAGGCTGATCGAGAGCCGACTGTTGATGTCGAAGAAGAGGAATTCTACGGGCGAGGACTCCCAGTTCTGCACGACGAACACCACCAGCAGGGTGACGATCGCTGCCGCGGCGACGAGGCGCCACGGAATGTCGCGGTTGGGCGGGGTGGATGCGTCGGGCTGGTTCATGGGGGAAACGTAGTCCCCGGGTCGCCTGACCCGTCTCGTCGGCCCGTCTCGTCGGCCCGTCCCGTCGGCCCGCCCCCGGGTGCCGGCCGGCTCCCGGATGTCGACTCGACGGAGCGACGATCAGCGCGCGGGCTTCGGTTCGCGGGGGAGCCCGAGCAGGCGTTCGGCGACGATGTTCCGCTGCACCTGACTCGTGCCCCCGGCGATACGTCCCCCGGGAGCCGCGAGCACTCCGAAGGCTTCCGGGCCGTCCAACATCGCGTCGGCTCCGGCGATGTCGGCGCGCAACATCGACACCTCGAAGAGCAACTCGGTGATGCCCAACTTCAGTAGCGACGCGGCGGTGGAGGCCACCGGACCCTGCCGTTGCGCCATGGCCTTGTACGCCATGCCCTTCGACAACAAGGCGACGAGGCGCTGGCGCTCGACGGCCGACAATCGTCGGCCTTCGGCGAGTCGGGCGATCGACTCGAGACGGCGCTCCAGGGAGATGACGCTCGTGCCGATGTGACCACGTTCGGAGGTGAGCACCGCCATGCCGACGTTCCATCCACCGTGCAGAGGACCGATGAGTGCATCGGCCGGCACGTCGACGTCGGTGAAGAACACCTCGTCGAACTCGGCCTCGCCCGTCATCTGCTTCAACGGTCGGATCTCGATTCCCGGGAGGCTCATGTCGAGCAGAAAGAACGAGATCCCCTCGTGTTTCGGTGCATCGGGATCGGTGCGCGCCATGAGGATGCCCCAGTTGCTGTACCGGCCACCGGAACACCAGACCTTCTGTCCGTTGACGATCCAACGATCACCGTCGCGAACCGCTTTCGTCTGGAGCGAACCGAGGTCGCTGCCCGCACCGGGCTCGCTGAACAGCTGGCACCACACGTGCTCGGCGCGCAGCGTGGCGTTCAGGTGGAGCCGTTTGTGTTCGTCGGTGCCGAACTTCTGGATCACGCCTCCCGCCAGCACGAGTCCCACCATGTTGAAGACGCCCGGGACTCCGGCCAGTGCGCACTCGAAGAGCCACTGCGCCTGATGGGCGGGGGACAAACCCCGTCCGCCGACCTCGGTGGGCCAATGGATGCCGGCCCATCCCGAGGAGTGGAGATGGCGTTGCCACGCGAGTCCCGCTTCCACCAGATCGGGCGGGCAGATCGCGCCGTAGTCGCGGGGCGCGAGGTGCTTGTTGGCGGCCAGCCAGTCGCGGGCCTCGGCGGCGAAGTCGTCGACCGGGATCATCGTGGAGACGCCTGGGCGAAGAAGGGGAGGAACAACGCGGTTTCCTCGCCGAGGTTGTTGGGAACCGCGTAGTCGGTGCGGTCGGTGATGACGTTCCAGTTGTTCGCCACGTCCTCGGGCGTGAGCGTGGGCGAGTGGAAGCCTTTGGTCTCGCCGAAGAACACCTGCGCCACCCGGCCTCCGCCCACCGAGAACAACTGACCCGAAACCGGGCAGTCCTCGTGGGCGAGGAAGGCCACGAGCGGCGACACCAGCGCCGGGTCGAGTTCGTCCTTCAGGGCGCCGAGGATGTCCTCGGTCATGCGGGTCATCGCCAGTGGCGCGATGGCGTTGGCCTTGATGTTGAAGCGCGCCCCCTCGACGGCGAGCACGCGGGTGAACCCCACCAACCCCATCTTGGCCGCGCCGTAGTTCGTCTGACCGAAGTTGCCGAACACCCCGGCGGCCGACGACGTGGAGATGATGCGACCGTAGCCCTGTTCACGCATCCTGACGAAGGCCGGTCGGGTGACGTGGAAGGCGCCTTTCAGGTGGACGTCGAGCACCGGGTTCAACAGGTCGGGTTCCATGTTGTGGAAGGCCTTGTCGCGCAGAATGCCGGCGTTGTTCACGACGATGTCGACGCGCCCGAAGGTGTCGATCGCCGTCTGCACGATGGCCGCTCCGCCCTCGGGTGTGGCCACCGAGTTGGTGTCGGCCACCGCTTCACCGCCCAGTGCGCGGATCTCGTCGACCACGTTCTGGGCCGCGGTGGTGCTGGCGCCGGTTCCGTCGACCGCGCCGCCGAGATCGTTGATCACGATGAGCGCGCCGCGCGATGCCATCAACAGGGCGTGCTGTCGTCCGAGTCCACCTCCGGCGCCGGTGATGATCGCGACTTTGCCGTCGTAGCCGAGTTCGGACATGGGTTGTCTCCTTCGCGGGGCGTTGCTCGTGCGGATGAGGTCGTTTCCGCTTCGGCCCGCGCGAGCCGGAGCCGATCGAACGCCGAGACGCTACCCGAGGGCTTCGATGGCCCGGGAAGTCAGAGCCTGGTAGTCGAGCTTGCCGTTGCTGGCCCGACCCACGGTGTCGATGGCGATCACCCGCTTGGGTGCCTTGTACGCGGCGAGGTGTTGCTTCACGTGGGCGACGACGTCCAACTCGTCGATCTCGCGTCCGGGTAGCGGCTCGACGAGCGCGGTGATCGCCTGGCCGAAGCGTTCGTCGGGTACGCCGACGACGGCGGCGTCGGCGACGGCGGGGTGCAGTTTCAACACCTCCTCGACCTCCTCGGGGTACACCTTCTCTCCTCCGGTGTTGATGCACTGGCTGCCCCGTCCGAGAAGGTGCACGGTGCCGTCGGCGTCGACACGCGCCCAATCGCCGGGAATGGACCAACGGACGCCGTCGATGATCTGGAACGTCGCGGCCGACTTCACCGGATCCTTGTAGTAGCCGATCGGCGTGTGGCCCCGCAGTGCCACTCGGCCGAGTTCGTCGCTTCCCGGTCGCACCTCGCGACCGTCCTCGGTGAGCACGCGAGCGTTCGGTCCGAGAGCGAATCGCGCCGTACCGGAGGTTCCGGCGGCCGTGGTGGTGTTCTGGGCCATACCGATCGCCTCCGACGAACCGAGGGTGTCGGCGATGATGAGACGTTCGTTGTGACGAAGGAGGCCGGCCTTGGTCTCGGCCGAGAACATGACGCCACTCGACACGATGACCCTCAGCGAGGTCAACGACCAGCGTCCGGGGTTCTCGTCGAGCGCGCGAAGGATCGGCTTGGCGAACGCGTCGCCCACGATCGACGTGGAGTTCACCCGCTCGGCATCGATGGTGTCGAGCATCTCGATCGGATCGAAACGTCGCCCCGCCATGGTGACGATGCAACCGCCCACGATCAGGTTGCTCATGGCGTTGAAGAGTCCGGTGCCGTGCATGAGGGGTGCGGCCGGAAGGTTGCGCGGACCGGGCTTGGCGGTGCGGGCCCGGATCGCCTTGGCGTCGAAGCGTTCGGGCAGGCGGTTCTTGCTGGTGGAGTCGAGGGTCGCGAAAAGATCCTCCTGGCGCCACATCACTCCCTTGGGCATGCCGGTGGTGCCGCCGGTGTAGAGAAGCAGGAGATCATCGCCCGAGCGTTCCCACGTCCGAGCCCCGACGGGTTCCACGTCGGCGATCCGTTCGTAGTCGTCGGCCCATGCCGGTCGCTCGCCGGAACCATCGTCCACCCACAGCCAGCTCGTCACCCGAGGCAATCGGTCACGAAGTGTCGCGACGACGTCGGAGAAGCAGCCGTGGAAGACCACCGCGACGGCGTCCGAGTTGTCCCAGAGGTACACCAACTCGTCGGCGGTGTAGCGATGATTCGTGTTGACCGGCACGAGACCGGCCTTGAAACAGGCGAACACGCTCTCCATGTAGTGCGGACCGTTGTGGAGGTACTGGGCGACCTTGTCCTGATGGACGGCGCCGGCGTCGGCGAGGTGGCGTGCCACCGCTTCGGCGCGACGCTCGAACTCTCGCCAGGTGTGGATGCGGCCGCGGTGGATCTGACCGGGAGCGTCCGGTTGCCGGCGGGCGATCTCCTCCCAGGCATCGGCGAAATTCCACGCGCGATCGTCGGACGGAGAAGTCGGGGCGTGGGAGGCCGAATCGGGCACGCAGGGATCGTAGGCACCCCGGGATCCGTCAGTAGTGTCCGCTCGTGGACTTCCAGGTGCCCGGTCTCGACGATCCACGTCGGCGCGAGGTGCGCGACTGGCTGGAGGCCAATCCGTCGCCCACGCCTCGGGCGCTCGCCGCCGCCGGCTTGGTGGCTCCGCACTGGCCGCGTCCCTGGGGACTCGAGGCCGATCCGATCCATCAGTTGATCATCGACGACGAACTGCTGAAGGCCGGCGTGCGGCGCCCGGCCAATCCGATCGGCATCGGTTGGGCCGGCCCCACCATTCTCCACGCCGGCACCGAGGAGCAGAAGGAGCGCTACATCCTGCGTCTGCTCTCGGGTGAGGACTTCTGGTGTCAGTTGTTCAGCGAACCGGGGAGCGGCTCCGATCTGGCGAACCTCGGGACGCGCGCCGTTCGCGACGGCGACGAATGGGTGGTGAATGGGCAGAAGATCTGGACGAGCGGCGCCCAACACGCGAGATACGGAATCCTCATCGCTCGAACGCATCCCGATCTGCCCAAGCACCGTGGAGTCTCGTACTTCATCTGCCCGATGGATCTGCCGGGAATCGAGATCCGACCGATCCGCGAAATGACGGGGGCCGCCACGTTCAACGAGGTCTTCTTCGACAACGTGCGCATACCGGCGGCCAATCTGGTGGGAGAGGCCGGCGACGGTTGGCGGCTCGCCAAGGTCACGCTCGGAAACGAACGCGTCTCGTTGTCGTCGGGGGGCGTGTTGTGGGGCAGTGGTCCGACCGCTCTGGAGATGCTGGATGCGGTGCGGGTCGGTGGTCCCGTTCACGACCCGTCGATGCGGCAGCGGTTGGCGTCGATCTACATCGAACACAAGCTGCTCGACCTGATCCGGTTGCGCACCCTCTCGGCGCGTCTGCGTGGCGAGCAACCCGGACCCGAGGCGTCGATCCGCAAGATCCTCGCCGACGAGCACGGCCAGAACGTGATGGAAGTGGCGCGCGATCTGCTGGGTGCACACGGAATGCTTCGTTCGGCGGAGGCCGAACGAGGAGCACACAACGGACTCGGGGGTGGCGGTGGAGTCGGTTTGCGCCCGCTCGATCATCCCGGCTGGTTCGACGGCTACATGTTCGCTCGGGCGCTCACCATCGGTGGCGGCACCGGCGAGGTTCAACGCAACATCGTCGCCGAACGGGTGCTCGGCTTGCCCCACGACGTCGACGTGCTGCGTGGTCTCACGTGGACCGAGACGCAACGACACTCGACCATGCGCTAGTTCCACCCGTACGTTCCATCCAGTCGTTCACCCAGTCGTTTCACCCAATTCAAGGAGCACCGAACATGACCGCGACCTTCTCCGCCGCCACCGAGCGCCCGGTGGTCGACCTTCTCGACCCCGACCTGTATCGACGCAATCCTCACGAACTCTGGGAGTGGATGCGCCGTCACGAACCGGTGTACCGCGACGCGCGCAACGGCCTCTGGGCGGTCACGCGACACGCCGACATCCAGGACGTCGAACGTCGCTCGTCGGTCTTCGTGTCGGGGCTCGGCTACCGCGCCAATCACTTCGCCGACGAGGTGAACATGATCGCCCAGGACGACCCTCGTCATCGTCAGCAGCGCATGCTCATCCAGCCGCACCTCACCCAGCGGGCGGTGGCGGCTCGCGTTCCGGAGATCGCCGGTCTGGTCGACGAACTTCTGGGTGCGATCGACGACGCCGGTGGACGGAACGTCGACATCGTCGAGGCGTTGGCCGGCCAGCTGCCGGCGCGCACCACGTGTCGTCTGCTCGGTTTCCCCGAGGACGTCTGGCCGCAACTGAAGTCGTGGAGCGAGCGCCTGATGCGCACCGACACGATCCAACGCGACGGTCGACAGTTCAGCGAGTTCATGGACGCCAACATCGAGTTCGCCACCATGCTCGGCACCATCGCCCCGGCCAAGCTCGAGGCGGCGGCGGGGGGATGTCCGATGCACGACTTCCTCTCCATCTGGCTCACCGCCGAGATCGACGGACAGCGGTTGTCGCCCGAGGCCGTGGTGCACGAGACCGGGCTCTTCATCGCCGGTGGTGCCGAGACCACGCGCACGGCGATCGCGCACGGTCTGCGGGTTTTCGCCGACCATCCCGAACAGTGGGAGGCCATCGGCGCCGACTCCTCGCTCGTGCCGGGCGCGGTGGAGGAGGTTCTCCGATGGGTGACGCCGCTCAACAACTTCTTCCGTCGGGCGATCGTCGACTCCCACATCGGCGACCAGCCGGTGCAACGGGGCGACCGGGTGATCCTGCTCTACCCGTCGGCCAACCGCGACGATTCCGTGTTCGACGATCCGTATCGCTTCGACATCGGACGGACCCCGAACCAGCATCTGGCCTTCGGTTTCGGTACGCATCTGTGCGTCGGCGCCAACTTCGCGCGAGCCTCGCTGGCCGAGGTGTTCGGACGGATGTCGCGTCGGTACCGACCTCCGGTGGTGGTGGAGGAACCCGACGTCGAGGCCAACATCTTCGCTCGGGCGGTGCGATCGTTCCGGATCGATCTGTCCCGTCGTTGATCCTGCGCCTCGACGCCCGGCCGGTCGACGAGGCGCCACGCGGATCGTTCTAGGATCGAGTCATGGCGCGCTCCATCGATCACCCCACCAGTCGCAAGCTCGTCGAGACCGGTGTGCGTCTCGCCCACGAGCACGGAATCCACGGTTTCACCGTCGAGATGTTGCTCGGTGAGTCGGGGATCTCGAAGGGTTCTCTGTATCACTTCTTCGAGGATTTCACCGCGCTCCAGGAGGCGGTGCAGGTCCGGCTCTACACCGAGGTGGTCGACGAGAGCATCGCCACGATGGAACCCTTGTTCTTCGACTCGATCGACATCGACGACTTTCGTTCCGGTCTTCGTCGCATCGTGGAGTCCCAACACGACCCGCTGCGTAGCGGTGCCCGCATGACCCGCGTGCAGATGGTCGGCGCCACCAACCAGCGGCCGCGATTCGGGGCGCTACTCGGGGCCGAGCAGCAGCGACTCCGTGATCGCTTGGCCGATCTCATCGGGGTCGCCCAGACGAGAGGGTGGGTCACCAACCGCTTCCACGCCGACGTGGTGGCTACGTTCGTTCTCGCGTACTCGTTCGGACGCGTGCTCGACGACATCGCCACCGAACCGGTGAAACCCGACGACTGGAACGATCTCGTCGGCTTCTTGTTGAGCCAACTGCTGACGACCCTGGCCTGACGACCCTGGCCTGACGACCCTGGCCTGACGACCCTGGCCTGACGACCCTGGCCTGACGACC
>Ga0172373_10001768_pt1 | contig 34462 bp, 25 predicted proteins | sample Lak10m_2_FD_114546 | JGI IMG/M metagenome (GOLD analysis project Ga0172373, IMG submission 114546) | Freshwater microbial communities from Kabuno Bay, South-Kivu, Congo - kab_092012_10m | ecosystem: Environmental > Aquatic > Freshwater > Lake | place: Democratic Republic of the Congo...
AAAAAATGAATTCCTTGACCCATGTTGAACACTTAGAGTAAAAATTTACCTCCATCGATGCGTTGGATTTTAGGTGTTCAAATTCGGCCAGAATCGGTGTTCAAATTAATCAGAATACGCAAAAGGCTATGCAACGCGCAGAATTCTTAAAAGAACGCGCTGAGGAAAAAGCCGAGGCGGCAAAGATGGCGAGCGGACTTTCAGGCAGTTCTTCTTCGTTAAGCAGTGCTATCGGCCATATGGAAAAACTGGCGGAATCTTCGTTGGCGGAAGCGGATGCGGCGACCCGTAAGGCAAGCCTGCTGCAACCTACGCAAGTTGAAGACAACCCGGATATTAAGGCCGCGATGGATGCCGTCAGCGGCAAAGGCCAAGCCTCTGCGTCCGTTCAAGACAGGTTGTCCGCTTTGAAAAAGCAGTAGCTTAAAGCTAGCCCTCGTATTTCGCCGATTTTGTGCGGATTGGGGTTTTAAAGAACGCCTCGTTCCATTTCCTGTAGATAAATAAATTCCGGTGTTTTTACACCGGCTTTTTTCCTGATTTCCACCAACTCCGGCGACTCGAAATATTGCCGGGCATTGTCGAGCGAAGACCATTGCGAGAAATGCACGATATTGTTGGCATCGTTATCGTAACGTAGCAATTGATAGCTGATCTCGCCTGCGTTTTTCCTGGTCTCTGCCGCTTGATCGAAGACCGCCTTCCAGGTCGGGTACGATTCGACTTCGTGAATAATTAACACGTACTGCATACACACTCCAATGTTCTCGTTCTTGGTAAAAATGTTGACCCCTATTTTGATGAACCGGGCGGGCACTGGTTTGCCGTTTTACTGTCCGTTCAATCCGCCATTTGATTGGGAATCAGCTCCAGCAGATCGGTTACGCCAACATCGACACCCAACTGGGACAATAAGGTGGTGACCTGGCCGCGATGATGGGTCTGATGGTTGAAAAAGTGCATCACCAAGCTGAAAAAGGATTTGTCCGCGGCTACGCCTTTCATGTTGCTATAGTGCAAGACCTGATCCAAATCCGCCTCTGTCAGCGATTGCGACCAAGTGGTGATGAGGGTATCCAGCCAATGCCGCCGCTCCGAAAGGCTTGCCATATCGGTGAATAATATCTGTCCGAGGCTAGCCGGAGCCTGAAGCTGTCTTATCGGCTCAAGCGACAGGTGCTTGCCGGGATGTGTCGCAAAACGTTTCAGCCAAAGGGTATCGCCAACCACGATGTGATTGAGCGAGCCAATAATTGAACCGAAGAATGCGCCGCTGTCTGCCGACAATGCGTCGCCAGACAAGCGTCCGGCTCCCGCATACAGCTTGGCATTCATCCAGGCGTTGTAAGCAGCCATCAGGCTAATATGTTCAATTCTGTTCACGAAGTCGCTCCTGATAAATCGCCCGGTTTAGCTGTAATAGGCAAAACGCTTAGTCATTATTACTGTCCTGTAAGTTAGCATTATGCGTCTTAATAAAGATCATAAACTAACAGTCCGGAATGCCTATTGAGCCATTTTAAATGACTTCCATCACCAAAAAAGGCCCGCCATAGGTCAACAGAAAGTAAAAAAAGGCCGATATGATGCTGCTAGGCATTTTGAAAGAAAACACTTGGCGAAATATATGACTGAGAATTGCCATATACCAGAAGATTAACAGCACGCCGAGATAAGTCGGATATTCTTCATATTTCGTGCCTTTGACGAAGACGTCGACTATCTCAACACCGATACCCAGCGTGACAATAACGTTTTCACAGATAAAGACCGCTATCATTAACTGCATAAACAACGACTTTTTTTTATTGATCAACACTAACACCGATAGTAATGACAGCGCAACAACCGTTCTCATCGCGACTTCGAGCGTGGCATCGGCCGGATCGCTGATATTGGCTTCGACTATGATGCCCGATACCAGGTAAAACACTACGCATTTCCATAAGAATGAGCTTGAAGGGTGTAAATCGACCGGGTTGTTGGTAAACCAGCACAACTGAAGGTATTGTATGAATAATGACATGGCTATTAGGGTTTAACGGGTAAAATGATAGGTGTTAAAAAGATATTTGGGCAGGCGCTCGAGCCTGGCCATTGTAAAACGCGGTATATTAACCGCTCGAAGCTGAGTTTCCAACTGTTGAAGATATGCACGGTTGGACATTACGGCTACCCACTTAAGGCGGGACAAGTAGCAAGGCTTAACCTCAGGCCATGTCCCGTCTTAAGTGGGTAGCCGACATTACTTTTAAATTATCAGGAGAGCGTTATGAACACTCAAGAACTCTGCAAAGTATGGGATCTCCCGCTTAGAGTCTTTCACTGGCTGCTGGTTGCCGCATTTTTTGTTGCCTACCTGACTGAAGATGATTTATTAACCGTCCATGTCTGGGCCGGTTATACCGTCTTCGGTTTATTGCTGTTCCGCTTGGTTTGGGGGTTTATCGGTAACCCTTATGCCCGCTTCGCTAATTTTTTATCCAAACCCGCTGATGCGCTCAGTTATGTCAAGGACTTGGTCGCTAAAAAAGCCAAACGTTATATCGGCCACAATCCTGCCGGTGCGGTCATGATTGTATTATTATTGCTCAGTTTGCTGATAACCACGCTGACGGGATTTGCCGTCTACGGCGCAGACCAGGGGGCTGGACCGTTAGCTTTTATAGGTTCAGCTAATGAAAAATTCTGGGAAGAAAGCCATGAATTGTTCGCTAACTTGACGCTATTACTGGTTTTTGTCCATATACTCGGGGTAGCGGCGGAAAGCTATATACACCGTGAAAACCTGGCCAAAGCGATGTGGCATGGTTATAAAAAACCCGCTGACCGATAACGCGGATTAGCCAATGACTAAGCAGCAATCGTCGCTCTCTTCATCAAACTCCGAAAATCGTATTGCTGTTTTAAGCCTGGTCGGCATCGCCTGCTACCTGGTATTGCAATATGCGCTGAATAGTGGGCATGAGGTCTATACGCTGGCTTTGAATATCTCATTGAACTCAGCGCTATCAAACCTATTTCAAACGGATTTGATGTTCTCGATGGCCGCCAGGCAACTGCCGTTGCTCGCCGTCCTCGTGCTCGGCGGTATTCCGCTGGTTTATCAACTGGCCGTAAAACTATTACAGGGTAATTTCGGCGCCGATTTACTGGCGGGCGTCTCTATCGTAACCGCCGTCTGCCTGCATGAATACTTGGCCGGCAGTTTAGTCGTGCTGATGCTGTCCGGCGGTGCGGTGCTGGAATGTTATGCCGTGCGCAAGGCATCTTCGGTGCTTGAAGCCTTAGCCAAAAGAATGCCGTCAGTCGCGCATAAAAAATCAGGCGACGACTTGACAATCGATATTACGACGGAACAGGTCCTTATCGGCGATACCTTGCTGATACTTCCACACGAAATTTGCCCTGTTGACGGCACGGTGCTGGAAGGCGCCGGTACGATGGACGAATCTTTTTTGACCGGCGAACCGTATATGATGTCGAAAACGCGCGGTTCGCAAGTCATCTCGGGCGCTATTAACGGCGATTCGGCACTGACAATCCGCGCCGATAAGTTAGCGGTCGATTCCCGTTATGCAAAAATCATGAATGTCATGCAGGCATCCGAACAGCATCGCCCCAAGCTCAGGCGGCTCGGCGATCAACTCGGCGCCTTTTACACACCGCTGGCCGTCCTTATCGCATTGGCGGCCTGGATAATCAGCGCTGATGTCGGGCGCTTCCTGGCGGTACTGGTCATTGCGACGCCCTGCCCTTTGCTGATCGGCATCCCCGTCACCATCATCAGTTCCATTTCACTTGCGGCGCGCCGTGAAATTATCATTAAAAACCCGGCTATTCTCGAGACGATAGGGACTTGCCGCACGGCGATTTTTGATAAAACAGGCACCTTGACTTACGGCCGCCCGTCACTGACGGAGTTGATTCCCGGCAAGGCGTATACCGAACGGGAAGTGCTGGCGCTGATCGCAAGCCTGGAGCGGTATTCCAAGCACCCCTTATCGGGCGCTATTGTTAAGGCTGCCGAGAAAGCCGGGCTGTCTTTATTAAGCGTCAGCAATATAACAGAATTACCGGGAGACGGCTTGAAAGGCGCCGTCGCGGACCGGCAAGTACAAATTACCAGCCGTAAAAAATTTACCGATCGCCATCCAGATGCCGCCAGCGAATTACCGCCCATCAGCGGCGGCCTAGAATGCATTGTGCTGATTGACGACCACTATGCGGCAAGCTTGCAATTCAGGGATGAAGTACGCACAGACAGCTCATCGTTCATTAATCATTTACAGCCTAACCATTTGTTTGACAAGGTGATGCTGGTATCCGGCGATAGGGAGTCAGAAGTCCGCTACCTCGCGGAGCAGGTCGGTATTCAGCATGTGTATTTCAGCCAAAGTCCCGAACAGAAATTGGAATTAGTCCGCAAAGAAACCCGGAAGGCGAAGACCGTTTTTTTGGGAGATGGCATTAACGATGCGCCGGCCTTAACCGCCGCAACTATCGGCATCGCTTTTGGGCAAAACAGCGATATTACCGGCGAATCGGCGGATGCCGTCATTATGGATAGCTCACTGCTGAAAGTTGACGAGCTTTTCCACATCGGCGCGCGTATGCGCAGGATTGCATTGCAAAGCGCGATAGGCGGCATGGGCTTAAGCATAATCGGTATGGTGTTCGCAAGCCTGGGTTACCTTAGCCCCGTAGCGGGAGCTTTGGCGCAAGAGCTTATCGATGTATTTGCCGTATTGAATGCGTTAAGGGCGGCGCTTCCGCCAAAAACCCTTTCGGATTATTAAGTTTAGCCACAGATCAACACGAATTTAGCTAAAAACAACTTCCCGGAATAGCTTATCGCTCTCGCGTCGCAAGGGTTTGGAGCTCAGGCTTTGCCTGAACCTGTTCTTGTCAGGCAAAGCCTTGCCCCCGTATCTCTGAAAAGTTATCCCTATCTTTAAAACCTATGCCATATGATTATGATATATCCGGTTGCCTTCCTGTTCTTTAGCCTGGTACAGCAATCGTGACGCCATATCAAGCAAAACCTGCGAGCCGATCTGCTGCCCGACCGGGTTAATGGCCGCGACCCCGAAACTCAGCGTGACGCAATTGTGGGTAATGGCATAACCATGTGGAATGGCCTTGGCAAGAACAGCGGCCTGTATTTTTTTTGCGACATTCAATGCGCCGTCAAGGTCGGTTTTCGATAATACACAGACAAACTCATCGCCGCCGTAACGGGCAACCAGGTCGGTTTTCCGTTTCAGGCTCTCTCTCAACAACTCGGCAACTTTTTTCAGGCACTTATTACCGGCGATATGACCATAGTTATCGTTATATTTTTTAAAATGGTCGATGTCCATATAAATAAGCGCGATGGATTCTTCGAAGCGTATGGCGCTCTGCCAGGCCTGTTCAAAAAAAACTTCCAGACCGCGTTTGTTGGCAATGCCCGTTAAGCTGTCCTGCAATGATAAATAACTAAGCAGGTCACGTTGGCGTTTTAATTCCAGGTGATTATTCAGGCGCGCCTGAATAATCGCCGGGCGATAAGGTTTGGTAATGTAATCTACCGCGCCCAATTCCAGGCCTTTCTTTTCTTCCGCTTCGCTGGACATCGCCGTAACAAAAATAACCGGTATTTCACGCGTAATCTCGTTTTTCGTCAGGTACTCGAAGACTTGATAGCCATCCATACCGTCCAGCCCTATATCAAGCAGGATAATGTCTGGCGGCGTAAGCACCGCCCGTTTGAGTGCCTGTTCGCCATTCGTCGCAACAACGATGTCATATTTATCCCGCAGTATGCTGTCCAGCATGCGGATATTGAGAATGTCATCGTCTACAATCAGGATCTTGGCTCGTGTCATCGTCATAATGTGTTCTCAATCAAGGTGTTTTTCATGGGATAATTCAAAAATATCTTAATGACAGCACGTTGAAACCGGCATCGTGCAGGATGGTTCCTGCACGGCGCGGCTGTTTTATGACGCGATCCGGTTTCTGCCCTGTCTTTTGGCCTGGAATAACATTCTGTCGGCTGCTTCAAGCAAATCCAAAAAACCGTCCCGCTGTTCGGACGGTTTGACAGAAACCACGCCAAAGCTCAAGGTAACACATTCATAGTCAGAATATTTGTGAGGTATTGCCCGAAACAGCACGGCCGAGCGCAATGTTTCCGCTACTATCAAGGCGCCGGCAAGATCAGTTGCCGGTAATATGCAAATAAATTCCTCGCCGCCGTAACGGGCCAGCAGGTCGGCCGGCCTGTGTAAAGCGTTCTTCATAATGCCGGCAACTTCTCTCAGGCATTCGTCACCGGCGACATGGCCATAATTGTCGTTGTATTTTTTAAAATGGTCGATGTCCATGAAAATAATGGCTAGTTCATCGCCGTACCGTAACGCCCTTTGCCATTCCTGCTCAAGAAATATCTCCAAATTCCGGCGATTGGCAATACCGGTCAAGGCATCCTGGGAACAGAGACGATCAAGCATGTCGCGCTTATGTTTTAATTCGAGATGATTGCGTAGGCGTACCTGGATGATGGATGGCCGGTAAGGTTTGGTAATGTAGTCGACAGCGCCCAGTTCAAGGCCTTTTCTTTCATCCTCTTCATCCGTCAGCGAGGTGACGAAAATAACCGGGATGCCGCGAGTGATATCGTTTGCCATTAATCGCCTGCAAACCTCGTAGCCGTCCATGCCTTCCATCTGTATATCCAGCAGGATCAGGTCCGGTGGAGGCGTACTCGTCGCTCGCTTGAGCGCCTGTTCGCCATTAAGTGCGACGATAATTTCATAGCTGTCCCGCAGCATGCCGTCCAACATGCGGATATTAATAGGTTCATCATCGATAATCAGGAGTTTAGAGCGGGGTTTCATTATCATGGGCTTCCAGTAAAGGCATCTCTTTCAAGGCATTTTGCATAACTGTTAACGTGCATCCGGCAGCCTCGAAATCAAAGTTATCAATTTGTTCCTCCAGCCGGTGCAGGTGTTCCTGCAGCATCCCACCCAGGCATTCCCTGATATCGACCAGCAGGTCAATGGCGCGGGGGGTGCCCTCTTTCAAATGCTCGGCCAGCGTAATCAGCAGCGGGGACAATCTTGCCGCATCGAATGCGGGGCAATCGCCCTGCATGCAGTTTCCGCAAGCTTGCGCTTGTTCAGGTATCAGCGCCAATACGCGGATCATCTGATTGAAGTTATTTTGAAAAGCGGCGTACAGTCCAGACCCGTTTTCTCCCCGCTTCAGCGCTTCATCGAGTTGGGTTGCGCTAGCGCATAATTCAGTCATGCCAAGGTTACCTGACACGCCTTTGATGGCGTGGATCATGCGCTTGGCATAATCAACTTTGCCCTCGGCTAGCGCTAGCCCGATATGTTCAGCGGTGTGGTAATGTTCGCGGTAAAACTCCAACAATAATTTTCGGTAAAGCGCGTGATTTTGCCCCAAGCGCGCTAAACCCGCAACTATATCAATACCGGGCACAGCCTCGGGAAAAATATCCGAACAGTTTGCCATGGCTTCGGAAGAGGCCTGGGAACCCGGCGTACAGGCGTTTACCTCCGCCACCGGCAGCCACCGGGCCAAGATACTGTATAGGATTGCCAGATCGACAGGCTTGACGATATGGTCGTTCATACCTGCCGCCAAACACCGTTCACGATCGCGGAACATTGCATTAGCGGTCATCGCAATAATGGGCAAATCCTCTAACGCATATTGGCGGCGGATTATTTCAGCCGCTTCGTAGCCATCCATCACGGGCATCTGGATGTCCATCAACACCAAATCGAAATGCATGTCGGCCGTTTTTTCCACCGCTTGCAAGCCGTTATCGGCAACGCTCACCGTTACGCCCATCACTTCAAGCAATTCCTGGGCGAGCCTCTGGTTGATCCTGTTGTCCTCGACCAGCAATACGGCGCCGTTAAGCCGGGGCTGGCTCTGCTCAGCCTCGGCGTAAACATGCTGATTTAGCGTGTTGGCGTGCATTTTTTCCACAACAGCGTTATCCGAAGCTGTTTTGTCCAACAGCCTTATCAGCGTATTAAAATACACCGAATGCGTGGACGGCTTCAGCAGCGCGCCGTCCAATTCCAGGTTATCGACAACACTGTTCAATTCATCATCGGCAAAGACCGGCAGCATCATTACAATGGGCGTGTCAGGCAGGCGTTCATCGGCGCGAATCCGGCTCACAGCCTCGACGCCATTCATTACCGGCATTTGCCAGTCCATCAATATCAGGTCGTAAAGCCCGGCATCATTGCGCGCGGCGCGTTCCAGCGCCTGTATCGCGTCCGCTCCCGACGCAACGGCATGCGCCTCCAAACCAAACTCGACCAGCATCGCAGACAAAATATCGCGCGCCCTGGCATTGTCATCAACCAGCAACACCCGGTACCGGCCCTGAGCGGTTTTGCCGATAAACGGCGGCGCCTTCCGTTCCGCTTCCTGGATACCAAAACGTGCGGTGAAGAAAAACTCACTGCCCTGCCCCGGCCTGCTGGTAACGCCTATTTCTCCCGACATCAATTCCACTAGGCACTTGCTAATCGCTAATCCCAGTCCCGTTCCTCCATAACGGCGCGTCGTCGAGCAATCCGCTTGTGAAAAAGCCTGGAACAACCCGGCTACCTGCGTTTCGCTGATACCTATCCCGGTATCGCAAACCGTAAAACGCAACACCGTTTCATCCAGGGTCTCAGCCTCAATATCAACAGCGATGACCACTTCACCCTTATCGGTAAATTTCAACGCATTAGAGGTCAGGTTGATCAGCACCTGTCCCAGGCGTAACGCGTCGCCTACCAACGCCTGCGGCACGGGCGGCAAGCAACGCAGCAGCAGTTCAATATTTTTTTCTTCGGCCTGGGCGGCAAATAGGTTGATAAGATGCGTCAGCACCGTATCCAGGTTAAAGTTTTCGCGCTCCACGTCCATTTTGCCCGCCTCAATTTTTGAAAAATCAAGGATGTCATTGACTATGCCGAGCAAATGCTCGGAAGCCGAGCGCATATTGCCCAGATGGTGGCGTTGCTTATCGCTCAACTCGGTACGCGCCAGTAAATAGCCCATGCCGATAACGGCGTTGATCGGCGTGCGGATTTCATGGCTCATATTCGCAAGAAAATCGCTTTTTGCCTGGTTCGCAGCTTCCGCCTGCTCTTTGGCATGAAATAATTCTATCGTGCGCTCTTTCACCTCGCATTCCAGCACTTCCTGCTGCCGGTGCAACTGGTTGTCCCTGGAGCAAATTTCCTCCAGCATAAAGTTGAAATTACCGATCAGCGCGGAGATTTCCTGGTATTTGCTGTCGATAACGCGGATCGAATAGTCCTGGTGCCGGGTCACCCTGTCGGCGGTATGCGCCAATTCCATAATCGGGCGGGTAATCGTCCGGCTTAACCCTAAGCCAAACCTGACCGCAAGCAGCATACTGACAAGAGACAGCACAATACCGATAAAAAGACCTGCAAGCCATTGCAGCCAAATGGGGTAAATATCCGCATGCAATTCAATACGCCCGATAAGGTCGCCATCCCGGACAATCGCTTGTTCCAGTTGCAAATGAACGGGAAACAGGGCCTGCAGGACAGGTTTCAAAAAAATGATCAGGCTGTCGTGGTTATGCAGCGAAGGGGCGGTGTAGCCGGCAAACAACTTATCGTTGGCGTCATAGATGAATGCCGCATTGATTTCAGGTTTAGCCTGTAAGGCGCCGAGTGTGGTTTCGGCGCTTTCCTGATCATGAAAAAGCAGTGCGGCCTGGTTATTTTGGCTAATAACCTGGGCCAGGCTTAACAACTGGTTTTGGGTATCCTGGTAAATCTTTATCCCGACGCCTGCGGCAAGCACGAGTGTCGTCAACGCAATGGCAAGACCCGTGGTCAACACCAGAATCAACGTAAATCGTTGCGCCAGCGACGGCTTGCTGCGGCCTGCACTATTTACACTTTCAGGAACAGGTGTCATTGCAGTACCTCCGTGGCCAGTTTTAATAGTTGGCTGTTGATGTTCAATCCCGCTTTGTGCGCCGCCGCCAGGTTTATATCGAAACGCACCCGGTCTTCGATGACTTTCATGCCGATTATGCCGCCGGCATTTACAAAATCAGGCAAGTCACTGACGCTAAGCACAGGAAATGTTGCGATGTCCTGCAAAATATTCGGCAAGCGTTGCGCTTCGCTGTCACCGATAAAAAGAATATGGCAATCCCAACGGCCCGGTTCGGTAATCAACCGCACCTCAATGGCATGCTCATTGACACGCCTGCCTTGCAGCAAGCCGATATCGCCGGATAAAGGCTGCTCACCGACAACACAGATGGTGAAGGGGGCGCCTGCACTTTCCGGGACCGGCCATTTGATAAATTTGGCAAAATTGTAGATGAAGCTGACTTTAACTTGCTGCTCTTTTGTGCCGGCGGCAAGTTCAGGGGGTATCAGGCAAAAGCCGGCCAGCCAACAGGCAAGTAATGAATACCGTGGGAATCGTTTAAAAAAGATGGCGTGAATCTTTTTATGGACATGCATAAAATAACCTGGTCAAGGCCTGTCGCTTGTTCGGCTTCATTTAATCCTACGCGTCCAATAGCCTGGATTGCGCTTAAAGTGCATGGCCGTTGCAATGAATAGCGCGTTATTTCCAGCTTCCGGGTGGCATGAATATCTCACGCTGAAAATCTATGCCGGATTTTTTGGAATACTTCATTTCCAGGAACAACTTTAACCCTACTTGTGCGAAGTCCAGCCAGCCGTCTGTCGGCAACTAAGGCCCAATTTTTGTCAATACCCGCCTCATGAGGGTTGAGGCTCTTCAGAAGCGAATCAATCACCCTAGCTCTCTGCTCCACCGGTAGGGAAACTGCCTCTGCTATCAAGTCTGTCGTTTTCATCCTACCTCCGTTCGATATTGAATACACTTCGCACCGCTATATTTACAGCTTTTACACACTGTTGCCGGTTTTCAGTCTGCTAAAGTTATCTGCTGTAGTAGGGCGCGCTCGGGTAAAGAGCTGAATGGTCACCATGTCTTAAGCCCTGCGAGGCGGGCAACACATTTGTAGGGATCGCCTACACTATAACAAATTCAGCTTGGCCTTCAACCAAAACGTCGTCGCCTCCAGCGCCGGCGTTCCGGGTGATACATCACCGTTTACGTTGTTATTCATCGGATACAAGTTATTTTCACCGAGAATATTTTTGACGCTCAACGATAATTCCAAGCGTTCCACGGGCGTATAAAGCGCGGCGGCGCTCAATAAATGTCCGCCATCGGCCTGCGTTCCATCCGTTGCATACCAGGTACCGTAATACAGGTAATTGACGCCGAAAGTGATCTTTTGCAGCGGATGCCAGGCTATATTCAAGCGGCTTACATTCTGTGGCGTCGCTCGTAATTGCCCGTTTTTAGTGATGTACATGCTGCCTAGGTTTTGTTCGCTGACCGACAGGACATCAACATAGGCGTGGCTCAGGCTAATATTGAACGGTTCGGCAACATAATGAAGACCGGTTTCAAAACCCAGTTGATCGATACTGCCGTCATTATTTTTAAAAAACCAGTAGTTGTTGACGCTGCCCGGCACATCGCTGCCGATTGACGGCACGATTACCCCCAAATCATCGCCGCGAATCGATGCGACGCCGATGATATTTTGGACATGGTTATGAAACAACACATTTTCCCATTGCCAGTGCGAACCGAGGCGCTGATTGAACGCCAGCTCCAAAGCCTCCAGCTTTTCGGGCTGGATCGCCTGCAAGTTATCATAGCCGGGTATCTCAGCACTACCGACCTTGTCGAAATTACCTTCGCGGAGCAAGCCGTCATGCCTGAATCCGCCACTGTAATTTAAGCCTACCGCGCCACGAAATCCCTGGCTGAAAGAAACCCGTACCTGGCCGCCTTGCCACGGATAATAAAAGAAACCTACACGCGGCGATATGTTTTCACCCCAGTTTTTATGATGATCATAACGTAAGCCGCCGAACAGCGTCAGGCTATGATTGATTTCATAATTGTCTTCGACAAAAAAGCTGTACACATCGATAGTGCTCGGATACACAAAGGTATTGCTTTGCTTGAGGCTGTCCATCATGGCGCGGTTTTCCGGGGACAGGATATTAACGATGAAGTTATCGCCATTCGCATTGTTTTCGCCCAAATCATAACTATGAAATTCCGAGCCCAAAGCCAGCGTATTGCCTTGCCATAAATCTTTCAGGCGCAACACGGCCTGCAAACCGTAACGATTTTCACGGGTGCCGCCCGACACGGCATTTTCCATAACCGAGTGCAAGGTATAATCATCGACGGTCGCATCGGCTTTGGTATCCAGCTCTACTCCCGGATGGATCTCCCAGCGATGCGACAGGCCGAAAAAAGTAATGGATTGCTCGACCTGGTCGCGGTCGAAATAAAAATTATACAAATCGCGAAGCTGGTCGGTATGCAGCACATCAAAATTCAATTGACGGTAACGAAAATGCCCAAAAATACTGAGATTGTCCGAACGTTTCAAGCGATGCCCGGCATCGGCGACAACGCCGCCTGTTGTGCCGAGAAAGTCCCGGCTTTCCGCCCAGCCTTCGCGGCGCAAGCCCTGGCCGTCGTAATCGCTCTCACTGACGTGCAGGTAAGCGTCATGGGTTTCATCATTGAACGCATACTCCATGCCGCCCTGCCACGCATTATTTAAACCGGCGCCGGCCAAGAGATTCGCCTTGCTTTGCCGGCAACCCGTTACCAGTTGCTCCGCGCTCCGCGTAACAATATTGATAACACCCAGCAAAGCGCCCTGCCCCAGCGTCACTGAACCGGGACCGCGTATCACTTCGATACGTTCGATCCAGTCGAAATTATTGCCGTTAAGTATCGCATCCGGCGGTCCCGCAAACCATTCGGCATTGAGATTATGTCCATTCAACAGCATCATCACTTTGGAATTATTATCGGCCGCCAACCCCCGAAATGACGCGATAGTGTCATCCTGGTCTTCCACTGTGAAAAACCCCGGCACATAGGTCATTAAGGCCTCGTTCAACGTGCGCGCACCGCTTAGCTGTAATTGTTCATGCGTTACTACGGTCACCGATGCAGGCTGCTTTCCGGGATCGCTAGAGACCTTGGAGGCTACGCCCACCCCGGTCTGCATCAATTGTTCCAACGGCAGTTTCAATAAATCGTCGAAAGAAGCATCGCAACCGGCCCATAATCCATGCGAGTAAGTGAATAAAATCAATGCGAGCGATTTTTGCAACCAGTGCTGTTTGGCATTTCCTGGCAATGCCTGGGAGCCAATGATAGACACTGGTATTGAAACAGTGTTTTTTTCGTACATAACTCGGCCTTAATCGATTGATTTATCAATGCTGATAACAAGAAAACCTGGCTCAGCAAGAAAAATCAATAGCTTACAATTTAATATGATGCAATTATAAGCATTCATTATTAACAAACCCATGCCTATTAGCACCTTGCCCCGTCACTATTATGACACAGCTTGTTTTACAGACTTTTAAAAATCCTTGCTTCAGCCGAACTGACGTTTCATTCCGGTTTTGCCATCTTTTGCTGCGTGATTAAATTCTGCATTTTTTGTAAGCTCTCGACCACTAAAAGCAATAGAACGCAGATGACGCTGATCATTATGATTTTGAGTTTGGTAAAGTTGTCCACTATGGCGCAACCTATGTTTCAGGTGGCGACGAGAAGTTAAGATTATTCACCTGCATTCTATTTTCTAATGGCTAGGTAGTTTTACCCCGGAACAATGTTTCCTTGTCGGCTTCATGGCATTTCTCCCATTGGTTTACAGGCCCGGTATAAAGCGAGGACGCCGGTCACCGTGCGATAACGGGCGGTCTCCTCCACCGGACTGAATCCGGCCTCCGCGATAAAAACCGGCAACAGGCCCAGGACATTGTCGTGAATCTGTTCGGCCCAGCGTATCAACAGCGAGACCAGCCACATAGCCGGATCGCGCGGTTTGCCGAAGTCCGCCAGATGCAGTTCGCCGCCCGGCTTAAGCACGCGGTATGCTTCCCTTAACGCTTGCCGTTTGTCTTCGCGCACTAAGTGGTGCAGCATCATGCAGGCGAACACGCGATCGAAGCTGCCGTCGAGATAAGGCAAACCCGTCGCCGAACCCTGCTGCCAAGCAATAGACTTATTCGCCTGCTCGGCCTTTTTTCGCGCAATGTCCAACACTTCAGGATCCACGTCGAGCCCGGCTACCGAAACGTCCGGGTGGGCATGCTTGATCAGCAACGTCAGCGTCCCCGTACCACAACCCATATCCAGCACGCCTTGTCCTGGTTGGAGGCGGGCCTGTGCGACTAATGCGGCTTTTAGAGCATCTTCGGGATAAAAGCACAGCATGAAGGGATCGTAACAGCGCGTCAGCCGGCGGAAATGAAAGGCCGGGATGTAATCGGGATGTTTCTTCATCACATAAAACCTCGCAAGTGACGCAATGCCGTTGTATTGCATTAGTGGTTAGTGAGTAGAATATGCATTGCGTACCATCTTCAAGTCTTCCGCTTATCTGTACCGATTAGGTGCGCGGCGCATACCTTATTATTTAAGCGACATCTTAGGTAACTCGCAATAAATAAACCACCTTTAATAGCCCACTAAAAAATTATTCGCAACAATCACGAAACGCCTCGCAACACAATTCTTTCGATTGTTTTTTCGTGCTTTGCGTCCCCGAGGGTATTCGTAACTTTCGTGGATAATCAACTTGTTTACAATCTGTGATTTTTTGAACGCTGTGACATATTGATGGAATATTGTTGACACAAAGCATAAAGCGCCGGAATAACGACCAAGGTCAATACCGTTGACGACACCATGCCGCCGACCATCGGCGCGGCGATGCGGCGCATGACTTCCGAACCCGTGCCGCTGCTCCACAGGATAGGCAGCAAGCCCGCCATGATCGCGGTCACGGTCATGATTTTCGGCCGCAGGCGCTCCGCCGCCCCCATCATCAGCGCGCTGTAAAGATCGTCCTCGGTGAAATTCCGGCCTTCTTCCAGGCATTGCCGCCGTTTTTCGCGGACGGCATGATCGAGATAAATCAGCATCACGACACCGGTCTCGGCGGCGACGCCGGCCAGCGCGATAAAGCCGACGCCGACCGCGACGCTGACGTTATAATCGAGCAACCACAACAGCCAGATGCCGCCAACCAACGCGAACGGCACCGACAGCATGACGATCAGCGTTTCGGCGAGGCGGCCGAAATTGATATACAGCAATACGAAAATAATGCCCAGCGTCAGCGGTACGACCATGCGCAAACGCTGCTTGGCCCGCTCCATGTATTCAAACTGGCCGCTCCACGCGATCGTGTAACCGGCCGGGAACTTGACCGCCTGCTGCACAGCCTGTTTCGCGTCCCGTACATAAGTTTCGATGTCGCGCCCGCGCATATCGACATAGATATAAACCGACAGCAACGCATTCTCGGTGCGTATCGCCGGAGCGCCCTTGTCCAGGCTGAGTTTCGCCAGTTGCCCCAGCGGGATCATCGCCCCGCCGGGCGTCGGCGCCAGTACATGCGCGGCGATGGCTTGCGGGCTGTCGCGCAGTTCGCGCGGGTAACGGACGATGACGGCGAAACGTTCGCGTCCTTCGACCATCGTCGTAACGGTCTCGCCGCCGATAGCGGTCGCGATGATGTCCTGTACATCGCCGACCGGCAATCCGTAACGCGCCAGGGCCTCGTAATCGGGCGTGATGTTCAGGTAAAAACCGCCGGTGATGCGTTCGGCATAGGCGCTGGTCGTGCCGGGCACGGTCTTGACGGCCTGCTCGATCTGTTGCGCCAGGCGTTCCATTTCCACCAAATCCTTGCCGAACAATTTAATGCCGATCGGCGTGCGGATGCCGGTCGCCAGCATATCGATGCGGTTTTTGATCGGCATCGTCCAGGCATTGCTGACGCCGGGAATTTGCAGCGCCTGATCCAAAGCAGCGATGAGTTTGTCAAGCGTCATGCCGGGCCGCCAGGTCGACTCGGGCTTTAGGTTGACCAGGGTTTCGGACATCTCCAGCGGCGCCGGATCGGTCGCGGTCAACGCGCGCCCGGCCTTGCCGAACACCGATTCGACTTCGGGGAAGGTCTTGATGATGCGATCCTGGGTTTGCAGCAATTCGGCGGCTTTAGACGGCGGCAAACCCGGCAGGGTTTGCGGCATGAACAGCAGCGTGCCTTCATTCAGCGTCGGCATGAATTCGCCGCCCAGTTGCAGCGCAGGGTAAGCGCTTGCGCCCAGCATCAGCAGCGCGAAAGCAATCGTCAGCATTTTATGCCGCATCACGCAGGCGATGACCGGGCGATAAAGCCAGATCAAAAAACGGTTGATCGGGTTGCGTTGCTCGGACGGAATATTGCCGCGCACGAACAGCGTCATCAATACCGGCACCAGCGTGACCGACAGCAGCGCGGCGCCGGCCATCGCGAAGGTCTTCGTGAACGCCAGCGGATGGAACAGCCGGCCTTCCTGCGCCTCCAGCGCGAACACCGGCAGGAAGGAAACCGTGATGATCAACAGGCTGAAAAACAGCGGCGGGCCGACTTCCTTACAGGCGTTCAGCAGAATCTCGGCGCGCGGCAAGCGGCCGCCATCGCGTTCCAGGTGCTTGTGGGCGTTCTCGATCATGACGATGGCGGCGTCGACCATCGCGCCGATTGCAATCGCGATGCCGCCGAGACTCATGATGTTGGAATTCATGCCCAAAGCTTGCATCACGATAAACGCGATCAAGACGCCGACCGGCAACATCAAAATCGCGACCAGCGCGCTGCGTAGATGCAGCAGGAACAACACGCAAACAGCCGCGACGACGACGCTTTCTTCGATCAGCGTGTGGCGTAAATTGTCAATCGCGCGATGAATCAGCTCGGAGCGGTCGTAAACAGTCTGAATGCTGACGCCGGACGGCAAGCCGGCGCTAATCTCGCGCAAGCGCGCTTTGACGTTGTCGATCACGTCCAGCGCGTTCTGCCCATAGCGCGCCAACGCGATGCCGGACACCGCCTCGCCTTCGCCGTTCCATTCGGTAATGCCGCGGCGCTCGTCGGGCACCAGTTCGACGCGCGCGACATCACGCACCAGCACAGGGACGCCGTTTTCGGCTTTCAACACCAGCCGTTCCAGATCGGCCCGGCCGCGCAAATAACCGCGCCCGCGCACCATGTATTCGGTTTCGGCCAGCTCGATCGTGCGACCGCCGACATCGCGATTGCCGTTGCGTAGCGCATCGCCGACCGTGCGCAACGAAATGCCGTAAGCCTGCAATTTGTGCGGGTCGACGGTGACCTGGTATTGCTGCACGAAGCCGCCGATGCCGGCGACCTCGGCGACGCCTTTGGCTTTGGCCAATTGATAGCGCACAAACCAGTCCTGCAAAGTGCGTAATTCGGCGAGCGTATGGTTTTTCGCCAGCAGCGCGTATTGGTAAACCCAACCGACACCGGTCGCATCCGGCCCCAGTTGCGGCGCGACACCGCGCGGCAGCCGCCCGGTCATCGAGGTTAGGTATTCCAAGACCCGCGAGCGCGCCCAGTAAATATCGGTGCCGTCCTCGAAGATGACATAAACAAAACAGACGCCGAAAAACGAAAAACCGCGCACGACTTTCGAGCGCGGCACGCTCAGCATCGCGCTGGTCAACGGATAAGTCACCTGGTCCTCGACGACTTGCGGGGCTTGGCCGGGATATTCGGTATAGACAATGACCTGCGCGTCGGACAAATCGGGCAAGGCATCGAGCGGCATTCGCGACAACGCATAAATGCCGCCGGCTATGATAACCGCCGTCGCCAGCAGCACCAGGAACACGTTGCGCAACGACCAGGCAATGACATGGTTCAGCATGGCTAGTGGTCTCCTTGCTGTGCTTCCGGCGTAGTTTCGTTACTGCTAAAACCTTCCAGCGCCGATTTAAGTTTGCTCTCGGCATCGATCAGGAACAGCGCGCGCGTGACGACTTTATCACCGGCTTCCAAGCCTTCCAGCACTTCATAATAGCCATCCGCTTGCCGTCCCAGTTTTACCGTATGCGGCTCGAATAAACCTTCGCCTTTTTGCACCAGCACGACTTGCCGCGTGCCGCTGTCGATCACGGCCGAATCAGGAATGGCCAGGCGCGCGTCCTTTTCCTGTTCTGTCGTCAGCGTCGCGCTACCGTACAATCCGGGCTTCAGCAAACCTTCGTCTTTCGGCAACTCGACGCGTACTTTAACGGTGCGGGTTTCCGTCGCCAGCGTCGGATAAATGAAGCTGATCTTACCGCTGAACAGCCGCTCAGGATAAGCATTGATATGCACGGCTACGGATTGGCCCGGACGCACGCCGCCTATATCCTGCTCGAATACCTCCGCGAGCAGCCATACCGTGCTCAAATCGGCGATGCGGAACAGCAATTCGCCGGGCATAAAGCGCATGCCTTCAATAGCCGGTTTCTCCAGCACCACGCCATCGACCGGCGACAGCAGCGGCAGCGTATCGAACGGCTTTTCCAGGGCTTGCAAGCGCTGTAACTGAGCCGGAGCGATATTCCAGTAACTGAGACGCTGTAACGCGTTTTCGGCCAGGCGCCGCGCGGTATCCCGCGCCTGCTCGCCTGCTTCTTGCAACGCCTGCTGCCCTTCGCGGGCAATCAGGTATTCCTGCTGCGCGGTCAACAGTTCCGGGCTGTAAATGTCCAGCAGCACTTGGCCGCGCTTGACGGCTTGCCCGGTCGCGTTGACATGCAAACGCTGGATCCAGCCTTCAAAGCGCGGCGTCACGGCATGCACGCGCCGTTCGTCGACTTGCAGGCTACCCAGCGCGCGGATGTTGCGAACCAGCGCGCGCTGCTCGGCAACAGCCGTGGTTACACCCAATTTCTGGATTTTTTCCGGGCTGATCCGTACCTGCCCGGCATGGGCTTGTTCGCCTTCATAAACCGGCAGGTAATCCATACCCATTTCGTCTTCTTTCGGCGCCGGCGACGTGTCCGCCGCGCCCATCGGATGCCGGTAATATAAAATTTTGTCCGATTTTGGCGATGATGCCGCAGCCGGCGGCTGCTCGGCATAAATCGCCACATAATCCATGCCCATCTCGTCTTTCGCCGGCGTAGGCGAGGTGACTTGCGGATTCATCGGATGGCGGTAATACAAGGGTTTGCGCTCCGCCGGCGATAACGCGACGGGATTTGGCGGCAACTGGCTTTGCCCCAGCCAGAAACCCAGCCCCAAGCCGGACAATAACAGCATCAACAAGCCTAAATATTTAATCATCGTTGACTCTCCTCGCTCATAAGTATCTACACAAGTTTTTTAGCTGTCATTCCGGCAGGGATTGCCGGAATCTAAGTCACAGGGATGTGGATCTATGATTTGGCATTGTGACTAAATCAAGCACTTATGTATTGTGAAATTACCATCCTTGGCTCTGGATTCCGGCAATCCCTGCCGGAATGACGATGTTCAGACTTGTGTATATACCCGTGCTACTCGCTGTAGGGCGCGCCGTACCCTCTCGGGGCATAAATGCGCGCCTTTTCCGATGCCGGCCGCGACTTATCTAACCGTCTAGTCATGCGCTAAATCCTCGCCGACTTCGGCGGATAATTCGGCTAACAATTGCTGCGTGCCGGTCAAGGCCTGCCAGTATTGCGTTTGGTATTGAAAGAAACTCAATTGCGTGCGCAGCAAATCGCTAAAATCCGTTTGGCTGACTTGATAGCCGGCCAGCAAGGAATTAACGGTTTGCTGCGCTTCGGGAATGATTTCATGTTCGAGCAGCAACAGTTTTTCCTTCGCATGTTGGTACTCGGCGGTTTTAGCGGCTATCTCGGCCTGGATTTTGTGATGCTCGTCCTGTAGCGCATATTGCTCCTGCAAAAGCTCGCTTTGGCGCTGGTCTAGCGCTTTGGCTTGCTTGCGGTCGGCATAAATCGGCAGGTTCATGCTCAATTGGACGCTCGCGAAATCGCTACGCGTTTCCCCGGTCGGCGTGTTTTGCCGGAGCGCATAACCCGCACCGACGGTAAAGTCCGGGTAGAAATCCTTTTTCGCCAGATCGACTCCGCCCAGCGCCGCATCCAGCATTTTACGATGTTGCGCGAATAAAGGCCGTGTTCTCAAGGCTTTGTCTTGCAATGCCGATTCGTCAATATCGGGCAGTTTGATTTCAGCCTCGGTCGGAATTTTCATTGACGTTTGCGGCGCGCGATCCAGCAAGGCATTAAGGCGGGCATCCTGGCTGTGACGCAAGCTGACCAGCTCCAGTTTGTCGTTTTTAAGCTTCGACAATTCAAGCTGGGCCAGCAAGACGTCCTGCTGCGTTCCTTTGCCGACTTTGTATTTAGCTTGGGCTATAGCGATCAACTGCCGAAAAAAACCTTCGGCGTCGGCTAATAGGTTTAACGCGCGATCGTAATAAAAGAGCTGCCACCAGCTATCAGAGACTTCGCGCACCAGACGTAAACGCGCTTCGTCAACCGAATCGGCGGCGGCCAAGGCTTCCCGCTCGGCAATCTTTTCCCGCAACGCGAGCTTGCCGGGGAAAGGAATCGTCTGGCTGATGCCGACGCCCAACATCGTCATATCCTCCCGGCGCAAATCGAAACTGCGCGTCGGGACATTCAACAGTTCGAAGTTTAACGTCGGATCCGGCAACGCGCCTGCTTGCGCCGGAACAGCGGCCAAGGCCTCGGCGCGCGCCTTGATTTCGGCAAGGCCGGGATTGCCGGCCAACGCGCGCTCGACCGCGAGAGACAGCGTCAGCATGGCGTCACCGGCATCCGCAAGCCTGGGTTCGGCTAATGCTTCCGCCCAACTGACGCGAACGCTTGAAATATGAAAAACCGGGCCTGGCGAAAGCATCGCCAACCCTAAAATTAACGTCATCGACGTAGGATAGACACGGCATCGCGGCCGTGCAGGGGTAATGAAAAACATCGTGTTTCCTCTTCATTCGAAACGAACAGGCTACGCAACGCGCAACCCTGCCCTATACACTGCGCCTGTTTTAAGACGCGGCGCTGTTGGAATTTAGAGGAAGGCTAGTTCAGCAGCGTACAGAACCAATAGATAAGCGCAATCCGTCGTCCGGATGGCGGGGCTGCTTGGAAAGGGTCTTTCGTGGGAGGGTAGTTTGGGAATAAGTACAAAAACGTCCCTATCACGCCCAGAATAAATATCGGCAGATCCGGCTTAGCCAGGCGGTTAAAATCGGTGAGCGAATCGGTCTGGGAATCGAGACAGGGCTTGAATGCGCAATTCTGCATCGCTTTGGCATCCGCCTGATGATGTCCAGGGTCCGCATCGACATCAGGACATCCCGGCATGTGCTCAGACATGGCGGTCAATGCCGAAGGCATAGGCATGGTGCACGTTGCCGAAATGCTCAAAGAAATCCAGCACACCAACAACACGAATACTACCGTGCGCAGGTAAGTGCGATTTCTTTTGGCATGCAACGCTGTTATCACGATAATTCCCTGATGGTGGATTAATGGCTGGTAATCTAGCATACCGAAAACTGCACAGCAAGCCGGACGCTTCAACTGAAGCGTTCGGCGCGCCCTACAATAGACAACTTTAGCAGCGTGAATAATCACATTAATAATTTATGCACCAACGCCTTTCAACTATACTCCGGCCTTATCTTCAATCATCTGTGCTGTTCTAAACTATCCAGGATTGACTATGGCTATGATCTCGCGAGCGCTGACCCTCAACCTCATTTTGACATTATTGCTGCCGACGACAGCCCGTGCCGAACCCATCTCGATGCAGCAGGAAGAACAGGCTTTAGCGCAGATTTATGGTAACCAGGAAATGATCAGCATTGCCACCGGCACTCAACAACCTTTGAGCAAAGCGCCCGCCGTGGCTTCGGTGATCACTGCCGAGGACATCAAGGCGATGGGCGCCACCGACATCGACGAAGCGCTGGAAACGGTGCCGGGTTTGCATGTGGCGCGCGACAAAACCGGCTATAACCCCATCTACACTTTCCGCGGCGTTTATTCGGGATTTAATTCCCAAGTGCTGGTTTTGATCAACGGCATTCCCATCACTAACTTATTTGTCGGCAACCGTAACGAAATCTGGGGCGGCATGCCGGTACAGGCTGTGGCGCGTATCGAAGTCGTGCGCGGGCCGGGCTCGGCGGTATATGGCGCCGATGCGTTTGCCGGCGTCATCAATATCATCACCAAAACCAAACAGGACATTAACGGCACCGAAGCGGGCGGACGCGTCGGCAGTTTTGATACTTATGACGGTTGGGTATTGCACGGCGATACCTGGGCGGGTTTCGACGTGGCCGCAACGCTGGAATACCACGGCACTAACGGCCAGAAAGGTATCATCGATGCCGACTCCCAAACATTGTTCGACGGACTTTTCGGCAGCCAGGCGTCGCTGGCGCCGGGACCGGTCAATCTGCAGCGGGATAACCTGGATGCGCGGCTGGATTTGTCCCGCGACCACTGGCGCTTTCGGGGCGGTTTACAGCATCGCGGCAATTGGGGTAACGGCGCCGGCGTGGCGCAGGCGCTGGACCCGAATAACCGCTACGGCAGCGACCGCTGGAATGCGGACTTGACGTATCACAATGCCGAATTTGCCGAAAGTTGGGAGGTAACGGCGCAAATGAGCTATTTCGATACCAGCCAAGTCGTCGAACGCAACCTGGTCTTGTTCCCGCCGGGAACGCGCTTGCCCATCGGCGCTAACGGGCAGGTTGATTTTGCCAATCCGCGGGAGCTGGTTACTTTTCCTAACGGCTATATCGGCAATCCTGAAAACTGGGAGCGCCATGCCCGCGCCAATGTCTCGGGCGCCTATACCGGCTTCGACGGCCATACTGTGCGGCTGGGCGCAGGCTTTAACTACGATAATCTTTACCGGGTCAGGGCAAGCCAGAATTTCGGCCTGGATCCCGCCACGGGAAACCCGATACCTTTCATGCCCGGTATCCCTTTAATTGACGTATCGGGCACGTCTTCCAGCTATTTACCGACCAGCGAGCGTGAAGATGCCTTCTTCTTCGTGCAGGATGAATGGCGGCTTGCCAACGATTGGCAATTGACCGGCGGCCTGCGCTACGACAATTATTCGGATTTTGGCGGCACGGCTAACCCGCGCGCGGCCCTGGTGTGGGAAACGCGCCACGACCTCACCACTAAATTGATGTACGGCAGCGCTTTTCGCGCCCCGAATTTTTCCGAAATGTACATCGTCAATAATCCTGATAGCCTAGGTAATCCTCATATCAAACCGGAAACGATGGATACCGTGGAACTGGCCTTCGATTACCGGCCACGCGACGCGCTACGCTTGGGTTTTAACCTGTTTCATTATTGGTGGAAAAACATGATCCACTATGTCCCGAATGCCGATGCGCCGACCAGTTCAACCGCGCAAAATACCGGTAACCAAACCGGCTACGGCGGCGAACTGGAAGCCGAATGGCAAGCCTTAGACACGCTCAAGCTGTTGGGTAACTATGCCTACCAGCAATCGACCAATGAGGCCCTTAACCACGATGCCGGCAACGCGCCCCACCACCAAGTCTATTTACGCGCCAACTGGGAGTTCCTGCCGAACTGGCAGTTGAGTCCCCAGGCAAAATGGATAATCGACCGCGACCGCATGTTCGCTGATGCTCGCCCGGGCATCGCCGATTACACCTGGGTGGATTTGACGCTACGCCGCAAGCAGTTGGCTGAGCATTGGGAAATAGCGTTTTCGATTCGCAATGTATTCGATGCCGACGCACTCGAACCCGGTTCCTCCGCAATACCCAACGACCTGCCGCTGGCCGGACGGAGTTTTTATGGAGAAATCCGGATTAATTTCTAGCAGTCAGAAGCTCTAGCTTCAAGACTGACAGGAAGCTAGCTTCCCGCATTCCGTATTCCCAAGCCGCAGCTTGGGAACGCGCGTAAACCGTAGCCCGGCTATCGCCAAAAATCATCGTGTTCATTATGCAAGGTTTTTAATTTCCGTGCTTTTTCATAAGCGTTTTGCGCCTCTTTTGCCATCCCTAACGCGTCAAAAACCAAACCCAGGTTTTGATACCAGCCGGCGTGGCCGGGATGGCGGGCAATGGCGGCTTTAATCAGTTTTAACGCCGGTTCCGCTTGCTCTTGCTGGAACATCGCCACACCCAACATGTGCATTGCGGCGGCATGACCGGGATTATCGTTTAAAACCTGTTCAAATACGGCAGCCGCTTGCCGGCCTTGATGGGCATACAGGTATTCCATACCCTTAAAGAACAGCCCGGCCGGCAGCGGCTGTTTTTGGGGGCTTACATCATCAGGTTCAGCGGTGGGCGCGTTAAACACAATCTCTAAAGGTTCTAAAAATTGCTGATAGCGTCGCCATTTTTCCGTCGAGGTTTTGTAAATGGGTTGCCGCACCTGCCAGATGCTGGCCGTTTTTACGGCGCGCTCCAGGTTTTGGTAATTCAGCACGGCTGCCGTCCATTCCAACTCGAGATAAGCCAGGATTTTTCGAGCTTCGGCTTCGGTGTCTGCAACGACATCTTCATAGCGTATCGTCAATACCGGTTTAGCCAGCACTTCATACCAATGCGCCATCAGGCTTTGGTAATCCCGCAATTGCCCGCCGATGTCCGCCAAATCATAAGCGAAACCCATGCCGCCGAATTTGGCCTGGTAATTGGTAAAATAGTTGGAAATAGCGACATCGCGCGGTTCGCGTAGCACATGGATAATCGCCGCATCAGGAAACAACAGGCGGATTAAACCGATATGTTCAAAATTATGCGGCAGTTTATCGACGATATAGCGCGCATCAGCTGAATAGGTTTGCAGCTCATCCAGCACTAACCTGGCAAACCTGCGCGATTGTTCGGCGCTTAAATCATTAATGCATTCAGGATACTGCCGGCCTGAACCGACATGCCGTTCCCAGGCATTGAGTTTTTGTATGACGCTGGACATAATGCCTATCTCGCCGGCGACAAAAATATCGGGATGACAGCCTAAAATCTGTTCCACCAAGGTCGTACCCGAACGCGGCATGCCCAGTACGAAAACCGGCAGCGTAGAGCGGTCGCCATAATCTTTCCGCCCGGCAAAAAACGCGTGATCAAAAGCATGCCTGATGGCGATGCAATCCTTATGGTGTCTTTCCGCGCTGTACGGTAAATATTTACGGCTGGCGGCGTTGGCTTCATCGGCAAAGTGAAAGGCTTTATCGTAGTCTTTACGATGCTCCCAGGCCGCGGCTAAATCGAATAACAAGCCGCTCGAAACCGGACCCTGGAGGCTAGGGATATAGGCCATTTTTTCGATGCGCGCGAGGATTTCAGGATCATCGGGAAAACGTTTGGCATTAATCAATGCACCGTAACCGGCAACCGGGTGTCTTGCCGTCACCGTTTCAAATTGGGCAATCGCCTCATCAATACGTCCCCATTGCAATAACAAATGCCCGATGCCCAAACAGGCCGGCAGGTAATCCGGTACTAATGTTAGGGCCTCGCGGTAATAAGTTTCCGCTTGTTGTTCATCGGCATCGCTCACGACACCCGCCATAGCGACTAAGGCTTCGGCGCGTTCCACGCCGGTTTTTCCGGCGGTAAGGTCCATTGCTTTTTCGGCGGCTGCACGCGCATGTTTTTCATCGAAATGGCGTTTACCCTGTTGAGCCAGTTGCGCCCAGTATGACGGGTTTTCAGGCTCCAACTTAATGGCGGCGCGCAGACAATGCACGGCTTCGCCGTAATGGCCCCTGACGCTGGCCAGCGCGGCTAACTGCATTAACAGCCCGGTGTCTTCGGGGTGTTTAACCAGGGCTTTACGCAGTTGATGTTCCGCTTCGTCATGCTTGTCCTGCGCCGCCAACACCAGCGCCAATAATTTAATGCACTGGATTTCATCGGTGCCGGCTTCCAAGGCGTGTTGAATAGCGCTTTCGGCATCGGGCCAGCGATCCAGCGCAATATACGTGTCAACCGCGACCAGCAGCCACTGTTCCTTATTATGGCCGCCCAGTATTTGCGCCTGTTCGACATGGTTTATAGCTATTTCCGCATCGGCTGACAGCATGGCGCAACGCGCGAGGTTAATATGCAATGACGGGCGTAGCGCTTCCTGGCAATGTTTAAGGCCTTCGGATAAATCGGCCATCGCTTTGGTGTATTGCCCGGTTTGCATTAACACCAAACCGCGACGACTTTGCGCGAGCGAATAGCCTGGGTTGATTGCCAAGGCCATATCCAGATGTCGTAGCGCCGGGGCCGGCTCTTTTAATAGAATATGGATGCCGGCCATATCGGTTAAGGTGTCTGCATCGAATGCCTGTGGGGCATGTTGCAGTTTTTGCAGGCATGCCCGTCCGGCGTCGAAATTACCGTTTTGACAATGCAGCGTGCCCAGCAACGCCAGCATCGCTAAATCATCGTCCAGCATCAAAGCCTGTTGGCAGGCGGTAATAGCGGCTTCAAGCCGGCCTTGTTGTTGCAGGTTCCTGATGGATGCGAGTGTTGGTGGCATTTTTATAGGCGATTGGGTTGGGAAGCGACAGTCACTGCGCTAATTGAATAATCTGATTAAGCCGCTCACAAACCTGAACGAAAAAAGCCTTGTTTAATACGCCTGACGGATGCGGTTTTGCACCGCGCAATCGCCAATCGAACGATTTAGGCTGATGGCAAAGCACATCACTGGTTTTATCGGCCTTACGTCCAGAGGCCTTACCCACGGCAACCGCAAAAGGATTGTCGGCATTGTATTCGGCCGTAGTCATGGGCAAGCCAATGACTAACGAGGTTTTATCATTAAAAATGCGTGGTGACAGCACCAGGAAAGGATGAATGCCGCGCATTTCCTGCCCGACTTGGGCATTACAATCAATCCAGATGATGTCCCGGCGATGGGGCAGCCACGGATCAAGCCTTTTTACCATTGCTCCGCGCCCAATTTTGCCGCGTCGCCATCACTTCGCAGCCGTGCCGGACGGGATCAAAATGGCTTAAGCGCTGCTCGGCTGGAGCTAAACAGGACGCCCTAACTTAACATGAAAAAAACCTGGCAGGTTTTTAAAGTCTGTCAAGTTTAGTCAGCAAGGGTGATGTGGTGGCTTACATAAAGATAAATTGGCTATCAGGCAAACCGCTTGGCAAGCCGGTAATTTGTATATTTCCAATTTCATGAATAATAGAATAAGTCATAAAAGTAGAAGTACCCTTCTCCAACGACTGTGACACCAGGCTTGCTCTACTGGCTGATTTTTGCCATGACACTCTATCCGTGTTAATGGCATAGTAGGAGGTATGATCATTGGGGACGGACTGTTTTATATAATGGCTTCTGTCGTGCGCATTATAATAATAACGAGCGTCACCTTCGCTAATAATTCCATCGTGTGTTGCAATCACCAGCGTGTCCTCCAAACCAAAGCCGGTCAGGTCTATGATGCCGCCTGAAAGATCGCTTTGGTTATATTGAATGCCGCCAAAATCAATGACAACTTCCTCAGCGGCATCAGTAAAAAAGCCGCCTATCTGTGCCGCTGTCGCGGCATCAGAAATGGTGTAAGTAGGGGGAGGCACAACGGTAATCGCCGTATTGACTTTAACGGTGGCCGCTTGCAGTGTGAACACGTTATAACTATCCTGGATACCACCCGCTTTCCATCCGACATTGTCCAAATACAGCGTGTCGCCGGTATCGCCATCCACTGTCAGCGTATTGCCGCCACTGCTCAGATCAATGACGCTTTGGGCGTCTAAGATCAGGTTGTTATGGCCAGCACCCGAGAATTTTATCGTTTCTATTCCAGTGATGAAGGTAGCTACACTGGTTAAATCGACACTCTGGTTTGCGCCTGAGATTTGCAGCACATCCTTGCGGCCACGTCCGCCGTCTACCATATCGCCATTAAATTCATTGATTTTAATTAGGTCATTGCCGGTGCCGCCATATAATGAATCGACGCCGGTATTACCGTCCAGAATATCATCGCCTGCATTACCGACCAGCTTATTGGCTGACGTATTACCGACAAGGGTGTTGTTTAATGAATTGCCGACGCCATCCAGCGCGGATATGCCGGTTAAGATAAGATTTTCCACATTAGCCGGTAAGGTAAAGTTGACGGATGATGTTGCCGTATCAGTGCCTGCGCTCACATATTCTATGATAAAGTCATCAATATTATCAATAAGATAGAAATCATTACCCGCCCCGCCAGAAAGGGCGTCAATACCTACGCCGCCATTCAGCGTATCGTTCCCACCCCTCCCATTTAAAATATCATTACCACCAAAACCAAAGAGTGAATCGCTAGTTGTTCCGCCATTGAGCAGGTTGTTTTTACTGTCGCCTTTAAAAATTGCCATATCAGTCTCCAAGTCGATTATTAATGTTTGGGCTCCCCTTCAAGCGGTGTGCATTGGCGGATTACTCGCGTGAATCGCCTTACGGGTTACATAAATATAAATTGGCTATCAGCTAAACCGACTGGCAAGCCGGTAATTTGTATACTTCCAATTTGTGTGCTTCTATAGTTTGACACCAGTTTTGCTGTACTGGCTGATTTTTGCCATGACACTCTATCTGTTGTAGACGTGGTGTAATAAGTGGACCCGTAAGTAAATACTGTGTGCCCGTGTCTCTCTACTATATAGCTGCTCCCGGCACTCCCATAAGCAGCGGTGCCATAATTCAGCATTCCATCGCGTTGAGCAATTACCAGTGTGTCTTCCAAGCCAAAACCGGTCAGGTCTATCACGCCGCCATAATTGTCGTAGGTGCGACCGCCAAAATCAATGACAACCTCCTCAATACCATCCGTAAAAAAGCCGCCTACCTGTGCTGCTGTAGCCGCATCGGAAATGGTGTAAATAGGCGGGGGTACAACGGTAATCGCCTTGTTGACTTTAACGGTCGCACCCTGCAGAGTAAACACATCATAGCCATCCTCGATACCGTCATCTTTCCATCCGACATTGTCTAAATACAGTGTATCGCCGGCATCGCCATCCACGATCAGTGTCTTGCTGCTGTTGCCCAGGTCAATGACGCTTTGGGCGTTTAAAGTCAGGCTATTTTTGCCTCCACCGGAAAATGCTATCGTTTCTATGCCGGTGATGGAGGTAGCCGCATCGGTTAAATCGACACTCTGGTTTGCGCCTGATATTTGCAACACATCCTTGCGGCCAAGTCCGCCGTCTATCATATCGCCGTTAAGCTTATTGATGTCTAACAGGTCATTGCCGGTGCCGCCGTATAACGAATCAACGCCGGTATTGCCATACAGCGTGTCATCGCCGGCATTACCGACCAGTTTATTGGCCGCCGCATTACCGGTAAGCGTGTTATTTGATGAGTTACCAATCCCATCCAGTGCGGAAGTGCCGATTAAAACGAGATTCTCTACATTGGCCGGCAAGGTAAAATCGACGGATGATTTGACCGTATCAGTGCCCCCATTCACATTTTCTATGACGATATCACCGATATTATCAACAATATAGGTGTCATTACTCGCACCGCCTGAAAGCGTATCACTGCCTGCGCCACCATCCAGCGTATCATGTCCTCCCCGCCCATTTAGTATGTCATTACCGCGAAAACCAAAGAGTGAATCGCTGCTTGCGCCACCATTGAGCCGGTTATTTTTACTGTCGCCTTTAAAAATTGCCATATCAGTCTCCGAGTCGATTATTAACGTTTGGGCTTCCCATCACCCGGCCCGATTCTAGCGTTAAGCATGGACTGACCGCAATATAACTTTGACCTGAACATCGGAAGGTGCGCGCAGTGTATTTATAGCGGTCTCCAGGTGCTACCGCATTAAAAAACAGCTATCCAACGAAAGAATTTAAGTAATGACCCGATAAGACAACCCTGTTTACCCATTACACGACCGGCAAATGCCCATAAGGCGGTAAAGTCTGCAGGCGCTTGTCTTCCAAGGGCTTGCCGACGGTAAAATGATAAAGGCTCTGGAAATTGTCATTTTGGATGCCGAATATCTCATGCACGCTGTCGTCAAAATAACAGCCGATGCCGGTGCCGCGGACACCGGCCGCCTCGGCTTCCAAGTACAGGACCTGGCCTATCATCCCGCATTCCCAGAACAAGCGTCGGTAAGCCCAGGCTTGCTCGGCAATGGCTTCGTTGAATTCGGCAAGCATCGCGAGGCTGAAAGCGCCGTCGCCGGCGATGGCCTGGCGGCAAGACAGCGTTTTAGCGGTTTGCCTGAAATCGCCTGAATATAGATGGTAAAGCGGCACGGTATCCGATACCGGTTCCCAGGCAAAATCAGCGAGCGTCGCCGCTTTTAATTTTTGCAGGATGTCGGTGCTTCTTGGCAGGGCATATAAACCGGGTTGTAGCCCGTCGACGCGGTGCACGAAAATAAACAAATGAATGTTGGGCGACCACGGCCAGCAATCGAACGGGACTTTTGCCGCGGGCTGCACCGCGCTCAGTATCCGGTAAAAGTCATCGGCCGGCAGCGGTTGCATCTTGCCATCGAACTGTTGGGCGCTGCGACGCCCGCGAATGATGTCGACGGCCGTTTGGGTGCTCGTCGACTTGATCAGGCGTTGCAGAGGGGCTTGCCAAGGCGCGTCTGCCGTATGCCATTTTTTTGCGGCGTGCGATATGTCATCGATAATCGGCCATTTATATAAGTGGTAGGCGCGCAAGTTCTCCGCTTTTCCGGACCAGGCGCCTGCGTGCGCCGCTTCCAGCAATGCACTGGTGTTTAACGGCGCATGATCGCTACGGGTATGGACCCGGCAAATAAGATCGGGGGATTCATGCTCCAGGTTGATGAAATCGTGACTGCGATTAAGCCCCAGCAACAACGCCGTTTCATCATCCGAATATTCGCTGACCAGTTCGATAGACCAGCCCAATGTTGCCGCGGCATAACGCAAAGCGGCCAACGCATGCCCGGTATCATGCTGGCAATAGCGATAAGCCCTTTCGCCGTATTTCCAGGCTTCCCGCCAGTGAACCGACGACAGGCCGATGAGCAGGCCGACATCGTCGCAATTGCCTGAAAACTGACAACGCCGCTCAAGAAGGTGGTCATGGCTGACATAATGGTAAAGCCCCGGTTTCATCAGCATAGAGCCGGTGTTGATGAGATAGGCTTCGGTCGGGTGCAGGTTGCCGCTGGACGGGTTGCAGCGTAATGACCAGCGGTTCGGGCCGTATTGTTTCCATGCCGACAGGCCGAACGATAACTCCAGCAATAAACCCAGGTTAGCCCGGTTCAGGGCTTGTTCTGGAATCAAATAAGGCGTATCCAGTTCGGCGAACAAGGCCGGTAACGCTGCCCCTGGTCTCGGCAGCGTGACCAGTTCGCAGCCGGAAAATCGCCTGAACGGGTCGGGCTGGTCGTCCCAGTCGATGGTGTCGGGGCCTTTGGCATAGTGTTCAAAGCTATGTTTCGTGCGGTTATGGTAGTTCAGGACGATTTCTGATTGTTGATTCATCGGTTCACTGTTATTAAGTTAAAAGGCATCATTGTTGCCGGCACGTCGCTGTGGGAGCTATTGGGGGATGGCGTCCGGTCACGGCAAATAAGTGGTTAATAGCTTCTTGCTGAAGCGTAGGGCGCGCTGCGCGCGCCTTTTGGTACTTGATTAAGGTGCTGGTGCTTTGATGGCGCGCCCAGCATAGGCTAAAACTTGTTACCTGAAAGGAGATAACCGGAGAGAGTAACGACAACCGTAGCGAAACGCAAGGAGGAAGCCGCGAGGCCGGTCTGAAAGAAGCGCGTAGCAAAAGCACGACAAAAAACGGGGTCAGATACAAATTAAGCACATTATTTGTATCTGGCCCCCGGTTCTCTCATTTTTAGCCTTCATTCGCTAACAGGATAAGGCCTATAATTTTAACCAATCCTTGCTCGTGTCATAAATTTTATTAAAAACCAAGGTCCTCTAATCAGTGGCATGATTACCTTGTCAATGCTATAAATCACTTATAAACAGATAGGTTTTTACCAGGAAGCTGGTTTATGCGCGCTTGGCCGGTACCCGCCATTCATTGTTTTTGAAAAGCCAGGCACCGCAAATCCAAAATCAGGCACTCTCTGCAATGGCTTTTAGGTTGAACCCGATTTTGATGAGTTGAAACTCTTCTTGCCCACAAAATTTATAAATACCACCATGAATAATGATCATTTAACAGACCCGGTTCACTAGGGTACTGTTTGAATGAACCTTTTTCACAGGAGTTATTTATGAATATCATCAGCAAACCTACCGCTATTTTATTATTGCTGGCATCCGCAGCGACAATGGCTGACAAATCAAATTATGACATCGTTGCTTCTTTCGATAGCGGGCCCGGCAATGTGACGGTAATGGATAATGGCCGCATCATGATGAGCATGCACCCGTTTTACCTGCCGCAATTCACGGTGGTTGAGTATAAAAATAATGCGCTGCTGCCGTTTCCTAATGAAGAAATGGCGGATGCGGATTCACAAGCGGCTTTAAAACTGGATTCTGTGTTGGGCATCCGCTCTGCCAACGGCATTGTCTGGATGCTCGACAACGGTATGCGTAGCGGTGTTATCCCTAAACTGGTTGGCTGGGATACAAAAAACAATCAACTTCACCAGGTCATTTATTTGCCGCCACCGATTGCGCCTAAGGATGCATTTGTCAACGACTTTGCAATTGACAGCCAGCGTAAGCAAATTTTTATCAGCGATCCGGCGGGCGGGGCAAATGCCGCATTGATAGTCGTCAACCTGAATACGGGCGCGGCGCGGCGTGTGCTTCAAGGACATGCCAGCGTAGTTCCTGAAGCCGTCGACCTGATTATCGATAAGGTGCCGATTCAAGTGAAAGATGAATCCGGCAAACTACTTAGGCCTCATATCGGCGTCAACCCGATTACCGAGGATTTGAACAACGAATGGGTTTACTTCGGGCCGATGCACGGATATAGCCTGTACCGGATAAGAGCGAACGATCTGGCGAACGAGCAATTGGATGCCAAGGCCTTGGCTGACAAAGTACAACGTTATAGCGACAAGCCTATTTCAGACGGTTTGACGATAGATGAGGATAACAACATTTATCTAGGCGAATTGGCGGAAAATGCCATCGGCGTGATTTCGACGGATAGACAATACCGGCGATTGGCGCAATGCCCACGCTTGTCATGGGTGGACTCGTTCAGCTTTGGACCCGCTGGGCAATTATATGCCGTGGTCAATCGCTTACATCAGTCCGCCATGCTGAATGGCGGGGTGTCGGCAGCAAAACCGCCGTTTTATCTATTAAAGGTCAAAGCCTTGGCAGCCGGATTACCCGGACGCTAGCCAGGTTCAAGCCCCTGCAATACTCCGGCCTGTCGCGGTGATTTTATCCCGTAACCAACGATGGGCCGGTTCGTTATCCCGTAAAGGATGCCAAATCATCACCAAGTCGTAAGCCGGAAGTTCAATCGGTACGGGAAATATGTCCAGCGGGGCAAATTTTTTAAATTGCGCGGCAATGCGATAGGGTAGCGACAATATCATATCGGTTTTGGCAACGATCAGCGGAGCGGAAAGAAAGTGCGGGACGATAAGCTTGATGCGCCTCTCCAAGCCCAATTCCGCCAATTTCAGGTCAATAACGCCGACATTGCTGCCGGTCCTGGAAATCAACATGTGTGGGGCTGCCACATAAGCATGCAATGAGGGCGGCTTCGTTAGCAGCGGATGGTGTTGTCTGGCCATGCAAGCCATGTGGTCATTAAATAACAGCTGACGGTGCAAATAGAGCGGTGGATTTAATACCGATTCAAAACCCAGCACGACATCCAAACTGCCGTTTTCCAATTGCGCGGCAGGGAATGACGATTCGGTGCGCTTGACATGAATATCAATGCCGGGCGCGATTTGGCCTATCAGTCCCGATAACTGCGGTAATAACAGCAATTCCATGTAATCGGTGGCGGCCAGCACGAAACGGCGCTGACTGGTGCCGGCCTCGAATTCTTCCGGCGGTTGAATAAGCTGTTCCATTTCCGCCAGCAAAGTCCTGACCGGTCCAATCAAAGCCAGCGCCCGTTCTGTCGGCATCATGCCGGTTGGCGTTTTCACCAGCAAGGGGTCATCTAGTTGCTGACGCAAGCGATGCAATGTATGGCTCATCGCCGATTGGGTAATAAACATCTGCTCCGCAGCGCGGGTGACGTTCAATTCCCGCATCAGCACGTCAAACGCGACCAATAAATTCAAATCAAAAGTTCTTAAATTAGACATCAAGGTCACTTAAGGTTAGGAATGAGCATGAAACAAGTTGGGCACTGTGATTTTTCGGACATCACGACTGCGCGTCCTCAAAGGACGGGCAGTCGTCATATTGCCGATATTATTTCATGCTCATTCCTTAGTCGGTAATCGCCAATCTGGCGTTATGGTAACTAATCAGAA
>Ga0172373_10001769_pt1 | contig 34441 bp, 52 predicted proteins | sample Lak10m_2_FD_114546 | JGI IMG/M metagenome (GOLD analysis project Ga0172373, IMG submission 114546) | Freshwater microbial communities from Kabuno Bay, South-Kivu, Congo - kab_092012_10m | ecosystem: Environmental > Aquatic > Freshwater > Lake | place: Democratic Republic of the Congo...
CTGTGTTTTCGATGACGCGGGCGACGGTAGTACGCGCCACCCCGGACTGGCAACAAAATGGGCGATCGGTTAAGAAGCGCCCACGTCCCCGTAGCTCAGCTGGATAGAGCAGCGGTTTCCTAAGCCGAGGGTCAAGAGCGCTAGAGCGTTGATCTGCAACGATCTGCGCGAATGCTTGGCACCACGTTGGCACTCGGACGTTCTACATTGGGGTTTGGTGGGCTGGATAGGCGCGCGACCCCGGCGTGATTCGAACACGCGGCCCTCAGTTTAGGAAACTGATGCTCTATCCAGCTGAGCTACGGGGTCTTGCGCGGCAAAAAGTTACGTCAGCGGCGACAATTTGCACAGAGAAAATGGCAGCGTGGCTACGGCTTCTTCCGCTTGCGTAGCGCCAGAACGAGAAAGACCACGATGGCCTTGAGCTGTTGGGGGGTGCTGTGGGCGATGGTGCTTTCGACGAGGAGCCCGAGGTCAGCGTCGGAACTTTTCTCTATCGCGTCGATGAATGTTACGAGTGCTTCTTTTTCTTCGAGGTCGCGCTTCTTGGCTTCATTGAGGTTATGCAAACCTTCCGAGAAGGCCGTGAGCATAACTTCGCCCTGGGCTTCTTTGCTGAGGAGCGGGATGAAGCGCTTGCAGTACTCGTCGATAGCGTCGGGGTCGGCCTCTTTCACGATAGTGTAGAGGTCATTGAAGAATTGACCGCCGTCGGTTCCCTTGAAGGCGTCGGCTAACTTTTCCTCGAAAAATTTGAAGGCTCGCTCTCGGTCGGCATCCCCTGCTCGGATCGCGGTAATAAGCGCTGCTTTATAATCTTCGTTCGCCATGGATCAGCCCCCTGGGGGAGGATTCCGGGCAAGTCGGAGTGAGTCAACGACCCAAAATCGTGCCCGTGGTGAGATGGGAGCCATAGCCTGTGCCTTTGACACAGGTGAGCAATAGGTGCCGGATTTAAGCGGCGGCCATTAGCTTCGTTTGCAAAGGGGTAGACGTAATTGTCACGCCCCTTCCTAGCGTTCGTCACGCCTGTTTTTTTCGTTGGAGCGCGAAGCTCAAAGCAACGCTCCAGTTTTGACATTCGTGCCCAGGTGGAGCCGACGGTATGCCATCTCGGGATGATTTTGATGACGCAGTTACCCAAGTACGCCTGTCACTGCGGGAGCGGCTATCTCCAACAACGCAAAAACCGCCCGTGAGGGCGGTCTAAGCGATGGGCCGAATATACGGCGCGGCAGGCGCGGATTGTTCCGCAACTATCGCACTGTAACCATACATCCGTAATCCCATACTGCCAGTGAAGCACGGATTAAGGGGGCGTCAATTCGAGCGTGTGGATAGCCTTGTTCAACAGCGGTTGCTACTGGGCTAGGATACTCGCGCGATTGGCCTTGTGCTGTTTGGGGGGCGTGATGACCGATAAGCGTCTTGAAAAGCTCGTCAATGCCGCGAATGCGCAACTGCCGCAAAAGGAAGCGGCTCAGGAGAGAAAATACAAGGCGGAGGAACAAGCTGAGCGAGAGATGGGCAGAAGCGCGGCTGAAAGAGATCGCGGAAACTGGAGCAGCGCCATTGAAGCGCAAGTGAAGACTGAAGTTTACAGAGGCAAAGGAAGTCTTTCGGTAAGACGCTCTGCTGACTACCCTCAGACGGTTGGCTGTAGATTGGTGGCGTATAAGAAGAATTTTTTCGGAAGGCCGGTTGGTCATTCCTATGCAATGCGTGGGCTTACCGAGGTCTGCAATTTAGATTTTAGGCATACTGCGTTGAAGGGATACGTAGAGGCGCTGCAAGAGATGCTGGGAACTACGTTTCGGGTTACCGGCGACGCAGGTGGCCCCCGCGAATACCAAGAGTCGGTTGCCGGCATTCAGCATGGCGACGGTTCACACTCATCTCTGTACACGAGTCGGTCTTACAGTGCAGAGCCGTCTGTAAGCGTAAGCTGGTAGTCGAACGTTGAGGAGCCCCTTAATGGGGCTCCTAGAGGCGTATAAGCCGCTTGGCAGGGGCTAAACGCGAGCCCGACTGACCAGGAAGGCCTCGATAACGCCCTTGATACCGGCCCGAGCTGCGGCGAAGACGATGCCGACGATGGCCCCGTTTCCGAAGGCTTCGAGCGTGATGTTGTCGATCTCCAAAACCAAGACCATGCAGAAGCCGGTGAGGAAGGTCACAATCGTCGAGAGCGCGTAGCGCTTGAATGTTTCCATAGAGGAATTGCTATTTGATAAGGCGGGCTCTGCCCACCGCCCTCGCTCGTGTCGAAGCCCCGATCAACAGCGGGGTGCGAGGGAAGGCGCTAGGCGGATCGGGTCTTTGTCGCGCGGAGACGATCTACAATCTGAGCAAGGAGCTCGGTGGCCTTTTCAATGGCGCTGCGGAGCACGCTCACATCTCGAGCAAAGTCGTCGAACATGCAGGGCGTCGGATCGACAGCTCCGAAAAATCCGTTGAGAGGAAACATGTTGCTGCCGTCTGGATTGAGCGGTTTCACCTCGAAATGAAGATGGTCGCCTGTCGAGTAGCCGGTGCTGTCGGCGTAGCCGATGAGCTGGCCGGTCGAGACGCGATCTCCGACGTGAACATCCAACGCGATGAAGTGCCAGTAGCGGGTCTTGAAACGCCCCAGAGGACCAAAATCGTGCGTAATGCCCACTCCGAGGCCCCGGCTGGGCTCGGTCTCCACTTCCGTCACAACGCCTTCCCTAGCGGCGTATACGGGCTGCCAGCGGTAGGTATAGAGGTCGAGCGCGTTGTGGCCCTTCATCTGGGAATAGGCTGAGCGGTAGCCTGGCGGGGGATTGTGCCCGTCACAGGCGATTGTCTTGGTGCTGGTGGCGTTATCTACGCACGTCTGGTTGGCACCGAAGGGCTGCGTCACGCGCCAGGGAGATACGGGTCGGTAGAAGAGCCTTGGAAGCGGTGCGCCGGTCGGCATATGCCTTCAATGATACCAAGGCGCTGAAGCGCTCTACGCGCGCTTGGTGATAACCTGGCGCACTCGCTCGATGATGATCGTCATGCCTTCCACTCCGAGGAAGCCACCCGTCCCTGCCATCGCGAGTGTGAGGTATTGCTGCTCGGGGAATGTGTGCAGCGCGATGAGCGCGAAGATGACGCCCGTGAAGGAAGACATGACGGTGAGTACGGCAAAGTCGAGCAACGTCTTGGTGGCTCCGGCGCGATAGGCCTTCGCCGCATGCACAACTCCGCCAAAGAGAGCGATGAAGCCGTGGGCGGCTACAGAGTATGAAACTGGAAGATCGCTTTGCATAAAATCATTCTCGGCCACTCGTGATGTCGAGGCGGTTGATCTCGATGACGCGCGAGATAATGAGGGCTGTGACGTAGCCGAGCGCGTAAGCGAGCAGAAGGATGTAAACAGTGAGGTGGCTCATATCATTGCGTGATGGCTGATCGGGTGTACGATTCTGAGATGATTTGGGCTGTGGTGCTTGCTGTTGGGTTTTTCATATATCTGGTCTGGTTTCGTTAGCGCTTCCCTTGGATCTTCTGGCCGCCTTTAACGAGCGCTTCACCGACTTTTCCGCTGCGGGCTGCGCGTGAGGCACCCACTAGCAAGAGCGCCTTTGGGTCATACAGTGCGCTGAAGAAGCCGATGCTATCGGTTAGGCTGAAGACGTTGTTGCGCTGCTCTACAGGCAGGCGACGCAACGCCGCGTTCTGAATAGGGATGAGCTCGGAGAGCTGCTTGTTGATTGCGCGCACACCCTCCGGCGCCGCCTTCTCAATCTCCTCTTTGAGCACGCTGTAGAACTCGGTGTAAGCGCGTTCAATCGCAGAAGCGTCGGCCTCGGGTCGATTGTATGCCCATGCGCCCTTGTTGCCCGCGCCACGCTTAACGTTCGTCGCTGCTACAAGGTCGATATCATCTCCTACTCGCTTCACTTCGTCCGCGATCTGATCAAGCACTCGATCGAGCGCTGCATTGTCGCCAAAAGTACCAGCCTTATCGGCTCCCAGACGCTCAGCTGTTCTTCGGAGCACGGCGGGCAGGTTGATCTTGGCATCCGTGTCCTTAAGCGTGGTTTTGAGCTGCTGACCTAGCTCATTGAGCTTAGCGTGTGTCTTGGTAATCGTCTCGGGCAACGAGCCGCCAACGTCATACTTCGCCACGTTCTCGATTTTGAAGCCGTCTTTGATGTCGTTGATTGAAGGACGAATGACGGACTGCTGAATCTTCTCGCCCGTGGCCTCTATCCCGCGCCCAGCAGCCTTTACGGGCACCGCGGCTACCTTCGGGACGACACTCGCGGCCTTCGCTGCCACCTTTGCCCCACCGCCTGGCAGGGCTGCGCTTGCAATCACGGTCGCGCCCTTGGCAATTCGTTGAGTCTGGTTCTCGGCCTTCAATCGCTCGTCTGTGAGACCCACCGCACGCTGTACGCGGTCTTTGGCCGAGCCAACAACATCTGTGATTGCTCGCCTTACCCCCGGCACCGCGGAGAGCACCGGCCCTCCTATCAAATTGGGAGCTGCTGCCGCCGCAAGGTCGCCTGTGTCTTTTATGACGGTAGCCGCACCTTTGGCGATGCCAAGGGCGATATCCTTTGCCACAGAACGCTTTTTGGAGGGCGAAGTAGGCTGCGCCGGTTGCTCGGGCGGCTTACCTCCAAAGAACTCCGATGCTGAGATGGTGGTCATAGTTATTGAACGAGGGTGATGGTGCCGTCGGCGTTCACGCGCCCTTGCTTGCCGTCGCCATTGGTGACGACCTGGCCAACGGTAAACTCTTCGCCGCCGATGTTGATCTTGCTGAAGCCGACGATAGCGGTCTGATTTGCCTTGAGCTTCGTGTCGAGGGTGCCTTCGATCTTCTCGGTGAAGTTGTCGATGCGGAGTTGAGAGTCAGCGCCCAGGCCTAGGACATTAGAGACGCGAGCTGGAAGCTGATCAGCGTAGAATTTTTCCTCGGATGCAGTAAGGGCTGCGCCGGTGCGGGCGCGTGACAAGAGGTCGATAATTTCAGTACGAAGATCGATGTAACGCTGCGCTTCCTCGCTTCCGAAAGTTTTACTGAGTGCGCCGGAAATCAAACCGTGATTGCGCTGTTGATCGAGTACCTTCAGGTCTGCGACCTTTTTTGAGATGTCATAGAGCGCAGCCAGGCCATCGATCTTGTCATCGGTAATGGCGGGCTTTGTCCCCGTGTTCACGTCAATGATTGTGCCATCTTGCTTGGGAAGCTCTTTCGCGAGCTGGGCCACTACCCCGAATGTCCCCTTAGGGATGCCTGTCGGGATGGTTCCTGTGGACATGTATTGCTGTGCGTAGGCGAGCATGGCGATGGGATCGGCGGCGCCAGCCTGCTCATTAGTGGCGCGCTGCTGATCGATGGCGAGCTGGGCCAGTTTGATGTTGTTGTCGAACTCTTGCTGTTTCTTTGCGTCTGTGAACTTGGTCCCGAGCACGGCACCGGCAAGGCGTGTCGCCTCTTCTGGAGAGTTCGCCTGCTGAATCTTGGCGAGCGTACCGTTGTCTGCTCCGGCCGCGGCGGCGGAGAGCATGATGTCGAGCACCTTGGAGCGCTGGTCTCTAAAGTCAGCCAGCGCGTCTTTCTGAGAATTGAGCTGCTCTAGGCGCTCTTCTGCACGGCGCTTTTCTTCCCCCTCAAATCGGTCTTTGTTGATCGTAAGCAAAAACTTCTTGTGTTCGATCTGCGCTTCGATCGGATCGAATTCCGCAGCGATGGCCTTATCTACAAAGTCCTGGGCAAGTGCGAGTTTTCCTGTCTTGGCAGATGCTATTGCGGCAATACCCGCTTTCTTTGCGGCGGCCTGGCGCTCGATCTGAGCCTGCTCGCCACGGATGGCGAAAGTAGGCGCAAAGCGGTCTTCCGATTTGGTCTGCATGTTCACGGAAGCGGCGTCGATCTGGTTCGCCTGGTCAAACAGCTCCTGAACTTCCCTATTCAATTGCGGCACGCCCTGCTCCTTCTCGAGCTGAGTGCGGCGCGTACTCTTGGTGCCCAGCGTGGTGCTGGCGGTTTCGATGTCGGACAGAAGGTCATCCCCCTCCTGCTCAAGCTCGTCCTGGCGGGCAGTGTTTTGGATTGGTGGGAGGACGATCGAAGATGGGGTGTAAGCGGGTGGTGTGTAGGTGGGCGTCTGAACAGGTGTCCCGCCCGTCATCGTGGAAACGTCGATAGGGGACGTAGCGAGCTTCTGCCCGGTGATCTCAGCGATGCGCTTTGCGCCTTCGGTGCTAAACGGATTGAAGATTGTTTGGTCAGCCATAAGCTATGGGATGCGAGTGGTGCTCAGCTCTGCGAACAGCCACTGCCGTGTCTGGTAATCATACACGCACAAATTCGGTGTCCCGCCGTCAATCAACAGGGCGATGCTGTCTTCAATTCGACCGCGTGGCGTCCATGTCGGCTCGGCGTCGATGATGCGGATTGAGCCAAAGATTTGGTCGAAGCGTGACGACGGCGTGCCGGGGCCGCGTGGTGGCGTCGGGGTTGGGTCATCAGCGCCCTCAAAATCGAGTTCTATTGCGGGTTTGTTCATGAGCGTGTGTGAGTTGGTACTTCGATAGGATCACCCCAGACTTCAATGCCGCGCAGCTTTACCGCGCCTGCTGTGAAGGTGAGCTGGAGCTGGAGGCGGCGAGCTTCAAGCGTCCCGTACAGCTCCTTGTTTCGGATTGCTCCGCTGTCTGCGTAGGTGACAGCGCCCCATGAAGATAAGGGAGTACCAGCATCGGGGGAGACGCTGACGGCGAAGCTGTCGCCGCTCGCAAACTGATCGTCGAAGTGGAGGACGATGCGACCAATCTGCCACCATCGCTGCAAGTCGATGAAGATGGTCTGTGCGGCTGCTCCCGTGCCAGGCGTATCACTCCACTTGACGCGGTAGAGCTTGCTACTCGTCGTGCCTACGAAGATGTCATTGGTCTTCGCACTGGCTGCGACCATCGAGGCCACACCCGTAAAGCCTGCGAACGGCTGATGAAAGGCTGATGGCACGTCCGGGAGCACCTTGCCCAACGTCGAGAGACGCGTGTCACCGCCGATCACGAGCGCCTGGCTAAATACATCGACGGCTTGAGCAGTAGGGTAGCTGTAGCTGGGGGTGAGTGCGGTGGAGAGGTATCCCAAGTCTGGCACTGGTTCGTAATCGAAGGAGAACTTGAAGACGCCGCGTGTGGTGACGGCCTTCATCATAGTGCCGACCTTATGGATGCTCAGTACTGCGGCGTCTGGGATCTCCCACTCTCGCTGCCAAGAGGCCTGATTGGTGTCCCAGAAGATGATGCGGGTGTGACCGCGTGTAAGACTGTCGCTCGAGATGTTGGTGGTGATTCCGGCGACTAAGTAAGCGCCATCATTGCCGAGACAATTGACGCGCTCATTAGCGTTTACATCGAGCGCATCGAGCACGACGTCGAGATTTCCTCCGCCAGCGTCATAGACGTAGCCAATGTAGCGCCCATTGGGGAAATAGGTACGATCTTGGAAATCGTGCGGCGTGTGCCACGGCGTAGATTGAAGCCCGGTCTTCCAATTGTCAGTCTTCGTTGCCCAGGCTGCCGTGGGGTCCCATCGGCCAATCTGCGTTAGCTGCCAGTACAGGAGGTACTTAGTACCACCAGCAGCTTGTTTGATCGCAATGCCCGCGGCGGGGTTACTGACAGTCGATCCACTCGCGATGTTGGTCGGGTTGTTGTCGCCCGAAATGTCGATGCGATAGAGGTTTCCGGCGTCACCCCAGGAGTAGAAGCGCTTGGTAGAAGCGTTTGAATCGACCGCCCATGACCATGGCACGTCCACGACCACGTTGCCTGTGAGATCGGTAGGAGCTGGCCCGTTCTGCAAGATGCCGACGGTGGAGTTACCGGCAAAGATGCTGCCGAAAGGGGAGATGCCTGCGGCAGCAAGGAAGAGACCCTTATTCTCAAGCTGAGCAGACGGAGCGATGCCGGAGAGAAACTGCTTTGGACCGAGTTCGAGGATTTTCCGCATAGATCATTGGCCGACACCCATGAGGGTGCGGAGACGTGGCGTAGCGATTGCGATAGCGGGGTCTGTGGGAGTGATGGTGTCAAAATACGTGGTGCCATCGCCAACCGTGGCACCGTTTTGAATCTCTATCCCCGAGATGGATGTGTAGCTCCCCCCATTCACCGTGTACCAAGATGTGAATGCACCCCAGGCACCTGCGGTATTCACGCGAGCACGGTATTTGTTTGGCTGGCCACTGTTGTCGAACTCAATATTGACCACGTACCACGTGTCTGTTGAGAGCGAGGTGGCGACGTTTTGGTAGTCGCCCGCGCCGTTGTCGTAAATCTGTATGGAATTGGCACCAGGGTTCCACCGAACGTACATCTTGTTGGAACCGGCATCTTCCAGGATGAAGTAAAAGTCGGTTTCGCCTGTTGTCGGGATATGGAGCGCGAAGTAGACGCTCCCGTCCGTGATGCCGCTGAACGTGCGATTGATGGTTTGCGTCGATCCTGCCGGATTGGCTACGACCGCCTTGGCTCCTTCGTAAACAGTGCTGCCCTGAACGACAAATGAAGTGCTGCCGGACCAGGAGTCTTGGCCATTGAGGGCCGCTGAAGAAAGGCCATTGAAAAGTTGTTCGTAAGTCCAAGCCATAGTGGTCTTGCTAGACCTCCACGTAGGTGATCGAGCCGCCTACTGCGACCGCACCCGAGAGGTTGAGATTGAGGAGCGTGTTGCTGGCAGTCTCAAACCACCCGACTGGATTAAAGGGCAGCACGTAGCCGCCATTGGCAGCGAGGTACGCGAGGCCGGTGAGGTCGGTACCGCTCGCGCCGCTCTGCCACTTGGCATTGACCGCACCGTTGGCGACGAGCTGGACGGCGAGCACGCGGATCTTCTTTGGGTTCACGGCCGCTAAGACGGTGTTGTTACCAGAGCTGGATGCGGCGATGGCGACAAACTTCGGAGTAAGCGCGGTCCCGCCTGCTCGCAAAGAATTAGACTCGAGCTCAGTCACCACATGCTGTTTGCGATCAAGCGTCATGCGGGCGATGCCAATGTCGCCTTCGTCCACGCTATCTGTTGAGGACTCGTCTGCCAGAAAGCCAGACGGCATGACCTTTGTCGTGCCAACCGTGAATGCGGCGTCGTCAGCGATCTTCTCTGAATCCTGCACTGCGAAGGTGCCGGCATTGGTGACGGCGTGGGCAGCGACGGTGATGGTGCCCGCGAGCGAGGAAGCTGCGGCTTGAACAGATGCGCTGATCTGCTTAAGGACCGACATGATCGAAACAGAGGTCGTATCCGTCGCGGTGCTCTTGGCATCCGCTTTTGAACCAAGGGTGACATTGCCACCATCAACGATGGTCGTGGCCTGTGACGCGTTGCTCTCCTGAAGCGATACCTTGAAGTTGCCGGAGCCAGTGAGGGCGGCTGGGACGAGCGCAATCAAGCTCGTGATGCGCTGAGCAATGCGCTGAAGGCGACCGTTTAAGCCACTGGAAGCCGTGTCTGACGCTGGTGCGCTCTCATTCGTTGCACCGATCTTCGTATCAAAGTCACTCTCTGACAGAGGGGTAATGTCGGTACCGCTCGAATTGGCAATCGCTACGCGCTGGATCTCCTTTGTCACCCCGTCTTCACTGAAAGAGTGCGTTGCGATGTTCTTTCCTAAGCCCTCCGTTACTTGAATCTTCGACGTAGCCATACGCGATTAATTTTTAGACTGGTTACTAATAGAAACACTGGTCTTCGCCGCATTTGCGAGCGCGAGCTGGCCCGCCACCGCAAAGGTGAATGCTCCGAAGCCGTAGTAGAGGCCGCCCGTTGGTGCAGTCTGCCTATTCTTCGGTACGTTTGTGAGCGTTGCGGTCATACAGCATTGATAGAGCGGCCAACGACACGGCGGCGCACCGGGTTACGAAGATCGATGGCAGTCTTCAGCTCGGCTTCCTTCTTTGTGATCTTTCCTTGGACTGCCGCTATGAGCGTGGTCGCTTCAGATTTGAAAACGAGCAACCAGTCCAGTGAAGCGTGCAGCGCGAGAAGCTGATGGAACGGCGCCGGAATACCTGGCGTCTGCGTCGTATCGCCTGTCGTGAAGTAGTCAGCGTTACGCTCAAAGAAGAGCTTGCCGCCTGCTGTCGCGTTGAAGTCGGGGGTCACGTCAAAGAAGACGACGTTGCCCTTCTCAACGAAGGCGCTCGGGATGCCAGTGTCTGAAGGGTTCTTGGACATGGCACGCAGGGCGCGAGGATCATCGAGGGTGATGCGATCGAGCTGGACGTACTCGGTAGTAGTCGCGCCGGGCAGGATCATCAAGTCAGTGATATTGAGGATGCTGAGGCCGTTGTCGTCTGTCAGAAGCTCGTAATCGCCAACACCTGACGTGATGTCGAAAGTCGCAATCGGATGGTCTAGGTGATTGCTGTCATCCCAGCGCATTTTGTCTCCGAAGGCGAACAAGAGCGGCATGATCGCGTCATAGGCGCGATTGAGACGGCTGGTGAACTGCGCTTTGAGCGTAGCGTTACCAGTGATCGACCCATCTCCGAGGTTGGTCCAAAACTCACACTCTTGGAGCAAGCCGTTCTTGTTCGATGTATCGGAGTACTGCATAGGCTACTTGATGGCGCTGAAACCTACGCTGTAGGTGATCGAGTCGCTGTTCCCGGGCACCGCATTGACGCGCCACTGGCGAGGCAGGGCAAAGTTGGCCACCGCATTGGCCGCAGCGATGCACCCAGGATAGACGCGGAGCACTGTAGTTCCCGTGCCGGTGATCGCTGCACTGGCAAGGAGTGTGTAGTACTTGCCGCTCGTGATGTCGTAGCCCTGCACGGTGAAGACCACGGAAGGCGAGCTGGTGACAGCAGTAACGTCGATGATGACGTCGATGCCTCGATAATCACTGTTGGTAAAGATTTCGCTGGCGGCGGTCGCTGTGCGGGCCGCGCTGGCAAGGATCGCTCCTTCATTTCGTGGTGCCATAATTTACGATTAGGCTTGTAACTTCTTCTTGGGCGCTTGATGTGCGCCGAACTTGTCATGCCCTCGGAACTCCGCTTTGAAGGTTTCGAGACTGTCCTCAACGATGAGCACGACTTTTCCATCCCGGATTTCGGTCGTGAGCGGCATCTCCCACTCGGTAAGCTGGCCTTTGGTCAGCTTCTTGATCCGCTTGAAAATGCGTCGCGCAACGGTGCCGCCTTTGCCGGCCTGGACTGCCATCTCCTGGGAAAGTTTCTCGTGCTGCTCGACCAGGTCTTGCATTCGGCGCGAGATGCCGCGGCCCGCTTCAACGATCTGTCCCTTTTCCTTAACGAGCGCCAGAAGCTCCGCGTCTGGGAGCTCAATGATGCGCTGAAACTGTTTAGCGTCTGCGGCCATATAGATTGCTTGCTAGCGCGGCTCCGGTGGTCCCTTCGGCGAGTACCTGGCCGTCTTTGTCGATTAATGTCGCCTCACGGCGGAAGTTGGCTCCGAGTGAGACTTTGATCTTGTGCTGAGGTTTGTCGGACATAGTGATGTTTGTTGGCTTTATGTGCTCGGGAGGGCCATAAAGCCGAGCCTTCCCGAGCAACAAACTAGACCACCGAGATGATCTTGACGCCGCCTGCGTCGCGGTTCTCTACGGCTCCGTAGAGAAGGTCCGCGGTCGTAAGGGTGCCGAGGTATTCGGGGATGTAGTTGGACTGAAGACGGACACCGTAGGCGTCACGCTGCCCCGGAAGCGGGGAGGTAGCCCAGTGAATGGAGTCCGGAACCGCAAGGGCGCCGCAGTAGTCTGCGTTGCCGTTGACCTTCTGAATGAGGTTGGTCGCTACAATCGGGCGATTGTAGATCATACCCATCGCAGCCTTGTAGATCGGGTTCATGCCAGGCGCGTTCATCGCGAGGGCGAACTTGTCGATCGACATGAGGTCGGTCCAGACTGTCTTCGTGTGGAGGAACCAGATGGCCTCCTCGTAGTCAGCGTTAGCGCCTTCGAGCGAGGTGATCGCACCACGAACCGCGAGGTCCGTAAGTGCTGAGCCAGAGGTGCCAACTGAGGTCGAGAAGCCAGAGAAGAGCGTGATGATCGCGACCTCCAATTTCTTGGCCGCCGTGTACGCCGCATTCTTCATGTAGCGCTGCTGAAGCGTGTAGGACTTCTTAACCTGAGCGGCTTCCTTGTCTTCGATCACGAACGAAACTTCGTACCACTGATCTACGACAAGCTGCTTCTTGGTTTCCGTCGGACTATTAAGGGTGACTGCAGTCGCGTTTGACTTCGCGTTAGCAGACATTTCCGAAATGTTCGGGGTGTTCAACGAGTCACCGCCATCAGCGAGCTCGTCGGAGCGGTTCACGAAGAACGGCGCGACCTTGAGCTTCTGACGATAGAAGTCGTTAATCTTATTGCCCCAAACTTCCGGAATCATTTCCGCGAGGTCAGTCGCGGTAAACGTATCGGTAGGATGTGCCATGTAGGAAAATGCGAGGCGGATAAGCCAGCATCACCCAACGGTGTGACTACCCCTGAAGCTTCTCCTGGAACATCTCGCGATGCTCGTCATCAGAGAGGTCCTTCGAGGCGAACGACTTCTTCTGAGAAGTACGTCCACCCCTACCAGCACCGAGCTGTGCAGCTCGCTGGTTGGCTTCCTTTCGCGTCTGGGTTTCCCAAGTCGTGTAGAGGGAATCGGTTACCGCTTCGAGCAGCGGCTTCTTCTGAAGCTCCGCTACCTTTTTCGCGTACTCGACTTCTTCAAGACTCTTGCCCTGAGCGATAAGGACGGCTTCTTCGTGGGATAGAGCTGGTTTGGCAGCCGCAGGCGTCGGGGCCGGAGCCGCGACTACTGGTGCTGCCGGAGGCGTCGTCTTGCTCTTGTTCTTCTCCCGTTGGAGACGATTCCAAAGCTTCGTATTACGAGCTTCGAGATCGGCAAGGCGAACTGCCATTTGTTCCGGGGTTTCATCGGGAGGAGCCGGATCGATTACTCCTGGATCGAGTTCGTCATCGTTTTCGATGACGGGCTCGACGGGTGCCGGTTCAACAGGTGCGTTGGGGTCCACCGGCGGGACAATTGGATCGGTCATTTTTGGAGGAATGAGAACCTATAAATGAGTGTATCACCCCGTCTGCGCGTCAAGCGCGTCTGCGATGGGGATTACAAGCCTGTGGCGTGAACGCGATATGTCACCTTCACGCGGCAAGGCGAACCAGTGCCACCGAACTCGCCATCACCCGTGTTGTGAAGCACGAGTGCTGCATTGGCGGTAAGGAGTGGGTCAGTAGCGACCGGCGTGACAACGGAAATCTTGTCTGCCGAAGCATCCAAGAGGCCAGTGGTCTCGATCGTCTTGCTTACAGCCGTGCCAGAGCCATCGGTGTACCTGATCGCCATGTTGTCCGAAGTCTCGGTGTACACGGCAGCGTAGTCATAAATGAATACCGCTGAGATGAACTCCAAGGCGTAAGCAGCGCCTGGCGCTGCAACGAGCGTCTTAGGCGTAGCGCGAAGAGCAAGCATTTCTGCTGTAGAGATGCTCACGGTCGCTACTGCGATCATCGAATCAAGGCTGATAGTGGTCTTGCTGCCATCATCGGTCGCGATAGCGCCCTTGGCAGTGAACTCGAGGCCGATGCCTGAGCCGACCTTCGTGCCATTAAGGAATTTTTCAATCATAGTTTCTTGTTGTTGAGCTGTTAAAGCCGACCTTTATTTTACCACCTAGGTCCCGCGGTTCTTTTCGCGGGGCTTTGGTTTCGGTGTGAATAGCTCATCGAGCTTCTTGAAAGCGCTCTCGATGAGCTTGCGCGCCTCTTTTACCGCCGCGGTGTCCTTGCCAGCGTAGACGCGCTTCAGCGCCTCTTCGTCGAGCGACTGATTGATGAAGGCCTTGAGCTCAGCCTGGGTATGCTTGTCTGCATGAAACTCCTTGAGGCTCATATCCTATTTTTGACGATTATCATGGCGATGTGGTCCGTGAGCGTCTCACGCTCGCTTTCGAGGTCGTTCTTGCCGGCATACCGATCGCTCGCCTTTGCATAGAGTGGGTCGGTCACGACGTGACAAAGCTCGTGGATGAGCGCCTGAGTCAGGTCGGCCTTTCGACCCGCTTTCCAGTCTCGCTCGATCTTCTCCGGGTTGTACCCAATAGTCACATCGAGATACGGGACTCGAAAACCGCACTCCATGTACTCGGTTGTGGTCCTTGGCGCGATTGTGATCGTATACCGGTCAAGCAGGAGCTTGCGCTGATATTCGGCAATTACTTTCTGCGCGAACTTTTCAAATTGCTTGTGCCTCATACCTGTTGGCCTTTCGGCAGCACCTCCTCTACTCGGCTAGGCGCCTTGGTTTTGGCTGGCGTAGCTGCGGTACCCTGCCCGATGACAGGGAATGAAGCGGCGGAGATGCCCGTGATCTCCATCATCTCCTGCACGATCGGGCCGCGCGCAGGATCGGCTGGTGCGAGCTGGCCAAGCGCTGTAGCCAATGCGTTGAGACGGCGCTGATCGTCCGACATTTCATCGGTGATATCGAAGCGCATCTTCTGCTTGATCTTGGCGAGGGTGATGAAGCCCTTCGGGATCTTCAGCGTGCGGTTTGCGCCCTGCTTCTCGAGCTGCTGCTGCACGGCGGTACCGATCATCTCGCGATCTTCCGGCAGCGTGCCAAACGGCATGCCGGGCTCCATGAACTCGTCAGAAAGCAATGCGTCCTTGGATACCTTGTCCTTGTGGAAATTGCGGATTGCCTCATCGATGAGCTCAAGCTCCTTAGGCGAATAGGAAGCGTCGAGCGTATGGTCCTTGTTCACCTGGTGCACGACGAAGGGGAGCACCCAGTCCATCAGCACTTCGAGCAAGAAATAGCTGTCCTGGTCGCGGCGCTTATTGAAAATCGAGCCAGCCTGAGCCGCGTGGAGCGCATCTGCCGCAAACGGTGTGCCCGCCTTGCTCTCTTCCCCAGTGACGGCCGGGAAAGCTGACTGGTCGCGCTGCATATTGAGAAACCAGGCATCGATGATCTGCTGGAACTTGGGGAGGCTGGTCGGGGTGAGCTGAACGGCGTCAAAAAACTCACCATCCGCCATATCAATGGTCTCGCCGCTAGCGAGCTCCATGACGCTGCGCTGGTTCTTCTTGTTGGTCTTTACGAGCACCTTCCCCGCGATATCCATCACGTCGCGCTCGGCAATGACCATCTCGTTCGTGCTGATCTGCGGCTCGAAGCACTCCTCCCAAACGCCCATGCCCCAGTCGCGGCTCTCCACGTCTTTGCGGCGGTCGAACTTGAAACGAGTGTCTTTGAGCTCGGTCTTGTAGAGGGTGAACTTCTTCTTCCCGACCTGGGCAACGATCACGTTGTAGAGGCCGATCTCGTCGTCTGGATCTTCCTCATTCTCGTCGGGGTAGATGTCGCAGTATTCAAACTCGCCCTCGATATCGAGGATCTCAACATCGCGCTCTTTGCGCTTCTTCGCTTCCTTGATCGCAAGCTCGAGGTTGGACTCGCCTTCATCATTCTGCTCGTCCCACACCTCGGCGCGTTTCTTGAGCTCCAAAAGCGACAGGGTGCCCTTCTCCACCTTCATCCCGCCCGCAATGTCGTTGGGATCGACGTAGGTGTTCTCCCACTGTACTGGCTCGATGATTAGCTCACCGTCGCGCTCCGTCTTCTTCAGGAGGACGTTGCCGTATTCAGACTTCTTGCGCTGATAGTCGTCGATGGTCTTCCCGAAGTTGTTGTTCTTCATCCAGAGCTGCAGCTCCTTGTTGACGATGAGAGAGAAAAGGAAATCGCCATCGGTGGCATGGCCTTCGATGCTCTTGCGGTCGATGTTCTTCGCACGCCACTCGATATCCACGATGGCGTTACCGATGTTGCGGAATGGGCGGCGCTTGCCCGTGAGCGGGTCTTTGTTGTCCTTCCCGCCATCCATGTAGCGGGAGAGGATGTAGTGGGTGATCTGCCGCACTGTGCGACGCATCGAAAACTCGATGTCGTCCGAAATCGTTACCGTGCCGGTCTCGTAGGCTTTGATGTGATCGTCTACCTGGCCGAAGAAGGCTTTCATATCTCGCGAGGAAGTGACCGCTTAGGTCCAGCCATTAAGACTTGGCGAACCTTCTCGTCTGCGCCAACGGTCCGGTGAGTTGCAACGCTCTCTGACAGGGTTTCGAGAGCGCGGTTTGTGATGTCTTGGCGCTCGCGGAGCTCCGGCTTGAAAGCCTGCATCAAACGATAAAGCCGAACGTTAAGGAGAAGTGATACGCACGCGATCGCTAGAGCGAGGTACGCCATAGATGCAGCAATCGTAACACGTTCAAAGCAGGCGCAATCTGACCGGCAAGGTGCGTATGTTTATAGCTGCTACTTGCCCAACAGCTTCGCGACAATGCCCGCGTCCGCTCCTAAGTAAATGGCCGCAAGGACAAGAGCCCCTTTGGTGAGTTGCGCAGCGTCTTTCCCAATCTCGGCCGTGTAAGCGTCCACAAGCTTACCCAGGCGAGAGGTAGTCCCATTAATATCCTGGGGAGCGGGTGCACCCGCCGTTGCCTTCTCCAAATAGGCGTTGAGCTGTCGCAGCTCAGTAAGAATGTCCCTCAGCTCAGCGAGATAGTGGTGATCGTCGGCCCAAAGGTAGGGCGCGCGAACGTTGCGGGTGCGGTCGAAATGCACCGCTTCGTCACATGCTTCGATAAGGCCCCGGAGCTGGAATAGCGCAACCTCCTTGGCGGGGTTTGAGCCGATCTTCTCGTAGGCTTTAGCGATCAAAACGGTCGAGCTCGGCGTATCTAAGGCAGTGACAGTTCCCACGACCCTCAGAGCTTCACCCTCCTTAACGACGAGTGGGCCTTGGATGACGGTCTCCCGCACGGTCTCAGGCGCGTGCTTTGCCTCAGGCGCGGGGGTAGGAAGCGACGTTGGATCGATCTCGCCTCCGGGCAGAATTTCAGGAAGCCTGACGGTGCCGATCGGTGGGCTTCCTATAGGACCGCCCCCAATCGGGCCAGTACCAATAGGCAATGACCCGATAGCACTCGAGCCGATGTGAGGTGGGGCGTAGCTCTCGGAAGGGTCCAGTACTGCGGGTGTGTGCTTTCCCTTCCTGGGACGAGCCTTCTTGGGCGCCTGAATAAGCCGCGCGAGTTCTGGATCAAATGGGACCGCCGAGTTGTGAGGTTCGTATCGCTCTGATCGGGCGCTTCCTTCTCCTTGAAGGCGCTTATAGGCCTTTTCGAATTCAGTTGTGTCCCACGGAGTTTTTTTCTTAGCCATCCCTAGACTCCGCGCGATTGCCTTCGCCCTGTCAAGTTGTGACGCTGCATGGTCTGCAACGATCGCTCGTAAGACTGGTTTTGCTGCCCTGACGCATCCCTCAGCAGCTCGAAATACATGCGCATGAGGAAGGTATCGCCAGTGTCGGGCGAGCGGCCCAACGCCTCTCGCACCTCGTCCTTAGGCAGGATCTTGAGCTTCCCGTCCTTCTCCATGTCCTTCTGTCTGATCTGAGCAAAGTCCTCGGCGATCTCGTCCTGGTCGCCCAATGGCTTCGCAGCGATGCGGTGAGTCTCCACGAGCTCGGCCAGCTTGAAGCCACACTGAGCCTTGAGGTTCTGAAACGGGGCTATGGCCTGCTTCCCCTCAAGGTCTAGTGCAGCCTTGGGAAGCATCTGCCGGCGAATCATGGTGCGCGTAGGGATAGGGCTGGAAGCCGCTATAAAGCCCTTCACGCCCTGCATCTGGTCCACCACGCCCCCACCTACACCATCTTCGTCGATGAGGATGTGGCTGTAGGGAATGCGCTCAGCCGCGGCCAGGTCGCGCACGAGCTGGATGGTCTTATCCGTCCCTTGCTCCTGGTACCGCTCGCGGCGGTAGCTCTCCAAGCCGTCCCAGAGATTGATAACCGTCTTGTCCCGGCCGTAGCGCGCTACGTCCACGGTCATGTAGCGCTCGCCGTCCTTGGTGATGGTGTTTGTGAAGATGTCTCGGATGTTGTCGAAGCGCATGAGGGCGCCCGCGTTCTCGTCGTAGTCCCAGTTGCCGTCCTTCAGGCGCTGTCGCAGGGCGTTGTCGCTGATCTCCACGAGCTGGCGGCCGTACTCCTCAGCGGTGTGAGGGTTGTCGAGATAGAGCGCCTGGATGAAGGCGTAGCCCTCGGGCAGCATGCCGTCGCGCCAAGGCTTGAAGAAGACGCGGTATGGCCAGCTCTTCGTCGGATTGCATGAGAGGCCGAACTTGGGAAAGGGTGTCACGTCCTGGCCGTCTCGGAAGAGCTTGTGGCGACCGATACGGCTCTTCAGCACGTCAAACGCTTTGAAGTGCCACTCTCCGATCTCTTCGCCGAAGCCGCCGTTGTATTCAAGCGAGCCAAAGCGCTCGTAGTCGGCATCGGTTGGCATGTACTTCACATCGAGCAAGTCGATAGTACTGCCATTCTTGAAGCGGATGACGTTGTACTTACCGTCTAGCTGCCAGTCGCCACGGGGAATGCCATGGTGAGCGCAGACCTTTCCCCACGTCACATAGGTCGAGGCCATCAGACGCTTGAGCTCATTACGAGCGATGAACCAGCGTGAGCCCTTGTGTTGGTAGCACTGGGTGAGGAGCCATTCGCAGTAGAGCCAGGTCTTACCGCCGCCAGCGCCGCCGCCAAAAAGAAGAAAGCGGGTAGAGAGATCGAGCAGCTTGTCCCACGCTGCTTCTTGCTTAACCGTTGGCCGGAGAACCGGCTTTATCGTTTTCATTCCTTAAGAAGATGAACGCCCCCACGGCGGCGGATTCTGCATCGGGTGGCAGCTCTAGCACTTGGACAGACTTGCCCAGTGCGCGATCGAGCAACGAGTCGATAGCGCGATTGTCCGGTGATCTGGTGGTGATGAAGTAGTAGGTAGCCTCGGGATCGTCGAGCTCACCGCCCTCGATCACACCTTGTAGGTAGGCCTCGATCTCCCATTGCTCAGTGACGAGCTTAGGCTCCTTGCGTCTGAGAACTCGGTTGTCGCCTCGGCCCTCGTAGTACTTCTCGATTTTGTAGAGGAAGGTCTGACCACGCGCCAAGGTGAGCTGGGCGGCGAAGAGGACATCGGCCGCCTTCATTGTTCGCTCGCGAAAGGCTTTGAGTGTGGCCTCACGCTCCAAAGTCTCAGGGCTCTTGCTGCCCTTTTTCCTACCTGATCCTTGTCGCGCTCCGCCGTGGCCCATAGATGAATCGAAAATCAACCTATCAAGGCAATTCTATCACGGATGATACCGACGCTTGCATGTCCATGCCCCAAGACGCCACTAACCAATTTTCCCTCAACCAGTTTGAGCATTTTGCCCGTTCAGGCGACTGAAACGTCAAAAACACTTCATCTGGTAGGGGGCCGCCGCTTACTAGTCCTACATTATGGGCCTCAGACCCTCTTTACATGCCCATTTTTTCGGGGCTCCATACCTCAGTTGCCTCTGCAGAAATTCTTCTAAGCAGAGGTGTGCCTTGGTTCCCGAACAAAATCCGCCGCCCCACGCGCTTTTCGTTCAGTGGGGCAAGTTCAAAGCTGGCGCCTTTGGTATTCCAGCCGTCATGGTCTTGGCCGCTCTAGGAGCGCTCCTGGCCTGGTTGCTGGTCGCTCAAAGCCCTGCACGCACGACGTCATCGATCGAGCGTGCCACGACGAACTCGCCGCCGGCAGCCATGAGCTCGCGCCCGAACGTCAACTGATGCTCTGACAGCTTGCCGCTGTCGGTCTTCACTTCAATTCCGATGTACTTCCCGTCCTTCACTACGATGATGTCCGGCGCACCGTGCCGTGAATACTTCGGCATTGCGCGGAAGATGCCCTTGCCTCGATCGAATATCGGCGTGTTGTTGTTGCGGTAGAAGAAGCGCTTCTTAAGCGCCAGGTATTCGCAGACCGCGTTTACGATCTCTCCCTCTGGTGTCCGAGCCATTCCGCCCGAGGCAACGGCGTGCGCAACGTTGCCTGCTGGCGGTGAACTAGATGTCCGATCCGGTTTGAGATCGGGCGGAATGCCGGGGACTACCAGGTGCCTGTTGTGCCGCCTCGTTTACGTTTGCTCATCACCCAATTCTACCAAAGAGACAGCCCCGCAAGTGCAGGGCTGAGTGGGGACAACGCTAGACGCGTTTCCCAAGAGCTTCGCGCACCAGTTCGCGCGCGATCATGAGACAGGCGCTCATGATGCTGCTGTAGGGGCCGCGTTCTCTGCCCTCTACCATCGTGAAGAATTGCGGTCGCACGATGTGCCAGTAGCAACCGCGCTTCTCCAAATGCCACGTCGAGAGTGGGATGCGTTCCGTGCTCATGGTCAGCCCTCCATGCCGCGCATGAAGCAGCGGGCGAAGAGCTTGCCGCCGTCGGAGTAGAGCCACACCTTGGCCTCTCCGTCGGGGTTCTGCATGTTCACTACGAGCGCGTCGGCCGGCACGTCTACCCACTGACCCTGGGTGAAGACGCGGAAGCCTGCGTCGGTGCGCTCCCATGATGACGGCGCGACGTAGGTGTAGTCGCTGCCATCACAGCAGAGCGTGCCTTTCTTGCTGCGTGCTTGCGAATAGCCGTCGGCCTGGTGCGTCTTCGGATCGTGCGCCCATGCCCTAGTGCCACCTGTGAAGGTGAACGCGAGCATGAGTGCGGCGAGGCCACATGCTCCCATGAGGTACGGATTGAAGCGGGCCTGGAAGTAGCGCAGAGCTTGGCGCATGAAGCGGCGATCGCGCCGCCTTTCGCGTGCGTGCATGACTGCCTCGATTGTAAAGAGCTGGGCGGGATTACCCGCTCTTAATCATACCAAGGCGATTGCGTTTACTTGTTGAGTGCGAGCCAGAGGCGCGCGACAGCTTCTTCAGGAGTTGAGCCGTGCGTATTTCGGTCAAGGCTCCACGCTTTTCCGACCCAATAGACTTCCATTTCCTTTGAATCAACCTCGCGGTCTAAGCCGTTAAAGTCTTCGCCACACGCTTCTATGAGTTCGGAGAGGGTCGGTGCGTAACAGTCTTCGCCGGTGGTATCTGGTCCGTCGAAGAATGAGTATCGATCCTTCTTGTCCAACATCTGCGGGAATCCCGTGTCCTTCAGATTCTTGGCGAGCGCGAAATCCATATTTCTTATTCTACCACCCCAAACGAAAGAGCCTCCGCGACGGGAGGCTCAAGGTGGCGCACAAAGCGCTCAGTGCTTCTTCTCGGGAACGGTCAAGCCTGGACGGCTTGGAGTTCAAAATCTCCGAAGTACATCGCTGGGCCATCTGCACTGATGCAGGTGGTTTTGAGCATGTCGTCGTGGAACTGCATGAGCAGCGCGTTTTCATCCCACCATTCCCACGCGGTGAGAGCGTGGGCGCGCTGCGCAGCGGCGCGATCCTTGAACCGGACGACGCGGTGGGTTTCGTAGGTGCTGTGAAGCGCCTCGATGCCCTCGATGTCGGGGCCGTTGAAGCCCCATTCTTCGAGCTGCTCGTCGGGATCAAAGCGACCGTGGATGAGCAGTAGGCGGAGGCTCACGCCGGCACCAGCTCGCACGTCCCGTCGATGATCTTGTGGAGCTCGGCGGTGCCGCGCGGGTTCTCGCTCACCTTCCCAGCGAGGGCGAAGGTAGCGGCGTTGAAGAGGCGCCAGGCGGTCTTCGAGCCCCAATCGTGGCTCGGATCTTCCCACTGCTGGAGCACCTCGGGGATGCGCTGCACGTTGATGATGCCCTCGCGGAACATCCGCATCATGGCAGCGTCGGCCAGCATGTCGGAGAGCGAGGTCGCCCGGTAGCGGTCGTAGGTGATCTTCTGCGCCTCGCGCTGCTGCGCGAGTGGCTCGATGATCTCACCGATGAGACCGGGGAGGTCGCGCTTGAGGTTCGACGTGTGCTTGCGCTTGATGACGTGATCGCCGGAGAAGGCGAGGTTGTCGCACACGAAAACGCGCGAGCCAAAGCTGATGCCGACCGGGAACTTCTTGTCGTGGCTGTTTCGGAGCCCGACCATATCGGTGTACCCGGTGTACTCGCTCTTGAGGCAGAGCACGCCGAAGAAGCGGTCGCCATCGGGCGTTACACCGAAGTGCTGATCCGTCACCGTATGCCCGTAGTAGGCCAGGGCGTGAGCGATGAGATCGACCACGCGATAGTGCGGGATCGGGACGTGAGTAGCAGTCGGCTCCGGCGTCTTGAGCGCGCGAAGGCCGTCGTATTCCACGGGATCGGCTCCCGCGTGAAGCATGAGTGTCATGGAACAAATCCTCTCGGCTATCGCGGCCCACGACGGGCAGCGAATGGCGGAGAGGAGCTGTTGCTAGTGTATCACTTCCTATCCTTGTAGGGTTGTTGCGGTTTGGCCTTGTCAAGAAAGCGCCTAATGCGTCGCTTCACCTCAGCAACGTCTTTGAGATCGCATTCCCAAATAGTGAGAACGTTCCAACCGTCTCGTGCTAGCGCTGAAACGTGTTGCGCATCTCGCTCACGATTACGCATCAACTTTGGGTTCCAGTAGCCGGTGTTGGACTTCACCGTACGGCGGTCAGGGCATGTTGGCGCATCGTGCGCATGCCAAAAGCAGCCGTGAACGAAAATTGCTTTTCGTCGAGCGCGAAATACGAGGTCTGGCTTTCCTGGAAGGTTCTTCGCATGGAGGCGGTATCGGTAGCCCATCTTATGCACAAGCTGACGCACGATGAGTTCCGGTTTCATTCCTTTGCTCTGGATGCGGCGCATATTCTCAGAACGCTGCTGTGGACTAAGCCTATCCATCGACTCGACTCCGCAATCAGTGCCGGCAACGATTATGCCGCGAGATGGCCAAGAAGAAACGATTGCACGATCTGATACTGGGCGCACTTAAGGCGAGCCCAGATGGGCTGTCGATTCACGAACTTCGAGCGAAGCTGCCGGAAGATATTGGCCCGCAAGCAGAGTTGAATAAGCGCGTCCGGGAGCTCCGGTATAAGCACGACATCCCGCACGAGAGCGGCAGGTATGTCTATCGTGGAGCGCGCGTCGTGCCGCTCGACAATCAGGGGATAAGCTCAAAGCTACGCGCGGCTGTTCTGAATAAAGCAAACGGCCGCTGCCAGATGTGTGGTCGAACGGTGAAGGACGACGGCATTAAACTCGAAGCCGATCACAAGATTCCGCACAACTGGGGCGGCGCCACCGACCTAGATAACCTCTGGGCTATCTGTCAGCTCTGCAACAGCGGAAAGCGTGATTTCTTCAAGTCATTCGATGACGACGAGATGCGTGATCTTGTCGGCTTCGAGAGCGTTCATGAGCGTCTTGCCAAAGCGCTTCAAAAGCGGGGCAGCGAAGGCGTGCCGTCGTGGTTTTTGGAATTCGTCGCAAACGTAAACGATTTCCAAGAGGATTGGCATCGCCGGCTGCGCGAACTGCGTGTCATCGGGATTGAGTACGTGTTTGCCAAGAAGAGATTGCCGAGCGGCAAAGTCGAAACGACGTACTTCCTCAAGAAATGGAAAGACCCGCCAGCAAATGCGACTGCCGTCATTCGAGCGCGCGAGCGCGCTAAGCGGCAATAGAGAGCGACACCTTCCGACCCATAAGGGCCTTCTTAATCTGCAGCGCGACGGCCTTCGCCACGGGCGGTGGGAAGGCGTTCCCAATCTGTCGGTAAGCGGCTGTCTTCTTCCCCGCGATCTTCCACTCAGGCGGAAAACCTTGGAGCAAGGCGACCATGGGGACCGTAAGCCGTGGCCTCATACGAATAGGATCAGCCGGACCAGGCGCTTCACCAGCAACACCGAGTCCATCGACGCCAAGTGAAGCCCAAGCGCGCTTCGCTCGCGTAGGTCCCAGATCGGGACCGCCATGCTTTTTCGAGCCTCCTACAAGCGTAGGAGCGATCTCATCCGCATGATCGCGCCAGGCTTCTGCTCCTGGCCACCCCCTGGCTGCCATCAGCGGATAGAGAGTTTCGCCAACGGTCGGCGGGTTTTGGCCCGATCCCGTAGGCCAATCGAAATTGTCGGAAAGCCCCTTGCGAAGGGCCACGATCACAACGCGGGGACGAAGCTGAGGTACACCAAAATCCGAGGCGTTGAGAAGCCGCCAGCCTGTCATATAGCCCATCTTGAAGAGCTTTGAACGGAAGCCCTCACGGTAATCCTCGAAGATCGCATCAAGGAAGCCGCGAACATTTTCGATCATCACTGCCTTAGGCCGAGTTTGCTCGATGATACGTAAGGCAGCCGGGAAAAGATTCCGCTTGTCCTTCGCGCCAAGCATCTTGCCCGCGACAGAGAACGGTGGGCAGGGAAGGCCTCCTGCTAGCAAATCAATGCCTTCGTGGGCCTTGGCATTGTACTTGCGGAGATCGCCCTCGACGACCTGCCAAAGTGGCCGGTTCAGTCGCAGCGTCTCGCAGGCATCGTGCTCAATTTCAAGCAGGGCGCGGTGCTCAAAGCCTGCAGCTTCGAGCCCGATTGCTTGTCCTCCCGCGCCCGCGCAGAGTTCCAGCGAACTTAGCGGCATAGCGTTCCCCAATTGGACGCGCAGTAGAGTCCAAGCGCGTAACGACGTCTAGGCTAAAGTGTAGAGGCTTCGTCGCACGCTATCCACATGACAAATCAGCGAGTCGGTGCAAGGGCTTAGCGGGGGCCGCGTGAGACAGAGAGAAGCTCCGATCATTTAGGGCTGCTGAGGAGCCTGTGGCGTAGTTTGTAGGTGTTCCCGTGCGAGAGGAGGCCCAAATAGGAAGTGACGTTGTGGAGTGTCGCACGGAGGGCGCGCTTCTTCGTGTTCGTGCGGATCACTCGGTGATCTGGGAAGTGGACCCACCCCAGAAAGTCGATGCCCGAGCTGACGGTGCGCAGAGATATCTTGCCTGGATGAAGCGCTAACGAAAGCTCGTCGTGGAGATAGGCCTTCAGTATGGGGAGCAGTCGAAGTAGGTGCGCACGGTCCTCAGACAGGATGAGGAAGTCGTCGGCATATCGGATGTAGAAACGCTCGCGCAGCTCGTGTTTCACGTATCGATCAAACTCGTTCATGTAGAGGTTCACGAGGACTTGGGAAGTGAGGTTGCCGAGCGGAAGTCCTTTGCCAGGGGCCGACGCGTGGAAGCTGCCTACTATGTTTGCGACGAGAGCCTGGGTGCGAGGGTCGGGGATGCGCTTAGCGACTATCGCCAGCAAAACGGTGTGGTCGATCGAGGCAAAGAACTTTCTCAGATCACATTGGAGTACCCACGCCGTCCTGGTGTGATTTTTAGCTACCTGGACGGCAAAGGTTCTGTAGCGGTTGATGGCTTTGTGAACGCCCTTGCCAATCCGGCAACTATACGAGTCGTGCACCCACATACGGTCGAGTGCCGGGTACAAAACTCGATAAACGGCGTGATGCAGTAGTCGATCACGCACCGACGCCTTATGGATATCACGGGGCTTTGGATCTGAAATCTTGAAGGCTTGATATGGCCCGTGACGGTACGTACCGCTCGCGAGGTCAGAGTGCAATTGAAGCACGTGGTTCATGAGGTGTCGGTCGAATTGCTGCACATCTGGTTTTCGACGTTTTCCAGCGGCAAACTCAGCCCAGGCGCTTAGGAGATTTTCGACTGAGATGATACGGTCATACGAATGTCCGCTCCCTCGGTCATCAGCCATAGCAAGACAGTATACAAGGCGTGGTACGCGACGCGGGACAAGTTCCCCAAGAAGGCCCGCTACACGTTGGGCGATCGAATAGACAATCGGTTCTTGGCTCTCTTAGAGCTGATGTGTATGGCGCAATACCAGCGGCCGTCTGAGAAGGCGCAAACACTTGGAAGGGCCGCCGCGACGCTCGACACGCTCAAGATGCTTCTACAGCTCGCATGGGAAATCCGTGCCCTGGATAACGCTCGCTATGCTGAAATCTCTGAGGGCCTCGATGATGCGGGTAAGCAGCTCGGCGGGTGGCGAAAGGGTATTGAAACGAAAATCCCCGGATCGTGAGATGCCGGGGCAATCGCCAGTTTCGGGAGAGAAGACGCGATTGCCCGCGTTCCAATCGTTGTCGTCGCGCTTCCACGTGTTGACGTTCCACTCGTCGCCGTTCCAGTTGACGTTCACGACGCAAGAAGCTCTCGTACCCGCGACCGTCCATACCACTGCCCATCGAGGTCATCTCCAGGCTGCATCTGACGCGGAGCCTATAAGCTCGCTGGCTGCGGGTACCAACTGACCAATTGTTTCGTGGTGATCGGCTTCGCGCGCCTCCGCGAACCGTAGTGTGCGGAGTTCTGACTTGGCCGGTCCCAAGACCTCCCTGCGCGAGCCTTAGCCCACACAGCACCAGAAGTCTCGCGAGTGAGCATAAAACCGAAGAGCCCTTAGCGCAAAGCACCAAGGGCTCAAGGGATGAGAGCAGAGTAAACGAGGGTCGGTCAGATGCGGGGAGAGAAGACGCGACCGCCCGCGAGCCAATCGCTGCCGCCGCGCTCCCACGCGCTGACGTCCCACTCGCCGCCGAACCAGCAGACGCGCACGACGCAAGAAGGGGTGTAAAACAAGTTCCAATCCCCTTTTGTGTTGAGTGGTCCGCCCTCCCCTTTGGCCTGGACCGCAATGAGGGACGTGAGAATTGCCGCAACATCTGTTTCGCTGAATACGTTCTGGTGCTCCAGCGACGCTTCGATGTCTTCGTCGGAAGAGGCCCTCACGAGATCAAATGTTTCGAGCTGGTAATCCTTGTTGGCTTCGACCGGCTCCGCCTTGCTGACGATGCGCTCTTGCGCACTTGTGGATACGTACAGGCCGTCTCGGTTCTTGAAAAACTTGGAGGGCAATTCTCGCTCTTCCGGCTTCACGTGTAGGCTATCGACTGACTTCAACACTTCAATGGTAATTGTGCCTTTCATATTATCGTTTTCGATTAGCTTTCTTAATTTTCGACCTCTTTTTTGGTTTCGTCTTGGCGACAACGCTCACGAGCGCTTGCTCAAGTAGCGAGACGCGTTCGGCCAAAGCGTCGAGGGTCAAAGCGCCCGAGGGACCAGTGTTGAGAGTAGAGGACTGGTCAGCAGCGGGAGAGAAGACGCGACCGCCCGCGTACCAACCGCCGCCGTCGCGCCTCCACGTGTAGACGAGCCACCCGCCGCCGAACCAGACGACGAACACGACGCAAGAAGGGGTGTAGAAGAGGTTGGCATAGCCATCCTTGGCCTGCGCCGGGGCAGCTTCGATGAAGGCGAGCACGTCGCCGAGGGTGCAGTACCCAGGCTTCAGATCGCGCTCGATTGCCGCGTCATTCATGTCGGTTGAGAGCGTTTGGAACGCAGGGGTGGACTTGGCGCGTTCAAACTCGGTACCGCCGAATTTGGAGCGGAAGTCTGGGCTGACGAAGCCGATGCCGTGCTTGCCGACTACGAACTCCTTTGATGCTTGCATAGTATTGATTTGGTTAGTTGATACGTCGCACAACACCGATTGCGCGGCGCTATGCGGAATCGAAGAGCCGTACAGCTCGAGCAGCGATTTCTAGGTCTGTTAAGGGCTTCTCCTTCGGGATGAAGCGGAAGTACTCGTACCTGGCATCCAGCCCGATCTCCCCGCCCCTCGAACGCTCGATCTTCCCTTTCAGCTTCTCCGGACACTCCCCACGGGCCAGCTCACGAGCGCGCACGGCGCCGGCACTACCGATGAAGCCAAACGGGGTGTCTGCACCTTGAAGATGCATCGTAGGCACCCAATCCTCTACCGCCCACAAATGAGCGACGATGATGTCCTGCTGCGTGGTGCAGGAGATGCGGATGCGGCCAATCTCGTCGGGGGTGAGTGTTCTCATGAGCTAGTACGGCAGAGCCGCGGTTACTTGTAATTGCTGATGTAGCCCGCCTCCTCCGGGTTGGGGACCGCGATGCCGATCTCAGCCGCAATCTTGTCCATGAAGTCAGAGAAGCCCGCTTTGTCGAGGGTGCGAGTAGAGCCAACGATCTTCATTTCCTGGTCGTTCACTCTGATGAAGCGAGGCGTAAGAAAGCGGCGTTTGGCCCATTCATGTACGTCTGCGGCGGGTTGGCCTGTCTCCTTCTCGATCTTGTCGTAGAAAACCCACAGAAGCCTATTTTGCTGATCTGAGCGAGTAGGCTTCACCTCCTCGATACGGATGGTCTTGCCAGTATTCTCCTCGCACCATGCCTGCCACCTCGCGGCGGCAGACATGGATAGGAAGACCAGCCCGTGCTTATCGACCTTGGCGCGGAAGGGCATAGGCTACTTGGCCGCCTCTATACCCGCCGCCCTTGGGATAGTGGCCGCAATCTTTACTTCTTCCAGAGACAAGTTGATCTCGCCGATCACCTTTGATGCTCGGGCAAAAAGTTCGTCGGGGATTACCAGGTCCACAGCGAACGAGACGGTGGGAAGAATGCTTTTCTCACCACGGTAACCAAGTGGGACGACAATTGGCTCGCCGTTGTCCTTTGTGGCCGCGGCAATCTTGTAGCCCTTGTTCGTCTTACCTACGCGAATGAATGCTCGAAGTTTGGCCATAACTACATCGCGATCTCAGTCTCCTTCTCTTCCTCGATCGCTTCCTGTGCAGTTGCTTCGTCGCCCACGCGCTGGATGACAACGTAGCCCGCTTCGTCCTCGCCCACCTCGAAGCCTTCCGGCACGAGATAGAGGACGGTGACACGCTTCCCCGCGACGGTGATCTTCTCCGTCTGAGCGGTGAGGGGCTTGCCAATCCAGCCTTTGCTCTCCTCGCCAAAAGCATCGATGAGGCCGTAGATGGTGGCGCGGTTGAGGCTCACGTTGAGCGCGTCCTGGCCGCCTTCAAAGCGGACTTTCGCGACCGTCTGATACTTCGGCGTGCCGTCGTCGTTGGTGAACTGGCTGACTGCCTTGGTGGCTTCGTCCACGATCTTGCACATAGTGCCGCTTTTAATGTCTGCGGCTTTGGCCCATGCCCCGCCGCGTTCTTTAGTGAATTGCATACGTTAATTGTTGAGATACCGATAAAGTTGAACACAGCTGATAAACGCTTCCTTGTCGCCCTCGACGTCATGAGACCAGAGAATGTCCTGGCCCTCGTCGAACGTGCGCTCCTTGGGAAGGCAGATGATGCAGTAGCCGTCGATGGGCTGCTGCTTCGTGCCTTGAAAGGCATCGTGTTCCATCTCCTCATACATGATCGAGTACCCCGCGCACTGGATGAGAGGCACCTTGTCCCAGATCTTCTTGAAGGTCTTAACGTCGGCGATGTAGCGCTTTCCGTCCTTCTCGAAGATGAGATCGCATGTACCCGCGACCCACAGCTCCTTGCTGTAGAGGCGCTGTTCGGTGGCGATGAAGCGGATATTTTCTTTGACCGCCCACTGAATGAAGGCCCCTAGTTCGGGCTTATCACTATCTGCGTGCGGTAAGCCGTCTTTCTTGTCTATGCACTCGAGTACCCACGCTTCGACGAGCGCATGAAGCTGAGTACCCGCATCCGCCGCATTATCACGCTTCTTGGCGTGAGCGGTGCGGGCTTCGTCTAGGAGCGCGGGAGAGACTACCCAGCCTTGAAGATCATCAAGGTCTATCTCTCGACCATGCTCCTTGATGTACTCCACCGCCATCTTCGCGGCCCACGGGATGAGCGCGGGCTTCGCCAGAACGCCCAGGATGGTTGTGCAGCCCGTCATGGGCTTGCCGTCGAAGAAGTAGAGGTGCTTGGCTTCGTCGAAGTGGAAGCCTTCTGCGGGCGCACTTGGGAGCTTCTGCCGTCGTTTGACGGGGCTCATACACGTTTTTTCATTAGGTCGATCTGCACTTGTAAGCCGTCTCTGAGCGCCTGTGTCAGATTGGCCACTTCCTTATCCCGTGACGCGCGGCCTACGAGAAAGAACGTTACCGCGTATACGGCGAACAGGCCGATGACGATCAAAGGTGAAATGGTCATACGATTGCTGCGTGAGTGAGTAATGCGCCGATCATAAGAAGCGGCGTGATGAGCTGCATTGAGAGCAGCCCGAGAGCGGCGCGCTTGCGATCGACGTGAGACTTCATGCTCTTGTCGCTGTCGATGCGGAAGCGGCGGAGCTGGCTGTCTGTGAAGCCGAACTCGATGGCGTAGGGGTTCATAGATGATTGATGTTCCCTCTGCGTCACTCGCTGCGGGAACTCGCCCTTAACGAATGCGAGGTGAGCGAGCGACGCGGAAGGCGTTAAGGATTGATAATCGGATAATGACGACAGCACAGGTCCGCTCGGCGGCTACTGTCGGTATGTGTTGTGAGCAGAGAGTGATGCGGCTCAAGACAACCCGACGGACTCGGGACGATTCCGCACCACATTTCTGCGCACAACGTAGATTTCAAAGATCGGTGCTCTCGGTCGAGCCGAAGAGCAGGAAGAAGTGGGCGAGGATTTGCCGAGAGCCCTATTCCAGGTGTCCGACGGGCGGTGACACCAGTGCTCGTGTTACTCGGATGGTCACCTCGCATGAGCACGCTAACGTATCGACGTACTCGCCTTTAGGCGCGTCTACCTTGGCACTCGAAGGTGCTCTTTCCGCCACCGCTTCTTCCCTACGACCATTGAAGCATATGCGCGGCGGTGCGCAAGGCACTGCAACCCCGAGTGGGGATAACCGCGGCGGTGCGCAATCCTATGCTAAACTGCTGAGCATGGATGTACGAGAAGCGGGTCGCCTGGGCGCTGCGGCCACCAATAAAAAGCTCTCAAAGAAGAAGCGCCGGGAGAACGCGCGCAAAGCAGCAGCGGCGCGATGGGGAAAGCAGAAGTGAGCGGCAGCCGGCCTGTGACAAGGTAAACGGGGCTGAGCCCAGCAAGCTGTCCGGATCGCTAGGAAGGCACCGCAACCACAATGAAAGATGAGTCTGTAGGGTCTGCTACCGAGTGGCGGCATGTATCACCTCCGCTCGCTATTGAAGCGAAAGCGTTGGTGAGGTCGAGGCAGTTCAAGCCTCAGCGCTGCTCACGTTAAGCGAGAACTTAAACGCAATGTATGCATGGCTCTGTTGAGCCACTGTGCGTTGAAAGGGATGTTAAGCCCGGCACTTAAATAAAGAGCCGCCATCCGAGAGGACAGCGGCAAAGGATCACTCCGCACTAAGCATGAGCTGTGGCATTCGCGAGTGTCACGAAGGTGCACGCCACGGCGGTTAGGATGCACCATTTAGGTGGTGTCCTGTGGGCGGGGGCGCCGTAATTCAAGCGCACTGGAATTAGCGACGAGCTAATTCAAATGGCTTTAGGAAGCTCGATAGAACTTCTTGAAATCGACGACCTTCTCATCGGCCGGTGCTGCTGGTTCCGCCTTTGCAGTGAGCTTCTCTGCGAGGTTCTTGGGAAACAGAATTAGCGGCGTCTGATCTGGCGACGTGGCGAGGCCCTGGTATCCGACCAATGCCCCATTCGACAGACGAATAGGGAAGGCGATGCGACCGCGCATGATCCCCTTCGCGGCGTACCCGATCCCGAGCGCTTCGCAGATGGGGACCGTGAGACCGAGCGCCTCGATGGCCGGATGATCGGTCTTGAGGTGATCGAGCGGCTGCAAACCGTCGGTTGCTGGTGCCGGCGCCGGCTTCGTGATATCGGAACGGTTGTCACGGTGACTATGGTCACTGTTACTACTGTTCCCGAAATTAAAGCGCTTGGCGATCTGCTGCGCAGCATCGCGCGGCGAGACGTGCTGCATCCGAGCGACTAGCTCGATGATGTCGCCGCCGTACCGCTTCTGGCCTGGCTTCGGATCGCATGTGCCGTGGCAGCAAAACGATTTCTCGGCCGGTGTGATGACGAGCGCGCGATCTCCACCCGATTCGCAGAAGGGGCAGTGACCGCGCCAGGTGTCGCCCTTCTGAGTGATGTCGAGCTGGAGCCACTTCGCGACTTCCACGATGGGAACAGCCGCCTTCAATTCTTTGAAGTCGATGTATGCCATTGCAGGCTACCTCCGCGTTGAACAATGCCTGCATCCCATTGTCTCACGGCACGCGTGGTATGCTGTGTGGAGACGTTTCGAGTGTGGATGGGGCGCATGGCGTCGGTGCATTTGGGATAATGCCGACGAGGAGTCTGAGAGACGGCTAAAGAACGAGGGCGAAAGTCCCTGGGCGCTCCCCACCCGCACTCGAATTGAAAACGCGCTGCGGGAGAAAAGAGGCGAAATGGCTAAGGGCAATGCTCCCGACCACAAGTGCAAGATCGGTTTTGTCCAGGCTGCGATCTGGAAAAACGACACCGGCTTCTACAGCGTGAAGCTCTCCCGCTCCTACAAGGACGGCGACACGATCAAGGACACCGACCAGCTCGGCGCTGGCGATCTCCTCAACGCGGCCAAGGTGCTCGAACGCGCCGAAACGTGGATTGCCGATCAGCAGTAGTCGCGTAGCGTAAGCACAAAAAAGGGGGCCATTGGCCCCCTTTTCCTTATTGGGTTTGCTGCGTGCAATTGCGGGCCGTGTGCTCCGTCGATCCGCACTTGCTACACGAGGCTGGCTTGCGCTCCTTGAGCTTCACGCCCTCGGTGACGACCTTGAGAAGGTCCGCGTCGATCTTCTCACGTTGCGCGATCAATTCTTTGATCCGCTCGGTATCCAATCAAATCACCTCCCTTCGAGTAAGCGTGTTGTGCCATGCGCAGTCTTCCACTCGTCGCCGATGAGCGAGAGGCAAGGGGCTGGCGCGTTGTCGAACAGGTTGAAGCGCGGGATGGTGTGGAAGAGGTGGGCGTCGTGGTGACGCTGCACGCGTGCGCGGATGTTGGTCTCGCGCTCGGTCGAATGTGTGAGCCACAACACCCGGAGATTAGGGAGACCAAGGTGCGTCTTATAGATCCCGTCGCGGAGCACTTGCTCGTAGTGGCGGAGCTTCTCGTCGATGACGGTGAGCGACTCGGTATGGCGATCCAGTTCGAGGACGAAGAATTTGAACTCGCCACCGGACTTGATGCCAAAAAGCGCGTCCGGTTCGAGGGTCGTGCTACCCAGCGGGAATGATACTGGCACCTCGGCGGTGCGCGCCGCTTCCGAGCACTTCGGATGAGCGAGGATTTCGAGATGGGAGACGAAGCGCTGCGGCGCTTTGATTGACGCCTCGATGCTCGCCACAATCATGCAAAGGTGCGTGTCATGCGCACTGCGGCGGCTCTTCCCTATCTTCGTGCGGCGGATGAAGTCTTCGGCATGCCTGGTGTGCTGATAGGCCCCCGGTCCAAGCTCATGAAAGAGGTGCGTGCCGATGTGACGGTTGATCTCGTCTGGCCGGCTCAAAATGTGCGAGGTGGCGGGTAGGCCAGCGGTCTCGTGATACAAGCGCTTGAGGATTTGTTTGACGTACTCACTACCGTAGAGCGCCTGGAGGTGGTTGGTGGGCAGACGGGCGTAGCGGCAGAGGGGATCGAGAATACGATCGCGCCGACTGTCGTTGATGTGAATATTGCCGGTGGTCTTTTCGCGCCTGTAGCGCTTCCGGTGAGTAGTCGTCTCCATATCGAGGTTGATGCACCAATCTGCTCACGACGAAAACGTGAGCGATATGGCGCTGCGTAGCGCAGAGTTACAGGTGTGGCGCTACGTCACTCTCGATTTTATCACGCTGCCGCTGGTGCACTCACCAGGTATCGTCGTCTGCGACTGGCCTCGGGCGCGCAGTGCGAGCCGGGGCCTCTGCTGCAAACGCCTTTAGAGCGTCACTGAGCGAGGGCGCGGATGGCGGGGGTGTGCTCGCATCAAACGAGTAATTTGCCCTCATGCGGGCCTGCAGCTCGGCCTGCTCGGCCTTGGTCAGCTTAGGCGCCTTGGGGGGCGTGGCGAGCGGTATACGCAGCGTGACGGCCTGCCTGGTGGTGTCTCGAACGAAAGTGGCAAAGGACCCGATGGGGAGGCTTTGGAGGTGCTGGGGTGTAGTCCTCAGCCTGGGTGCGAGCTGAGATGTCTCCTCGTCTGAGTTCGCCATTCGGATCGCGCAATCGGAGAGCGCGCCAAGCGTAACCTGGTTGGAAATCTGCGAGATGGCCTGGTGCGCGAGGATCATCGCAATTTTCTGCGACCGGCATTCTTGGATGATGCCGGCGAGCTTCGTATCCTTGCTGATGATCGTATGCGCTTCGTCGATGTAAAAGTAGCACGGGAGCTTGTCCTCATCGCGGCGCGACGCGCGCTGATCCGCTGCGGCACGCACAAGTGCGATGTAGAGCCGGCCGAGAAACTCCGCGCCCGCGTCATCCAACAGCTGCTTACGCACGTCGAGGATGACCACTTTGCCGGTGTCCATCAGCTCGCCCATTTTGATTTTGGTCGTGGGTGAGCGGAACATCGCGCGCAAGATCGGGATGCGGGTAGTGAGATCACGGATGCGCCAGAGAAGCTGCGTCTTGGTCGCCTCGTATGTACGGCTGCTGAACTCCCCGAGCGTAAAAAACTCGCGGTCTTCCGGGTCCATCCTTTCGAGGTGCTCGGCATAGGGCTCGTAGCCCTGGACGAGGATGCGGCGGAAGTCGGCGAAGGTTGCTCCTGGCACTTC
>Ga0172373_10001771_pt1 | contig 34420 bp, 28 predicted proteins | sample Lak10m_2_FD_114546 | JGI IMG/M metagenome (GOLD analysis project Ga0172373, IMG submission 114546) | Freshwater microbial communities from Kabuno Bay, South-Kivu, Congo - kab_092012_10m | ecosystem: Environmental > Aquatic > Freshwater > Lake | place: Democratic Republic of the Congo...
CACGCCGCCCGAGGAGATCGCCCGGGCGCGCGAGGCTGGCGTGGTCGCGCTCAAGCTCTATCCGGCGGGCGCCACGACCAACAGCGACGCCGGCGTCACCGACATCCGCCGCACCTGGCGCACGCTCGAGGCCATGCAGCGCGAGGGCCTGCTGCTGCTGGTGCACGGCGAGGTCACCGACAGCGAGATCGACATCTTCGACCGCGAGGCGGTGTGCATCGACCGGGTGATGACGCCGTTGCGCCGCGATTTCCCGGAACTGAAGATCGTCTTCGAGCACATCACCACGCGCGAGGCGGCCGAGTATGTGTCCGAGGCCGGCCCCTGCACGGCGGCCACGCTGACGGCCCACCACCTGCTGTACAGCCGCAACGCCTTGTTCGTCGGCGGCCTGCGCCCGCACTGGTACTGCCTGCCCGTGCTCAAGCGCGAGGCGCACCGCCAGGCGCTGGTGCGTGCCGCCACCTCGGGCCACCCGCGATTCTTCCTCGGCACCGACAGCGCGCCGCACGCCGCGGCGCTGAAGGAGCAGTCGGTGTGCGGCGCCGGTTGCTACACCGCGCCTGCGGCGCTGGAACTGTACGCCGAGGCCTTCGAAGCAGCGGGCGCGCTCGACCGGTTCGAGGCCTTCGCCAGCCTGAACGGCCCGGCCTTCTACGGCCTGCCGCCCAACGAGGATCGCATCACGCTGCGCCGCGAGGCCTGGACGCTGCCCGAGCGGCTGGCCTTCGGTGAGGCCGAGGTCAAGCCGCTGCGCGGGGGCGAGACGCTGGCCTGGCGTCTGGTCGGGGCCGACACCCCTTGATGTCCCCAGGGCTTGGCGGGGTGTGGCCTTGACAGCGGGCCCCGCGCCCTAACATTCGATCCTGTCGTCAACTCGTGGACCGCCGTGTGGCGGCCCTGACCATGAAACGCATCGTCCTGTTCGTCCTGACCAACCTTGCCGTGATGGTCGTGCTGGGCATCACCGCCAGCCTGCTCGGCGTCAACCGCTTCCTCGACGCCAACGGTCTGAACCTCGGCATGCTGCTGGGCTTCGCCGCGGTGATGGGTTTCGGCGGCGCGATCATCTCGCTGCTGATCAGCAAGCCCATGGCCAAGTGGACCACGGGGGCGGTGATCATCAACGACTCGGCCGACCCGACCCACCGCTGGATCGTCCAGACCGTGCGCCGCTTTTCCGAGAAGGCCGGCATCGGCATGCCCGACGTCGCGCTCTACCAGGGCGAGCCCAACGCGTTCGCCACCGGCGCCTTCAAGAACTCGGCGCTCGTGGCCGTGTCCACCGGGCTGCTGCAGAACATGACGAAGGAGGAGGTCGAGGCGGTCATCGGCCACGAGGTCGCGCACGTCGCCAACGGTGACATGGTGACGATGACGCTGATCCAGGGTGTGATGAACACCTTCGTCGTCTTCCTGTCGCGCGTCATCGGCTACTTCGTCGACCGCGTGATCCTGAAGAACGACCGCGACGGCGTGGGCATCGGCTACTACGTCACCACCATCGTGCTCGACATCGTGCTGGGTGTGCTGGCCGCCGTCGTCGTGGCCTGGTTCTCGCGCCGCCGCGAGTTCCGCGCCGACGCCGACGCTGCGCGCCTGATGGGCCGCAAGCAGCCCATGATCAACGCGCTGGCGCGCCTGGGCCGCCTGGAGCCCGGTGCGCTGCCGCAGGCGGTGCAGAACATGGGCATCTCCAGCAAGCCCAGCGGCCTGATGGCGCTGTTCTCCAGCCACCCGCCGATCGAAGATCGCATCCGGGCGCTCCAGCAGGCGCAGTGAGCCGCGGGGCGAGCGCTTCGCCTGCCATCGCAAGGGCCCTGAGGGGCCCTTTGCTTTTTCCGCGCCCACTTCGGCGCCTCAGGTGCTGAGGTGGGACAATGCCCGCAGTGAAGCAAGCCAGACCGCCGCTGGCGCGATCGGGGAAACCCGGCGCTGGAGGAAGGTCCGGACTGCACAGGGCAGCGCAGGAGCTAACGGCTCTCCACCGCGAGGTGAGGATCAGAGCAACAGAGACGAGTCTGCGCGGAGCCGATGTCCCGTGAAGGGGTGGTCTTTGGTACCGGTGCGCAAGCGCCGGACCCCTCAGCCACCTTGGTGTTCTGTGGGGGCACGACGTCAGTCGTGCTGTCCGCGTCAGCGGACGCCCGGCGCGCAAGCACTGGGCCCCTCAGCCACCTTGGTGTTCTGTGGGGGCACGACGTCAGTCGTGCTGTCCGCGTCAGCGGACGCCCGGCGCGCAAGCGCCGGACCCCTCAGCCACTCTTCGCGGGGCGCAGCCCCGCGAAGAGTGAAACGGGCAATCTCTGCGCGCAGCAACACCAAGTAGGCCGGCGTTGACGTGGTCCCGCGGAGCCGGCGGGTAGGTGGCACCGAGCCGGGTGGGCGACCCCCGGCCCAGAGGAATGGCGGTCACGCGCGGGTGCCGAAAGGCGTCCGCGTGCACAGAATCCGGCCTATCGGCTCGCTTCACTTTCACATCTCTCCCACCGCCTGAAACGCGCAGACCCCACCGATGCACCCTGAGGCGGCCACGCTGTGGAAGGGCCGGCGCTGGACGCTGGCGCTGATGCTCGCCACGCTGAGCATGCTGGCGCCATTCGCCATCGACGCCTATCTGCCGGCCTTCGACGGCATCGCGACCGACCTGGGCGCGTCGGCGCTGCAGATGCAGCAGACGCTGTCGGTCTTCCTGTTCGGCTTCGCGGCGATGAACCTGTTCCACGGCGCGCTGTCCGACAGCCTGGGGCGACGGCCGGTGGTGCTGGTGTCGCTGGCGGTGTTCGCACTCGCCTCGGTGGGCTGCGCGCTGAGCACCGACGCGTCCACGCTGCTGTTCTTCCGCGCCCTGCAGGGGATGTCGGCCGGCGGCGGTCTGGTCGTGGCGCGGGCCATCATCCGAGACCTGTTCCCGCCGTCCGAGGCGCAGCGCGTGATGTCGCAGGTGACGATCTACTTCGGTGTCGCGCCGGCGATCGCGCCGATGATCGGCGGCCTGCTGTACGAGTCCGTCGCCTGGCAGGCGATCTTCTGGATGCTCGCGCTGATCGGCGCCACGCAGTGCCTGCTGATGGCGCGCCGGCTGCCCGAGTCGCTGCCGCCGGCGCAGCGCCAGCCGGTGCGGCTGGGACCGCTGCTGCGCGGCTACTGGCAGATCGGCCGCGATGGGCGCTTCCTGGCGCTGGCCGTGGCGAGCGCGGTGCCCTTCAACGGCATGTTCCTCTACGTGCTGGCGGCCCCCGCCTGGCTGGGCGGGCATCTGCAACTGGCGCCGACGCAGTTCTTCTGGTTCTTCACGCTCAGCGTGTGCGGCATCATGGGCGGGGCCTGGTGGAGCGGCCGCCTGGCAGGGCGGATGTCGCGCGCCGGGCAGACGCGCCTGGGGTTTGCCGTGATGGCGGCGGCCACCGCGGCCAACCTCGTCGGCAACGCCTGGCTCGCCCCTTCGGCGGCCTGGGCGCTGATCCCGGTGTCGGTGTATTCCTTCGGCTGGGCCCTGGTGGTGCCGGTGGTGACGCTGACGCTGCTCGACCTGGTGCCGCAGCGCCGCGGCATGGCGTCCTCGGTGCAGGCTTTCCTGGGGGCGGTGACCAACGGCGTGGTCGCCGGGGTCTTGGTGCCGCTGGTGATGCACTCGACGCTGGCGATGGCGCTGGCCTCGGGGGCGATGCTGGGCGCTGGTGCGCTGTCCTGGGCCTGGGTGCGGGGCCGGCTGCCGACGTCGACGCAGGAGCCGTGACGACGGGCGCGATCGTCCCAGACCTCAAGGTGGTGATCGGACGTGCCGACAATCAGGCAAGGAGTGGCGACGATGTCTGGGATCTGGGTGGGCCTTCGGACGTGGCATGGGGCGGCGGCGGGTCTGGTGGCGCTGGCGCTGCTGGCCGTTGCGGTCGGTCCGGCCGTGGCGCAGGCGCCGGGGACATCCGGGGCGGGTGCCGGGGCGAGTGCCGGATCTTTGGCTGCGACACCCGCGAACCCGACGGGCACACCGTCGGGTGCGGCCGGCCGGGCCGGCGAGCGCCCGTCGGCCGTGGCGCCAGCCCCCACCGTCGATCCCCTGGACCGTCTGCGCGAGCGCCTGACCCGCCAGCTCGGCGCCACCGAGGCGGCACCGGGCTCCAAGACCCAGGCCCCGGTGATGCGGGTGGAGAACGAGGCGCCCGGCGAGTTGCGCATCCAGGCGGTGCCGCGCCCGGCGGGTGCGCCGCGCCAGGGTGCCACCGGGGCCGACCCGGCGCGCGGCGCCGGTGCCCAGGCACAGGTGCCGTCCAAGGCGCGCCCCGGCACGGCGGGCAAGGCCGCCGTGGACGCAGCGGGACACGCCGCCGGACCCGCCTGGTCCTACAGCGGGCCCACCGGACCGCAGGCCTGGGCCCAGCTCAGCCCGCTGTACAGCCTGTGCGAGCGCGGCCGTCGCCAGAGCCCCATCGACATCCGCGACGGTCTGAAGGTCGATCTCGAGCCGGTGCAGTTCGATTACAAGCCCGGGTTCTTCAGCATCATCGACAACGGACACACGGTCGACGTGCAACTCGCCTCCGGCAGCGCGATCGAGCTCGGCGGGCGGCGATATGCGCTCGCCGGTTTCCACTTCCACCTCCCCAGCGAGGAGCGCGTCGAAGGCCGCGGCTTCGAGATGTCCATCCACCTCGTGCACCGTGACGCCAAGGGCCGGCTGGCCGTCGTCGCGCTGCTGGCCGAGGAGGGCGAGGAACATCCCGCGGTGCAGACGGTGTGGAACCACCTGCCGCTGGAAAAGCGCGAGCTCGTGGCCGCGCCGGTGGAGTTCGACCCGGCTGCGCTGCTGCCGGCCGACCGGCGCTACTACACCTACATGGGCTCGCTGACCACGCCGCCCTGCACCGAAGGCGTGCTGTGGATCGTGCTGCAGCAGCCCATCCGCATCTCGCCCGAGCAGCGCGCGATCTTCGTCCGCCTGTACCCGATGAACGCGCGACCGGTGCAGCCGACCTCCGACCGGCTGATCAAGCAGTCGCGCTGAGGCCTGCCAGCCTGCGCAGGGCGGGTCCGCCCACGCCGCAGACTGGGACTTCGACAAAGTCCGGCCCGATCGGGACAGGATGCGACCGGTACCGCTTGATGCGGGGTGCATCCGGTTCGGCCTGAACGGGGGAGGGGCTGGGGCCACGGCGGGCTCAGCCTGGACGCGGGGCGGTGGCGAGGGGTTCGGCGTCGGCCGATGGGGTTTTCAGGCGACGACGGGCCAGGCTCGACCGGGTCGGTGTCGCAGGCTCGGGCCGGCGCTGGTCGAGAATCGGCCTGTCCTCGCAGAGCCGCCCATGACGCCCGAACCCTTCGACCTCCTGCTGCAGCGCCGCGCCGCCGAGGATCCGGGCGCGCCCGCGCTCGGTGACGACCACACGGTGCTGGATCGCGGGGCGCTGCATGCGCAGGTCGAGCGCGTGGCCGCGGCGCTGCAGCGCGACGGTGTGCGGCCGGGCCAGGCGGTCGCGATGTGCGCCGCCACCGCGGTGCCGCAGGCGCTGGTCTTCCTCGGTGCGCTGCGCGCCGGTGCGGTTCCGGCGCCCATCCCCACCTCGGTCACGCCCGGGCAGTTCGAGGCCATGGTGGCCGACAGCGGCGCGGCCTTCGTGTTCGTCGACGCGAAGGCGCCGGCGCTCGGCCCGACACCGGGCCGGCGTCTCGTGTCGCTCGACGGCGTGGCGGCAGGGGCTGACTTCCAGGCGTGGCTCGCTCCGCCGGGAGCCCGGGCGGCTGCCGTCGAGGTGCAGGCGGGCGACCCCTTCGACATCATCTATTCGTCGGGCACCACCGGCACGCCCAAGGGCATCGTCCACCCGCAGTCCATGCGCGCGGCCCAGGTCGGGCGCGCGGTGCGCTACGCGCTGGACGCGTCTTCGGTGATGCTGCTGGCCACCCCGCTGTGCTCCAACACCACGCTGGTGGCCTTCCTGCCGGCACTGGCCTGCGGCGCGCGGGTGCAGTTGATGGGCCGCTTCGACACCGCCGGCTACCTGCGCCTGGCGCAGGACCTGTGCGCCACGCACACCATGCTCGTGCCGGTGCAGTACCAACGCCTGATGGCGCACCCCGACGTCGACCGCGCCGACCTGCGGGCCTTCCGGATGAAGCTGTGCACGAGCGCGCCCTTCACGCCGGCCTTGAAGACGCAGGTGCTGGCGCGCTGGCCCGGCGGCCTGCTGGAGATCTACGGCATGACCGAGGGCGGCGGCAGTTGCTTCCTCGATGCGCACCTGCACCCGGGCAAGCTGCACACCGTCGGCCGGCCGGCCGAGGGACACGACATCCGCCTGATCGACGAGGACGGTCGCGAACTGCCGCCCGGGCCGCAGACGGTGGGCGAGGTCGTGGGACGCTCGGTGTCCATGATGACCGGCTACCACGGGCGCCCGGCGCAGACGCGCGAGGCCGAGTGGTTCGACGCCCAGGGCAGGCGGTTCATCCGCACCGGCGACATCGGCCGCTTCGACGAGGACGGCTTCCTGATCCTGATGGACCGCCGCAAGGACATCATCATCAGCGGCGGCTTCAACCTCTACCCCAGCGACCTCGAGGCCGTCCTGCGCGAGCACCCGGCGGTGGCCGACGCGGCGGTCTTCGGCGTGCCCTCGGCCCAGTGGGGCGAGACGCCGGTGGCCTGCGTCGTCGCGCGCGCCGGCGTGGCGCCGTGCGATCCCGAGACCCTGCGCCATTGGGCGAACGAGCGCCTGGGCCGCACCCAGCGCCTGGCCGGCGTGCGCTGGGTGGCCGAGCTGCCACGCAGCGCCATCGGCAAGGTGCTGCGGCGGGAACTGCGGCTGGGGTGGGGGGAGGGTGGGTCCGAGGGTTGAGCGGCCCGCTGCGGATATCCTTCAGGGATCGAGCCTTGTCTGTGTCCTGGAACCCCATGCGCTTGACCCGAGAGCAGATCGCAGCCATCAAGCACACGGCCCACGCGGTGCTGGGTGACGACGCCCGGGTCGTTCTCTTCGGTTCACGCGTGGACGACGCCTTGAAAGGCGGGGATATCGATCTGCTGTTCGAGACCGACCAACGCGTCGGCAATCGTGCGACCACGGTCGGAGCGCTCTACTCGGCGCTGATCCGTCAACTTGGTGACCGCAGGATCGACGTCCTGCTCAAGGATGGCGCCACCACCCCGGCGCCTGTGTTCGAGATGGCACGGCGAACGGGTATCGAGCTATGACGCTGCGCTACCTGCCCGAACATGCACGACCGGCGCTGCTGGCGCTGAGCTTGGCGCGCAAGGAGGTGGATCATCTGCGCTACAGCCAGACCACCTTGTTCGCGCTCCCCATCGATCTTGCGTGGGTGGAGCGCCTGGGCGAGCATCCTGCGCTGGCCGAGAAGGTTGAAGCATTCGTCAGCCGCTTCGGCAGGCTTCAGGACCACCTCGGCGAGAAATTGCTGCCCCGTATGGCCGCGCTCGTGGGTGAGCGCAGCAAGACATTGCTCGATACCTTGGCGACGGCAGAAAAAATGGGTCTGCTGGCCAGTGCCGACGCATTCATCGCCGCCCGACAGCTGCGCAACGCCTTGGTGCATGAGTACATGCAGGACGCCCGAACTTTTCTCGACAGCCTCATGGCGGCGGAGCAGGCCTGTCGGATGTTCTTCGACATCGTTCAGAACGTGCAAGCCGAATGCGCCCGCCTCGGGTTGCCGGACGGTGGATGAGGCGGGCCGGGAGGTGGCCGAAAGGCGTGGCAAGCGCGCACCCGTCTGCTGCGACACACACCCGCTGTCCGAGCGGCTCGCAGTGTTGTCTGGGCCGCGCGTCATCCGCTCGACTCGCAAGAAACAAACCCATCCCGCGGACTCACACCTCCGTTCGCGCTGAGCCCGTCGACCTCGCTCAGGACAGGCTCGTCGAAGCGCCTGCGCAGGGCTTCGACAGGCTCTCAGCCCGGACGGTGTCTCCGCTACGCCGGGCGCCGATACGGGGCCTGGGAAGCTCACAAGAAAGCGCCGGGCCGCCCCAAGTTCGGGGGAGGCGGGCTGGCCGCCGCCCTGCCCTGGGGCCCTCAGGCCCCCCAGATCGCCGGGTGGCTGTCAGCCGTGTCACGGCGGCGTGTCCGCCGCGCTTGCACGCCCGCGGCTGGCGCGAGCCGCCACCAGCAGCACCGGCCACAGCCACAGGCTGGCCAGCCATTTCAGCAGCCGCGGCAGGGTGATCGGCCGGGTTTCGTGCCGCGCGACCTTGACGAACAGCACGACAGCACCGGCCACGACGTGGGCCAGCAGCAGGGCGTAGACGCCCACGCGCCAGCCGTAGGTGCCGCCCAGCGCGTCGCCGAGTGCGCTGCCGACCAGCGCGGCCACCGGAATCGACAGCAGCAGTGACAGGCCTAGACCTGCCAGAGCATGGCGCAGTTTCCACAACGGGTCGTTGTCATACATGTGCCAGATTGTCCGGTGACACGGGTGACCGGTTGGCTTCGGGGGGTTCCGGGCGATCCGGTTGCGCGAAATGGATGTGCTTTTGCTGCGTGTTGCCCGTCCGGATGGGGTGACATGCGCGTCGGTTCGGCGTGCGCCTGGCGCATCACCCTCCAGTCTTGCCGGACGTGCGCAGCCGCCGCTGCACCGCCTGCAGCCCGAGGAACAGCGCGGTGGAGAAGGCGATCATCACCGTGGCCACGGCCAGCATCGCCGGGGTGATGCTCTCGCGCAGCCCGGAGAACATCTCCTGCGGCAGCGTGCGCTGCCCCGCGCCGGCCAGCAGCAGCGCGATGACGACGTCGTCGAAGGAGGCGGCGAAGGCGAACAGGGCGCCGGAGGCGATGGCGCCGCGCATGCCGGGCAGCGTGACCTCGAAGAAGGTGCGTGTGGGGCTGGCGCCGCAGGCGGCGGCGGCGCGTTGCAGGTTCGGGTCGGCCGTGTCGAGCGCAGTGAGCACCGGGATCACGACGAAGGGCAGGGCGATGACGGTGTGCACGATCACCAGCCCGGTGTAGTTGCCGCTCAGCCCGAGCGGCGCCAGGAAGAAGTAGCTGCCCACGGCGATCAGGATCACCGGCACGATCATCGGCGCGATCAGCACCGCCTTCAGCGCCGCGGCCCACGCCGTGCGGCTGCGCTGCAGGCCCAGCGCGGCGGCCGTGCCCAGCACCACGGACGCCGCCGTGGCCGCCACGCCGATGCCCAGCGAGTTGCCCAGGGCCCGCATCCAGGTGGGGCTGGTGAAGACCTCTGCGTACCAGCGCAGCGACAGCCCGGGCAGGGGGTAGACCAGCAGGCTGCCGCTGGACAGCGACAGCGGCACGATGGCCAGGATGGGCAGCAGCAGGAAGGCCAGCACGAACGCGCTCGACAGCCACAGCAGCAGCGTCCAGGGCGAGATCGCCAGCGTGGGACGGCGACGGAATGGGCCCGAGACGTCCGACACGCTCGACGCGTCTGTCGCATTCGACACGCCTGGGCTTGCGGCCATGGCTTCGGCTGTCGTGGCACGGCCGGGGCCCGGACGCGTACCGTCGGGCTGCACCACGGGCAGCGTCATGCCGTCACCGCCAGCCTGCGCGCGCCCGACAGGCGCTGCGACACCGCATACAGCGCCAGCGTCGTCAGCAGCAGCATGGCCCCGAGTGCGGCGGCCAGGCCCCAGTTGCCGGTCTCGGTGGTGTACTTCGCGACGAAGTACGACAGCATCTGGTCGCCGCCGCCGCCCACCAGGGCCGGGGTGATGTAGTAGCCCAGCGCCAGGATGAACACCATCAGGGCGCCGGCGGCGATGCCCGGCGCGGCCAGCGGCAGGTACACCCGCCCGAATGCCGTCAGCGGCGGCGCGCCCAGGCTGGCGGCCGCGCGCAGGTAGTTGGGCGGGATGTCCTTCAGCACGTTGTAGATCGGCAGGATCATGAAGGGCAGCAGCACGTGCGTCATCGCGATCAGCACGCCGGTGCGGTTGTAGATCAGGTCCAGCGGCGCCCCGACGATCCCCAGCTTCAGCAGCAGCCCGTTGACCAGCCCCTCGCGCTGCAGCAGCACCACCCAGGCGGCGGTGCGCACGATCAGCGAGGTCCAGAACGGCAGCATCACCAGCACCATCAGCAGGTCGGCCACGCGGCCCTGGCTGCGCGCGAGCAGCGCCGCCACTGGAAAGCCCATCAGCAGGCAGGCCAGCGTGACCGCCGCGCTGACGCCCAGCGTGCGCTGCAGCACCTCCAGGTACAGCCGCTGCTCGGGCGGGCTGCGTTCGACGCTGCCCTCTGAGGTCAGCCGCAGGTCCAGCGCGCCCAGCAGGTAGAAGGCCGACACCGGCCCGCGCGCCTGCTGCACCGCGGCGAAGAAGCCCGGGCTGGCCAGCACCGGCGCAATCGCCTCGAAGTAGGCGGCGTCGAAGGCCGTGCCCTGTTCGGCCCCCGAGACGCTGCGCGCGGCGCGCATCAGCGTGCTGCGCACGCCGTCGACCGCGTAGTTGAGCCGGCGCGCGGCATCGGCCAGGGTCTGGGCCTCGCGCGCCTGCACCAGGTCCTGGGCGAAAGCGGGGAAAAGAGGTGCCGGCAGCGGCTGCCCGTGCGACCAGCCCTGCAGCGCCACCAGCGTGCGCGGCAACGCCCGCGGCACCTCGGCCTCGCGCAGTGCCAGCGAGAACAGCCACGCCAGCGGCAGCAGGAAGAAGACGCCGAGGAAGGCCAGGGCCGGCGCGAGCAGGCCGAGTCGGCGCAGCGGGGCAGTCAACGTCGCCTCAGCCCGTCATGCGTGCGGGTGGGCGCCGAAGGACGGCGCCCACCCTGCGAGCCCACAACTCACTTCGTGGCCGCCCACTTGTTCCAGCGCTCGGTCAGGCGGTCGATGTTGTCGATCCAGAAGCGCACGTCCTCCTGGAAGGCGACGTTCAGGTTGGCCGGGTTGGTGGGCAGTTCGGCCATCAGCGAGGCGTCGACCTTGTCCGCGGCCTCGCGGTTGGTCACGCCGTAGCGCACGAACTTCGGCAACAGCGCCTGCTGCTCGGCGCGGCCCATGAACTCCAGCACGCGCTCGGCGGCGGCCTTGTTGGGCGTTCCCTTCATGACGACCCAGCTGTCCATCGTGTAGGGCGTGTCCTTCCAGACCATGCGGAAGTTCTTCTTGTCCTTCTCGTTGGCCGCGGTGATGCGGCCGTTGTAGGCCGTGGTCATCACCACGTCGCCGGCGGCCAGCATCTGCGGCGGCTGCGCGCCGCTCTTCCAGAAGATCAGATCGGGCTTGATGCTGTCGAGCTTGCGGAAGGCGCGGTCGACCCCCGCCGGCGTGGCGAGCACCTTGTAGACGTCGGCGCGCGGCACGCCGTCGGCGATCAGCGCGATCTCCAGGTTCCACTTCGCGCCGTTGCGCAGCGCGCGCTTGCCCGGGATCTTCTTCGTGTCGAAGAAGTCGCCCCAGCCGTTGGGCGCCGACTTCAGCTTGTCGCCGTCGTAGGCCAGCACCAGGTTGTAGATGATCGCGCCCACGCCGCAGGCGTGCACGGTGCCGGGCAGGTAGCGGTTGGCGCCGCCGATCTTGGCCACGTCGAGCTTCTCGTACAGGCCCTCGTCGCAGCCGACCTCGAGCTCGTCGGCCTCGACCTGGACCACGTCCCAGGTGTTGGCCCCGCCCTTGATCTTGGTGCGCAGCACGCCCAGCCCGCCATCCCAGGCCTCGTCGGTCATCTTCACGCCGGTGGCGGCGGTGAAGGGCTTGAAGTAGACCTCCTTCTGGCCGTCCTGGTAGGCACCGCCCCAGGAGACGACGTTGAGGTCGCGCGCCTGCGCGGCGAGCGTGGTGGTGCCCAGTGCGGCGGCGACGGCCGCGCACAGCGCGATGCGGGGGATGTTCATGGTTCGGTGTCTCCTCTGTCAGGGTTGGAACGCAGGGGGTCAGGGATCCGGGCCGTAGGCCCAGGCATCGCCGGGGCGCAGGCCCAGACGAATCGGGTGGCCCGCCGCCAGGCCGTCAGGCAGGGCGGTGGGGGGCAGCTTGACGAGCCAGGGCTCGGCCTGCGGCGCGACCGCCGCGTCCAGCCGCGCGATCACGCGCCAGTGGTCGCCCTGGTGGATGCAGTCGGCCACCTGGGCCGGCAGCCAGGCGAGGTCCGGGTCGTGGTCCGGTCCCTGGGGGTGGCCCGGGCAATGCAGCACCAGACGCTCCGGGCGCACGCACAGCAGTGCCGTGGCAGGGGCGTGTCCGGCGTCCAGCGCCTGCGCCAGGCTCGGGCAGCAGCACGCCGACAACGCCGGGGCGGCCAGCCCCGGCAGGTGCAGTCGGGCCCGGCCCGTGGCGGCGTCGCGCCCGGCCAGCGCGCACTGCAGGCGGTTGTTGTCGCCCACGAAGCCGGCGACGAAGGGGGTGGCCGGCGCGTCGTACAGGGCCTGCGGCGCGCCGATCTGCTCGATCCGGCCGTGGTTGAAGACGGCGATGCGGTCCGACAGCGTCATCGCCTCGCCCTGGTCGTGGGTGACGAAGACCATGGTCACGCCGAGTTCGCGGTGCAGGCGGCGGATCTCGAGCTGCAGTTCCTCGCGCAGGCGTTTGTCGAGGGCGGCCAGCGGCTCATCCATCAGCACCAGGCGCGGCTCGAACACCAGCGCCCGCGCCAGCGCGACGCGCTGCTGCTGCCCGCCGGAGATCTGCTGCGGGCGGCGCTGGGCGTAGTCGGACAGGCGCACGCGCTCCAGCGCCTGCCCCACGCGCTGGGCCCGCGCCGCCGCGTCGACCCCGCGCACCTTCAGCGGGAAGCCGATGTTCTCGGCCACCGTCATGTGCGGGAACAGCGAGTAGCTCTGGAACACCACGCCCATGCCGCGCCGGTGCGCGGGCAGCCGCTCGATGGGCTGCCCGTCCAGGCGGATCGTGCCTTCGGACACCGGCTCGAAGCCGGCCAGCATCATCAGCGTGGTCGTCTTGCCCGAACCCGAGGGGCCGAGCAGCGTCAGGAACTCGCCGGCCTCGATGTGCAGGTCCAGCCGGTCCACCGCCGGCGCCGAGGCGCCGGGGTAGCGTTTGACGACGCGGTCGAACTCGATCAGGGCCATGCGGGTGGGTGCGAGGACGGAGACGGGGACGGGTGCGGTGACGCGATGATGGGTCGGGCCGGTGGGATAACAGGTCCCAGAGCTCAGCCTCTCACGCGCTCAGCGCCTCACCACGACGCGACCCAGGCCTCGGTGTCCTTCAGCGCGAGGTCGAACTTCGCCAGCAGCTCGTCGATCTCGGCCTCGGTGATGACCAGCGGCGGCGAGAAGGCGACGATGTCGCCGGCCATGGCGCGCAGGATCAGGCCGTGCGCCTGCGCGCGCCGCACCAGGTAGGGGCCGACACCGCGGGCCGGGTCGAAGGGCTTGCGCCGCGCCGGGTCGGCGGCGAGCTCGACGGCACCGATCAGCCCCAGGCCGCGCACGTCGCCCACCATCGGATGGCCGCGGTAGCGTGCCAGCCCGGCCTGCAGCCGCGGACCCACGCGCGCCACGTGCTCGACGACGCGATCGCCCTCGTAGATGCGCAGCGTCTCGAGCGCCACGGCGCAGGCCAGCGGGTGGCCGCTGTAGGTGTAGCCGTGGCCGAAGACGCCGATCTCGGCGCTGGCGTCGGCGATGGTCTGGTAGACGTGGTCGGCCACGTACAACGCCGACATCGGCACGTAGGCCGAGGTCATCATCTTGGCCACGGTGATGAAGTCGGGCTTCAGGTCGTAGACCTGGGTGCCGAAGGCGCGGCCCAGCCGGCCGAAGCCGGTGATGACCTCGTCGGCGATGAACAGCACGTCGTATTTCTTCAGGATGGGCTGGATCAGGTCGAAGTAGCCCGGCGGCGGCACGATCACCCCGCCGGCGCCCTGCACCGGCTCGGCGATGAAGGCGGCCACGGTCTCGGGGCCCTCGCGCACGATGGTGTCTTCCAGCTCCTGCGCCATCCGCGCGGCGAAGGCCTCGGGCGACTCGCCGTCGTGCGCGAACTGGTAGGCGTGCGGGCAGCCCACGCGCACCACGCCCTCCATCGGCAGGTCGAAGTGCTTGTGCATCGTCGGGATGCCCGACAGCGAGGCCGCGGCCACCGTCACCCCGTGGTAGCCCTTGACGCGGGCCAGGATCTTCTTCTTGTGCGGCCGGCCGCGCGCGTTGTTGTAGTAGCGCACCAGCTTGACCGCGGTGTCGTTGGACTCCGAGCCCGAGTTCGCGAACAGCACGCGCGTCATCGGCACCGGCGCCCAGCGCACCAGCGCCTGCACCAGCTCGGTCACCGGCCCGGGCACCTTGCCCGAGAACGAGTGGTAATAGGGCAGCGTCTGCATCTGCCGCGCGGCCGCGTCGGCCAGGCGCCGCTCGGAGAAGCCCAGCGACGCGCACCACAGCCCGGCCATGCCCTCGAGGTAGCGCTGGCCGTGCTCGTCGACGACGTGCACGCCGTCGCCGCGCACGATGACCAGCGGGCCCTCCTGCTCGAGCTGGCGCAGCTGGGTGTAGGGGTGCAGGTGGTGGCGCGTGTCGGCCAGGGCGGCAGGGGTCAGGCTCATCGTCGTCTGGGTGGGCCGTGGTGAGCAGCCCTCCGGGCATGTGGGTGAGGCTGGATTGTGCAGACCCTCGAAGGCGCGGTGAGGCCGAGCAAACCCGAATGCCGAATGCCGAATGCCGAATGCGCTGCCCTGCGCTGCCCTGCGATGCGATGCGATGCGATGCGATGCGATGCGCTGCGCTGCGCTGCGCCGCCGCCACAAGTGCCGGGGTGTGCGGCCGGCGCGACACCGCCGCTGCGGTACAGGGTTTTCGTGCGGTTGCTGAGGAACGGGTTGCAGCGGGGTATGTAAGTGCTTGCGGCAGATGGGGATTTTGGTCCCCGGTGCTGTGGGTGCCGGTGCCTAAGCGGCTGATTCATATGGAGTTTCGTCCAGCTCTCGGGGCGGGTGGCGCGGGTCGGATGAGATAAAGTGTCGCTAAGTGCAGGAAAGTGGGTTTTTGTGTCGTCATTCGGGTTCAAGGGCGGTCCGGTGCTCACGCTGGACGGGAAGGGACGGATCACCGTCCCGGCCCGTTGGCGGGACGTGCTGATGTCGGCCGTCGAGGGCCAGATGATGGTCAGCAAGAGCCATGTGCGCTGCCTGTCGCTGTTCCCCCGCCCGGTGTGGGATCAGTTCGAGGACCGCTTGAACGCGCTGCCGGCTTCGGCCGACGGCCTGCGGCGCCTGTACATCGGCAGCGCCACCGAGGTCACCATCGACGGCGCCTCGCGCGTGCTGCTGCCGCCGGAACTGCGCACCTGGGCCGGGCTCGAGCGCGAGGTGGTCTTCATGGGCCTGGGCAATCGCTTCGAGCTCTGGGACAAGGCCCGCTACGACGCCCACGAGGCGGCCGTCCTCGAGCAGGACATGAGCGGTCAGCTCGACACGCTGTTCATCGGGTGATCGGCTTGAACGCCCCCGCGCCGGCCTGGCTGCACACCACCGTCCTGCCCGTCGAGGCGGTCGACGCGCTGGTGTGGCACCCCGACGGCCTGTATGTCGACGGCACCTTCGGGCGCGGCGGTCATGCGCGCGCGATCCTGCAGCGCCTGTCGGCGCGCGGGCGGCTTGTGGCCTTCGACCGCGACCCGGAGGCGCTGGTGGCCGGCGCGGCCTTCGACGACCCGCGGCTGCGCCTGGTGCACGCGAACTTCGCGCAGATGCGCGACGAGCTCGCGGCGCTCGGCATCGACGGCGTCGACGGGGTGCTGCTCGACCTGGGCGTCAGCAGTCCGCAGATCGACAACCCGGCGCGCGGCTTCAGCTTCCGCTTCGATGCGCCGCTGGACATGCGCATGGACACGACCCGCGGCGAGACCGCCGCAGACTTCCTGGCGCGGGCCGACGAGCGCCAGATCGCACAGGTGATCCGAGACCATGGCGAAGAACGGTTTGCTTTTCAGATTGCAAAGGCGCTTGTCGCTTGCCGCGCAGCAGGCCGGCCCGTCGTCACCACCGGCCAGCTCGCCCAGGTCGTGGCTGGTGCGGTCCGCACCCGTGAAGCCGGGCAGGACCCGGCCACCCGCACCTTTCAGGCTCTTCGGATTCACGTCAATGCCGAACTCGACGCGCTGCAGCAAGGCCTCGACGCGGCGCTCGCGCTGATGCGCCCGGGCGCGCGGCTGGCGGTCATCAGCTTCCATTCGCTGGAGGACCGCATCGTCAAGACCTTCATCGCGCGCGAGAGCCGCGACGAGGTCGACCGGCGCGCGCCCTTCGCCCCGCCCCGGCCGCTGCGCCTGCGCGCGCTGTCTCGGCTGCGCCCTTCCGCCGCCGAGGTGGCGGGCAATCCGCGGGCCCGCTCGGCGATCCTGCGCGTGGCCGAACGCACCGGAGCCGCCGCGTGAAGGCCGTCGGCCACCGTCGCCGCCCCTGGGCCGCAGGCGTGCTCGGCGTGGCCCTGGTGGCCAGCGGGCTGCTGCTGGTGCAGACGTCCTACGAGACGCGACGCCTGTTCTCGAGCCTGGAGCGCGAACGGGCGCTCGCGCGGCAGCTCGATATCGAACACCGGCGCCTGGACGCCGAGCGCCGCACCCAGGCCACCGGCACACGCGTGGAGACGCTGGCGCGCCAGCGCCTGGCGATGCGGCCGGCCGACCCCTCGGTGATGCACCGGGTCGTCGACGCGGCCTCCGCCGTGGAGGGCGACCTCTCGCGCGAGGCCGGCACTGTGCCCGCTGCCGGGAACGTGACGCGATGAAGCGAGCGTCGGCACCCCCGGCCCGTGGCGTCCATTACGCCACCAGCCCGCTGCTGGCGAGCAAGACGCCGCCGTGGCGCTCGCGTCTGGCCGTGGTGATGCTTGCCGCGGGATCGCTGGTCCTGCTGGGCCGCGCGGTGCAGATCCAGTGGATCGACGCCGAGTTCTACGTGGCCCAGGGCGAGAAGCGCTATGCCGCCACGCAGACGCTGCCGGCGATGCGTGGGCAGATCCTGGACCGGGAGGGCGCGCCGCTGGCCGTGAGCGTGCTGTTGCATTCCGTGGCGGTGTCGCCGAAGACCTTTGCCGCCGACACCGCGCAGCGCAAGGCGCTGGCCGCCGCGCTGGGCATGACCCTGGCCGAGCTCGCCGAGCGCACCGCAGGCGATGGCGAGTTCGCGTGGCTCAGGCGACAGGTCGACGCCGAGCTCTGGGGGCGCGTCCAGGCAATGCGCATCCAAGGTGTCTTCGACCGGCCCGAGTACCGTCGGCGCTACCCGGAGGGCGCGGCGGCAGCGCACATCGTCGGCTTTGCGAACATCGAGGAAGTGGGTCAGGAAGGGGTCGAACTCGCCTTCGAGCGCCAACTGCAGGGCTCCGACGGCTCGCGCCGGGTGGTGCGTGACCGCCTGGGCCGGCATGTCGAGGATCTCGGCATCGAAGCCGAGCCGACGCACGGACGTGATGTGCAGCTCTCGATCGACGCCAAGATCCAGTCCTTCGCCTGGCAACGCCTGGGCGAGGCGATCGAGCGCCACCAGGCGCGCGCCGGCAGCGTCGTCGTGCTCGATGCGCGCAGCGGCGAGGTGCTCGCGCTGGCCAACCTGCCCAGCTACGACGTCAACCTGCGCCGCAGCCTCAGCGGCGAGCAGTTGCGCAACCGCGCGCTGACCGACATCTTCGAGCCGGGCTCGACGATGAAGCCCTTCATCGCCGCGTGGGCGCTCGAGACGGGGCGGGTGCGTCCGGAGACCCTGATCGACACCACGCCCGGCCGGATGCACATGGCGGGACACGTGATCAGCGACCACAAGCCTTACGGCATTCTCAGCGTGGCCGATGTGATCAAGAAGTCCAGCAATGTCGGCACGGTCAAGCTGGCCATGCAGATGCCGCCGCAGGAGATGTGGGAGCTGTACGCCCAGGTTGGCATGGGGCAGCGTCCCCAGATCGAGTTTCCGGGCGTCGTCAGCGGCCGGCTGAGGCCGTGGAAGAGCTGGCGCCCGATCGAGCAGGCCACGATGTCCTACGGCTACGGGGTGTCGGTGTCCTTGCTGCAACTGGCCCGGGCCTACACCGTCTTCGCGCGCGACGGTGAATTGATCCCGCTGACCTTGCTGCAGCGCAAGGAAGCCGTGCGCGGCGTCCGCGTGTTGTCGCCTCAGACGGTGCGCCAGGTGCGGGAGATGCTGCTTGCGGCCACCGGTCCGGATGGCACGGCACCCAAGGCGCAGACGATCGGCTACTCCGTGGGCGGAAAGACGGGGACGGCCGTCAAGCAGAACGGCCGTCAGTACACACGGGGCAGCTACCGCTCGTGGTTCGTCGGCATCGCCCCCATCTCCGACCCGCGCATCGTCGTGGCCGTCATGGTCGACGAGCCGACCAAGGGCGGTTTCTACGGAGGCGAGGTCGCCGCCCCGGTGTTCAGCCAGGTGGTGCAGCAGTCGCTGCGGATGCTGGGTGTGCCCACCGATCTGGAGGTGCAGCCGCAGATCGTCGTCAAGCCCGATGCCGCCGTCATGGAGAGCTTCTGATGGCGGCGCTGCATCTGCACACGCCCTGCGAGGCCGCGGCCTGGCTGCACGCCCGGCACGCGCAGGCCCTGCGCAGCGATCACCGCCGCATCGCCCCAGGAGATGCCTTCCTGGCGTGGCCGGGCCGGCGCCACGACGCGCGCAGCCACTGGCGCGCGGCCCTGCGCGCCGGGGCGGTGGCCTGCCTGGCGCAGGCCGAGGGCGCGCAGGCGCTCGCTCTCGACCATGCCGAGGCCGACGGTCGCGTGGCCACGCTGCCCGGCCTGCGCGAACGCGCCGGGCTGGTGGCTGACGCCTTCCACGGCACCCCCAGCGCGCGCATGGACGTGGTCGCCGTCACCGGCACGAACGGCAAGACCTCCTGCACCTGGTGGGTGGCGCAGGCCCTGCACCTGCTCGGGCGTCGTTGTGGCGTCATCGGCACCCTCGGCGTCGGCGAGCCGCCGGTCCTGCAGTCCACCGGGCTGACCACGCCGGACGCGGTGGCCCTGCACGCCACCTTCTCGCAACTCCTGGAGTCGGGTGTCGAGGCCTGCGCCATCGAGGCCTCGTCGATCGGGCTGGCCGAGCACCGCTTGGCCGGTGCGCGGCTGGGCGTGGCGGCCTTCACCAACCTCACGCTCGACCACCTGGATTACCACGGCACGATGGACGCCTACTGGGCGGCCAAGCGCGCGCTGTTCGACTGGCCGGGCCTGCGCAGCGCCGTGGTCAACGTCGACGACGCGCGTGGCGCGGCGCTGGCGGCCGAACTCGGCGCGAGGCCGGGCGGGCCGGCGCTGTGGACGGTGTCGGCGGCATCGACGATGGCTGAACCGGCCGTCGCGAACGGCGCACCCGGTGCCCGCCTGCGCGCGCAGCACGTGCACACGTCGCCGCAGGGGCTCGCCTTCGATCTGGTCGAGGGCGATCAGGTCGTGCCGGTGCGCACCGCGCTGCTGGGCGACTACAACGTGCACAACCTGCTCGTGGTGGCCGGCTGCCTGCGCGCCCTCGGCCAGCCGCTGCAGGCGATCGCGCCCGTGCTCGGCACCCTGACGCCGGTGCCCGGGCGCATGGAGCGGGTGCGTCAGGACGGCGGCGCCGGGGCGGCGCCGGCCGGCCCCGAGGTGCTGGTGGACTACGCGCACACGCCCGACGCGCTGGCGCAGGCCCTTGGGGCGCTGCGCGGGCTGGCGCAGGCGCGCGGCGGCGCCCTGTGGGTCGTCTTCGGCTGTGGCGGGGACCGCGACGCCTCCAAGCGGCCGCTGATGGGCGCAGTGGCGGCGCGCGCGGCGCATCATGTGGTCGTCACGAGCGACAACCCGCGCAGCGAGCCGCCCGGGCGCATCGTCGGCGAGGTGCTGGCCGGCGCATGGGCCGAGGTCGGGCGCACGGCGTCCGGCCCGCGCGTGTGGGGCATCGAGGACCGTCGCGAAGCCATCGCCCGGGCCCTGCGCGAGGCTGCGCAGGCCGACGTGGTGCTGATCGCCGGCAAGGGCCACGAGGACACGCAGGAGATCGGCGACGAGCGCCTGCCCTTCTCCGACGTCGAGGAGGCCCGGCGCGGCCTGCGTCTGCGCGGCGTCGGGCACCCCGCTGATCCGCGCCACCTGGCCGACCCGAGCGACCCGGCGCGGCGCGCCGATGCGGTCCAGGCCGCGGTGGGGGCGCGCGCATGATGACGCTCGGCCAGGCGCTGGCTCTGCTGCCCGAGGCTCGGCTCGTCGGCGATCCGGCGCTTGCCTTCACGCGCGTGCACACCGACACCCGCACGCTGCAGCCGGGCGACCTGTTCGTCGCGCTGCGCGGGGAACGCTACGACGCGCACGACTTCCTGGCCGGCGCACGCGAGGCCGGCGCCGTGGCGGCGCTGGCCGAACGAGGTCTGGCCGAGGCCGGCTTGCCCGGATTGGAGGTGCCCGACACGCTGGCGGCGCTGCAGCGCCTGGCGCAGGGCTGGCGGCAGCGCTGGTGCGGCGCCCTGGTGGCGGTGGCCGGCAGCAATGGCAAGACCACCGTCACGCAGATGGTCGGCGCCATCCTGCGCGCCGCGCATGGCGACGCGGCGCTGGTCACCCAGGGCAACCTCAACAACCACATCGGCGTGCCCTTGACGGTGCTGCGCCTGCGCCTGCGCCTGGACGGGCCGCAGGCCCACCGCGCGGCGGTCGTCGAGATCGGCATGAACCATCCCGGCGAGATCGCGCCGCTGGCAGCCATCGCCGCGCCCACCGTGGCGCTGGTCAACAACGCGCAGCGCGAGCACCAGGAGTTCATGGACGGCGTGGAGGCCGTGGCGCGCGAGAACGGCGCCGTGCTCGAGGCGCTGCCGGCCGACGGCGTGGGCGTGTTCCCGGCCGACGACCCGATGGCCCCGGTGTGGCGCGAGCAGGCCGGATCGCGGCGGGTGTGGACCTTCGGGCTGTCGTCCGCGCCCGGTGCCGCCGATGCGGTGGTCGCCGCACCGGCGGCGCTGGGCGCCGACCTGAGCGCGCAGGGCCGCTGGGACGGCGCGGCCCTGGCCTGGCGGCTGACGCTGCACACCCCGGCCGGACCCCGCTCTTGCCGGTTGCGCCTGCCGGGCGCGCACAACGTGCGCAATGCGCTGGCCGCCGCGGCCTGCGCGCTGGCCGCGGGCTGCACGCTCGACGACGTCGTCCGTGGTCTGGAGGCCTTCGAGCCGGTCAGCGGCCGCTCGCAGATCGCCACCCTGCGCTGGGCCGGGCGCGAGCTCACGCTGGTCGACGACAGCTACAACGCCAATCCGGATTCGGTGCTGGCGGCGCTGACCGTCCTGGCCGGCTTGCCCGGCCCGCGCTGGGCGGTGCTGGGCGACATGGCCGAGGTGGGCACGCAGGGGCCGGCCTTCCATGCCGAGGTCGGCGAGCGGGCCCGCTCGCTGGGCATCGAGCACCTCTGGGCCATAGGCGAACTGGGCGTGCACACCGTGGAAGCCGCGGCCGCCTCGGGCACCGCTGCCCGGCATTTCGACCGCATGGAGACGCTGCTGCAGGCCTTGCGCGTCGGGCCGCCTGCGGCCGGTGCGCTCCTCGTCAAGGGTTCGCGCGCCGCGCGCATGGAGCGTGTCGTGCGGGCCGTGCACGAGGCGGCGGCGCAGGCGTCGGCACCGGCCGGCGCCCCTCGCGGACAGGAGGCCCCATGCTGCTGAGCCTGAGCCAGTGGCTGCTGGTCCTCTACCCGGAGGAACTCGGCTTCCTGCGCGTCTTCCAGTACCTGACCTTCCGTGCAGTCATGGCGGCGATGACGGCCCTGCTGATCGGCCTGGCCTTCGGCCCCTGGGTCATCCGGCGCCTGACCGCGCTGAAGATCGGCCAGCCCATCCGCGCCTATGGCGTGGCCTCGCACCTGGGCAAGCGTGGCACGCCGACCATGGGTGGCGTGCTCATCCTCATCGGCATCGGCGTGTCGACCTTTCTGTGGTTCGACTGGACCAACCGCTTCTGCTGGGCGGTGATGCTGGTGACCTTCGGCTTCGGCGCCATCGGCTGGGCCGACGACTGGCGCAAGGTCGTGCGCAAGGACCCGGAGGGCATGCCCTCGCGCGAGAAGTTCCTGTGGCAGTCGCTGATCGGGCTGGTGGCGGCCACCTATCTCGCCTTCAGCGTGTCGGCCACGTCCAACCTGAGCGCGCTCGAGGCGATCGTGCGCTGGGCCGGCAGCGGCTTTTCCATCGACATGTCGCCCAAGACCGACCTGATGGTGCCCTTCTTCAAGAGCATCAGCTACCCGCTGGGCGTCTACGGCTTCATCGCGCTGAGCTGGTTCGTCATCGTCGGCGCGAGCAACGCGGTGAACTTCACCGACGGCCTGGACGGGCTGGCCATCATGCCGGTGGTGCTGGTGGGCTCCGCGCTGGGCATCTTCGCCTACGTCACGGGCAACGCGGTGTATTCGCGCTATCTGCTGTTCCCCTACACCCCCGGGGCCGGCGAACTGCTGATCTTCTGCGGCGCGCTGGCCGGCGCGGGGCTGGCCTTCCTGTGGTTCAACGCCAACCCGGCCCAGGTGTTCATGGGCGATGTCGGCGCGCTGGCGCTGGGCGGCGCGCTGGGCACCATCGCCGTGATCACGCGCCAGGAGATCGTGCTGGCCATCATGGGCGGCATCTTCGTGGCCGAGGCGCTGAGCGTGATCGTCCAGGTCGGCTGGTTCAAGTACACCAAGCGCCGGTATGGCGCCGGCCGGCGGCTGCTGCTGATGGCGCCGCTGCACCACCACTTCGAGAAGAAGGGCTGGGGCGAGACGCAGGTCGTGGTGCGCTTCTGGATCGTGACCATGCTGCTGTGCCTGGTGGGCCTGGCCAGCCTGAAGCTGCGGTGAAGACGATGGGTACGCTTCAGGACCGCCACGTGCTCGTGCTCGGACTCGGCCACTCCGGGCTGGCGATCGCGCGCTGGTGCGCCCGGGTCGGCGCGCGCGTGACGGTGTGGGACTCGCGCGAGGCGCCGCCGCAGGCCGACGCCCTGGCCGCCCAGGTGCCGCAGGCCCGGCGGCTGCACGGCGCGCTGCCCGAGCCGGCGCTGGCGCTGCATGGCGTGCACATGGTGCTCAAGAGCCCGGGCCTGGCGCCGCACGACCCGGCGATCGCCCCGCTGCTGCGGGCCGCGCGCGACAGCGGCCTGCGCGTCGGTGGCGAACTCGACCTCTTCGCCCTGGCGCTGGCCGACCTGAAGGCCGAGCGGGGCTACGCGCCGCGCCTGCTTGCGGTGACCGGCACCAACGGCAAGACGACCACCACGGCGCTGACGGCGTTGCTGGTGGGCCGCGCAGGGCGCCGCGCGCTGGCGGCCGGCAACATCGGTCCCACCATGCTCGACACCCTGGCGCGCTGCCTGGACGAGGACACCCTGCCCGAGGTCTGGGTGCTCGAGCTGTCGAGCTTCCAACTGCACGATGCCCAGGGCTTCGAGCCCGACGCGGCGGCCGTCCTGAACCTCAGCCAGGACCACCTCGACTGGCACGGCTCCATGGCCGCCTATGCACAAGCCAAGGCGCGCATCTACGGGCCCTCGGATGGGCGCACCTTGTGCGTGGCCAACCGCGACGATGCCGCGGTGATGGCCATGGTCGAGCCCGCCGTGCTGCCCGGCATGCCCGCCGCGCCAGCCGCCCGGGCGGCGCGAGGCGCGGCGCGCCCGGCGCCGGCGCGCGAGGTGGTGCGCTTCGGCCTGGACGCGCCGCAGGCGCCGGGCGATTTCGGTCTGGTGGTCGAGTCGGGGATGGCCTGGCTGGTGCGGGCCCTGCCCGACGATCAGCCGCCGGTGCGCCGCTGCCGTGGCGCCGGTGCCGGTGCCGGCGAGGAGCCGGTCGACCTGCACCTGCAGCGTCTGATGCCCGCCGATGCCCTGCGTCTGCGCGGCCGGCACAACGCGGCCAATGCGCTGGCCGCGCTGGCGCTGGCCAGCGCCATCGGCTGCCCGCTGGCGCCCATGCTGCATGGCCTGCGCGAGTACCGCGGCGAGCCGCACCGGGTCGAGCCCGTGGGCCTGGTCGACGGCGTCGAGGCCTTCGACGACAGCAAGGGCACCAATGTCGGCGCCACGGTGGCCGCGCTCGACGGCCTGGGCGCGGACAAGGCGCCGTCCAAGCTTGTCGTCATCCTCGGCGGCGACGGCAAGGGGCAGGACTTCGGCCCGCTGGCCGCGCCCGTGGCGCGTCATGTGCGCGCGGTCGCGCTGATCGGGCGCGACGCGCCGGCGATCGAGGCGGCGCTGCAGGCCGATGCGGCTGCCGATGCCGTGCCACGCGCCCGTCACGACACGCTCGAGCGGGCCGTCGCCTGGTGCTTCGCGCAGGCCCGTGCCGGCGACGCCGTGCTGCTGAGCCCGGCCTGCGCCAGCCTGGACATGTTCCGGAACTACGGGCACCGCGCCGAAGTCTTCGTCGCCGCCGTGCAGGCGCTGGCCGCCGAGCGCGGGGAGGTCGCCGCATGACCACTGCAGCTGCCTCGACCCCGAGCATGGGCTGGCTGCAGCGCCTGCTCGGTGCGCGGCCCTGGCGCCGCCCGGCGAGCGATGAGGTGGGCGCACTGCCGGTGCGCGACCGCTTCGAGGCGGGCATCCGTGGCGCGGACGCCATGGCCGGGTACGACCGCACGCTGGCCGCGGTGGTGCTGGCCATCGTCGCGCTGGGCATGGTGATGGTGTATTCGGCCTCGATCGCGCTGCCCGACAGCCCGAAGTTCCAGCGCTACGAGCCGACCCATTTCCTCGTGCGCCACCTGATGGCCATCGCCATCGGCACGACCGTGGCGCTGGTGGTGGTGCGCATCCCCATGGCTTTCTGGGAGAAGCACGCCGGCAAGCTGTACCTGCTGGCCCTGCTGCTGCTGGTGCTGGTGCTGGTGCCCTTCATCGGACGGGTGGTCAACAACTCCAGGCGGTGGATCCCGCTGGGCGTGATCAACTTCCAGCCCTCGGAGTACGCCAAGCTCGCCATCGCGCTGCACGCGGCCAGCTACATGGTGCGCAAGATGGAAGGGCGCGAGAACTTCCTGCGCGCGGTCTGGCCGATGGCGCTGGCCGTGCTGCTGGCCGGCCTGCTGCTGCTCAAGCAGCCCGACATGGGGGCCTTCATCGTGATCGCCACCATCGCGATGGGCGTGCTCTTCCTCGGCGGGGTCAATGCGCGCGGCTTCTTCCTGGTGGCCACGATGGCGGTGACGGCGCTGGCCCTGATCATCGCCTTCGACGACCTGCGGCGCGACCGCATCCTGGCCTACCTGGACCCGTGGGACCCGGCCAACGCCCAGGGCAAGGCCTATCAGCTGACGCACGCGCTGATCGCCTTCGGGCGAGGCGGGCTCTTCGGCCAGGGGCTGGGATCCTCGGTCGAAAAGCTGCACTACCTGCCCGAGGCGCACACCGACTTCCTGCTGGCGGTCATCGGCGAGGAACTGGGCCTGGTGGGCGTGGTGGCGCTGATCGTCACCTACTTCTGGTTCACCCGTCGAATCTTCGTGATCGGCCGGCAGGCGATCGCGCTCGACAGGGTCTTCGCCGGCCTGGCCGCGCAGGGCGTGGGCGTGTGGTTCGGCGCCCAGGCCTTCATCAACATGGGGGTCAACCTCGGGGTGCTGCCCACCAAGGGCCTGACGCTGCCGCTGATGAGCTACGGCGGCTCGGCCATCATGATGAACCTGGTTGCCGTGGCCCTGGTGCTGCGGGTCGACATGGAGAACCGGGTGCTGATGCGCGGGGGCGGACGATGACGCACCTGGTCGTCATGGCCGCAGGCACCGGCGGGCACATCATGCCGGGCCTGGCGGTGGCGCGCGAGGCGCGCGCGCGCGGCTGGCACGTGAGTTGGCTGGGCACGGCGCACGGCATGGAGAACCGGCTGGTGCCGCCGGCTGGCATCGAGCTCGACACCATCGCCTTCAGCGGGCTGCGCGGCAAGGGCCTGCTGCACACCGCCACCGGCGGGCTGCGCCTGCTCAAGGCCTTCTGGGATTGCCTGCGCATCCTGCGCCGGCGCGGCGCCGACGTCGTGCTGGGCATGGGGGGCTATGTGTGCTTTCCCGGCGGGATGATGGCGTCGCTGCTGGGCCGTCCGCTGATGCTGATGAACGCCGACGCGGCGCTGCTGCTGTCCAACAAGGCGCTGCTGCCGGTGGCCGACCGCGTGGGCTTCGGCTTCGACGGCGCGGCGGCGGGCGCGGTGCGCCAAGGCGTGGTCACCGGCAACCCGGTGCGCGCCGAGATCGAGGCCCTGCCCGCGCCAGCGCAGCGCCTGGCCGGCCGCCAGGGCCCGCTGCGGCTGCTGGTGGTGGGCGGCAGCCTCGGCGCGCGCGTGCTGAACCAGACGCTGCCGGCGGCGCTGGCCCTGCTGCCCGCGGCCGCGCGGCCGCAGGTGCTGCACCAGACCGGCGCGGCCGAGGTCGACGGCGTGCGCGTCGCCTACGCCGGGGCCGGGATCGACGCCGACGTGCGGCCCTTCGTCGACGACATGGCTGCGGCGCTGGCCGACTGCGATCTGGTGGTCTGCCGCGCGGGCGCGATCACGGTCAGCGAGCTGTGTGCTGCCGGTGTGGCGAGCGTGCTGGTGCCGTTGGTGGTCAGCACCACGGCGCACCAGCGCGACAACGCGCAGTGGCTGGCCGGCCACGGCGCCGCGCACCACCTGCCGCAGGCCGAACTGAACCCGCAGCGTCTGGCCGAGCTGCTGGCCGGGCTGAGCCGGCCGACGCTCCTCGAGATGGCCACCCGCGCCCGCGCCCTGGCCCGCCCGGCCGCGGCCGCGCGCGTGGTCGATGAGTTGCAGATGCTCCTGAAGAAGGCCCCTCGGGCATGAAACACGCGGTCCAGCACATCCACTTCGTCGGCGTGGGCGGCGCCGGCATGTCCGGCATCGCCGAGATCCTGCACAACCTCGGCTATACCGTCTCGGGGTCGGACGCGCACGACAGCGCGGTCACGCGGCGGCTGGCGGGTCTGGGCATCCGCGTGGCGATCGGCCACGACGCGGCGCACCTGGGTGTGGCGCAGGCGGTGGTCACCTCCACCGCCGTGCGGGGCGACAACCCCGAGGTGATCGCCGCGCGCGCGCGGCGCGTGCCGGTGGTGCCGCGCGCGGTGATGCTGGCCGAGCTGATGCGCCTGCGCCAGGGCATCGCCATCGCCGGCACGCACGGCAAGACGACGACGACCTCGCTGGTGACCAGCGTGCTGGCCGAAGCCGGCCTGGACCCGACCTTCGTCATCGGCGGCAAGCTCGAGAGCGCAGGCGCCAATTCGCGCCTGGGCTCGGGCGCCTACATCGTGGTCGAGGCCGACGAGAGCGACGCGAGCTTCCTGAACCTGCTGCCGGTGCTGGGCGTGGTCACCAACATCGACGCCGACCACATGGACACCTACGGGCACGACTTCGCCCGGCTGAAGTCCGCCTTCGTGGACTTCGTGCACCGCATGCCCTTCTACGGCGCGGCCATCGTCTGCAGCGACGACCCCGGCGTGCGCTCGATCGTGCCGATGCTGTCGCGGCCGGTGGTGCGCTACGGCTTGGGCGACGACGCGCAGGTGCGCGCCGTCGACGTGCAGGCGCTGCCGGGCGGGCGCATGCGCTTCACCTGCCAGCGCCGCAACGGCGAGGTGCTGCCCGACCTGGACATCACGCTGAATCTGGCGGGCGAGCACAACGTGCGCAACGCGCTGGCCGCGATCGCCGTGGCCACCGAGCTCGAACTGCCCGATGCCCCGGTGCAACGCGCGCTCGAGGCCTTCGCCGGCGTGGGACGGCGCTTCCAGCGCTGGGGCGAGTGGCCGGTGGCCGCCGCCCACGGCGGCGGACGCTTCACGCTGATCGACGACTACGGCCACCATCCGGTGGAGATGGCCGCGGTGATCGCCGCCGCGCGCGGCGCCTTCCCGGGGCAGCGCCTGGTGCTGGCCTTCCAGCCGCACCGCTACACCCGCACCCGCGACTGCTTCGAGGACTTCGTGCGCGTGATGGGCACGGCCGACGCGCTGCTGCTGGCCGAGGTCTACGCCGCCGGAGAGGCCCCCATCGTCGCGGCCGACGGCCGGGCGCTGGCGCGCGCGCTGCGTGTGGCCGGGCGGGTCGACCCGGTCTTCGTCGACGACATCGGCGACATGCCGCAGGCCATCGCCGACTTCGCGCGCGACGGCGATGTCGTGATCGCGATGGGCGCGGGCTCGATCGGCGCGGTACCGCAGCGGGTCGTCGACCTGCTTCGCGCGGCTGAAGCGAGGCCTCGGGAGGTCGCGGCATGACGGCAGGGACGGCACAGGGCAGGGCAGCGGACATGGCGCCGGGTGCAGGGTCGAATGCGGGGCCGAGCGTGGGGTCGAGCGTGGGGCCGAACGCAGGGTCGAGCGTGGGGCCGGACCCGGCGCCCGGCATCGCCCCCACGGCGCCCCCGATGCAGGACGTCGACCCGTGCGCACTCGGCCGCGTGGCGGTGCTGATGGGCGGCACCAGTGCCGAGCGCGAGGTCTCGCTGATGTCCGGCGGCGGCGTGCTGCAGGCCCTGCGCGAGGCGGGCGTCGACGCGCACGCCTTCGACCCGGCGCAGCGCGGGCTGCACGAGTTGAAGACCGAAGGTTGCGCACGGGTCTTCATCGCGCTGCACGGCCGGCATGGCGAGGACGGCACGGTGCAGGGCGCGCTCGAGCTGCTCGGCATCCCCTACACCGGCTCGGGCGTGATGGCCAGCGCCATCGCGATGGACAAGGTGATGACCAAGCGCCTGTGGTCGGCGCAGGGCCTGCCGGTGCCCGCCGGCGTGGTGCTGGCGCCGCACGAGCAGACGGACGCGCGCCTGGCGCGCGTCGTCGAGGAGATCGGCCTGCCGCTGATCGTCAAGCCGCCGCGCGAGGGCTCGTCCATCGGCGTGACCAAGGTGACGCGCCAGGCGCAGTTCGCACAGGCCGTGCGCCTCGCCGCGGGCCACGACCCGGAGGTGCTGTGCGAGGCCTTCGTCGACGGCCTCGAGGTGACCTGCCCGGTGCTGGGCGAGGGCGAGGCCGCGGTTGCGCTGCCGGTGGTGCGCATCGCCGCGCCTGATGGCAACTACGACTACGAGCACAAGTACTTCTCCGACGACACCGGCTACCACTGCCCGAGCGGCCTGCCGGCCGACGAGGAGGCCGAGATCCGGCGCCTGACGCTGGCTGCCTACCGCGCGCTGGGCTGCCGCGGCTGGGGCCGGGCCGACCTGATGATCCGCGCGGCCGACCGCCGGCCCTTCCTGCTGGAGATGAACACCTCGCCCGGCATGACGGCGCACTCGCTGGTGCCGATGTCGGCGCGCGCGGCGGGCATCGACTATCCGCAGTTGTGCCTGCGCCTGCTGGCCGCGGCCCGGCTGGACGGCGATCGGCCCGGCGCTGGCGTTCCGGCGCGTGCCGCATCGCCTTCCGCAGACGCCGGAGGCGCCCCGTGACCGCTGTCGCGATCGTGCTGCCGGCGGATGTGCGCCTGATGAACGGCGCCGCAGCGCTGTCGGCCTTGCTGGCGGGCGTGCTGCTGCTGGCCTCGGCGATGGCCTGGCTGGGACGCAGCCCGGCCTTCCCGCTGCGGTCGATCGACCTCGAAGGCGAGGTGCAGCGCAACAGCGTGGCCACGCTGCGCGCCAACGTGATGCCGCGGCTGAACGGCAACTTCTTCAGCGTCGACGTCGAGCGCGTGCGCAGCGCCTTCGAGGCCGTGCCCTGGGTGCGTCAGGCCGGCGTGCGCCGCGTGTGGCCCGACCGGCTGGTCGTCCACATCGAGGAGCATCAGCCCGTGGCGCTGTGGCGCGGCCAGGCCGACGATGGCGACCGCCTCGTCAACAGCTTCGGCGAGGTGTTCGAGGCCAATCTCGGCGACGTCGAGGACGTCCTGCTGCCGGTGCTCGAGGGCCCAGCCGACGGCGCGCAGCGCATGCTGGCCATGCTGCGTCGCCTGCAGCCGCTGCTGGCCTGGCAGGACCATCGCATCGAGCGCCTGCACCTCAGCGCGCGCGGCGCCTGGCGCGTGACGCTCGACGGCGAGATCGTGATCGAACTCGGCCGCGGCAGCGAGGACGAGGTCGTCGCCCGCGTCGACCGCTTCGCCCGCACCGTCGCCCAGGTCACCGCCCACTTCCGCGCACCGCTGCTGTCGGCCGATCTGCGGCACACCGACAGCTATGCCGTGCGCCTGCGCAACGTCACCACGTCGGCAGCGAACCCCGCGCCACCCCGGAGGCCCTGAATGCCCAAGGAACACAAGGATCTCGTCGTCGGACTCGACATCGGCACCGCCAAGGTGATGATCGTCGTCGGGGAGATGATGCCCGGCGGCGACCTGCGCCTGGCGGGCATGGGCGTGGCGCCGACCCAAGGGCTCAAGCGCGGGGTGGTCGTCAACATCGACGCCACGGTGCAGAGCATCCAGGCCGCGCTGAAGGATGCCGAGATGATGGCCGCCTGCAAGATCACCGGCGTCTACACCGGCATCACCGGCAGCCACATCCGCGGCCAGAACTCCACCGGCATGGTGATCGTGCGCGACAACCGCGAGGTCACCCCTACCGATGTGGGGCGCGTCGTCGACACCGCCAAGGCCATCAACATCCCCAACGACCAGCGCCTGCTGCTGGTGGAGCCGCAGGAGTTCGTGATCGACGGCCACGAGGTCAAGGAGCCGATCGGCATGAGCGGCAGCCGGCTCGAGGTGCGGGTGCACATCGTCACCGGCGCGCAGAGCGCGGCCGAGAACATCGTCAAGTGCGTGCGCCGCTGCGGGCTGGAGGTCGAGCAGCTCGTGCTCAACCCCAGCGCCAGTGCGGCCGCGGCGCTGACGGCCGACGAGCGCGAACTCGGCGTGGCGCTGATCGACATCGGCGCGGGCACCACCGACGTGCAGATCTACACCGAAGGCTCGGTGCGCCACACCGCGGTGATCCCGATCGCCGGCGACCTGATCACCAGCGACATCGCGATGGCGCTGCGCACGCCCACCAAGGACGCCGAGGAGATCAAGGTCGAGTACGGCGTGGCCAAGCAGTTGCTGGCCGACCCGGCCGAGCAGATCGAGGTGCCGGGGCTGGGCGACCGTGCGCCGCGGCTGCTCAGCCGCCAGGCGCTGGCCGGGGTGATCGAGCCGCGCGTGGAGGAGATCTTCTCGCTCGTGCACCAGATCCTGCGCGACAGCGGCTACGAGGAGCTGCTGTCCAGCGGCATCGTGCTGGCCGGCGGCACGGCGGCCATGCCGGGCATGGTGGAACTTGCCGAGGACATCTTCCTCAAGCCGGTGCGCAAGGGCACGCCGACCTATTCCGGCCCGCTGTACGACATGGTCGCCAACACCCGGTCGGCCACCGTCATGGGGCTGCTGGAGGAAGGGCGCCTTGCGCGCTCGCGCGGGCAGCGGGTGGCGCGTCAGGCGGGGTCGGTGCACTCGGTGCTGGGCCGGGTCAAGGACTGGTTCGTGGGGAATTTCTGAGTTTCTACGGGGCGGCGCCCGGCCGGTGGCAGCGCAGGCGGGACGGGCGTCAGGTGTGAGTGGGCAGTCAGGCGGCAGGCAGGCCGCATCGAAAGGAGCAGCGAAGATGGCCATCGAGATGATCGAGGAGTTCGACCAGGGCACGCAGATCAAGGTGATCGGCGTGGGCGGCGGCGGCGGCAATGCCGTGCAGCACATGATCGACAGCGGCGTGCAGGGGGTCGACTTCGTCGTCGCCAACACCGATGCGCAGGCGCTCAACCGCAGCGGTGCGCGCACCCTGGTGCAGCTCGGCACCACCGGTCTGGGCGCGGGCTCCAAGCCCGACGCCGGGCGCGAGGCCGCTGAGAAGGCGGTCGAGACCATCCGCGCCTCGATCGAGGGCGCGCACATGCTGTTCATCACCGCCGGCATGGGCGGCGGCACCGGCACGGGCGCGGCGCCGGTGATCGCCCGCGTGGCGCGCGAGATGGGCATCCTGACCGTGGGCGTGGTCACCAAGCCCTTCGAGTTCGAGGGGCCGCGTCGCAACCGCCAGGCCGAGAACGGCGTGAACGAGCTGTCGGGCCACGTCGACTCGATGATCGTCGTGCTCAACGAGAAGCTGATCGAGGTGCTCGGGGACGACGTGTCGCAGGAGCAGGCCTTCGCCCATGCCAACGACGTGCTGCGCAACGCCGTGGGCGGCATCAGCGACATCATCCACATGGACGCGCTGGTCAACGTCGACTTCGAGGACGTCAAGACGGTGATGAGCGAGCCGGGCAAGGCCATGATGGGCACGGCCACCGCCGGCGGCCCGGAGCGCGCCCGCAAGGCGGCGGAGTCGGCCGTGGCCTGCCCGCTGCTGGAAGGCATCGACCTGTCGGGCGCCAAGGGCGTGCTGGTGCTGATCGCGGCTTCGCGCCAGACCTTCCGCCTGAGCGAATCCAAGACCGTGATGAACACCATCCGCGTCTACGCCCACGAGGACGCGCACGTGATCTTCGGCGCTGCCTACGACGAGACCCTGGGCGACCAGATGCGCGTGACGGTCATCGCCACGGGGCTGACCGGGGTGTCGGCCCAGGCCACGCAGGCGCCGCCGCAGCAGGTGCTGCGCGTGATCGGCGGCCGCCCGGCGACGGTGGCGCCGCCGCTGCAAGGCACGCGCACCGGCACCGACAACGTCCCGGTGCTGGGCCAGGCCATCGGCCGTCCGCCGCTGGGCACCACCAGCGGTGACTACACCGGCCTGGGCACGCCCAGCGTCTGGCGTAACGCGCGCTCGCGCGTGGACGCCATGGCCAGCAACGGCATGGACGAGATCGACATCCCGGCCTTCCTGCGCAAGCAGGCCGACTGATCACGGACCCCGCCCGTGAGCACCTCCACTGCCCAACCCCTGGCCCGCTACGCCGCCTGGCGGCGCGCGGGCGACCTGGTGCTGCTGTCCGGCGTCATCGCGGTCGACCCGGCAGCCGGGCGCATCGTGCGCGGCTACGACGACATCCCGCCCGAGGCCCGGCGGCTCATCGGCCAGACCGGCGAGTTCTCCACCGACGCCAAGGAGGGCCCGGTGCTGGCGCAGACCTGGTTCGTCCTCGACCGCATCCGCGCCACGGTGGAGGACGCCGGCGGCCGGATGGAGGACGTCGTCAAGCTCGTGCAGTACTTCCGCAACCTGGACCACTTCCCGCTGTACAGCCGGGTGCGCAAGCTCTTCTTCCCCGGTGACCCGCCTGCGTCCACCGTCGTCGAGGTCAGCGCCATGCTGCCCACTGCCGACATCCTGATCGAGGTCGAGGCCACGGCCTGGGTGCCGCGGCGCTGAAGCGCGATCGCCCCCTCGCCTCGGGAAAAGCCCTGAGGCGAGGCGGCGGCGGGCGGCCTACCATTCGGCTTCTTGCGGTCCGCGCGGGCCGAGCATCACATTTCGAGAGGCGATCACATGATCAAGCGCAGGACGACGATGGGTCTGGCGGCCGTGGCTTTGGCCGCGCTGCTGGCCGGATGCGGTGGCGGTGGCGTACTGGAGATCCGCGGCTTTGCGGCGACCGGGGCCGCGATCATCGACGGGGACGTCACCGCAAAGTGTGTGAACGGGCCTGAGTTGACCGGCAAGACGGCAGCGGATGGCACCTTCAGGCTCGGGCTCGCGCGCGACCAGAGCCCGCCCTGCCTTGTCCGCGTGAGCAAGGGTGGGACCACGCTCTTCAGCTTTGCCGGTGACAAGGGGCGTTTGAACGTCACTCCCCTGACTGACCTGAGTGTGCGCCGGGCCCTGGGGGCGGATCCAGCGACGGTTTTTGGTGCGTTCAGTGCGGATGGTGCCGCGCAGATCGGTGATGGCCTGGGCGCTGCCAAGGAGGCGATCAAGTCCCAAGTCGAGGTGCTGACGGGCCAGACCATCATGGGCGATATGTTTACCTCGACCTTCACGGTCGGTGCAAACGATGACATGGTACTGGATGAGCTCGGCAAGAAGCTCACTGCCACGGGCACATCGTTTTCGGACCTTGCGGCGAACGCGGCGCTGGGCAAGCCCGTGGCATCGCGGGTCATGGTCTTCGGCGACAGCCTGTCGGACAGCGGCACCTTCGGCTTGAAGTTCACCGTGCAGGGCTCAGCCGCAACCGGGGCCGGTTCGTCCGACATCTGGGTCGACCGGGTCGCCGGCTCTCTTCAGTCGCTCCGTCTCTGCCACCATTTCGGTTTCACGGGACAGACCTTTGTCCCAAAGGCTGATTGCACCAACCATGCCATCGGCGGTGGTCGGATCAACAACTACACAAATCCGCTTGATCCGCGTTCGATTCCGCTGCAACTCCAGGTCGCGGCTCAGGCTCGTGGCAGCTACGCAGCAACGGATGTCCTGCTCGTGACCGGGGGTGGCAACGACGCGGCCGACCTCGCGGGTGCCTGGCTCGGCGCCGCAGATCCAGCCGGGGTGCCGGCCTTCATCGGTCTGCTGGACAGCGTGCTCGGGGCCGGTGCGGGGGCCACCTTGCTCGGCGGCGGCACGAACCCGAACGCAGCGGTTGTCGCAGGCATGTCCTACATGGAGACCCTCGCGGGAGTTCTGGCGAGCGC
>Ga0172373_10001773_pt1 | contig 34398 bp, 30 predicted proteins | sample Lak10m_2_FD_114546 | JGI IMG/M metagenome (GOLD analysis project Ga0172373, IMG submission 114546) | Freshwater microbial communities from Kabuno Bay, South-Kivu, Congo - kab_092012_10m | ecosystem: Environmental > Aquatic > Freshwater > Lake | place: Democratic Republic of the Congo...
AACGGATACTGTTTAAATGGTTGAACCGGCGTAGTCAGAGACGCAGTTACAACTGGACAGGGTTTATTGCCCTGATCGATGACTTTAACCTACTCAAGCCTCGTATTTGTCATGATTTCTAAGTACCTAAATGCCGTGTGCGAAGCGAGCAACTTTGAAAAGCCCGGTGCGGTAATTCCGCACGCCGGGATTTGTAAGGGGCAGTCGGGTAACTGGCTGTTCTACCTTGATGGTTTCTGAGGTAACTGGCTTAATTTCGGATGACGTTTATCCGCTTTAATGGTTTGGCGGTTTCTTGGTTTGTTTCGGTTTTTTGTTGCTGCCGGCGTGTGGTTTAGTTTTGCTGGTTGTCCGGTGGGCTTGGGCTGTGGTTCTGCTTGGCTTATTGGTCGCTTTGTTTCCAAGCGTAACGGTTAAGCAAATGGGCGGTCTCTGTTCCTGTGGTCGTTTTAGCTTTTGCTGGTGGTGCTTGCGGTCTGTTGTTGTCACGGTAACATCGGGATTAGGTTCAGGCCGCTTTGCTGGACTCTCGGTTTGCTTCAAGCATCCCGCCATCAGTCGCGTCATTTTGGTTGGGCTACCTGTCTATCGGACTTATGCGTTTGCATCAGGCGCGTGGCAGGGTGGTGTGTCACGGTTTTCTCATAAAAACTTTAAGCTCAATATGGGGTTCTGGGTCTTTTCATCGTTATTAAATATAGCGACTATAAATCTATCCGTCATTCCGGCAGGGATTGCCGGAATCCAGTTCACATGGACGTGAACGCTAATAATTACGTAAAAATAACGGAAATCGAAAAATTCAGTCATTTTTAACTGTACAGAATTGGGCAGATACCATCCCTGGCTCTGGATTCCGGCAATCCCTGCCGGAATGACGTGTATTTTGGAGATAACCATGCTTAATTAGCAAAAGGCCCTAAAATCCATATAGAGCCTTGTTGATTTACCTGAGATACTCATTTCAACGCTTAAGCAAGTTAATTTTTTATGAGAAAGCCGTGGGTAGTGTGGGAGGGATGACGGGTGCAATCTCGTTATCTCCACCCGATCTCCTCAGTCCATGCGTTTCACACGGTGTGGGCGTTTGCGACCGGGATGCGGTGCGATATTACCCGGCCTGGGATGACCGATATAAGGATTAATCAGTAGCGGTTGGTTAATAATGACCGGCCGCTTCGCTGCTTCCGCCAATTCCTCTTGGGCAGCGGCGCTGCGGTTAAGCGCATCGAGGGCTGACTGCTTGTCCAAGGCTTCCTGCTGTTCCTTTTGGGCTTTGCGCCTTGCCGCGTCTTGCTCGGCAGTATCGGCCTGCCAGGCTTTTAAACGCGCCTCGGCTTCGGCGGCTTCTGCGGGGTCCGGTTTTTTTATTTCGATGATTTGCTGGTTAACGGCGGAAGCAGGGCAGGGTATGGATTGATAAACGGTTTTTTGCTCTGCGCCTTGGCATTTAAATACCTCGCCCTGTGCCGGGGTCAATACGGTTGCCGATAAAATCAGGATAATTTTTTTCATAATCCACCTGCCTATGAGGGATATGCTTAGCTGGCTTTTGCCTGTTCCTGCTGCCCGGCGATTAAAATACGCGCCAACCTGCGCAGGCCATCGGATGAAATCTCAAGACCGAACGGTGCGCCCAGGGCTTCCAATTGATAGATGACATCGGTCGCCGCTATAAATGTCATATAGCGCAAGCCCTGGACTTCCGGCAATTGTTTTGCCAAGGTCTGTAATTGAGGCGCTAAGCGTTCCCAGGTCGTCATAAAAAACGCCCGCACCGGGTCTTCTCCGCCGGCATCGTGTTCTTTTAAGCCGGCCTGGAATGCGCTACGGGATTCCAACAGTATTTCGGTCAGCGTGTCGCGCAATTCCTGCGATTGAGTATCACCAGATGCCTGCTGTATCGCTTTGCTTAAAAAGGTATCCCATTGCTGCCATGCCGATTGCCACTGCTTTTGCTCCGCTTCGCTGAACGCAGGGCTGGGCTTTTGGGCAATGGTTTTGGCAGGCGCCTCAAAGCTGAGGTTGATGGCAACGCCGTTATCGTCCGCATCGGCACGGCTGAATGTCAAGGTATCCAGCAAGGCTTTGATGTCGGCTGCATTTTCTTGCGGTAAAAACTGCGTTACTGTCTGTTCGATGGCGCCCTGCGACTCGTGCAAATCAATCTTGATTGCCGCGAGTTTCGGTTCGGCGACACGTTGCAGCAAATCCTGTAATTTATCAATGGCCAGTTGACGGCCTTGCCGGTCATAAGCCACTGCTTTCGTAACGGGTAAACTGAGAATCTTATGATCGGCGCTCAGCGTTGGTTGTTGCCAGGTTTCCAATACGCCGCCCCACTTCAAAACCGTAACGCATTGCCCGCCAAACTGGGTCCCGAACTGCGCCTGTACATTATTCAATAATTGGATTTGTCCGTTCCGTCCGTCAATTTTAAGATCGGACAGCGTTAAGAAGCTGCAACCGTGCTTATCGTTCCAAAGTTCGGCCGTCTGGTTCGCACCGGTATAAAGTTGCGTGGCGACGGCTTTTTTTATCAAGCTGTAATCAAGCCGTACCGGCAGGTTGAAGGTATTGGCCGCGCTGTTTTCGGCGACCGTCATGAGCAGGCCGAACGCTGTCATGAGCAGGTATTTTTTCATGTGTTGCTCCCGTGTGGATTGAGGCAAGCCGCAGGACTTGCGTATTGGCAGAATATGGACAGTGCCGGCTGAATGTGAAGTGAATGGCCGCCGCACCTTCTCCAGCTTATCGGCATGAGTATAGCACCGCGTAAGCCGGCAACTATTGCCCGCTGCCATTTATCCGTCATAGAATGCCGCTCTTATTAATTTTTTGGAGTCTTTCCATGACAACTACAGATTCAGGCAGCATTTGGTTCAGGACCGGCGAAGCGACGGTTTTTTCCAGCGCGGGCCAAGGCACCGATGCGATGCCTGAAATATTGATCGGCAATGTCAAAGGTCCGGCCGGCCATGCGTTTGCAACATTAATGGGACAAACGGAAGGCCATACGCGCATGTTCGCGATACGCGCCTGCAACCAGCAGGTGCGTCCCGCCACGTTGATCGTCCCGAAAGTGACGATTAAATCGGCGGCTTACGTCAATTTATTCGGCGGTCCGGTGCAGTCGGCCGTTGCCGATGCTGTACTTGACAGCGTGATCGACGGAGTAATTCCCGCAGACCAAGCCAATGAGCTGTGCATTATCGCAATGCTGTGGATCGCACCGGAATGCGCAAGCGACCCGGAACTCGATCGCAAGGATTTGTACCGCACCAACTACGAAGCGATGAAGCTGGCGATTTCGCGCGCGATGAGCAATTCGCCGAGTATTGACGAATTAATCGCTAATCGCCATAAGATTGTTCATGAGATGTATGATCCTGAAACCGGCGAGTCTCAGTGGTAAGAGGCGGATACAAATCCGGTGCGATTGAGCGCACCGGAGCAAGGTAAGCGGCGATAACCCGCTGTAATTCACAGCGGGTTCAATAGCGCTCATGTCAATCTATACGGTAACCTTCTTCCATCAAGACCCGCCTGACCGCCGGACGCGTCAGCATCAGCCGGTAGTGATTCAGGCACTGTTCCGGCAGCGGGACGCCGGTCTTGTCGGCCCAAAATTCGACATAAAACAACGCGGCATCGGCGATGCTGAAAGCGCCTGCGGAATAGCCCTGCGGCGGCAGGCTGGCGTTGACGACGGTAAACGCCCGATTGACGATGTCTATGCCCTGGGCTTTGACGGCCCCAATATCGGCGGCGTTGGCGGTGAATTTGTCGGTGGTGAAAATCCTGGCAAAACCCTGTCCATGTATCGTGCCGACTACATAATCCATCAGTTCAATGACATGGGCGTCGCCGTCAGGGTCGCCGGGTAACAGTTTGGCTTTGGGGTAGCTGCGGGCTAACCAATAGGCGATCGCCTGGAATTCCGTCAGTGCGCTACCGTCATTGCGCACCAGCGTCGGGATGGTGGCTTTGGGGTTGATAGCCAGGTATTCCGGCGTAGTGTGGCCGCCGGCCATCAGGTTGACAAGATGCGCTTCGAAAACCAGGTCGAGTTCTTCCAATAAAATATGGATGCCGGTCGAGCAGGAACCGGGGGTCATATACAATTTCATCGATTTTCCTGTGGGTTGTGGGATTGCGTTACCGGCATTCCAGGATATAGGCGTTGACATCCAACGCGAAGTTTTGCCATAGCCCGGCGATGTCGCGCCTCACTTCATTGAGGTAAACCTTGTCCGGTTTATGTTCGCCAGGAAAATTGGATAAGGCGCAGGAGCTGCGGTGCCTGTCGACGACAAACAGTAAAAACTCGTCGACGTAGCCATCGAAAGCCGCCAATGCCTGCTTGCTTAGATCCGATAAACCCAGCGTGACTGGGAGCGCGGCGCTATTGAATGCTAAGGTTTTCAGGTAGGCCAGGGTTTCGTCGTAAGCCTGTTCCAAAACAGTCAGCACATTGCGCTGGAAACAGCCGTCCCATTGTTGCCGCGAAAGATCCTGGGCGAGCGATTGTTCGTAGCGCTTTTTCAGCAGCGGCTTTTGTTCGGCGATATAGCGATGGAATCGGGCGATACTGTCGGCGTTGTCCTGTTCGTTTATCATCATGAGTGTCCTTAGGTTTAATCAAAAACGGTGTTTTGTTCGATACAGACGACACCTCAACAGCAGCTGGTTTAGGAGGAATCCAGCTTATAGCCGAATCCTCGAACCGTCTTGAGCAGTTTTAGGTCATAATCGTCGTCAATTTTGCGCCTTAACTGGCGGATATAGACATCCACTACATTGGTCAACGGATCGGCGCTGTAACCCCATACTTGTTCGAGTATCCGGGTACGGCTCAATACTTTGCCGGGCATACGCATAAAGCATTCCAGTAAAACAAATTCCTTCGGCGTCAGGTCGATTAAGGTTTCTCCGCGCCTCACTTCATGGATTTCCAGGTTCAAGACCAGGTCGGCTACCCGTAAATCCTTATTTTCCGGTTTGAGCGAACCGCCGCGGCGCATCAGTGCCTCGATCCGGGCCAGCAATTCCTCAAATGAGAACGGTTTGGTCATATAGTCATCGGCGCCCGAGCGTAAGCCTGTCACTTTATCCTGTACCGTGTCCCGCGCCGTCAACATCAGGATAGGGGTGTCGATGCCGGCGCTGCGCAAGCGCTCGCAAACCTCTCGCCCATTCAGGTCCGGCAAGCCCAAGTCCAGGATGATGGCATGAAATTGACCTTCGCCGCCCAGCGCTACGGCATCCAGCCCGTTACAGGCCACTTCTACGCTATAGCCTTCGGCCTTCAGGCCGCGCTGGACAAAATCAACAATTCGTCGATCGTCTTCCACTAGCAGGATTCGCATGTCATCGGTACCTCTGGTTGTTAGATGTAAGGATGGGGTTAAAAATAACTTCCCGAGGAGGTTTTAAATTATTGTTCCCATCTGCGTGGAGTACAAGCTTTGCTTGCGGCGTGCAAGCAAAGCTTGTACTCCTGGTTTCAACGTTAGCTGTCATGGGCCGGCTCGTCCGACGCTACTCCCCCCCATCTGGCTCAAAAAGCGTTGAGTTTTTGCAAGAGGCCATCATTCAGCCTTTTCCCACCGTAGGGAGCGCTGTGCGCGCCATTAGCGGCTCGGTACCGGAAAAGGCGCGCGGCGCGCCCGTTTCGCGTGACAATTAGGCGTTGCCGGTTTTCAAAACTTAGACGTTTTCTCGATCAGGTGGGAGTAAAGTCAGCGGCAGCGTTACCGTGAACGTTGAGCCTGAATTTTCAGTGCTGGTCACGCTAATATCGCCTCCGTGCGCCTTCAAGATCGACTTGGCCAGCGGCAGGCCCAGGCCCGTGCCGTCCTCCCTGGCGCTTAAGGCATTTTGGCTGCGGAAGCGCCGGTCGAAAATGCGTTCCAAGTCCTGGGCCGGTATGCCTATGCCTTGATCCCTGAGGCTGATAGTCGCCTGCTTTCCATCCACCGATAAGGCGACGCTGATGTGCCCTCCAGGGTTTGAATAGCGACAGGCATTATCGCCCAAAATAAACAACAATTGCCGCAGGCGCTGTTTGTCGCCGTACACCCAAATCGGCTCGCCGGCTATATCCAGCGCGACGGCAATACCGTTCTCCTCGCCCATAACGCGAAAATCCTCGACGGCGTCGGTAACCAAATCGGCAAGGTCCAGGCTATCCCATTTAAATTGCAGCTTGGCGGTTTCGGTGCGCGCCAGGAACAACAGGTCGTTAACGTATTTCCCTAATTGCAGCGCCAGTTCGACGATGCGCTGCAAAGCGTCCTTGTACTCGTCGGCAGCGCGATCGCGCCCGCGCAACGTTACCTCCGCCTCGCCACGGATCACGGTAATCGGTGTGCGCAACTCATGGCTGATGTCGGACAAGAACTCCCGGCGCGCGCTGTCCATGCGTTTTAATTCGTCATTCAAGCGATGCAGTTCGAAAGTCCGTTCGGCGACCCTTTGTTCCAGCACGGCGCGTCCCTCGCGCAGTTTATGTTGCTGGATTTCCAGTTCTTGTGCCATCTGGTTGAAATGGCTGGCGAGATAGGCAAATTCATCGCGGGTTTTAAGCACAATGCGATACTCCAAGTTGCCCGAGGCTATTTCGTCGGTGCCTTGCATTAATGCGTCGATGGGTTTCCTGAAGCCGCGCAATAGCAGTAAGCCTGAAATAACGCAGAACATCGCCGCGGACAATGATGACAGGATCGCGATCCAGCGCGACTGGGCCAGCAAATCTTCCAATTCTTGCTTCGCTTTGCCGGCCTTTTCCCGTTCGGCGTTGATGGCGGCATCGATCAGCGGCTGGAATTTGCCGTCGATTTCTTGTTCCGAGAATGTCGACAGCGCTTGCATCGCCATTTCAAGTTTGCCCTGTTGACGCAAGCGCTCGATTTCGTCGAACCGATACTCGCTGGCATCCAGGAAAGCGGTGAAATGGGCGACTCTTTCCAGCTCGGCGGAGGGGATAGGATCATCTTCGCCCGGCGTCTTTACCGCGGTATTCCTCAGTTCCTGCATGGCTTCGTAGAGCTGGCGTTTGGATGCTTTCACGCTTGTGTTGGCCGTTATCAGTCCATCCATGCGCTGTTTAAAGTAGCGATAGGCTTCCTGCGACAGGCGTTCATAATGATCGAAGGCCTCATACGCAGTCTGGCTGCGTTGAAAATGCCCGGCGACCTGGTTGGAACCCCAATACAGCGCAATGCCTAACAACAACACAAAACCGAACGAAACAACGATGACGACCGCCAAACGGAAACGAAACATGCGTTAATTGCCGTCGCCGCTCTCATCCAGGTGTTTTTCCATGATTCTTATCGCTTCCAGCTTTTCCCGCAGCAAACGGTTTTCATCAGCCCTGGATTCGCTTGAATCTTTTGTTTCCGGTACGGATTTAATTGTTTTTTGTTTACGCGATATTGAACCGTATTTTCTCGACACCAGCGTGTTCATACGCTTCAAGGTTTCCGTATGCATGTCAACCAGCTTCTGCAACCGTTGATCGCTCAGGCTTCCGGGCGGGATAGCGCCCAGCCCGTCAAGAATCTTGGGAATATCGCCGCAGCTATCGGAAAGCAGGCGGCCTATCATCAGGTGCAACCAAACTCCCGCTCCTGGGCTTCCGTTTTGCCGCTGTAGTAGTATGCGGCACACCTCGGTGCGTGACGAGGACGGAATATTGGCCATGTTAGCCCCGAAAGCCAGCAGTTCATCAAAATCTGATTGCGTGTAAGGATCATCGGTATATTGGTTCGGCGTCCCGTTCCAGCCGGCATTGAAGTCGGCGCATGCGCTCAGCAGTATCAGGCTTAGCGCCAGGCTTGTTTTTTGCGTAGAAAGCGGTTGCATCGTTTTCATGCCTCTTCGGTTAACGGTAGTTGAACGCGGAAGCGGGCGCCCTGTTGGTCTTGCCGGGGGTCGATAATATCGACTTTGCCTTGATGGTTGGCGGCATATTCCCGGACGATAGCCAGCCCTAATCCGGGGCCTTCGGCATTATCCCCAAATGGGGAGGCCTTGCCGCGAAAAAAAGGTTCAAAGACATGCGCGCGTTCTTCAATGTCGATACCCGGCCCTTCATCCTCGATTTCCAATTCCATTTGCGCGCCGGAAGCGCGCAACATGATGCGGATTTCGCCGTTGACCGGCGAATACTTCAACGCATTCGCCAGCAACTGTTCGATAATACCGCGCAATTGCTCGGGGATACCGCTAATCTCGACCGGCCTGACCAGCTTTTTCAGGCTAATCGATTTGGCTTGCAGACGGTCTTGAAAATCCACTATGACCGACTCAAGCAGGTTTTTTATATCGATGCTTTCTTTGCGGTGCATTTCCGCTTTCTCGTTGATCCGGCTGTAACGAAGCAATTCCCCGGATACCGTTTTCAGTTTGTCAACATTGTCACATAGCCGCCGGGCGATGTCCGGGTCCTCGTCCGCGCCGTTGACAAGACTCTGTACGCCGTCATGGATAGTTTGCAACGGCAGCTCGATTTCCCGGGCCACGTTATGCATGAACTGCTGTTTCGATACCTCCAATTCCAGCAAATGTGTGCGCAGCCATTCCAGGCGATTGCCCAGGTAGCGCAAATCGGAAGGGCCGCTAACCTCAATGGCTGCTTCGAGCTCTCCCGAACCCAAGCGGCGGATGCCGCTGTCCAGTTGCCGCATGGTGCGCGACAGGACAATCAGCAGGATAGCGATAACAATAAACGAGAGCGTCAATAATAACGCGCCCTTGATTAACAGTCCTTCTTCCAGGGCTTCCGAGCGCTGGCGCAATTCGTTAAATTCATGATCAACGTGGTTCTCGAATTCACGCGAAAGACTATACGAGGACTCGCGCAGCCCTTGGAATGCGTCATCGATCGGCAATTTAAGGTTATCTTCAGTCGCCGAGACGATGATTTGCTGATAAATCAGGTTTTCCTTTTCCGATAATTCGTTGACCAGCAATGCGATTTTGTTATCGACATGCCGTTGCAGCAACACGCTCAAGGCTTGCTTGAACGATGCCCGCGCGCTTTCATACGATTGCTGCTCATAAGGCTGGCGCACGGCCGGGTCCGACAGCAGCACGAACAGCCGAGCTTTGCGTTCAATATCGCCGGTCTTTTGCAAAACCAGGCGTATCGCCTTCGTCTGTTCAAAGACTTGGGAATTGATGGTCCTGCCCAAGGCCGACGTTTCACGCATGCCGAAAGCGGCCGTCATGACGGCCAAAAACAGCGGTATCACTGCAATGACAAAGCCTAGAATAATCAGGGATTGTAGCGATAGAATATGTTTGAATTTCATTCGATTGCAAAGAGGTGGAAACCGTCTGGCTAATATCGACAAATCAGGTGTGCTGAAACACTTCAGGACAAAGCGGGCAATGGCTTATTTCATTGAATGCCATGTTTGATCGTCGAAAGTAGGGCAATCCAGGCTAGCATTCGAAACACGCAGGTGAGGGCATGCGGCCTGGCGCCGGGCACCCCGGCTTAAAGTCCCTTATTATACAAGCTTTGCGTCGCATCGCTCAGTGTTGATCATAAGCGATGAAGTTATTGGCGTTGGCTGAGTCGCCTGTTGGGGAGATTGAATTCAGCTTGGCATAATGCGCCATGCCGGGTTACGATCAGCGCCTAATCCGGCATGGCTTACAGTGAGCGCCTGGTTTTTCGGCAAGCTTTGTCAGATTGCCTGGTACGCAGCCGTGCAATGAACACAACCACTGGCTTGCTTTCTTAATAATTCAGCCGCTTTTTTCACAGCGCTTTTAGTATTGCTGATGGATCCTAAATAATGCACTGTTTCCTTGGAAGGAAGCAAAGAACAATAAGCGGTATGAACCACATGATCCCCATTGCCCTGAGCGTTTTTTTCAACATAAAACTCTGCCATCGTAATTACCCCGTCGTTAAGAATATTAATTTAAGCCCCCGGCTCATCGGTACTACGAGGTCCATCTCCTGTCGTCCACCGGACATTCAGTGTTAACGATGTTGCGAAAACGACAGGAATAATGCTGAAATCGCGTTACTTTTGAGCTTATTGAGTTGGGCAGCAAAACTTATACCAGCCGGGCGCAGTAGCTTGGGATAGGGTTAAATTTGTTGGAAACCTGTTCAATATTCAGGCTACCCACTAAAGACGGGACACGAACGGCTTAACCTCAGACCGTGTCCCGTCTTTAGTGGGTAGCCAATATTCACGGCCTTAACTGATGCTATGATTGGGCGCTTGGTAAACCTAGTTCTTGAATGGATTGTGATTTTGCTGCTGCCGTTTTATCATTGGATACCGGCTGCCCGATGCTTGATCCATTAAAACAGGCTGGGGCTGACACAAACAAAGTCGTGAAAATGTTTCTCACGGTTGGCGGCATCTTTAATGGCAAGAAAACCATGCGGGGCAAAATTTTTGCTGATGTCAGACAACTTACCAAACAACGCGCCCGATTCGCCAAAAGAGGCACTTAACTATGCAAACATTAAAAAAACACACCATACAAAGTCTGGCTTTGATTTTCTTCAGCACCCTGCTTTTGGCTTATCGCCCGGCAATGGCGGAATCAGATATGCAGATTCAGGAAAGAGTCCTCAAGGCTCGTGAAATGGCCAATCAGCAGCATGCCGATCATGCCGTCCATGTCAATCCTATCGACAAGAGCCTGGATTTTCATGGTGTTTTTTACGGTTTTCTGCCTTGTAGCGATTGCAATGGCATTAAAACGACGCTGTCTTTAAAACAAAAAAACAATTACCTGTTAGTGACCCAGCCCGCCAGGGAATCGTCAAGGGAGTATTATGAAAAAGGCAAATACAGCTGGGATGATGAAACGCGTACCGTTGTTTTGACACCGCGTAAGGCATCAACTACACGACAATATTATATTGAAAATGAAGGGACGCTCATCCAGCTTAATGCTGATGGCGCACGGATCACAGGCGATGAGGCGGATGACTATATTTTGCGCAGAAGCGATACGGTAAAGTCACGTGAGGTACATATTCACTAAGGAGGGGGCTGAATTTTGTGTCAACGGAATTCCAATTACAGGCCTGTCGGGCATGTTGTTTGTGCCCTGCAGGCACGGCATTTCGATGCTTGGATGTATCTTGCTTACCTGATGTCGCAAGGCTTTGAATCGTATGCCAATATCATTATCAGCGCGTTTGGATAAATAAAATCAGCCATTCTTTTGGGAAAACTGGGTTTCTGCCGCCGCCCATATGGCTTGCGGAGTACGATCACTTTTACCACTCGCTTCGGCTTCGTCAAGCATCAATCGCAGTTGAGTTTCCGCTTCCCGCTTACCTTGGTCGCGGCGTATCAAATCCCGAAAATATTCACTGTCATTCCCGTATTTGCCGGAATCAACTTGCGCTCTAACCCAGCTTTCCATCTGGTCGGTGATGGTAATTGTTTTGCGTTGCATCGACATAGCGCTATCTCTCATATTAGGATAATTTAGTATGATACTATCATACATTGTGCGCGTATTATGCGGAGATCCTGTTTTCATTCGTACAGAGTGACGCCTTTACACCCAAATAGAGATAGCTGTTTTTGCGCGATATTTGCTACTCTATGGCGGCGCGTATAAAGCAGCTTCTTAGGCTAATGAGAAAGCTGATAAAACAGGCGCTTATAATAAAATCAACAACTATTGAGGGAAGGAATGATGAGCGATCAGTACGAAATTCAAGAAGACCTTAACACCGATTTGGGGCGTCGCCGGGTGCTTTTCCTGGGGATGTTCGGGCTTATCGACGGAACTACGGCGGCTTTAGGGCTTTTGCCCCGAAGTTTGTTAGCGGCAAGCTTGCCCGCACCGGTGGCCCTGAAGGAGCCGCCGGTGCGGGCAAGCAGTGTTGGTGTGCTGCAGGCAACATTGCAGGCGACGACCAAGGCCGTGACGGTGGCCGGGCAAGTCATTACCGGCGCGATGACGTATAGCGGCCATTATCCGGGGCCGACGCTACGGGTCAGGCCAGGCGACCGCATTCGCCTGAAGGTGCGCAATAACCTGGATTTACCGGCGCCGACGCAGGCAAGCGCTATGCCGATGTCCCCCAGCACGCTGAATACCCATTTCCACGGCCTGCACGTATCGCCGTTGCCCAAAGCGGATGATATTTACCTGGAAATTCCGTTCGGCGAATCCTATGACTATGATTTCCAGGTCCCGCCTGATCATCCCGGCGGCTTGTATTGGTACCATCCTCATGTGCATGGGGTGGTCGACACCCAAATCTACGCCGGTTTGGCAGGTATGCTGTTGGTGGACGGCGGGGCCGAGCTGATTCCCGCCCTGCAAGGCGCGCGGCAGCGATTGCTGGCATTAAAAAACATCGCTATTAAAGACGGCGCGCTTGCCACCGGCGTTGCGCCCGCCGACCAGTTGCAGACAGTCAACGGCCAGTTAGCGCCGACTATTGCGATACGTCCGGGTGAAACCCAGTTGTGGCGGGTGGTCAACATGGGCAATGAACCGTATTACAAACTTAGCCTGGATGGGCATACCTTTACGGTCGTGGCGGAAGACGGCTCGATGTTGTGGGAAAGCTACATGACCGATACCTTGCTGTTGCCGCCGGGCAAGCGTTTTGAATTCACCGTCACCGGCGGCAAGGCCGGAAGTTATGCCTTCAGGACCCAAGGCTATAACTCCGGGCCTTTCGGTGGCTGGGCCGCCGCGGAATTGGCGACCTTAGTTGTTGCCGGCAAGCAGGACACGCCACGGGAGGTGCCCGTGTACCTGGGCGAACCGCCCGCCTACCTGACCGCTCCGGTGGCCAAGCGTCGCTACATCCGATTCAGCGAAGGCTTTAATGCCGATGCTAACATGCCCTATTTCGAGATCAACAAGAAAGTATACCAACCGCTACGCAACGGCGCGCAAATCAAGCTGGGCACGACCGAGGAATGGCTGATTTACAACGATTCAAATCTTTCATTGCAAGAGGGCGGGGTGGCCGAAGATCATCCTTTCCATATTCATGTCAACGATTTCACCGTCACCGAAATAGATGGCAAGCCGGTCAAGGCATACGGCAGCCAGGACGTCGTGAATGTGTTGCCGGGACAAAAAGTGCTGATTCGCATGAATTTCCCCGACTTCGTCGGCAAGTCGGTATTTCATTGCCATATCCTGTTCCATGAAGACAACGGCATGATGGCTAATTTCGAGATCGTGCCTTAACGCTTGCTAGGGTAATCACCCCAAAGCCAGGTAACCGCTTCACCGTTGCCCGGCATCAATGAGGCAAACTTGCCTAACGAAGCCGGTCAGCGCCAGGGCGTAGCGAAGTCCGTTAGCAATGCTAAGGATAGGGTCAATAATAACCTCAAAGCTTTTGCGACGCGCAAGCGATAAGCAGTTATTTTTAGCTAAATCCTTAAGTGCAATCCAGCTATTAAGAAATGCATGAAACAAAATTCGCCATCTTTAGAACCTGTTGCGCAGTGCTTGGCACGATTCGATAATGCGGCGCTGTGCGCTGCATTGCTCGCACATTGCGATGACCAGGCTATTTACCTGCTCGATAAAAACAGCTGCGTTTTATACTGGAGTACAGGAGCGGAAAAATTGTCGGGTTTCAGGCGGAACGGCATTATCGGTAAACCGTGCCTTCCGGATTTAGAAATTGTTGATGCCGGCGATGATTCTTCTGCGCAGCAAATCACGCTTTCCTGTGCAGACGGTTGTCGAACCCCGGTCAAGAAAACGGTTTATGTTTTATATGATAAATCCGGGGAATTTGCCGGCGGCTTGGGCGTGCTGGTACTTGGCTTGCAGCCTGCAGATCCTGCGTTGCCGAAAATTGCCAACGTAGCAAAACAGGATTTTCACGGCATCCTGAGCCGTTCTCCAGCGATGCGTGCGGTATTCCAGGTGATTGAAAATGCCGCCGAAACGGCGGCAACGGTACTGGTCAGGGGTGAAAGCGGTTCTGGCAAGGAGCTGGTTGCCAGGGCGATTCACCAGTTGAGCGTGCGGCGCGATGCGCCGTTTCTGGCGATTAATTGCGCGGCCTTGTCCAGCAACCTGCTCGAAAGCGAGTTGTTCGGTCATGTGCGCGGCGCGTTTACCGGCGCTATCCGGGATCATAGCGGCCTGTTTCAGCGCGCGCATGGTGGCACCTTGTTTCTCGATGAAGTGGCCGAACTGCCGTTGGAATTGCAGGCGAAACTATTGCGTGTCATCCAGGAAAGGAACTATATCCCGGTAGGCGGCGACCGTTCGATTGCTGTCGATGTCCGCATCGTCGCGGCAACCCACCGTTCGTTGCGCGAACAGGTGAAAAACGGCGAGTTCCGTGAAGATTTGATGTACCGTTTGCGCGTCGTGCCGATCTTCATCCCGCCCTTACGCGAACGCCGGGAAGACATCGGCTTGTTGTTATGGCATTTTATCCGGCTGCATAATGCCGAGCATTTCAGGCGCATAGAAAAAATCGATCCCTCCGCGATGCAAGCCCTGCTCGATTACCCGTGGCCCGGTAACGTCAGGGAACTGCATAATGTCGTCGAATATGCTTTCGCGGTCGGTCGCGGCACGGTGTTGCGCTGCTCCGAACTGCCGCCGGAATTCAGGGAGTGGCGCGGCAGCGATGCGCCTGTCAAGCCTGGTGCGCCGGTATCTGCCGAGCAGGAAGCGGCAGCCATCCGCAATGCGCTGGCGCAATGCAACGGCATGATTACGTCGGCGGCGCGTTCTCTCGGCATGAGCAGGGCTACCTTCTGGCGCAAGCGTAAGCTTTACGGGCTTTGAAAACGCGCCCAAAGAAAAGGTAGAACTTGTCGGGATGAATATAAGGTTGAGTTAATGCCCCAAATGATGACTAAGACGAAAACCATCATCGTGCTGGTGCTCATGCTGTATTTAACGGCAACTACTGCGTTTGCCGAAGTTTCTGTGTCAGGCCTGTCCTCAGAGGTAAAAGACAATGTCCTGCTCATGCTGGCGCTAAAAAAAGAATCTTGCGGCTCGCCTGAATGGAAAATACGCGGTTTGTTCGACGCTTCCGACCAGGAAATCGACCAGGCCATGCGGGCGCTGGGCTATTATCACGTCGTTGTAAAAAAATCCTTGCATATCAACGAAAAATGCTGGCAGGCCGAATTCGCTGTCGAACCTGGCCCGCAGACCGTCATCAGCGAGCTGAGCATCAGCATTACCGGCGATGCGGCCGATGACGCCGAATTCCGGAAATTACGCGGGAAGCTGCTGCTAAAACGCGGCGACCCGCTACATCATGACCAGTATGAGAGCATGAAAAACCGCATTGCGTCATTAGCGATGGATCAGGGCTATTTAAATGGTGAATTTACCGAAAAAAAACTCCTGATCGATAAGGACCAAAACACCGCACAGATTAAACTGGTTTTTGCCGCCGGGAAGCGCATGCGCTTCGGCGCTGTGACCGTCAAGCAGCAGGTATTGGAAGCGGCGTTCGTCGAAAAATACCTGGACATCAAAAGCGGCGAATTTTATACCAGCGAACACTTGGCCAATACTTATACGGCATTGTCAAACAGCGGTTATTTTGACAGCATCGATATTCGCCCCGATTTACAGCATATTGACAATCAACGCGTAGCCGTGACGATTAGCTTGCAGCCCAAGATCAAGCATCATTACGGTTTCGGCGCAGGCTTTGATACCGATATAGGCCCTTTGGGCAGCGCGAGCTATATTAATCGGCGCTTGAATCGGCACGGACATTTTTTGACGGCCAATATGGAACTGTCGCCGGTGTTGTCGACGGCTGATGTTGAATACACGGTGCCTTTGGCTAATCCTGCCCAGGATGCGTTCAGTTTTGGCGGCGGCCTTAAATATGAGGATACCGATAGTTACCGCTCCGATACCGGCAAGCTTTCCGCGCGCTTGAAACATGCTTTCGATAGCGGTTGGAAGCAGACGCTGTTTATAGACTACAGCTTTGAAGATTTCGATACCGGGACAAGTTCAGGGCGCACCCTGGTATTAGCGCCGGGCGCCAGTTGGCTGCGTTCCGTTTCCGATAACGTGCTGCGCCCGACTAAGGGATACCGGACGCAGTTCGATGTCAGCGGCAGTTATAAAAACCCCTTGTCCGAGGTCAGTTATTTACAGGGTGCTTTGTCAGCGGTATGGATACTGCCCGCGTTCTGGAGCGATAGCGGCAAATGGATAGGCCGGACCGAGCTGGGTGCAACGCTGGTTGAGCCGTTCGCCAAATTGCCGACGACATACCGGTTTTATGCCGGCGGTATCAACAGCGTCCGCGGTTATGCGTACAAGGAATTAGGCCCTAAAGACAGCCTGGGCGCCGTGGAAGGCGGCACCTTCTTAAGCGTGTTCAGCGTCGAGTATGAACATTCTATTCTCGAAAACTGGGGTGTCGCCGCTTTTATCGATACCGGCAATGCCTTCAATCTCGATGCTATCCACTTGAAAACCGGCGTGGGCCTCGGGGCAAGATGGTATTCGCCTATCGGGCCGGTGCGCGTGGACCTGGCCTTGCCGCTCGATGAGTCGGATTCGTCGTTCCAGGTCCATTTTGCCGCGGGCGCAAGGCTATGATGCGGCGTATTGCGCTGTATACGGTATTGCCGGTGTTGCTAACGCTTGCCGCATTGCTGGGCCTGACCGGCACTGAAACCGGCAGCCGTTGGCTGTTGCAAAGGTTATTTTCAAATCCGGCGCTGCCCGTCTCAGTCGAGACTATCCAGGGCCGCTTGCTTGAGCGTATTGAATTAACCGGCGTCCGTTATCATGGCGCTACTGAAACGGTAGCGCTTAACCACACTGTTTTCGCGTGGCGGGCTAGCGCGTTGTTTTGGGGGACGCTAAACATTGCCGACCTCAGCATCGACGGCGTGACACTGACTATCCGCAGGGCTAAGGACCGGCAAAAATCAAGTCTTGATTGGGATGCCGGCTTGTCCGTGCCGCTGCAATTCATCATCGAACAGATCGTGTTGACGGATATTAAGCTGGACATAGACAAGCAGGTTTACCGTATCGAAAAACTGGCGGTATCGGCGGCGTCTGAACATAAGCGGGTCAATATTCATAGCCTGGCCGTCAATAGCCGGGAAATCACGGCGACCCTACAGGGACAGGTCGGTTTGGATGCCGGCTTTCCCGTCAGCCTAAAATCGGATTGGCAAGTTAACGCCGAAGGCTATGGCGTATGGCAGGGTTTCACGGCAATCAATGGCGATTTGCATAGCCTGGCTTTCGATAACCGGCTGTCGTCACCGTTCAAACTGTCCTTAGTCGGCGAGTTGGAACATTTGCCGGACCTGCCGCATATAAAAGCCGTCGGCGACTGGAGCCGGTTTCGTTGGCCGATAACAGGCGCTACGCCGCAGGTCAACAGCGAACAAGGCCATTTCGAGCTGGCGGGCAGCCTCGATGATTACCGGCTTGCCGTCAACGCGCAGTTATCGCGGCACACTATGCCGGAGGCTATATTAACGTTGAACGGCAAGGGCGGGAAGACGGCGGCGACTATCGGAAAACTGGCGCTGACATCAAAGACCGGCTTGTTTGAGCTTGCCGGCAAGGTATCGTGGCAGGATGCGCCGGCTTTTGAACTGAGCGCAAGCGCGCAGGATTTTAATTTAGGCCTGGTTGTGCCTGAATTGCCCGGCAAGCTGTCGTTCAGCAGTTATCTTAAAGGCAGCCTGGCTGCAAATGCGTTGCAACTGGATGCCGACATCAAGCAGTTGTCGGGGCAGTTGCGCGGCCATCCTGTCGATGCCGGCGGCAAATTGCAGTTAATCGGCGACCAGCTTAAGGTTGACGGCTTGCATATCGCTTCCGGCCTTAACCGGCTTAAAATAGACGGTATGCTAGCGCTAGCACAAGCGCAATCAAAACTTAATGTGGCTGTCGATATGCCGGCTTTGGAGACATTGTGGCCGAATCTTGGCGGTAATCTGCAAGGGCAGGGCACAGTACAGGGGGACTGGCAAAAACCGATGGTATTGCTTGCGGTCAAGGGCCGGCGTTTGCATTTCGGCGAATACGGCGCGGAATTGTTAGCCGTCGATGTCGATTATCAGCAGGGTGGACAAAAAGCCTCCAATATAACGTTGTCAGCCGATGCCGTTAAAATTGGCGCGCTTGCCATCACACAGGCCAGTGCCGCAGTCGTGGGCACGTTGGCTCAGCATGGCGTTAACGCCGACATCACGACACCGCGCGGCGGCATATCCGTGGCATTAAGCGGCCGTCTTAACGGGCATGACTGGGCCGGCGGTCTTGCCCGCCTGGAACTGGACAGCCGGGAGGCGGGATTGTGGCGGCTGATGCCTGCGCATAACAGCGTAGCCATACGCGCCGGGCAGACAGCGACCGGTTTTTATACGGCTTTCGATACCGCTTGCCTGGTGCGGCAATCGGCTTCCCTGTGCGCCGAAGGCCGGTATGCCGCAAGCGGCGACCTGGCTTTTAAATTGAACGTTTCAGGGTTTCCGCTTGGCTTGGCGCAGGCTTACCTGCCGAAGCAAATCGACGTAAAAAACGGCTTACTTAACGGCGATGTCGATATACAGCGGCAGAAAAACAGGTATTCCGGACGCTACCGATTTGATATACCGCCCGGCAATATTTTTTTGCAATGGCAGGATGCCGCAGCCAAAACCGCATTAGGCGCATTGTCATTAACGGGCAGGCTCTATGGCGACAGCTTGTCGGCCGATCTTGACCTAGCCTTGGCAAGGCAGGATTATTGCCGCGCCAAACTGGAGCTGGATACCGCTACGCAAAACCTGTCCGGGCGGATAACGGCATCGCTCGCCGATGCGGCATTGCTGGAACCCTTGATGCCGCGGCAAATATCCGGCCTTAAGGGGCGGGTTCAGGCTGATGTGACGGTGGCGGGTACGGTACAAAAACCGCTGCTCAATGGAGCGGTTGATGTGGCTAAAGCCGAGGCCGATATTGATGAATTGGGCATCGAACTGCGGGATATTAACCTGAAGGCATCGGCTGCCGGTGAAAATGCCGAACGCATTCAACTGGACGCTTCGGCGAAATCGGGCGCCGGGACCGTCAATCTCGATGGTTTCCTGTTGCTGCAGGCGCAATCCGGCTGGCCTGTCGAATTAATGCTGACGGGAGAGAATTTTGAGGCGCTCAGGGTCCCGGAAGCGCAGATAGCGGTTTCGCCGGATTTGAAAATAGTTTATGCCGGGAACAAAGGCAAGGTCAGCGGACAAATAGAAATCCCGAAGGCGGCTGTGCAGCTCAAGCAACTTCCTGAAAATGCGGTAAAAGTCAGCGGCGATGAAACGATTATCGGCGCGCCGCCGCATAAGCGGGAAATACCGGTAAGCGCCGCTATCGATGCCGATATAGCGCTAGAGCTGGGCAAAAATGTCAGTTTTTCGGGGCAGGGCTTGCAAACCAAGCTGTCGGGCAGGCTGAAGATCAGCAATGCGCGCGGAGTCATGGCTATGCAAGGCAATGTGGATATGAATAAGGCCAGTTACAAGAGTTACGGGCAGGCGCTTAGCGTGCGCAAAGGCCGCTTCATATTTAACGGCCCTGCCGATAATCCGTGGCTGGATGTTGAAGCGATACGCCTGTCAAAAAGCAGGAAAGTGACGGCGATCCTGAACGTGACGGGCCCTTTAAAGTCGCCGCAAACGCGTATGTCTTCCGAGCCGCCGCTGTCGGAAGCGGATGCATTGGCCTACCTGGTTACGGGGCGACCGTTAAACCAGGTGAGTAAATCGGAAAGCAATATGGTTGCCAGTGCGGCGCTGTCTTACGGCGCAGGGCAGGCATCCTGGGTTGCCGAGCAACTGGGTATCGATGAATTTGATGTCCAGGAAGGTGAGACGCTACGGGATACGCTGGTTTCAGTGGGCCAGTACCTGACGCCGGAATTTTATGTCGGTACGAAAGTCGGCCTGTTCAATAAACAGGCCGTGCTGGTATTTAAGCGCAAATTGACGTCTACCGTGAATGTGGAAACGCAAACCGGCACATCGCAAAGAATAAAATTGAATTATGAGCGTGATGCTGAGTAAGCTATACGTAATAAGATTGCCGCAAGTATTGATTTTAATATCAATACACTTATAGTTGCCGGCTACCATTTACTAATTCAAGAGGCATCGCATGCAGCATTTTCGTCTTTCTATTATTGTCACAGCGCTTTGTTTGGCGGCAGCGTTTTATTGGGGAGGAGTCATCGGGGCTTTTATCGCAATTATCCTGGGCGTTTTGGAAGTCAGCCTGTCATTTGACAATGCGGTCGTCAACGCATCGATATTAAAGCGCATGGATGAGCGCTGGCAGCGCTACTTTTTAACTTGGGGGATATTAATTGCCGTTTTCGGCATGCGCTTATTATTTCCCGTCGCGATCGTCGCGGCGGCCACCGGTATTGATTTTATCGGCGTAAGCAATATGGCCTTACATGACCCTGAGACCTATGCCAAACATTTGGAGGCCTCCCATATCCAGATTGCAGCTTTCGGCGGCATGTTCCTGTTGATGGTGTTTTTTTCATTTATCTTTGATGAGGGCAAGGAACTGCACTGGTTGGGCAAAATAGAAGAAAAAATAGCGTCGTTCGGGAAACTTGAATCGATTGAAATCATTTTGGCATTGGCGCTGCTGTTAATCACCCAGCACTGGCTGCCCGAGGCGATTCGTTTGGAGGCCCTGGTCGCCGGCGTTTCCGGGGTCATCCTGTTTGTCATCGTAGACAGTTTATCAACTCTTTTTGAAGATGAAGAAGAGGGCGAAGACCTCGCGGATGTGCTTAAAAAAGGCAGCGTCATGAGTTTTTTATACCTGGAAGTGCTGGACGCCTCGTTTTCATTTGACGGAGTTATCGGTGCGTTCGCGATTACGCAGGATGTCGTCATTATCATGCTGGGTTTGGCGATAGGCGCCATGTTTGTCAGGAGCCTGACGGTGTACCTGGTGCGCAAAGGCACGCTGGACGAATATGTTTTTCTCGAACACGGCGCGCATTATGCGATCGGCTCACTGGCTGCGATCATGCTGGTTAGCATGACGCACCCAGTTCCCGAAGTGGTGACAGGCCTGATCGGTGCGGTATTGATCGGCTTATCGGTTTATTCATCTGTTCGCTATAAAAGACAGCAAGCGGGTGCATAGCTTTTCGTAACGTCTCTGCGCGGACTTTAGGGAACCGATGATTTTGTCGGAGTGTTCTTCACCGCCTTTGTGGATGTTTGCCCACACCAAGCAATAGAGATTTAAACTTGATAGATAGCACCGACATTGCCGCATTAATCCCGCATAGCGGTTGCATGGTATTGCTGGACAGGATTATCGATTTTGACGAACACACGCTGTCTGCAGAATTGTTGGTCCGTGCCGACGGTTTGCTCGGCGATGACCAAACCGTGCCGGCATGGGCGGGTATCGAATATATGGCGCAAGCGGTAGCGGCTTATGTCGGTATCCAATCCAAGTTGGCGGGCAAACCGATACAATTGGGTTTTTTACTCGGCACACGCCTCTATAGCAGCAATGCCACCGCTTTTGACGTCGGCACGGTGCTGACGATACAGGTAAAAAATATTATCCAGGACGGCAAGCTGGGGGTTTTTGATTGTACAATTCACGGAACAGGCATTGAAATCAGCGCCAAGCTGAATGTTTATCAAGGCCCTATAGAAGACAACAAGCCGGAAACCCCACCATGAACAAAACCATTTTAGTCACCGGCTCCAGCCGCGGCATAGGCAAGGCGATTGCGTTATACCTGGCCGGACAGGGCTATAACCTGGTACTGCATTGCCGCAGCCGAAAAGCGCAGGCGGACGCAGTGATCGCCGAAATTGAACAACTCGGCCAGTCCGCGCGGCTGTTGCAGTTCGATATCAGCGACCGCGGTCAATGCAGCGAACAAATCGGCCGCGATATTGAGCAACACGGTGCTTATTACGGCGTCGTCTGCAATGCCGGCATTACCGCCGACAACGCCTTTCCGTCACTGACCGGCGAGGAATGGGATAGCGTCATCCACACCAATCTCGACGGTTTCTATAATGTCTTGCAACCGGTCGTCATGCCGATGGTCAGGCGACGGCAGCCGGGGCGCATCGTGACGCTGTCGTCGGTTTCCGGGCTCATCGGCAACCGCGGCCAAGTCAATTACAGCGCGGCCAAGGCCGGTATTATCGGCGCCACCAAGGCGCTGGCCCTGGAGCTGGCAAAACGCGACATTACCGTCAATTGCGTCGCGCCGGGCTTAATCGATACCGAGATGCTCGATACATTGCACCTTGATGAGATCAAAAAAATGATCCCTGCGCGCAGAGTCGGCAATCCGAAAGAAGTCGCGGCGGCGGTCGCTTTTTTAATGTCCGGGGACGCCGGCTACATCACCCGGCAGGTCATAGCGGTTAATGGGGGCTTATGTTGAAACGCGTCGTCGTGACCGGAATGGCCGGCATTTCGCCGCTAGGCAATGGCTGGCAACAGGTTGGCGCAAGGCTTAAAGCGCAAGCCACCGGCATTCAAACGATCGAGTCCTGGGGCAAATATGCCGGCTTGAATACCCGTTTGGGTGCGCCTGCCGATTTTACCAGGCCCGAACATTATTCGAGGAAACAAACCCGGAGCATGGGACGCATCGCGTTAATGGCGACTTATGCGACGGAGCTGGCGCTCATCGACGCCGGTTTATTGAACGATCCTTGCCTTTGCAACGGGCAAACAGGCATCGCCTACGGCAGTTCCGGCGGCAGTTACGATGCGCTCGCCGAATTCGGCAACATGCTGCTCAACCATACTGTCAACGGCTTGAACGCCACATCTTATATCAGGATGATGGCGCATACTTCAGCCGTTAATATCGGTATTTTTTTCGGCATCAACGGCCGTGTCTATACGACATCGAGCGCCTGTACGTCGGGCAGCCAAGGCATCGGCTATGCTTATGAAGCGATCAAACACGGCTACCAGAAATTGATGGTGGCCGGCGGGGCCGACGAGTTAAGCGCCTCGGAAGCCGCGGTATTCGATACGCTGTTTGCCGCCAGCACCCGCAACGACGAACCGGAAAAAAACCCGAGACCCTTTGACCGCGACCGCGACGGTCTCGTGATCGGCGAAGGCGCCGGCACGCTGATCCTCGAAGAGCGCGAACACGCGTTGGTGCGCGGCGCCCGTATCCATGCCGAGCTGGTCGGCTTCGGCACCAATTCGGACGGCCTGCATGTCACCCAGCCCGACAGCGCCAGCATGCAAACGGCGATGCGCCTGGCCTTGCATGACGCCGGTCTTGACGCTTCCGCCATCGGCTATATCAGCGCCCACGGCACCGCGACGGCGCACGGCGATGTCGCCGAAAGCCATGCAACGGCTGCGGTATTCGGCGCCCATACCCCGATCAGCTCGCTGAAAAGCTTCACCGGCCATACGCTGGGCGCGTGCGGCGCGCTGGAAGCCTGGACCGCCATCCAAATGATGAATGAAGGCTGGTTTCACGCCACGGCTAATCTTGAAAATATTGACCCGGCCTGCGCGCAGTTGGACTATATTAAAGCTGGTATTCGCACCTTACAGTGCGAATATGTCATGAGCAATAATTTTGCTTTTGGGGGCATCAACACCTCCTTGATTTTTAAACGTGTCACACAATGAGGATGATAACTATGAGAAGACTTTGTATCATGTTGATTTTATTGATGATGGCAGGCTGTTCGACGACCGGCCACTTTAAAGTGCCAGAAGGTTCCAGCCTGTATCTCTATAAAAGGCCGCAGTCGGTTGACATCAAGGCTAACGGTGAAGTAACAACCAAGCCTTTTTTCTGGACGGCAGCCGGTATGCCGCCTGGCGGCGGTATCCCTTACCGCCTGGAAAAAGACGGGCAAGTTATTAAAGAAGGCAAGTTGCGTACAAAATTCCGTGTCGTATCGATATTCTGGCCGCCGGCAGCGGCTATTTACTGGCCTATGGGCTTTAATCCTAATATCACTTACGACTTGGTCAACGACACCCAGGAATAAGCGGTCGCTTGTCAGGACATGTCATGGACGGTAAGAACGCGAGGTTTACGGACAGCATGGTGCGAAAGAGGCCTCGTGTTCTGGAGATAAGAAAATTACCGATGAGGCCTGGCAAAATTAAGCGTCAGCAGTCATTTTTTTCCACGGCGCAGGCGCCCTAACCGCCTGCCATACCGGGCTTTCTATCGTCAGGGCCAACTGTCGCACCAGCTCCAGCATACCCTGGTAACCTTCATAGCCGAATTCGCGCTCCTGGTTAATGTCCAGGAACGGGATCTTCGCCTTCAACGCCGTGTACATATTACGGCCTCCGGCGATAAGAATATCGGCCTTATAATCATGCACAATCCGGATCAATTCCTTCGGGCTGCCGTCGTTAATCATCAAGGTATCCTCGCCCATTAATTCACGAATTCGCGCCTTGTCTTCTTCGGTGGATTTATTCGTTCCTGTCGCAACGACGACCATGCCTAAATCCTGCAATGCCGAAATCACCGACCAGCTTTTTACACCGCCGGTAAACAGCAGCACACGCTTGCCGTTAAGGCGTTGTTTCCACGGTTCCAGTTCGCTTCTGATACGGGCTTCTTCGCGGGCGATGAGCTGTTCGGTGCGTTCGCTTAAGTCCGGGTCATTCAATGCGTTGGCGAAATCCCGCAAGGCCTGGCTGGTATCGGTAATGCCGTAAAAACTGCCTTCGAACCAAGGTGTGCCGTATTGTTGCTGCAACTTGCGGGCAACATTGACCATCGCCTTGGAGCAAACCATCATATTGACTTCGGCCTTATGCATCGTCTGCACTTCGCGGAAACGGGCATCGCCGGATAAGGTGCATAAGATACGCAGACCCAGTTCATCCAGCAACGGCAGTACGTGCCAGAATTCACCGGCAATATTGTATTCGCCGACTAGGTTGACATCGTGTACGGTAATCTCTTTGCGCTGGACCGGCACCGGATCGGGATCGCGCGTACCGATAACGTATTTGACCATCGCATCGCCGGCGATCCGGTTGCCCAAGTTTTTAGTGCCGTAAAAGCCGGCGCTGTCTATCGGTACGACCGGGACGCCCCAGCGCTCTTCCGCCGACTTGCATACGGCGCCAATATCGTCGCCGACCAGGGCCGGAACACAGGTGTTGTAAATAAATACGGCAGGCGGCTGGTAGGTCTCAATCGCCTGCTTGATCGCATGGAACAGGCGTTTTTCCGAGCGGCCCATGACGATGTCCTCTTCCGTCAAGTCGGTCGTCATGCCGATGCGGTATAAGGTCGCCCCCGAAGACCGGGTGCCCCGGTTATCCCAGGAGCTGCCCGCACAGGCGATAGGGCCGTGAACGATATGCGCGACATCGGCAATCGGCAATAACGCGATCTGCGCGCCGTCAAACGCGCAACCGCCGGCAGCGGCGCCCGGCTTGGGCTTGGCGCAGCCGGATTTCTCCTTTTTGTTATGTTCGCAAGCGGGTTCGTCGAGTAATGCGGCAATGTCTTTGGTTGTTTTCATAGTCTTGGCCTAAGCGTTGTATATGTTACTTAAAGCAACCTGTATGCCATAATTTATCTAACTGATTTTACAAGGATTATTGATTGCTGGCTTGTCCGAAAGCTGACAATGCTGTTTTAAGGAAAAATGAAGCGACAATAAAGTGCGACAAAATGATGCTGGGTATTCTCATGCTCCGCGCGACTGCCTACAGCGCTATCAGTAATAGCGTTGCTTGATAGCCTGCGCCAATTGATGCACAGCCATCGCATATTTGTTGCTGTTGTTGTATTTCTTGATCACTTTGAAATTGGGATGAACACGCCAGTATTCATTGCCGCTGTAGGTGCTGAGTTCAATAACACTGGAATCCTTGGCTGGGCGGCTTGGTTTTGCTACCGGATTGTTTAACTGCCAGCCGCTACGCGAGAAGTAATGCGCCACGCTGCCTATTGCATCATACGGTTCCCAAATATCACTGCGGCCATTGTTGTCAAAATCCACGGCCAAGCGACGGTAGCTGCTGGGCATAAACTGTCCCAAACCCATCGCGCCCGCCCATGAGCCTACCGGTTGGCGCGGCTCATAATCCTGTTCGCGGGTCATCAGCAGGAAATTTTCAAGTTCCGACGTAAAAAACTTCGCGCGCCTATGGGTGTCGAACGCCAATGTCGTCAACGCATCAAAAATACAGGTTTTACCGATGTTTTTGCCGAAATAAGTCTCTACGCCGATAATCGCGACGATGTATTCAGGATCGACATGATATGTGGTGCTCGCCCGTTCAACGGCATCGGCATGATTGCGCCAAAAGGCGACGCCATTGTTGATGTGCGCTTCGGTCAGGAATTTATTGCGGTAGCGGGTCCAGCTGCCGACGCTGGGTTTTGACGGGCCGGTATAAGGGGCGGGGCTTTCCAGGCGAATCACCGATTCCAGCCGGTTAGCGCGCGAAAATAAACCATTAAGATAGGTTTCTGAAAAACCGTGCCGGCTTACCATGTGCTGGATAAAGTTTCGCACTGCAAACGAGTTCGCATAGGTTCCGCTTAAGGTGCTGGCGAAATAGCTATGGAAATTCGGTTCTACCGCGTAAGTGCCAGGATAGGGTTTTATGGGCTGTATGATTGATTTTGCGGCGGGTTTATCGACGGGCTGAATGGCTATTTCAGCAGCTTGCTCCACCGGATGGCTTGCACATCCTGAAAGTATCGTCGCTACTATTAATTTTACTGCGTTGCTATGATTCATGTTTGCCATGATTAGACTCTTTGTCGTTATTGATTATTTAGAACGTTTTTATCCGGTAATTATACGTGTTGGCGCCGATTGAAAACTAACCATCTGGAGAGGGTTGTACCGATCGAATATTGACCAGGCAATTCACGTATTCTGCTTGAGTTTTTAGGCCGGGGCAAAACGAGAGTGCATATCATGTCAATATGTTCGCAAAAGTAAGACGGTTGATTTATGCGATGCTTATCCAAGGGGAAGCCTATGTGGATCAGGGGCAGGCGCAATATGAAGAAAAATATCGCCAGCGGGTGATTAAAAATTTAACCAAACGTGCTGGGCAGTTAGGTTTTCAATTAATTCCTACTGAATAATCACTTTAAAATGATTATATATCAGTTAGTTAAAATGAGCTTCTTGAGAGGATAGGGTCAATAATAACTTCCCGGAGTTACGGGACTCAGGTTTTGCCTAGCAAGAACAGGTCCGCAAAGCCTGAGCTCTAAAGCCTTGCGACGCGCGAACGATAAGCTATTTCGAGAAGTTATTTTTAGCTAAATCGTTAAATCAAGTTGATCGGTAGGCAAGCGAGATGGCGGGAGTCGTTGGCTTGTTACTCTTTTGAGCAACAAGCCGCTTCGTCAGAAATATCTAAAAGCAGGAACGCTGTCACAATGCGCCAGGCGTTTTAATGTGCTGTAAAACCGTATTTTTGCATGCGGTAAAGCAAGGTATCCCTGGAAAGCCCAAGTAATTTGGCGGATTTGCTGCGATTGCCTTTGGTGCGGTCCAAAGCCTGGTAAATTAAATCGGCTTCTAGTATATCGAGTTGCAAGCCTGCTTCGGGCAACGTAAAGCCGGTTGATCGGCTGGCATTTTCAAAAGAACGGAATTCGCTGGGAAGGTTTTCCGGCTCAATGATTCTTCCTGACAATAAGATGCTCAGTCTTTCGCATAAATTGCGCAATTCACGGATATTGCCGGGCCATTTATAGGCTTTTAATGTTTTTAATGCGGGCTTGCTGAATTGCGGCGCTTCAATTGAATGCGTATTCGAAAACAGGTTAAGAAAATGTTTGATCAGGTATTCAATATCTTCGCTACGTCTTGCCAGCGGCGGCAGTTCCAGGGGAACCACATTAAGCCTGAAATACAAATCCTGCCTGAATTCACCGGCTGCTATCTGCGTGTTCAGGTCAGTGTTCGTTGCAGCAATAATACGCACATCGACTTTGTACGAAGTTGTCTCGCCGATCGGCAGGCATTCGCCGGAATCCAGGAAACGCAATAATTTGCCCTGTATTGATAAGGGCAATGAATTAATTTCGTCGAGAAATAAGGTGCCGCCGTCAGCCGCTTTAAAAATGCCCTGGGTACTGGTATTGGCTCCTGTAAACGCACCTTTTTTATGCCCGAACAGTTCCGATTCGATTAAGCCTTCGGGTAGCGCAGCGCAATTTAAGGTGATGAATTTTTTGTTGGCGCGGGCGCTGCTTTTCTGGATGGCCGTGGCGAGCACCTCCTTGCCGGTGCCTGTTTCGCCTTTAATCAGGATGGTGACATCCGTGGAAGCTGCTATTTTGGCGCTACGAATTAAGGAATCCAACGCTGGGGATTGGCCAATGATCGAACTAAAGTGATCCATAGGTGCCTCTTAATGGTTTACTGCATGTGTCGCTGAATGTGTTGTAATTGCCATAGGGTTCAGCCATGGCAAAGCCGCTAACAGGGCTAGCGCTATCATAAACAGGCCGATAGCCTGTTTGAATCGTTGCATTCTGGAGAGCCTTGTTAAGATCCCGGTCATTATACCCACTCCCATGACTGCCGGTAAAGTTCCCAAGCCAAAAGACAGCATGGTGAATGCGCTTTTGCCGACATCGCCGGCGGTTGCGGCAAGTGCCAACGCCGCATAAACCAGGCCGCAGGGCAACCAGCCCCAGACCATGCCGAACAGGTAGGCTTGCGTGCGGTTTTTCACCGGGATGAGCTTACGACCGAAAGGTTCTATTTTCTTCCAGAAGTGCATGCCGGCTTTTTCGATATAGGCAAAGCGGGGAAACCATCCGGCAATATACAATCCGGCGCTGGCCATAATGACGGCGGACAAGAGCTGTAATAAGCGGTATCCGTATTCGCCCATCTGCATTGTCGCTATCGACTGGATAATGCCGGCTAATGCGCCGGCCAGCGTGTAGCTGGTAATGCGGCCGAAGTTGTAATTGAATACAAAGGGGAACAGCAGCGCTTTCCTGTTGCGGATCTCAGGGCTTAGACTTAACGTGAGAGTGCCTATGATTGAGCCGCACATGCCTATGCAATGCAGGCTGCTGACCAGGCCCATAGCAAAGGCAACCAGGTAAGACGTAGTAAACGCAGGATCAAACGGCATAAGCTATCCGCATTACTACAGCGTGTGTGTACTGCATGGTTATTATTTAAGTAGTGGAATGGGCGCGGGTGAATACACCCAGGATTTGTGACTGGATTTTTTCGGCCATTGCCTTGGGATTCTCCGCATCACGAATGGGGCGTCCGACGACGATATAGTCCGCGCCGTTTTCGAATGCCGTTTCGACGCTGACGACTCTTTTCTGGTCGTCTTCTTCACGGTTGTCTACGGGCCTGATGCCCGGCGTGATGACTAATAGCCGGTGATCCAGGTGTTCTCTCAGCATTGCGACTTCAAGTCCCGATGAGACGATGCCGTCGCAGCCGATCTGTAAAGCGCGTTTGGCGCGCGATAAGACCAGGTCGCGTACATCGCATTGAAAACCCAGGTCATCGAGGTCGCCGCGGTCCAGGCTGGTTAATGCCGTTACCGCCAATACTTTAAGATTGCCTTTGTCTTTGGCGGCTGCTTCCATGATGGCGTCATTGCCGTGGATAGTGGCAAGATCGACTCCTTTGCTGCTTAAGGCCTTAATGGCGCGCCCCACCGTAGCAGGCACATCAAAAAACTTTAAATCAACAAATACTTTTTTACGGCGTTGCTTTAACCATTCGATAAAGCCGAAATAATCGCCGGACATGAATAATTCCATACCGACTTTATAAAAAATGACTGAATCGTCGAGTTCTTCCACCAGCGCCTGTGCTTCGGGGATGCCGGGAACATCCAGCGCCATGATCAAGCGTTCGCGGACGGGGATAGGTTTGTTTGATACTAATGATTGCGACATGAAAGCGTATGAAGTTAAAAAAGGAGAAGCGGCTGGGGATTTTATTCAGTTGTCAATCCGGCATTTGTCCAGGCCATAAGGCCGCCGTTCAGGTTGTATACCTGGGTAAATCCTGCTGACTTCAGTATTCCCAGCGCTTGCGCGGAACGTTTGCCGCTACGGCATTGGGTGATGACGTTGCTGTTTTTGTAACGATTGAGTTCAGGCAGTCTTTCGTTTAACTGCCCTAAAGGAATATGAACGGCGCCTGGGATATGTTGTTCCTGCCATTCATCATCTCCACGAACATCAATAATGATTGCTTTTTTCGCTGTCTGCATGGCGGCGGCTTCTTTGGGGGCCACAGATGGGATGTTGTTAGAATCAGCTCCGGCAAGAGCATAGGCCAGCCACAGAAGGAAACCGATGCCGAGGCGCGTCAGGCCATGCTTTGAATTCATGCGCATTTCATATCTCCTGAAGATAAGGTTAAAGGCGCATATATTACAGGAACTTGTTTTAACGGTGAATGTTAAAATAGGCCTATTTGAAAATTACACTCGACTATGAACTCAACACTGATTCAATTGGCGTTGTTAATGGCGTGCGGAGCCGGGTGGCGACTATTAACGCCGGCCGGTTTGACGGCGGAGCAGACCCGGGCGGTTTTAACGACGCTGGTCTATTATTTGCTGTTGCCTGCGATGGTGCTTGATGTTTTGTGGACGGCAAGGATAGGCCTGCAATCGTTCCAGTATACCTTGCTAGGCGTGGGCTGCATTACTTTTGCACTGGCCTGTATATGGTTGCTGGGCATGCTTTTTCGCATTGAAGCCAGGCGCATGGGCGCGCTGATGTTGGCGGCGGTGTTTCCTAATGTCACTTATTTAGGCTTGCCTGTTCTGGAGCAGACCTTCGGTAGCTGGTCGCGCTCAGTCGTTATACAACTGGATTTATTTGCTGCAGCGCCGCTTTTGTTTACGGTAGGCACTATATTGGCGCGGCATTACGGCGAGGAACGCGAAGAAAAATCCCGATCGGTGTTGTTATTTTTTAATGCACCGCCGTTTTGGGCGGCGGCTGTTGCGCTGATCTTCAATCACAATAATATTGTTGCACCGGACTGGCTATCTGGCGTATTGCAAAAATTATCCGCGACGGTTACGCCGTTGATGCTGTTTTCATTGGGCTTGGCTTTAAATTGGCGAGCGGTTACGTTGCGCAACCTGCCTTATATGCTACCTGTCATCCTGGTAAAAATGGTAGCGATGCCGTTGTTTGCACTTTTTTTAGCGACTTACTTGACGATTGACGGCAGCCACAAGGCCGCAGCCGTACTGGATATGGCGATGCCCAGCATGGTGCTGGGCATCGTTTTTTGTGACCGCTACCGCTTGGATAGTGCGCTTTATGCGATGACGGTTACCGTAACAACCGCATTAAGCTTGCTGACCTTACCGTTTTGGCATGGCATTGTAGTCGATTACAAATGGTGATCCAGGTGCCTAAAAACAGCGACTTGTCCACGAAAGTCACGAAAAACACGAAATAAATCAGCCTGTTGCATTGCGCTACTATTCGCTCTTTGGGTAACGCCCTACCGCTTAGTGCTTCTTTGTAAATTTTCGTGCATTTTGTGGTTTTCGTGGATCACGCGATGTTATAGCTTGAGCTTTATCAGCACCGTTTTGGCGTGGTTGGAACCTTGACCGAAGCAGCGCGACGGTCACGGCAATCAATAACGCCGCCAGCGAAAATTCCAGCAACAGGAATGCGGCGATTTTAAAATAGGCAAACACCGGGTCGACAAACCGGACCAGCCAGCCGCCCGCTTCATCGGCTAAAGCCGAGAGATAAGTCAAGCTGCTTAACCAGATTTTCAGTCGTATTGAAAATTGGGTCATCAACATTAAATGGGTTAACGTCACAATCAGCATGCCCATGGAAAACAGGTGAAAATGCGATACTTCCAGCATGCCCTGGTAACTGCGCGGCTGCGTAAATTGTTCTTCAGAACCCAGGTAATAGGCAATAACCGAGTTCGGCGTCAAGTCCATGCGATGAAAAAACATCAAGGCATTGCTCAGCCACAGCAATGCAATATAGCCGAGAAACATCAATACCAATGCGTTAAGCAAGGATTTGCGCTGTTGTTCGCCAGTGACAAAAAAACGCATCAGTGGCTACCCTTGGTCTTTATCATCACCTGGTAAACCGCCATGACTTTACGGATGCTGGTTAATGCTGAGCGTGTGCTGAGTGTTGCGCCGCTGATGCCGTCCACACCTTTGTTGAAATCCATATCGGCGAGCGGACGCTGATAGAGTTGCTCAAACCAGCGTTGCGGCGGCTGGTATTCGGGGGGTTCATGAAACGCCAGGGTGTAAACGTTACGCAATTCGCCTTCGGGTGTCAGGACTATCATCAGGGTTTCGGGTTTGGTGCGGACGGTGCTGGTTTCAATTGCGGCATAGCCCAGTACCTTTTGCTGCGCCTTGCCGACGTAGAAGGTAAACAAGCCGGACTCCAGCTTGCTTTTGGCGAGTTCCTGGATTCTCGCTATTTCTGCGTCATCGGGAAATAGCGGCAGCGATTCAACTTCGGAACCTTTGCCGAACGCCAGTTCCATCGCCTCATTTTTGCTGTAAAAAATAGTCGCGAAACTTGCCGGCACCAGACTGAACAGCGTGATTAACAGTATGAGTTTAGTTGTTTTCATCGTGAGTCTCCATTAATCAGGACGATGGTTTTAAAGTAAATCAAGTCCCCTGAAACAAAACCGCCGACCAGGCAGCGTGGATAGGGGCTGTCTGGTCGGCGGTTTATTATCCGGGATGTTTGCTTTATATCATACTACAGAGATTGACAATTCTCTTCGTGTTAGAAAATAAAACCAAAACCCAGGTTGAAGTCATCGGGTACATCGCCTTTTTTAGCAGTGAAATTACGGTAATCGGCCTTGATCACGACATTGGGGATCGGTTTATATTGCAAACCGAACTGATAAATCTGCCTGTCTTTGGTTTCATCATCACTGTAACCCGCGGGTGCGCTGGCGATAGTATCAAATTGTTCGTAACGGAAAAACGGCGCGAGGTATTGTGTGGTTGCTGGCATCAATAAAGGCAAAACGTCATAGCCGACTTCGGTGTACCAGCCGTAATTTTCCGAGCCAATAGTTTCGCCGCCGGCCGCGCTTAACACATCCGCATCATCGATATGTCCCCATGAACCTAAAGTACGAAATTCCAGGCCACGGTATTTCCACTGGATATGGCCTTCATAAAGCTGCGTAAAGACATCCACTTTTTGGCCGCCAAAGGCTTGGTCCTGCCCTGAGTTACCAACATAAGCGGAGCCGCCGACCGAAACGCCGGGCAGATAGCCGGGAGTATAATCCATGCGCACGACATGGCCGAAATCTTCAGCAGTTGCCTGGCTACCGCCTTGGCGACCGTCTCTGATGCCGCTTGAGCTGAAATCAGCGGCGTTTAAGCCATTGACAATGTAAGCCGTGTAGGTCAGGTCGGGAGTGATCTGGCCAAACAAGCCGACGCCGATTTCACGCCAGGTGCTGGGAATGATGCGTCGCTCGACTTCCGGTCGGTTATTACCAAAATAAAACGGCGGTTCATGAATCTGGTTGATAAAACCCATAGGCATTAATACCATACCTGCGCGAACATTGGCGATAGGGTCAATAAAGAAATCAAGGGCCGCAAATTCCACCGATACTTCACCCTTTTCTTCGGCGCCCGTTTTGGCATGTTCAAATTCAAGTTCACTGTTGAAAAGAATGCGGTCGGTAAATTTATAACCGGTATACAAAACCAGCCTTTCAAGGTCGGCATTATTCTTGCTGCTGCCTTTGTCATCCGTGATAGCCTGATAATTGGCTTCGCCGTAACCACCGATCGACAAACCTTTGCCGACTTGGTAGACCTTTGATGCCGCAGGGCCTAAACCGTAAGCGCTTTTGTATTTGGCTTCTTCGGGAATCGCGAGATTAGTACGCAATTTTTCCACTTCCTGGCTTAATACATCGGTTTTACGCTCCAGTTTTTTTACGTCTCCCGTTGCTGTCGTATTTTCAGGCGCTACGGGCATCGCTGACTTCATTTCGTCAATCTGTTTTTGCTGTGCCTGGATAATTTTCCACATATCTTCCATGGTTTGCGGTTTTTCCAGAGCATTTGCCGAAGTGCTTAAAGCCGCCAGTGATGTAGTCAGTATGCCGGTTGATAATAAAAGTTTGCCGTTAATTTTCATTGCTATGCCTCTCTGTGAAATTTTCATGGCCGGATTATAGTGCAAACGCATATAAAGATACAAATGATTCTTATTAGCTAGTTTGGTTTTCGGGCTACCCACTTAAGGCTGGACAAGTAGCAAGACTTAACCGTTCGCCCTGAGCCTGTCGAAGGGTGGACGGTTAAGCCGCTCATGGTTCGACAAGCTCACCACGAACGGCTTAACTTCAGACCGTGTCCCGTCTTAACTGG
>Ga0172373_10001774_pt1 | contig 34365 bp, 27 predicted proteins | sample Lak10m_2_FD_114546 | JGI IMG/M metagenome (GOLD analysis project Ga0172373, IMG submission 114546) | Freshwater microbial communities from Kabuno Bay, South-Kivu, Congo - kab_092012_10m | ecosystem: Environmental > Aquatic > Freshwater > Lake | place: Democratic Republic of the Congo...
CCGAGCGGTACGGGAAGGGGTGGGCGTTGTCGAAGCAGACCGTGCCGCTCAGCCGGTAGAAGCGCCCGTCGCGGGCCCGCAGGGTCAGCCGACCGGTCTCGGTGCCGGCCACGAGGTCGGGCACGTACCCGGCGGCCGCCTCGGCCAGGCCGCGCACGAAGGCCCAGCGCTCGCAGCCGAAGAAGGTCTCGCCGAGCGGCACGAGGTGCTGCTTGAAGGCCGGGGCCGAGCGGTTGCCGGCGCCGTCGTAGAGCACGAGCGCCACGCGCCGGCGCACCTCGTCCCCCACCCGGTCGAAGACCTCGGCCCCGACCGCGAAGCTCGCCCCGCCGAGCCCCGGACCGCCGTTCCCGCCGTACAGCTCGCCGCGCACCCAGTCGGCCTCGCGCGCCTGCCAGCCCTCGACGTGACGCGGCTCGAGCGGCGCCTCCCAGGGCGGCAGATTGGCCACCCCGGAACGCACGGCGGCCTCGGCCTCGGGCGTGTAGAGCGGCAGGTAGAGCATCGACTCGCCCCAGCACACGAGATCGACCGGCCCCAGGCTCGAAAGGGCCGCCCGGGTTGCCTCGAGCGAGCTCCGGAAGTTGCGCGCGGCATCGCTGTGCTGCTTCACGACCTGCGGGAAACCCGGCTGCACCAGCAGCACGCGCGGACCGTCGACGAGCGGTGGAGCCGGCACCAGGCGGGCCAGCGCGACCGCGGTGACGAGCGGCAGCAGCCCGGCCAGAAGCTCGCCGCGCGGGGCACGCCGGGCGAGCACCAGGGCCGCCAGGCCGCCCCCCAGGGCCGCGAGCACGAAGGTCAGCCCCTCGACCCCCACCACGCGCGCCGCGCCCGACAGCCACAGCTCCGCGTGGGCGTGGTAGCCGAGCCGGAACCAGCCGAGGCCGAAGGGCGGCGGGATGCGCGCGCGCAGGAGCTCGAGCGCGGTCCAGCTGGCGGCGACCGCCAGGGCCAGGGGCACGCGCCCGCGCGCGCGCCGCACGAGCATCCCCATCCCCAGCGTGTAGAGCCCGACCCCCGCGCCGATGTAGGCGAGCCCCCAGCCGACGACGTACACGACCCACCACATGTAGAGCGCACCGGCCGCGCTTCCGCCGAGCCAGTCGATCAGCCGCGCCCGCCCCGGCCGGGGCCCGAGCGGATGGACCACCGTCCAGGCCCACAGCGCGACGCCCAGCACCGCCAGGACCATCGACCCGTCGCGCCCGCTGATCCCCGGGCTGCCGAGGAACAGCAGCAGGGCCGCGAGAAGGTTCGCGCCGAGGCGCAGGCCCAGCGAGAGCGGCGCGGGCTCCATCAGCGCCAGAGCAGGTTCGCCAGGGGCCGGAACTGCACCAGAGCGCCGGCCTGGAGGCCCGCCCCGACCGGCACGATCGCCAGGCCATCGGCGCGCGCCGCGCTGACGATGTCGGCCGAGCCGCGGAAGGAGAGCGGCTCGAGCTCGAGCCCGCCGTCGGCGCCCTGGCGCACGCGCACCGGCAGGTTGTTCTGGCGGTCGCCGCCGCGCACGTCGCGCCCGAGCCAGCGCCCCTGGGCGATGCGCTCGCCCTCGAGCTGTGGATCGTCGCCGGCCATGCGTGCCAGGGCGGCGCGCACGAAGAGCTCGAAGCCGAGGAGCGTCGACACGGGGTTGCCCGGCAGGCCGAAAACGGGCGTTTTTCCGCGCATTCCGAACCAGATCGGCTTGCCCGGTTTGACCGCCACCTTGTGCAGGATCGGCGTGACTCCGAGGCGCTCGAAGGCCGCTCCGACGAGGTCGTACTTGCCGACCGAGACGCCGCCGGTGGTGATCAGGACCTGCGAATCCTCGAGGGCGTCTCCGAAGGCCCGCAGCAGGGCCTCGGGCTCGTCGCGCACGATCCCGGCGCGCACCACGCTGCAGCCCAGGGCCTCGCAGGCGCCGGCCAGGAAGTAGGTGTTGCCCTCGCGGATCTGACCGGGGCCCGGACGCTCCTGCGGGGGCACGAGCTCGTCCCCGGTGGTCAGGATCGAGACCCGCGGGCGCGCGAAGACCGGAACCGGATCGCCTCCGACGGTCGCCAGGACCGAGAGATCGGCCGGCGAGAGGCGCCGGCGCGGGGCGTAGACCGGAGCGCCGGTGGCCAGGAGCTCGGCCCGGTGCTGGACGTGCTGGCCGCGCGGCAGGCCACGCGCGAAGCGCGCCTCGGCGCCGAGGCGCTGGACCTCCTCGACCATCTCGACCGCATCGCAGCCGACCGGCAGCTCGGCCCCGGTGTAGATCTCGACGCAGGCGCCCGGCGGAACCGGGCCGGCGAAGGGCGCCCCCGCGCGCGCCTCCCCGACCACGGCGAGCGTGCCCCCCGCCGCCGGCAGGCTCGCCGCCGCGAGCGCGAAGCCGTCCATCATGCTCTTCTCGAAGGGCGGCAGATCGACGTCGGAGATGGCCGCGCGCGCCAGGGTCCGGCCGGCGGCCCGCGCGAGGGGCACGGCCTCGACGTGCCCGGGCTGCGGAATGTGGGCGAGGACGCGCGCCAGGGCTTCGCTCGGGGTCAGCATCGCCGCGCGAGTGTAAGCAGGGGGCCCGCGCGGGTGAAACCCGGCACGGCGCGCTCCCGTACAGGCCTGGTACCCGCGCGCGCCTCGAAAGTCGCCCGGGCGGAACGGCCGCGCCCTACAATCGCGGCCTCCACCCGCCAGGGCCTCGAATAGGTCCTGCGGGCCCGCGCACTGGGGCACCCCTGTCCCCGGCCCATCTTCCCTGCGTGTCCATCCAGTCCCGTCCGTCCGTCCTCCCCGTCTTCGTTCTCGCGCTCCTCGCCCTGACCGCTTGCGGGGGCGACAAGCCCCAGCCGGAAGCCTCGGAGGGTGGCGTGCAGAAGCGCGAACTCGCCACCGTGCGCGTGACGCCGGTCGTGGCGCGCGACATGACGCGCACGCTCGAGACGACCTCCAAGCTCGAGTCCGAGCGCGAGATCGCGATCCTGCCGCGCGTCGGCGGCGTGGTCGACGCGCTCTTCGTCGAGGAGGGCAGCGTGGTCGCGAAGGGCGACGAACTCGCCACGCTCGACAGCACCGAGCAGAGCCTGGCCGTGCAGGACACCGAGGTGGCCTGGAGCGAGGCCAAGAACGCGCTCGAGAAGCTGCGTCTCGCGGTGCGCGAGGCCGAGGCGCGCGTGACCCGCGTGCAGACCTCGCTCGAGCAGGCCGTGCGCGACCACGAGCGCAACCGGAAGCTGTTCGAGGGCGAGCGCGTGGCCAGCGCCCTGTCAGAGAGCGCGCTCGAGGCCTCCAAGCTGGCGCGCGACAACGCCGAGGCCGACCGCAAAGACGCCGACCTCCTGGTCGAGCGCGCCAAGCTCGAGCTCGCGGCCGGCGAGACCGCCGTCGAGCGCGCGCGCATCACGCTCGAGAAGGCGCGCCTCGCCTTGACCTGGACGCATGTCACGGCGCCCTTCGCCGGCGTGGTCGCCCGCCGCACGGCCCGCGTCGGTGACGCGGTCAACGCCGGCACGACGCTGTTCGTCCTGACCGACATCGAGGGGCTGCGCTGCGTGTTCTCGCGCCCGCAGGAGGAACTCGAGCTGTTCGCGCGCGTGGGCCAGGGCCAGGGGGATGCGCGCCTCGCGATCGAGGCCACCGCCGACGCCTATCCCGGACGCACCTTCGCCGGCTGGATCGAGCGCGTCAGCCCCACGATCGACGCGCAGTCCGGCCAGTTCCGCGTGACCGGACGCCTGGACGGCGTGCAGGACGGCGGGCGCGTGCGCCTCCTGCCCGGCATGCTGGTGCGGCTCGCGATCGTGACCGAGCGGCGCGAGGACGTGCCGGTCGTGCCGAAGCGCGCGCTCGAGCGCGAAGGCGATCGCCGCTACGTGCTCGTCGTACGCGACGGCAGGGTGGCACGCGTCGAGGTGCGCGAGGGCTTCGCGAACGAGGAATTCGTCGAGGTGAGCGCGGCCGAAGGCGAGACGCTCGCGCTCGGCGAGCCGGTCGTCGTCGTCGGTGGCCGCGATCTCGCCGAGGGCGAGGCCGTGCAGGTCGACGGCGAGCAGGCGGACGGCGCGGAGCCGCGCTGATGTCCGGCTCCGGTGCCGAGAACGCACCCGTGCCCTTCGCCGGGCACTGGCTGTGGACGGTCATCCGCCGCCCCGTCGCGGTGACGATGTTCGTGATCTCGCTGGCGGTCTTCGGAGCCGTCTCGTTCACGAAACTCAAGGTCGATCTCCTGCCGGAGATCAGCTACCCGACGCTGACCGTGCGCACGGCCTGGCCCGGCGCCGCGCCCGAGGACATCGAGGAGCGCGTCTCGGAGAAGATCCAGGAAGCGCTCTCGACGCTCGACGACCTGGTGCGCTCGACCTCGGTCAGCCGCGCCGGCACGAGCGACGTCGTGCTCGAGTTCGACTGGGGCACGACCATGACCTTCGCGGTCGAGGACGTGCGCGAGCGCCTGGGCGGCGTGTTCCTGCCGGACGGCGCCGAGCGCCCGCTGATCCTGCGCTACGACCCGAACCTCGACCCGATCCTGCGCATCGGCGTGCGCGCGCCCGCCGGCCGTGCGGCCGAGACCGAGGAGGAGCGCACGGCCGAGCTGATCCAGCTGCGCTGGCTGGCCGAGAACCGCCTGAAGCGCGAGCTCGAGTCGATCGAGGGCGTGGCCGTGGCGCAGGTGCGCGGCGGCCTCGAGGAGGAGATCCGCGTGCACGTCGATCCCGAGCGGATGAGCGCGCTCAAGGTCGACCCCGGTGATCTGGCGCGCCGCCTCGCGCAGGAGAACATCAACGCTTCCGGCGGCTCGCTGACCGAGGGTGCGATCGAGTACCTCGTGCGCACGGTCAACCAGTTCCGCAGCGTGGAGGAGATCGAGGCCATGCCGGTCGTGCGGCGCGGCGATGCGGTCGTGCGCGTGCGCGACCTCGGCACGGTCGAACGCTCCTACGTGAAGCGCGAGGTCGTCTCGCGCATCGGCGGCGGCGAGTCGGTCGAGATCGCGCTGTTCCGCGAGGCCGACGCCAACATCGTGCAGCTGGCGCAGACGCTGCGCGAGCGCGCCTTCGGCACCGAGGCCGAGCGCAAGGCCGCGGCCGAGCAGCTCGCCAAGGCCGGCCAGGGCGGCACGACCCTGGGCGAGCGCGGCGCGGCCTCGTTCCTGGCCCACGAGCTGCGCAAGGAGGTCGCGCTCGAGCTCCTGAGCGACCAGTCGGTCTTCATCGAGGACGCGGTCGAGGACGTGCAGAGCTCGGCCGTGATCGGTTCCTTGCTGGCGGTGCTCGTGATCTGGCTCTTCCTGCGCAGCGCGGCCGGCACCTTCGTGATCGGCGTCTCGATCCCGGTCTCGCTGATCGTGGCCTTCGCGCCGATGTTCCTGGCGGACGTGACGCTCAACATCATGTCGATGGGCGGCCTCGCGCTCGGCACGGGCATGATGCTCGACAACGCGATCGTGATCCTGGAGTCGATCACCAGCCGGCGCGAAGCGGGCGACGACCGACGCCAGGCCGCCGTGCGCGGCACGGCCGAGGTCACCGGCGCGATGATCGCCTCGACCCTGACCTCGGTGGCGGTCTTCGCGCCGATCGTGTTCGTGACCGGCATCGCCGGGCAGATCTTCGGCGACCAGGCCCTGACGGTGGTGAGCTTCCAGTTCATCTCGCTCCTGATGGCCGTGCTCCTGATCCCGATCCTGACGGCGCGCATGCGCCTCGGCGGGCCGCTCGAGGCACGCGCCGCGGCGACGCCGCCGCCGGGCCTGCGCGCGGGCCTGACGCTGCGCTCGGGCGAGGGCTTCCTGACGGCCCTCGGCCGGTTCGCGCTGCTGCCCCTCGGCCTCGTGGTGCGCGCCCTCGGCGCGCTCGCGCTGGGGCTGAGCTGGACCTTCCGCAAGCTCTCGCGCCCCGTGGACGTCGTCTTCGGACGCGCCTGGGGCCTGGTCGAGCGCAGCTATCCGCGCTTCCTCGAGCTCGCGCTGGCCAACCCCTGGGTCGTGCTGCTGGCCTCGGGAGGTCTGTTCTGGGCCGCGCTGCAGCGCATCCCGGCCCTCGGTGTCGAGCTCCTGCCGCGCGTGCACCAGGGCGAGTTCACGGCCCACGTGCGCCTCTCCGAGGGCACGCCGCTCGCGACCACCGACGAGGCCATGCGCGAGCTCGATGCGGAGCTCCGCACCCTGCCGGGTGTCGTCACCACGGCGCTGACGGTCGGCGTCGAGAAGGAGACCCTGACGCGCCAGGTCGAGGGCTCGCACACGGCGCGCCTGACGGTGCGGCTGGCGGAGGGCGCGCCCGAGGACGAGCTCGAGGAGGAAGTGCGCAAGCGGCTCGCCGCGCACCCGGCCGTGCGCTCGGTCGAGTTCACGCGTCCGACGCCCTTCGCGCTGGAGTCGCCGCTCGCGGTCGAGGTGCGCGGCTACGACCTCGCCCAGCTGCAGCGCGTCGCGGTCGAGGTCGTGTCGGCCCTCGAGGAGGTGCCCGGACTCACCGGCGTGCACAGCTCGGTCAAACCGGGCAACCTCGAGGCCAAGGTCACCTTCGACCGCGAGAAGATGCTCGAGCTCGGGCTGGACCTGTCGGCGGTCACGACGCTCGTGCGCGACCAGCTGCAGGGCAACGTCAGCACGAACTTCCACGAGGGCGACGAGCGCATCGGCATCCGCGTGCAGGGCGACCCGCGCCTGCTCGACTCGCTGGCGGCGGTCGCGGCCCTGCCCGTCAATCCCTCGGCCGAGCAGCCCGTGCCGCTGCGCAGCGTGGCGCACATCGAGGAGCTGCAGGGCCCGAGCGAGATCCGCCGCATCGGCAACACACGCGCGGTGGTCGTGACCGGCGAGAGCACCGGCTTCGATCTCGGCGGCCTGACCGAGCGCATCGAGCGGCGTCTCGCGCAGCTCGCGGTGCCCGAGGACGTGACGGTCGAGCTCGGCGGCCAGAAGCGCGAGATGGACGAGGCGCTGTCGAGCATGCGCTTCGCCTTCTTCCTGGCGATCTTCCTGGTCTACGTGGTGATGGCCTGCCAGTTCGAGTCGATCGTGCAGCCCTTGATCATCATGGTGACCGTGCCGCTCGGCCTGGTCGGCGTGGTCTTCGCGCTCGACCTGCTGGGCGTCTCGCTCTCGGTCGTCGTGTTCCTCGGTCTGATCCTGCTGGGCGGCATCGTGGTCAACAACGCGATCGTCCTGATCGACCGCATCAACCAGCTGCGCGCCCAGGGCATGGCGCCGGTGGAGGCCGTGCGCGAGGCCGGGATCTCGCGTCTGCGGCCGATCCTGATGACCACCGTGGCCAGCGTCTTCGGCCTCCTGCCGATGACCGGCTGGCTCGGCTGGGTGCCGGTGATCGGCAAGCTCGGCTCGGGCGCCGGCGCCGAGCTGCGCGCGCCGATGGCGGTGACCGTGATCGCCGGCCTGACCTCGGCCACGCTCCTGACCCTGATCGTGATCCCCTCGATCTACGCCCTGATCGCGCGCTACTCGCGCCAGCGGAGCCTCGCATGAGCACGACGACTCGCCGACGCAGTCTCTTCGACGGCATGGTCGCGCGCCCGGTAGCGCTGTTCGTGCTGTTCGTGACGCTGGTCGTGATCAGCCTGATCGCCTACACGCGCGTGCCGCTGCAGCTCATGCCGGACGGCTTCGCCGAGCCGCGCATCTTCGCCTGGATCCCGACCCCCGGCGCCAGCGCCCAGGAGAACGAGGAGCTCGTGGCGCGGCCGGTCGAGGAGCAACTGCGCACGATCTCAGGCATCGAACTGCTGCGCAGCACCTCCGAACGCGACGCGGTCCAGTTCATGATCTCGTTCAGCGGCGCGACCGACATGAACCTGGCCAAGGCCGAGGTGCGCGACCGCATCGAGCGTGCCTGGCCGTCCCTGCCGCGCACGGTCGAGACGGCCCAGATCTGGACCGAGTCGTCGGAGACGCTGCCGGTCGCCTTCTACGGCATCAAGCTGAGCGGCGACGCCGACCGGCGCGACCACCTGATGGAGAAGGTGATCGTGCCGCGCCTCGACGCGGTGCCCGGCATCGGGCGCGCGACCGTGTGGGGCATGAACGACGACTCGATCCGCATCCTGCTGGACGAGGACAAGATCAAGGCAGCCGGCATCGACCTCGGCACGGTGATCGGACGGCTCGCGACGGACAACTTCGCCCTGCCGATGGGCGAGATCGAGGACGGCGGGCGCGAGCTCCTGGTGCGCTCGGACATGCGCTTCAAGACGCCCGAGGAGATCGCCGAGTTCCCGGTCACCGGGGCGCTCAAGGTCAAGGATCTGGGCCGGGTCGCGCGCGTCAAGGAGGTGCGTGACCAGGTCTCGCGCATCGACGGCGGCTATGCCTACTACGGCATGGCCACGAAGGACAGCCAGTCCAACGTGGTCGAGACGAGCCAGCGCTTCAGCGCGGCAATGGAGGAGCTCGAGCAGGACCCGCTGTTCGACGGCGACCTGGCCTTCATGGTGTTCTTCCTGCAGGGCGACATGATCCAGTCGGCCCTGGCACAGCTCGAGGACACGGCCATCCAGGGCGGCCTGCTGGCGATCGTCGTGCTGCTGGTCTTCCTGCGGCGCTTGCGCCTGACGGTGTGCGTGGCGCTCTCGATCCCGGTCTCGGCCCTGTTCGCGATCGCCTGGGAGTACTTCAGCGGCGGTTCGTTCAACGTCTTCACGATGACCGGCATCACGCTCGCGACGGGCATGCTGGTCGACAACGCGGTCGTGGTGGTCGAGAACGTGCTACGCCTGCGCCGCGCGGGCCTCGACGGCAAGGCCGCCGCGGCCGAGGGCGTGCGCGAGATCGCCCTGGCGGTGACGCTCGCCTCGCTGACCTCGATCGTGGTCTTCATGCCGCTCGTGTTCCTGACCGAGCAGGCCGCGCTGCGCGTGATCTTCCAGAGCCTGGTGATCCCCTACTCGGTCGCGCTGATGGCGAGCCTCGGCCTGGCGCTGTTCTTCACGCCGGTGCTCGTGGCGCGCATGTCGGACGAGCGCGCCGCGCGCTTCGACCGCTGGCTGGCCTGGAGCACGCCGCTGCAGCGCCTGCCCGCGCGCGCCACGGCACGCCTCGTCGGCGCCCTGCGCTTCGTCTGGCACATCGCCCTCGGCCTCGCGCACCGCGCCCTCGGCCTCGTGCTGGCACTGCTCGTGCCGCTGCGCTGGCCGCTCGCCGTGGCGGCCCTGGGGGTGACGGTCTACGGCCTGCGGCGCGGACTGGCGCGCCTCGCGGACACGCGCGCGGCGCTCGACCGCATGGTGCGCGCGGACGAGCTGCTGGCGCGCGTGCGCGCGGCCGAGCTCGTCACGCTGTCCGTGGCCGGACTGCTCGCGGTGGTGCTGCTCGTCTTCGCCTTGCCACGCCTGCGACGCGCGCTCGGCACGGCGCCCGGGCGACCGACGCGACTCGTGCCGCGTGGCGATTCCCTGATCGACCTCGTGGTCGAGCTCAACCACGCGCTGCTCGACTGGACCCTGCGCCACCGCCTGGCGGCCACGGTCGCGGCCACGGCCATCATGGCCACGATCGCGATCCCGGCCGCACAGGTGAAGATGACGGCCTTCGGCAACGACTCGAGCGGCGACGAGCTGCGTTTCCGCGTCGGGCTCGAGGGCCGCTTCACGATGGAAGAGGCCGAGGCCGAGCTCCGCATCTACGAGGAGTTCCTCGAGTCGAAGCGCGCCGACTACGGCTTCGCCCACTGGAGCAACCGCTTCGACGAGGATTCGGCCCGTTTCGGCCTGCACTTCGACGAGCAGAAGTCCGGCCCCGAGTTCGATGCGCTCGAGAAGCGCCTGAAGGAGGAGCTGCCGCGCGTGGCCGGGCACCGCCTGCGCTTCTACGACCAGGACCAGTCCGACGGGCGCAGCGTCAGCGTGGCGCGCTTCACGTTGCTCGGGCCCGACTCGCGCGAGCTCGAGAAGCTCGGAGCGCGCGCGATCGGGCTGCTCGAGCGCGTGCCGGGTCTCTCGCAGGTGACGACTCCGCTCGAATCGGCGCCCGACCAGATCGAGGTCGCCGTCGATCGCGACCTGGCGCAGGAGCTGGGTGTGAACACGAGCGGTGTGCGCGACTCGATCTCGGCCGCGCTGGGCGGCTTCCCCCTGCCGCGCTTCCAGGAAGAGGGGCGCCAGGTGCCGCTGCGCATCGAGTTCGACGGAGCCGAAGCGGCCGGCCTGCCGACGCTGGCCGACCTCGACGTGTTCGGCACCCAGGGCGGCGTGCCGCTCTCCTCGATCGGCAGCGTCAGCTTCGCCAAGGGCGCGCGCTCGATCCTGCGCGTCAACGGCCAGACCTCGTTCACGCTCGAAGGCAAGGTCGAGGATCCGCTCAAGATCCTGGAGGTGACCGACGCCGGCAACCGCGCCCTGCAGGAGCTCGATCTGCCGCGCGGCTACTCGATCGACACCGAGAACTCGGTCGTGCGACGTTCCGAGGAGGAGATGGGCGAGCTGATGAAGGCCCTGGCCCTCGGCGTGTTCCTGATCTTCCTCCTGATGGGGATCCTGTTCGAGAGCGTGATGCTGCCGTTCTCGGTGCTGTTCACGATCCCCTTCGCCGTGCTGGGCTCGATGTGGGCCATGCTGCTCACCGGTCGGCCGATGGATTCGATCGGCTGGATCGGCATGATCATCCTGGCGGGCGTCGTGGTGAACAACGGCATCGTGCTGATCGACCGCATCCACGTGCTCACGGCCGAGATGCCGCGCTTCGACGCGGTCCTGGTGGGCTCGCGCCAGCGCGTGCGCCCCGTCCTGATGACGGCCCTGACCACCGTCGTCGGCCTCGTGCCGATGATGTACGCCGAGCCGCCCAGCCAGGGCATCGACTACCGCGGCCTCGCCACGATCGTGGCCGGCGGCCTGATCGCCAGCACGGTCTTCACGCTGTGGATCGTGCCCCTGGCCTACACCCAGATCGACGACGCGACCCGCATCCTGGGCGCGCGCATGCGCTGGTGGTTGCGGCGGCGCGAGGCCGCGCCCGCGGCGCTCGAGGCTCCGGCCGCAACCTCGTAGCGCCCGGTCGCGCGGGGCGCGCGTGGAGGCTATCCTCTGCGCCCGTTCCCGAGTTCCTCCCCGATCCTTGATACGCCGATGACCCGCTCCCGCGTGACGCGGCCCGCTGCCGCGCCCAGGCTCCCGAAGAGAGGCCGCCTCGCCTGCGTGGTCTCGGGTTACCACGCCGACGTGACCGGCGGGATGCTGGAGTCGGCCCTCGCGACCCTGGCTGCAGCGGGTCTACCGCGCGCGCGCGTGGACGTGGTCGAAGCGCCGGGCACGTTCGAGCTGCCGCTCCTGGCACAGCGCGCCGCGCGCCGCCGCGAGGTGCTCGCCGTGCTGTGCTTCGGCCTCGTCCTGAAGGGCGAGACCGAGCACGACCGCTACATCGCCGCGGCCTGCGCCGACGGCCTGATGCGCGTCGCACTCGAGTGCGACAAGCCGGTCCTGTTCGGCGTGCTGACCTGCGGGACGCTGGCGCAGGCCCAGCGGCGCGCGCGCCGCGCGAGCGAGGGCGGGCTCGACAAGGGCCGCGAGGTGGCGCTGGCAGCACTCGGGGCCCTGGCTGCCCTGCAGACGATCGGAGGTAAGTCGTGAAGAAGCGCACCCGGGCGCGCGAGCTCGCCCTGCAGTTCCTCTACCAGGTCGACCTGCGCGGACGCGACCTCCTGCCGGAGGCCAAGGACTTCTTCCGCCTCGAGGAAGAGGACCGCACGGCGCGCGAGTTCGCCGCGCAGCTCGTCGAGGGCGTGAGCGCGCACGCCGAGGCGATCGATGCGGTGATCAAGGACGTGGCCGAGAACTGGGAGATCGCGCGCATGGCCGTGATCGACCGCAACGTGCTGCGCATGGCGACCTACGAGCTCTTGCACTGCCCCGACATCCCGCCCAAGGTGGCGATCAACGAGGCGATCGAGCTCGGCAAGCGCTTCTCGACGCAGAACTCCGGCAAGTTCATCAACGGCATCCTCGACAAGATCAAGGAGCGGCGCGAAGGCGCGCAGGGCTAGCCGGTGGGACTGCTCGACCGCATCAAGAAGAGCCTCGTCCGCTCGCGCACGGCGCTGTCGGACGGTATCGCCGGACTGTTCCGCGGCGGGCGCGAGATGGATGCGGCGCTGCTGGGCGAGCTCGAGGCGCTGCTGTATTCCTCCGACCTAGGGCCGCTGGCGACCGAGCTGGTCGGCGAGCTCGTGCGCCGTCACAAGCGCGGCGAGATCAAGGGCGAGGCCGACGTGCGCGCAAGCCTGCGCGCGGACCTGCTCGCGCGCCTGCAGCCCGCGGGACCCGAGTACGCCTTCCCCGCGCGTCCGACGGTGATCCTGGTGGTCGGCGTCAACGGCTCGGGCAAGACCACCACGATCGCGAAGCTCGCCTACCGCTACGGCGCGCGCGGGCACTCGGTGCTGGTCGGCGCCTGCGACACCTACCGCGCGGCGGCCGCCGACCAGCTCACGATCTGGGCCGACCGCTCGAAGGTCGAGATCGTCAAGAAGGGCGATGGCGCGGATCCCGCCGCGGTGGCCTTCGAGGCGCTCGAGGCCGCGACCGTGCTCGACTACGAGGTCGTGATCCTCGACACCGCCGGACGCCTGCACACGCAGAAGCCGCTCATGGACGAGCTGCGCAAGCTGCACAAGGTGGCCCAGAAGAAGCTGGCGGGCGCGCCCCACGAGGTGTGGCTCGTGCTCGACGCGACCGCCGGCCAGAACGCGCTGGCGCAGGCGCGCTTCTTCACCGAGGCGGTCCAGGTGACGGGCGTGATCGTGGCCAAGCTCGACGGCACGGCGCGCGCGGGCGCGCTGTTCCGCATCCGCCAGGAGCTCGGGCTGCCGGTGCGCTACGTCGGCACGGGCGAGGGCAAGGAGGACTTCGAGGTCTTCGACCCCGAGGCCTTCGTGGACGCCATCCTGGCCGGGTGAGCACGGTGCGCGAGCGCCTCCTCGCCGGCTCGCTGCTGCTCTCGACGCTGCTGCTCGCGACTCCTCTCTCGCCGCTCGCGAGCGACCCCTACCCGCACCTCGCGGGCAGCGCCCTCGTGCTGCTCCTCGCGTTTCCGACGCTCGCGTTGCTCGTCGTCGGTGGGGCGCGGCCGGGCCCGGGCTGGCTGCTCCTCGCGCTCGCGGCCTGGGGCGCCCTCGTCGCGCGCATCGCCCCGGGCTCGGACGAGGTCGAGCAACGCCGCGCCCTGCTCGGGCTCGCCTTCGCGCCCCTGGCCTTCGCCGGCGGCGCGGCGCTCGAGGAGCGCGGCCGCGCCTGGCTCGCGGCCGGATGCGTCGCGCTCTCGTGCGCCTGGAGCGCGGGCGCGCTCCTGCTCGGCCCCCCCTTCGCCGGCCTGGCCGGTGACTCGGGCTCGCTCTCGCAGGCGGCCCTGCCCGGCGCGGCGATCGGCGCGGCCTGGCTCGTCAGCGGGAACGGAACGCGCCGCTTGGCGGGCGGACTCGCGCTGGCGCTGTTCCTCGTGCACGTCGGCGTCACGCCCGTGCTGGCGGGCTCGCACACGTTGCTCGCCGGGTTGCTGCTCGCCGCCTGGCGCGCGCCGGCCGGACGCGGACGCTTCGCGGCGCTGGCGCTGGTCGCGCTGTGCGCGCCCTTCATCGGCATGGCCGGGCACGAACTCGCGAGCGGCACGCGCACCCCGATCGAGGGCGCGGGCACGGCCTCCTCGCGCTCGCTCGGCGGGCTCGGCGTGCGCGGGCTCCTGTGGCGCGCCTCGCTCGGGCTCGTGGGCGAGGCTCCGCTCACGGGCGCGGGCGCCGGCCAGTTCCAGGCCGCCTTTCCGCCGTACCGCGATGCGCGCGAGATCGAGCTCTCGCGCCACGGCGTGTGCTCCGAGCTCGACACCGAGGTCGAGCACGCCCACAACGACTACCTGCAGGTGCTGGTGGAGCTCGGCCTGCCGGGCGGGCTCCTGTTCGCGGCCTTCGCGCTGCTCGTCGCCCGGCGCGCGCTGGCCGCGCTGGGCGAGGTCGAGGCGAGCGCGACGGCGCTGGCGGTGCTGGCGCTGCTGGTCAATTCCGGCGTGCACGCGCCGCTCGGCGCCAATCCGGCCAGCGCACCGCTCGCCTTCGCGCTGTTCGGTTGCCTGTTCGCGCGCGGCACGCCGCGCCGCTCCGCCGCCCTGGCCGTCGCGCTGCCCGCGCTCGTCGCGCTGCCGCTCGCGCCCGCGCTGCTGCGCCACGGCCGCGCGCTCGACCAGCACCTGCGCTCGGCCGCCGAGCTCGCCGCCCGCGCGCAGGCCGGCGACGACGAGCCCGTGCTGGCGCAGCTCGCGCGCACGGCGGACGAGGCCCTCGCACGCGCCCTCGCCGCCGAGCCGCGCTCGGCTCCGGCGCTGCTGCTGGCCGCGCGGCTCGCGCCGGCCGAGGAGCGCGTCGCGGCCTTCGAGCGCGTGCTGTCCGTGCGCCCGCACTCGGCCGAGGCCTGGGAGCAGAGCGGCACCGACCAGGCGCGCCGCGGACGGAGCGAAGACGCGCGTCGGCGCTACCTCGCGGCCCTCGCGCTCTCCCCCACCCATCCGCGCATCCTGCGCAATCTGGCGCGCCTCGAGTGCGTGCAGGGCGAGGTCGCGCTCGGCCTCGAGGCCCTGGCGCGGCTCGAGCTGCAGGGCTGCCTCGAGGCGGGCTACCGCACGGCGCTCGGCAGCGAGCTCGTGCTCGCGCTGGGTCGCCCCGAGCGCGGCGCGGCGCTGCTGTCGGAGCTGCCGTTCGCGCGGCTCGTGCCCGAGCAGCTGCATGCCGACGCACGCGCGACGGGCCTGGCACCCGACGTGTCGGAGGCGCTCGAAGCGCTGGCGCAGCTCCTGTGGGCGCGCGAACACGCGGCACGCGGTTCCTTCGGTCTCGCGCTGCGCAACTACCGCCAGGTGCTCGAGCGCAGTCGCGCGGCGCGTGGCGACGAGGGCGCGACGCTGTACCGCCTGGAGCTCGCCGCAGCCGAGGCGCGCGCGGAGCGGCACGAGGACGCCTTCGCGCGCGCCAGCGCGGCGCCGCGCGAGGTCGCGGCCTGGGAGGGCCTGCCGGAGTGGGCCGTCGTGGCGCTCGAGGAACTCGGGCTCTCGGCCCCGGAGTGAGCGACGTGGGCGCGCCGCGGGCGGTCTTCGTGGTCGTGCCGGCGCTCGACGAGGAGGCCAGCATCGCGGCGGTCGTGGAGGACTTCCGCGCGCGCCCCGAGGTCACGGCGGTGCTGGTGGTCGACAACGGCTCGCGCGACGAGACGGCGGCGCGCGCGCGCGCGGCCGGCGCGCTCGTCGTGCGCGAGGCGCGGCGCGGCTACGGAGCGGCGCTCGCCCGCGGCTGCCACGAGGCGCTCGCGGCCGGCGCCGAGCGCCTCGTGCTGTGCGAGGCCGACGGCACGTTCGCGGCCGCCGAGCTGCCGCGCCTGCTGGCGGAGCTGCAGGAGCACGACCTCGTGCTCGGCTCGCGCGCGCGCGACCTCCCCCTCGCGCTCGGCCTGGGCAATCGCGCCGTCGCGCTGCTGCTCACGCTGCTGTGGGCCGGCCGCTCGATCCGCCTGTCGGACGTGGGCTGCACCTACCGCGCCTTCACGGCCGACACCTGGCGCCGGCTCGCAGCCGAGCTCGACGCGCATGGCCCCGACTTCGCGCCGCAGATGGTGTGCGCCGCCTTCCGGGCCGGTCTGCGCGTGCGCGAGGTCGCGGTGGGCTACGGCGCGCGCCGCGGCGGTGACTCGAAGCACACCGGCAACGTTCGAGGCGTGTTGCGCACGGCGCTGCGCATGCTGCGCACGATCCTGCGCGAGCGCCTGCGTACCCGGGCGAACGGCTGATCTGGAGTCCGCCGCTCGCGGACTGTACCGTTTCGGTTTCAACGGGCAGCGCGCATCAAGCGCGGACCGTAGCGCGGTCGTCAAACCCCTGCACGAGCAGGGAGCTCATCCACATGACGACCACCGCGATCCTGAACCCGCCCACTCCGCACCCGCAACAAGCCATGACCCAGCGCATCCTGGTGGTCGAGGACGAGGTCGCCCTCGCGTCCGGCATCCGCGACGCCCTGACCCACGCCGGTTTCGAGGTCGAGGTGGCCCATGACGGCACCGCGGCCTTCGAGACCTTCCAGAAGAGCCACTTCGACCTGATCGTGCTCGATCTGATGCTGCCCGGTAAGAGCGGGCTCGAGATCCTGAAGGAGCTGCGCGGCCTGCGCCACGAGGTGCGCGTCGTGGTGCTCACCGCGCTCTCGGACGAGAGCGACGTGGTGCGCGGCTTCGAGATGGGCGCCGACGACTACATGGCCAAGCCCTTCTCGCCGCGCGAGCTCGTGGCGCGCGTGCATGCCCAGTTCCGGCGCAAGGAGATCGACGCCGCGCCGCCGCCCATGCTCAGCCTGCCGGGCGGGATCTCGGTCGACCTTGCGCGCCTCGAGGTGCACCGCGACGGCAAGGTCGTGCCGCTGACCCCGCGCGAGGGCGACATCCTCGAGTACCTGGTGCGCCACCGCGAGCGCGTGGTGACGCGCGAGGACCTGCTGCTCGACGTGTGGCACTACAAGAACCCGAACGTCGAGACGCGCACGGTCGACATCCACATCGTCGGCCTGCGCCGCAAGGTCGAGGCCGATGCCGCCAGGCCGGCCCTGATCCAGACCGTACGCGGCAAGGGCTACCGCTGGTACGCCTGAAGCGCGCCGGGCGCGCGGGCCGCTCCAGCTGGCGCGGCCGCCGCCCGAAAGGGAGACTCTCTCCCCCGTGCTTCGTCTCGTGACCACCTCGCGGCGCGCGCTGCTCCTGTATGGCGCGCTGCTCGTTCTGCCGACCCTGGTGCTCGGCGTCCTCTACTGGAGCGAGCTGCAGCGCGACTTCGCGCGCGAGCGCCAGGCCATCCCCGAGAAGGCCCGCGCAGCCGCCCGGCGCATCGGCACGGGCATGTCCGACCGCCTGCTGCGCCTGCTGGACGGCGAGACCCAGCGCCCCTTCACGCAGTACGCGGAGGTGATCGCGCCCGAGGACGCGATGGGCGACGAGCTCGCCCTGCAGCGCACGCCCCTGGAGCGCAACCCGATGCCGATCGGCATCCTCGGCTGGTTCACCTACGAGCGCGCCGCGCGCGAGGAAAGCCCGATCCGCGTCTTCGTCGGCCAGGGCGTGCCCGACCGCGAGCGCTGGCGCGAGACCCTGCGGGGCGCCGTGCAGGACTTCCGCCGCAAGGACTTCGAGAAGCGCCTGCTGGAGCGCATGGACCTCGGCCCGGAGGTGGACGTTCCGCTCAGCGAGCTGGCGGTCAGCCAGAGCCCCGAAGCCGGCCTGGCCTGCGTCAAGACCTGCATGCCCGAGCTGCGCGGACGCACGGTGCGCGTCAATCTCAGCGACTTCCGCCTGCATTTCTTCCGCGACCAGGACCGCCGCCCGCAGGCGCTCGCCTCGCGCCGCGTGAAGAACCGCTACGCCCCGCGTGAGCTGCCCGCGAACGCGCCCTGCCTGAGCGCCCTCGACGCCGGCATCAGCCTGCAGCAGGGCTTCGTGATCGACCTGCAGTGGTTGCTGAAGGACCTGCCCTGGGACATCGCCAAGACCGTCCTCGACGAGGACGAGGAGCTGCGCGTTCCACCTGAGGCCCTGCCGATGGACGAGGCCATCGCGAGCCAGGTCTACGAGGGCATCCTGCCGCTCGACGAGCTCGGGTTCGAGACCGAGTTCCCCGAGGACCGCAACCATGGCCGGCTCGAGATCGTGATCGACACCGAACGCTTCGAGGAGCGCATCGCGCGCCAGTCGCAGAGCTTCCTCGTCACCGGCGGGATGCTCCTGCTCACGCTCGGGATCGGCATGACGCTGCTGTACACGAGCGTGCGGCGCGAGCTCGATCAGGCGCACCGCATGCAGAACTTCGTGGCCGCGGTGACGCACGAGCTGCGCACGCCGATCTCGACCATCCGATTGCACGCCGAGATGCTGCAGGACGGCTGGGTGGCGGCCGAGAAGCAGCCCGAGTACTACGACCGCATCGTGCGCGAGACGCAGCGCCTCGGCACGCTGGTCGAGCGCGTGCTCGAGAAGAGCCGGCTCAAGGAGAACGTGACGCGCCCGGTGGCGGGCGAGCTGAACAGCGCGATCGAGAGCCAGAAAGAGGACCTGCTCGCGGCCGCCGGTGACCACCCCGACGTCGCCTTCCAGCTCGAGCCGGGCCTACCGAAGGTGTGGCTCACCGCCGAGGGGCTCTCGATGATCCTCTCCAACCTGGTCGAGAACGCGCGCAAGTACGCCCCGCCCGGGCCGGAGCCGCTGCTCGTGCGCACGCGCTGGAGCGACGGCCGCGTGCTGCTCGAGGTGCTCGACCGCGGCCCGGGCGTGCCCGAGAGCGAGCGCGAGAAGATCTTCGAGGCCTTCTACCGCATCGGACGCGAGGAGACCCGGACCACGACCGGGACGGGGCTCGGCCTGCACCTCGTGCGCCTGCACGCCGAGACCTGCGGCGCACAGGCCTCCGTGGTCGCCCGCGAGGGCGGCGGAAGCGTCTTCCGGGTCGCATTCCGGCCCGCGGAATGAGCCCGGCCCCGGCCAACCGGCGGGTCAAGTGGTCGTCAAGGAACGCCCTCGCCCCCGGGCCACGGTAGGATGCACTGACCCCCCGCCGCAGGCTCCCTGGACCGCACGTCCCGGGAACGACTGCCGAACTCCTGACACACCATGCACGTCGTCGTCCTCGGAGCCGGCCTGGCCGGCCTCGCCACCGCCTACGAGCTCTGCAAGGCCGGCATCACCGTCACGGTGATCGAGAAGGAAGACTATGCCGGCGGCATGGCGACCAGCTGGAAGTGCGGGCCCTACTGGCTCGACCACGGGCCGCACCGCTTCCACAGCCGCGACCAGAACCTGATCGACCACCTGTACGAGGTGCTCGACAAGGAGGTCGTGATCCGCGATCGCCTCTCGCGGATCTACATGCAGGGCAAGTTCTTCCACTACCCGCTCAAGGCCCAGAACGTGATCACGAACATGCCGAAGGGCGTGCTCCTGAAGGCGGGCTGGGACTACCTGTGGATCCGCTTCCAGCAGCTCTTCAAGCAGATCCCCGACGACAACTTCGAGAACTGGGTCATCAAGCGCTTCGGCAAGACGCTCTACGAGATCTTCTTCGGGAGCTACACGTCGAAGGCCTGGAAGATGCCCTGCACCGAGATCAGTGCCGACTGGGCCAGCCAGCGCATCTCGCAGGCGAACCTGTGGGACACGGTCAAGAAGACGCTCATGCCGCCCAAGGGCGGCGAGGTGCGCTCGCTCGTCAGCGAGTTCTGGTACCCGGCCCACGGTGGCATCGGCCAGATCGGGCGCAAGTACGCCGAGAAGATCCGCAAGATGGGCGGCACGGTGCACCTCGAGAGCCCGGTCAAGCGCATCGAGCTCGAGGGCAACGTCGCGCGTCGCGTCGTCTTCGAGCACAAGGGCCGTGAGCAGGCCGTCGAGTGCGACGAGATCATCAACACGATCCCGCTCTCGCGCGCGCTCGAGACCTTCCAGCCGGCGATCGAGCCCGAAGTCTCCGAGTCCATCGCGCGCCTGCGCTACTCGGCCATCGTGTTCGTCTACCTGGAGGTCGACACGGCGACGGTCTCGCCCGACCACTGGGTCTACCTGCCCGAGAAGAACCTCACGATCCACCGCATCTCGGAGTTCAAGAACTTCTCCGACGACTCGGCCCCGGGCGACAAGACGGTGGTGTGCTGCGAGATCACCTGCCGCGTCGGCGACGAGCACTGGAAGCTCGACCTCGAGGAGGGCGCCAAGATCGCCATCCGCGATCTCGAGACGGTCGGACTGATCAAGCCGGGCACGGCGCGCGGGATCGACCTCGCCAAGCTGCCCTACGCGTATCCGATCTACGATCTGACCTACAAGGAGAACCTCGAGGTGCTGAAGCGCGCCGCCAAGCGCGTGCGCAACTTCCAGACCACCGGGCGCCAGGGGCTCTACCGCTACAACAACATGGACCACTCGATCGCCATGGGCCGGCGCATCGCCAAGACCGTGCTGAAGGGCGCGGGCGAGCGCGCCGACGAGGTGGCCGCCGGGCAGGAGTACTTCGGCTAGCCGCGCGGCTGGCCCGAAGCGGATGGGCGTCGCCTCCGACGTTCCCGGACTGGCGCGCGCGATCGCTCCCGAGTCCTGGCAGCACGTCGACTGCGGGCTGTGCGGCTCGAGCGAGCGCACGCTGAAGTTCCAGGACGGCCCGTTCTCGGTCGTGACCTGCACGCGCTGCGGCCTGACCTACGTCACGCCGCGTCTGCGCGACGCCTCGCTGATCGAGCACGTCTACGACGAGGGCTACTGGCGCTCGCAGGCCGCCAAGGACCGCGGCTACACCGACTACCGCGAGGACGCGCCGCTGTACCTCGCCACCTACCGCCGGCGCATGCGCGTGATCGAGCGCCACTTCGCGCGCCCCGGACGCGTGCTGGACGTGGGCTGCGCGGCCGGCTACTTCCTGTCGGTCATGCAGGAGCGCGGCTGGCAGGTGACCGGGCTCGAGCCCTCCGATGCGATCCGGCCGCAGGCCGAGGCGCGCCTCGGGCGCGAGCACGTGATCGGCGGTCTGCTCGGCGAGCGCCCGCAGCCCGGCGCGCCCTTCGACCTCGTCACGATGTGGGACGTGATCGAGCACATCCCCGACGTCGTCGCGGCCGTGAAGACCGTGCGCACGCTGCTCGCGCCGGGCGGCAAGTTCCTGATCGAGACCCAGAACGTGCGGAGTCTCGCGGCCAGGGTGCTCGGCAAGCGCTGGCAGCACTACAAGCACGCCGAGCACATCTACCACTTCGACCGGAAGACGATCGCCGACGTGCTCTCGCGCGCCGGCTTCCGCGTGCTCGAGAACCGCCCCTGGCTGGGCGGCAAGTACGTGTCGCTGGGCTTCGTGGCCGAGCGCGCCGCGCGCCTCTCGCCCGTCGCCGCCGCGCTGCTCTCGCCGCTGAAGCTCGTGGCGCGGCGCTCGCTGTACGTGAACCTCTTCGACGAGATGATCGTCGTGGCCGAGCCGGCCTGAGCGCCGCCCGCGCATGGAAGCCGCCGCCTACCGGCAGTTCCGCGAGCTCGAGGAGAACCACTGGTGGTTCCGCGGCCGGCGCGCGGTCTACCTCGAGCTCCTGCGCCACCACCTCGGCGCCGAGCGCCCGCGCGCGATCCTCGACCTCGGCTGCGGCGTGGGCGGCTTCCTGGAGGGCCTGGCCGCGCTCGGCGGCGAGGTCTTCCCGGCCGACCTCGACCGCGAGAGCCTCGGCCTTTGCCGCGAGCGCGGCTTCCCGCGCGGGGTCGTGTGCGACGGTTACGCGCTGCCCTACCGCGACGCGAGCTTCGACCTCGTGGCCCTGTTCGACGCGATCGAGCACATCGAGGACGACGCGCGCGCGCTGACCGAGGTCGCACGCGTCCTGCGCCCCGGTGGACACGTGGTGGTGAGCGTGCCGGCCTACCCGCTGCTGTTCGCCAACAACGACCGGGTCGCGCGCCACCAGCGCCGCTACACGCGCCGCTCGCTCGCGGCCGTGCTGGAGCGCGCCGGCTTCCGCACCGAGCGCAACACGCACACGAACGTGCTGCTCTTCCCGCTGATCCTGCCCACCGTGCTCTGCCTGAAGGCGGTCGAAGTCCTCGCGCGCATCCCGCCCGACCCCGAGCGCACCAACCTGACGGTGCCGATGCCGGCCTTCCTGCACGGCCTCCTGGCGCGCGTCTTCGCGGCCGAGCTCGCCGTCAGCCGCCACGCCGACTGGCCCGCGGGCCACAGCATCCTGGCCATCGCCCGGAAGCCGGCCTGAAGCGGCGGGCCTCCGGGGCGCTTCCCGTCAGTTGGCCGGAGCCTCGGCCTCCGCGCCCTCCTTGGAGAGGTCGCGGCGCTTCAGCCCGAAGTTCTGCTCGAGGAAGGCGAAATCGAGCGCCTTCACGACGTCACCCGCCGCACTCGTGCGCGCCTGGCGCTTGTAGTTCTGGTACTGCGTGGGCGACATCTTCGTGATCGGCACCTCGCGGCTGCCCGCGTGCCGCACGAGGTAGGCGTACTTCTTGGCCGAGTCGAGCCCCGGGGCCGCGACCTCGTCCGACTCCAGATCGTAGAGCCGGAACGAGTAGGCCTGCGCGACGAGCGTCTTGTGGTGCTCGTTCTCGTGCTGGGGATCATCCGTCGCCGGACCGGCCTTGTTGAGGAAGTCGCGCCGCGCGAGCGTCAGCCCGGCGGCCTCGACCGCGGCCTGGAAAGCCTCGGGTGCCGCGCGGAAGTGCTTCGAGGTGTCCGGCGCGGCCAGCGCCTGGTCCTCGTCCTTCGGCGGCTCGAAGGTCTCGAAGGCCTCGCGCAGAGCGGCGAGCTTCTTCTCGGCCAGCTCCTCGCTGCGCGGACCGAGCCACTTCTCGATCACGCGCTCGCGGATCGAGTCGAAGGCCGGCATCTCGCGCTCGACGCGCGAGTTCACGCGCACGACGGAAAGCCCCGTGCGCGTCGCCATCGGCGCGGCGTAGAAGGAGCCGTCCGGGCTGGTCGCGAACACGGCCTGGGCCACGTCCTTGTCGTTGGCCCCATCGGCGCCCTCGAAGCCGGCGCGCGGCAGCGCCTGCAGGTAACCCTGGTGCTCGAGACCGTACTTCGCCGCCTCGGCCGCGAAGTCGAGCGTCTCACCGTTGGTCTTGCGGGCGTTGAGGTCCTCGAGCCAGCGCGTCAGCGCGAAGTACACGGGCGCCTCGACCAGGCACTGCTCCTTGACCTCGTCGAACGACAGGAAGCCGGCCGGCTCGGTCGCGCCCTCGACCGCTTCCTTGGCGAAGCGCCGCACGAAGACGCGGTTGTAGTACTGCTGGGCGAGCTCGTCGGGCGCGGTCGGCTCGACGCCTTCGGGGGTTTTCTCGGGGAAAGCCGCCACCAGCGCGTCGGCCGAGGTGGTCTCGGCGTCGCGGAAGAGCGCCACCTCGGCGGTGCGCTTCTCCTCGCTACGGAACTCGTTGCGCTCGGCCTCGGGCAGCTTGTCGAACCAGGCCTGGAGCTTGGCGTCGTCGGGCACGTCCTTGCGCGCCTCTTCCTTCAGGCTCGCGAGCTCGAGGTAGGCGTAGTCGAAGGCCAGCTCGACGTTGTCGTCGTGCCAGCGCTTCTCGATCGCGGCGGGCGAGGGCACGGCCCCGGCGAAGCCGATCATCTGCGTGAAGCGCGCGACGCGCATCATGCGACGCAGGGTCTCCTCGAGCTTGCGCTGGTCGATGCCCTGGGAGCGCACCACCGCGGTGAAGTTCTCGGGCGTGCCGCCCTGGAAGCTCAGCATCTCGCGCAGGTGCTCGGCCAGGTCGGTGTCGGTCACCTCGACGCCGGAGGCCAGCGCCAGCTCGTCCAGGATCAGGATGCGCTCGAGCTCGGCCAGATCCGGGTTGCGCAGATCACTGATCCCGATGCTGAAGGCCAGGAACTGATCGAAGCCGATGGCCGTCTCGAGCTCGCGCGCGCGCAGGACGACGTCGGAGATCTTCCACTCGACCTCGCCCTTGCCCGGCACCGTGAAGCTCGTGACTACCGGATCCTCGGGCCCCCCGCTCGTCAGACTCTGGATCGAGTCCGGGACGATGAAGATGACCAGCATCACGATCATCAGCCCCACGATCAGCAGGAACTGCGTGCGCGAGACCCCTTTCGGGACCTTGAGGTCGTCCTCGAAGGCCTCGTGAGCGGCCTGGGCGGAGTCCGGCGTGCCGGGATGGCGCGCGGGCGCCGGAACGGGAGGCTTCGATTGGTTGGACATGTTCCTCCACGCCCCCGGGACGGGGCGGGTGGCTGGGGTAAACGGGCAGTCTACGGCCCTTCCGGAGCGCGGCGCAACCTCCCCGGGGGGGCGGGGCGGTCCAGCCCAGGGCCTCGTGGACGATCCGGGCTAGTCCTCGTTCAGCTCGGCGTCGCGCGGGAGGTCCTTCAGGGCCGCCAGGCCGAAGCGGTCCAGGAACTCCTTCGTGGTGCCGTACAGGAGCGGCTGACCGGGCAGGTCGGCCCGGCCGGCGATGCGCACGAGACCGCGGTCGACCAGGGCCCGCAGCACGGGGCCGGCCTGGACCCCGCGGATGGCCTCGATCTCGGCCTTCGTGACCGGCTGGCGGTAGGCAATGATCGCCAGCGTCTCGAGGGCGGCCGCGCTGATGCGCTCGGGGCGCGGCTCCTCGCGCAGCCGACCGACCACGTGGGCCAGCTCGGGATCGGTGACGAGCTGCCAGGCGCCGGCGATCTTGCGCAGCACGAGCGGCAGCGGCGCGGCCTCGAGCTCGGCCTGCAGGGTCTCCAGGGCGGCCCGCACGCGCGCCGGCGCGGGGCGCTCGAGCAGCTCGGTCAGGCGCGCCTCCGAGAGCGGCTCGGGCGAGGCGAAGAGCAGCACCGCGAGCTCGCGCCGCAGGGTCTCGTCGGAACGCTCCTCGCCGGGGCCGAGCTTGACCTTCTCCGGCGCCGCCGTGGGCGCGGGGGTCTCTTCGGCGGCGGCGGTTTCGGGCGGGTTGGGGGTCTCGGTCACGGCGCGGTCGCTCTCCATGGTGAAGGCGCAGAGGATCGGGAGTTCCGGCCATGGGCGCAAGCACGATCCGCTCGCCTCTCCCCCGGGCCCGGTTCTAACGGGGCGGCAGCCGGCCGCGGTATCCTCGCGCGCCATGGCTCGCGACCTGGCCTCCCTCCTGGCCCGCCTCCTGGCGCTGCTGCTGGGCACCCTCCTCGCCCCGACCGTGGCCGCCCAGGAAGCCCCCGTGGCGCGCGGCAAGGGCGGCAGCACCCTGACGCGCGTCGAGCTCGAGACCGTGCTGCTCGAGCGCCACGCCTACTCCGAGAACGGGCGCGAGCTGCTCGAGCTCTTCCTGAAGTCGCGCCTGCTCGAGACCCTGGCGGCGGCGCGCGGGATCCGCGTCAAGGAAGGCGAGATCGACAAGAAGCTGGCCGAGCTCGAGCGCGGCTCGAAGGCCGTCGGCCAGCCCCTGGCGGACGAGATCCGGCGCCGCAACCTGACCCCGGCCCAGTTCCGTGACTTCCTGCGCCTGGCCCTGGCCCAGCAGCACCTCGCGCGCGCCGCACTGAAGCTCCCGCCGAATCAAGAGGTCAGCGACGACCAGCAGGAGATCTGGCTGCAGCAGGAGATCGCCACGCGCGGGCAGGAGCTGCTGCCGCCCGTGCGCGGGCTCGAGGGCGCGCTGCTGCGCTGCGGCGAGATCACCGTGACGCGCGCCGAGTTCGCGGCCTTCCTGCGCGCGCGCCTCGGGCGCGAGACGGTCAAGGAATCGGCCTGGCACCTCCTGCTGGCGCGCGCGCTCGAGCAGCGCATGCCCGATCTCGCGCCCGAGGCGCGTGCGCGCGCGATCGAGCAGGAGCTGCTTCGGCGGCGCGAGAAGCACGCCCAGGAGTTCCCGCAGATCACCTTCGAGCAGCGCCTGGCGGCCACCGGACGCTCGCTCGAGACCCTGCGCAGCGACCCCTCGGTGGCGATCGCCGCGCTCTCGCGCCTGTGGGTCGACCGCACGGCCGGGCCCGAGGGGCTGCGCACGGCCTACGAGGCCGAGCGCGAGCTGTTCGAGGCGCGCTACGGCGAGGCGATCCGCGCCAGCCTGCTGTTCCGCGCGGCCGTGCGCTTCCCGAACAAGCTCAACTCGCGCACCTTCGACGAGGCCGAGCGCGAGCTCGGCGAGATGGCCGCGAAGTGCTCCGACCTCGCGGCCTTCACCGAGCTCGTGGCCAAGCACTCCGAGGAGCAAGGCTCGAAGAAGGCCAAGGGCGACCTCGGCTTCGTGACGCGCGGCGAGACGCGCGTGCCGCAGGAGCTCCGCGACGAGCTCTTCAAGGTGATCGACCAGGGCGGCACGATCCCGCCGCGCGGCCTGAAGCTCGGCCCGGTGCGGCTCGACTCGGGCGTGGCGCTCCTGTGGGCCACCGAGCGTCGACCGAGCCCCTCCTGGGAAGAGATGAGCGCACGTGTGCACGAGGAGCTGCGCCGGCGCGTCCTGGAGGAGCTGATGCCGATGGATTCGGTCGAGCTGCTCTACGTGAAGGACTAGGCCATGCGGATCGCGGAGGTCGTCGGCAGCGTGGTCGCCACGCAGAAGGACGCGCGGCTCGCCGCGCTGAAGCTGCTCGTCTTGCGCGTGCGCGACCACGAGAACCGGCCGATCGACGAGTACGTCGTGGCCGTGGACGCGGTCTCGGCCGGCCCGGGCGACCTCGTACTGTTCGCGACCGGCTCGTCCGCGCGCCAGACCGAGCTGACCGACGGCAAGCCCTGCGACGCGGTCGTGATGGCCGTGGTCGATTCGTGGGACCTCGGCGGCACGAACGTCTACGAGAAGTGGAAGGCCTGAGGTGCACCTCGCGCGCGTGATCGGACGCGTGGTCGCGACGCAGCGCGTGGGCGGGCTCGAGGGCGTGCCGCTGCAGTGGATCCAGCCGCTCGACGAGCACGGCCAGCCCGCCGGGCACGCGCGTGTGGCCTGCGCGGTCGTCTCGACCGGTCCGGGCGACCTCGTGCACTTCGTAGACGGGCGCGAGGGCGCGCTGGCCTGCCCGCGGCCGTTCGTGCCGGTCGATGCGGCGATCCTCGGCTTCGTCGAGGCCGCCGAGGTGCGGGGCACGCACCTCGCGAGGTCCGACTGATGTTCCTGGCCGAGGTGATCGGCACGGTCGTCTCGCCCGTACAGCATCCCGCGCTCGACGGCGAGCGGCTCCTGCTGCTGCGGGTCCTGCAGCCCGACGGCTCGCCCGCCGCAGAGACGCGCATCGCGCTCGATCGCGCCGGTGCCGGCGTGGGCGAGCGCGTGCTCGTGGTCGACGAAGGCAACAGCGGCCGCCAGCTCGTCGGGCGCAAGGACGCGCCGGTCAAGACCGTGATCGTCGGCGTGGTCGACTACGTCACGCTCGACGGGCGGCTCACCTACGACGCGCTACACTAGGGGCGCATGACGCAGCCCTGGAGTGACGAGGAGACGCGCCTGCGCAGCGCGCTGTGCCGCATCGGCGCGCTGTGCTACCAGAAGGGCTACATCGTCGGGGCCGACGGCAACCTCTCGGCGCGCCTCGCCGACGGGACGATCCTGGTGACGCCCACGGGCGCGATGAAGGGCTTCCTCGAGCCGCAGCACATCGCCCACGTCGACGCGAGCGGGAAGGTGCTCGGCGCCGGTCCGCGCCCGTCGAGCGAGATCGCGATCCACGTCGTGTCGTACAAGGAGCGCGCCGACGTGCAGGCCGTCGTGCACACGCATCCGCCGCACGCGGTGGCGCTCTCGATCGCCGGGGTCGACCTGCAGCTGCCCGTGATCCCCGAGGTGATCGTCACGATCGGCGGCACGCCGACGACGCCCTACGCGACGCCCGGTACGCAGGAGCTGCCCGAGTCGATCCGCGCGGTGGTGCGCTGCTCGGACACGCTCATCATGAAGAACCACGGTGCGGTGACGCTCGGCACCAACCTGATGGACGCCTTCAAGAAGCTCGACATGGTCGAGCACACGGCCAAGATCCTGTGGCTCGTGCACGCGCTGAAGGGCTCGGTCGAGCCGCTGCCGGCCGAGGCCGTGCAGAAGCTCCTCGGCACGCGGCAGAAGCTCGGGATCCACACCACGAACACGCTCGAGAAACCCTGCGCACCGCCGGCGGGATGAGCGCGGACGAGGACGACGAGGACGCGCTCGAAGGCGAGGCGGGCGCGCGCGGCTGGACCGACGAGGCGAGCTACGTGTGCGGCTCGTGCGGCGAGGAGATCGTCGTGCCGCTCGATCCCTCGGCCGGCGAGCGTCAGAGTTACGTCGAGGACTGTCCCGTGTGCTGCACGCCGAACGAGGTCTTCGTGGACTTCGAAGAGGACGGCACGGCGCGCGTCTCCAGCCGGCCGGAGTAGGCGCGGGGGCGGGAAAGGGCGCGCGCCTTGCCGCCCCGCGCGGGCCTGGCCACAATGGCTGGCCGCGAGGAGCGCCGCTTCCCCGGCCCCCCCATGTCCGTGCCCGTCCCTGCCCGCATCCGACGACAGGCTGTCGTCCTCCTGTGGCTGGCGAATCTCGCCATCGGGACCGTCGTGGGCTCGAGCTACCTCGTGCACGTGCCCGACGCGGACGGGCTGCGCATGTGGCTGTTCGCGCTGCCGGCGCTGCTCTCGTCGGTCCTGACGCTGACGCTCGTGCCGGCCACGCTGTTCCTCGTGGCCGGACATCTCGTGCGTTCGACGCAGCGCCTCGGCACGGTGCAGGCTGCCTTCTGGACGCTGTTCCAGGTGCTGCTCTTCGCCGACACGCGGATCTACAACATGTTCCGCTACCACTTCAACGGCCAGGTCCTGAACCTGGTCTACACGCGCGGCTCGGAGGACACGATCCACCTCGGCTGGCAGGTGTGGACGGCGATCGTGCTCGGCCTGTCGGTGATGATCGGGCTGGAGAGCTGGCTGTGGCGACGCGCACTGGTGACCGCCGAGCACGTGCAGGACGGACGCTTCCGCTTCCTGCGCCCATCGGTCGTGTGGAGCGTGGTGCTCCTCCCGGCCGTGTTCCTCGAGAAGACGATCTACGCCTCGGCGCACCTCTCGCGCGACGGCGAGCTCACCCAGCTGGCGCGGATCTTCCCGCTCTACACGCCGCTGCCGCTCGAGCACCTGGCCTCGAAGGTGCTCGGCCGGCCCGCGCTGGTGCCCGAGACGGTCGAGCTCGAGGGCTACGGACTCGACTATCCCCTGGCCCATCCCCCGCTCGCGGCCCACGGCCCGCGCCCGAACGTGCTCGTGCTGGTGGTGGACTGCCTGCGACGCGACATGCTCGCGCCCGCGACGATGCCGGCCACCTCGGCCTTCGCGGCGCACGGCGTGCGCGAGTTCAGGAGCCACGTCAGCGGCGGGAACTCGACGCGCTACGGGCTCTTCGCGCTGCTCTACGGCCTGCACGGTTCCTACTGGTTCGAGTTCCTCGAGGAGCGCCGCGGTCCGGTGCTGATCGACGAGCTCGCCCGGGCGGGCTACGAGTTCGGGATCTTCGGCAGCGCCTCGATGAACTACCCCGAGCTGCGCGCCACGGCCTGGAGCACGATCCAGGACTCCGTGCAGGACCGCTTCCCGGGCGTCGAACCGTGGCGGCGCGACGAGGAGGCCGGCGCGGCCCTGATCGAGTTCCTCGAAGCGCGCGGCACCGACTCGGCCCCGTTCTTCTCGTTCCTGCTGCTCGATTCTCCGCACCAGGTCTACAGCTATCCGCCCGAGAGCGCGCCCTTCCAGCCGGCCGCACCCGACCTCGACTACATGGAGATGACGCGCAACGAGGGTCCCGCTCCCGCGGTCCTCGAGGGCGTGTACAACCGCTATCGCAACGCGGTGCACCACGCGGATGCAGTGATGGGCCGCATCCTCGCGGCCCTCGAGCGCTCGCCCCACGCCGAGAACACCTGGGTCATCGTGACCGGCGATCACGGCGAGGAGTTCCGCGAGTGCGGCTTCTTCGGCCACACCAGCGCCTACACGCGCCCGCAGGTCGAGGTCCCCTTCCTGCTGCGCGGCCCGGGCATCGCCAACGGCATCGAGACGCGCCCGACCTCGCACCTCGACTTCCCGGCGACGCTGCTCGAGTACCTCGGCGCGCCCGCCGCCGCACGCCGCGACTGGACCCTGGGCGAGAACCTGCTCGCTCCGCCCGCGCAGCGCAAGCTCGTCTTCTCGGGCTGGAACGAGCTCGGCGTGTGGAGCGAGGACACGATCCTGCGCGTGCCCCTCGCCCTGCTCGACTTCGACATCGAGGTCTACGACCACGCCTGGAAGCGCGTACCCGCGGACCTCGAGATCCTGCAGCGCGAGCGCGAGACCCTGCGCACGCTGGGCGCAGAGTGCAACCGCTTCCTGAAGCGCTGAGGGCCCTACGACCTCTGGTGCCGGCAGAGCTCGAAGCGGATCGTGCCCGGCTCCGTCCCCTCGCCCGCGCGCGCGAAGCCGCACTTCTCCAGCACGCGGATCGACGGCACGAGCTCCGGTCGCGTGTGCGCGCGCACGCGCGTGACCTCGGGGTGCCCGAAGGCCCAGGCGAGCAGCGCGCGCACGGCCTCGGGCGCGAGGCCGAGGCGATGGCACTCGGGCACGATCGAGTAGCCGAGCTCGACCGTTCCCTCGGCGTCCGGCCGGCCCGCGAAGCCGCCCAGGCCGACCGCGCGCTTCGTGCCGTGCTCGCGGTGCAGGAAGTACCACGCAAACCAGCCCGCGCCCGCGGGATCGCGCGCGAGCTGCGCGTTCGTCCAGCGCAGGGAATCCTCGTCGTTGAGCGGCGGCGGCCAGCTCGGCGGCACGTGCGCGCCGAGCTTCTTCTCGAGGTGCGCCGGCCCGACGCGCTCGGCCTGCACGAGCTCCAGCGTCGCCGCGACGAGGTCCAGCCGCTCGGTGCGAAGGTGCAGCATCAGGGGTCGAGGAGGTCGGTCGCCGGGGGCCTGCGTCGCTAGACCGGCGACACGAAGTCGTGCGGCTTGATCGTCAGCAGCGAGCAGGAGACGCGATCGAGCAGGCGCTCGGCGGTGTTGCTGAGCAGCAGGCCCGCGATGCCGCCGCGCGAGACGGAGCCCATGACGAGCAGGCCGGCGCCGACGGACTCGACCTGGTCCTGGATGGCGACGGAGGGAGCGCCGCAGGCAAGGTGCGCGCTCGGCTTCACGGGCAAGTCCATGGCCTTCAGGGCGGCGTCGAAGCGGGCGCGGGCGGCGCGCTCGTGCTCCTCGACGGCGATGCGGCTCTGGGCCGGGACCTCGAGCTCGGGCAGCACGGGCACGGCCATCGGCAGCGGCCAGGCGTGCACGACGTGGAGCTCGGCGCGGTAGAGCTCGGCCACCGACGCGGCCAGCTCGACGGCCAGGTTGCCGACCGTGGAGAGATCGGTGGCGGCCACGATGCGGGCCAGCTCGGGCGGCCCGTCGGGCTTCACGACCCACAGCGGGCACGGACACTTGCGCAGGAGCTTCCTGGCCACGCCGCCGAGCGCGAGGCTCGAGCTCTCCTGGTTGCGGCGCGCGACGAGCACGAGATCGGCCTCGCCGCGCTTGACGGCCTGGATGATCTCGAGCCAGGCGCGGTCGCGCACGAGCGCGAGGCGCGCGCCGAGGCCGGCCGCGCGGGCGCGCGCGGAGAGTTCCTCGAGCACGCGCACACCCTCGCTGCTCGGGCCCGGGCGCAGGGCCTGGTTCTCCTCGTGCAGGTCGGCCCAGGTCGAGTGCAGGAACACGAGCTCGGCCCCGCTGCGCTCGGCCAGCGCCAGCGCCGTATCGACCGCGCGCCGGCTGCCGGGCGTCAGGCGCTCGCCCGAGAGGGCGAGATCCACGCCGACCAGGATCCTGCGGAAGCGTTGCATGGGTGCGTGGCGTCCCTCACAGGACGCGCTTCTCTCCGCGCGTCGCAGCCTCGATCTCGGCACGGCGCTTCTCGTAGCCAGCCCGGCCCATCAGCGCGTAGGCCGCGATCTTGCCGGCCTCGACGCCCGGCTGGTCGAAGGCGTCGATGTCGTAGTGCTCGCCCATCACGGCGACCGACAGCTCGAGCAAGTACATGAGCTGTCCGACGGTGTGCGCATCGACCTGGTCGAGCGTGAACAGCGCGTTCGGACGCCCGGCCTCGGTCAGCGCGATGCGCGTGCCCTCGCGCTCGGCCGTGAAGAGCTCGCCCAGGGTACGCCCGCCGAGGTAGTGCACGCCCTCCATGTCCGGATAGGCCGCCGGGATCTTCACGTCCGTGGCCGGCCGCGCGACGGAGAGCAGCGTGAACCACTTGTCGTGCGGCCCCTCGGTGTAGAGCTGCACCTGGCTGTGCTGATCGGTGACCCCCACCGCGCGGATCGGCGTCGGGCCCTTGTTCACGACCTTGCCCTTGCGCGAGAGCTTCTTGCCGAGCGATTCGGCCAGGAGCTGCGCGTACCAGTCGGCGAGATCGCGCAGGCGGTGGCTGTAGGGGAACATCACCGCCATCGGCAGCGCGCGCTTCGTGTGCAGCAGGAACTGGATCGCCGCGTGCAACAGCGCCGGGTTCTCGAGCAGCTTCTGGGACTTGCAGCGCGCGTCCATCGCCGCCGCGCCGGCGTGCAGGGCCTCGATGTCGATCCCGACCAGCGCCGACGAGACCAGCCCGACCTCGCTCAGCACGCTGAAGCGCCCGCCGACCCCGTCCGGCACCACGAACGAGCGGTAGCCGTCGCGCTGCACGATCTCGCGCAGGACACCCTTCTTCTCGTCGGTCGTGACCACGATGTGCTCGCGGTGGGCCTGCTCGCCCAGACGCCGGATCAGCTGCTCGCGCAGGATCAGGAACTGGCTCATCGTCTCGGCCGTCGTGCCGGACTTCGAGACGACGTTGAAGACCGTGCGCGTCGGGTCGACCGTCTCGAGGAACGGTCCGATCCACTCGGGATCGATGTTGTCGAGCACGAAGAGGCGCGGCTTGCCGGCCGGCGGCAGGAGGTTGTGGTACGGGCCGTTGAGCGCGGTGTGCAGGGCCGTGTTGCCCAGGGCCGAACCGCCGATGCCGAGCACGCACACGCTGGTGAAGCGGCCCTGGACCGACGCGGCGTAGGCCTGGATCTCGGCCCGGACCGCGTCTCGATACGGCAGGTCGAGCCAGCGCAGGTCCTGCGTGCGGCGCGCGTTCACGGCGGCGAGCGCCGCCAGCGAGGGCTTCTCGAGCTTGGCCAGCTCGACCTCGGTCAGACCGTGCTCACCGACGGCGGAGGAAAGGACGTTCGTGTAGTCGAAACGGACCTGGGACATGCGCGCGGAGCCTCCTGGAGGGACCCCGGCGAGGGTAGGGAGCGGAGGCAGCGGGAACAAGGACGCGCAGCGCGCGCGGCGTTCCCACCGCGTGGAACGCGACCCCGCGTGTCAGCGCGGCTCGGCGCCCGCGGCGCCGATCAGCTCCATCAGCGGCCCCATGTCGATCGGATAGCGCTCCTCCATCGTGATCTTCCAGTGGAGGAACTCGGCGTCCGAGACGGGATGCGTGCCGAGGGAAGCCATCACCGTCGCCTCGATCGCGTTCCAGTCGCCGGCCAGCGCCGGGCGGCGCTCCTCGAGCCGGATCAGGAACTGGTGGTCGCCGATCGGCAGCGGACCGGCCACCTCGCCGACCTTCGTCTGGAAGGCGAGGCGCGCGAGCGGCGAGCGCTCGTCGGCCGAGACGAACGGCACGAGCCCGCCGTCGGTGCGCGAGTCGTCGACCGAGAGCTCGGTCGCAACCGCGCCGAAGTCGCGCCCGGCGGCCAGCGCCTCCTGGACCTTCTTCAGCTGCTCGGCACTGGCCACCACGATCAGACGCAGGGCGACGGTCTCGTTCGCCAGCGAGGCCGCGCGCACGGCCCGCTCGGCCAGCATCTGGCGGATGGTCGAGCGTCGCAGGCGCTCGAGGTAGCGCGCCGGATCGAAGCCGAGCTCGCGCGCGATGAACTCCTCGAGCGTGCGCGCCTTGCCGGTCTTCTGCTGCTTCTTGACGACCTCGGCCGCCAGGCGCTCGCGCTCCCGGGCGAAGCGCTGCTCGACGGCCTCCGGCGCGAGGCGGATGCCGAGGCGCGTCGCTTCGGCCAGCGCGAGACGCGTAGCCACCAGCTTGTCCAGCACGAGGAAGAGCTCGCGCGACGACGCGTCGCCCCACTCCACGATCAGCTCGCCGGCCTCGAGCGGCTCACCCGCCACCCAGCCCAGCACCGCGCCCTCGGGCGCAGCCTCGCTCGGCGGTTCGGCCGGCTTCGTGGCCGGCTTCGCGGGCGTGGCGGCCGAGTTCTGCGGGCCCACGGCGGGCGTACCCGTCGAGGGCGTCTGCGCGAGCGGAGCGGCGGCCGGCGCCGGCGCGGAGGCCGCGACGGTCGGTTCGACCCCGGCCGGCATCGGCGGCGGGGCGGCGACCTTGGTCGCGCCGCAGGCGAAGGCGATCAGGGCCAGGGCAAGGAGCGGCGCGCAGGTCTTCATGCGCTCAACGATAGCGGACGCGGCGCACGACGCCGACCGTGTGGCAGCTCGGGCAGGCCACGAGCGTCTCGCCGGCGCCCTGGTTGTCGGCGCTGGCGGCACTGCCGGTGAACAGCACGTCACGCGCGCCCGCACCCCCGCAGGCCGGACAGGGCGAGAGCCGTCCCTCGACGTCCTTGAAATCGCCCGACTTCTCGGCGTGGTAGGCCAGGACCCACTGCGCGCGCCCGGCCCAGTTCCACTCGCCCCAGAAGAGCTGGGGATCGTCGTCCGCGCTGGCCTGCCCCGCGCCGGATTTGCGCGTGAGCTTCTGGTTGTCGATGTAGCGCTTGATGCGATCCTCGAGCTTCTGACGCGCCTCGGCCGCACTGCCCGGTGCGGGCGGCGCGCTGGCCGCACCCTTTTTGTCCTGGTCCAGCTCGGCCCGTGCGCTGTCGCCGAGCAACCAGGAGCCGAGCCCGTAGCTCGCGCTGCGGAACTTCCCGCCCTTGCGCTCGCCCCACAGCTTGCGCACCTGGTCG